>WNFO01002768.1_pt1 | contig 22202 bp, 21 predicted proteins | sample 5400251 | NCBI WGS metagenome assembly WNFO01 (sample SAMN13153354, study PRJNA577476) | soil metagenome | isolation source: 100 cm saprolite under Madrone tree | place: USA:California | collected 2016-06-14
TCAATCTTTTCCATGATGGTGCGGAGAACTTGATCGAGCTGCAGCGAAGACGTCAGCGCCTTCCCCAACTCCTGGAAAATGGCGACCTCGCCCTTTTCGCGCTGCTCGAACGGCACCGCGGGAGTGCGGCGGCGATCGATGGTCGGAAACGGCTTTACTTCTTCCACGCTGGTTTGAACCTGTCCCCTTAGAAGATGCTCTGCCACTTCCTCTGCTTCCCGCGCAAGGCGGTCCACCGCATCGCGGCAGCCGCAACGCAACGTCGATTCGCCCAAAGCGAACACACAACGGCGAATCTTCGCCAGTATAGGCCCCTCGTAAAAAGCTACGCAATACGCTCGTGGTACAGGCGTGGCTATCTTGCCATCCTCGCTACTCTAGTCCAGGTAACGACTCCCCACTGCCTTCTAACTGCTTCGTTTGACAGCAGCTTACCGGCCCGCCTATAGTCCGTTCAGGGATCCCACGCCGTTTCTTTGCGAGCGCCCGCCTCGTCAACCTCTTCACGGTTGCACTGGGATCATCGAGGACAGGTTCCCGTTCATGGCCAGGGGAAATTTTGGCGAACGCCTGAAGCGCGAGCGCGAGATGCGCGAAGTTTCCTTGGAAGAGCTCACCAAAGCTACACGCATCAGCACCCGCTTCCTGCTGGCTCTCGAAAATGAAGACTGGGAGAAGCTCCCCGGAGGCGTGTTCGGCCACGGATTTGTGCGCACCATCGCGCGTTACCTCGGCCTCGATGAGGAATCGCTCCTCGGCGAATACGACATGGCCCGCGGCGGCCAGGCGCTAGCCGAGCCTGCCAAGCCGGAGGAACGAATTCCGTCGCCTCCGAAATGGGTTCCCGTTGCCGCGGTTTTCGTCGTCCTTCTAATTGTGATTGGACTTTTCTACGCAGGCCGGTACGGCTGGCGCCGCTACGCCGCGCATCGCGCCGCGAAACAATCCGCGGTTTCTTCTTCGCCCGCAGCGGCGTCTCAAAATAGTTCTTCCCCTGGCGCCACCACGGCGGCGGATTCCTCGCTCGATCTTTCGGTTTCCACTTCTGCCGCCACACGCCTACGCGTCATGGCGGATGGCAAGCTCTTGCTCGATACCGAGCTGCCCGCCGGCGAGACGCGCCACTTCTCTGCCAAAGAGCAATTTGAAGTGACCGCAGGCGACTCTTCAGCGGTATTGCTGGAATTGAACGGGCAGGCGATGCCGCCGCTTGGCGCGCCCGGATCCTCCGGTACAATGGTGCTCAGCCAGAAGGATTTGAGGCAGGCATCCGGTGGAACCACTCAGCCCTGAACTGATGGAGGACTTGCGCCACGGCCGCGCCACGCGCGAGCGCAAGTTAGCCGTTTGCGCCGGCGGTGCGCATCTTGCTCCCGCAGATCGCGCGGAACTTTTGGCGGTGCTGGCGGGCGACGCCGACGAAATGGTGTCCGAGCGCGCGCAGGAGGCGATTCTTTCGCAGCCCATCGAATCGTTCGTGGAAGCCATCAGGCGAGAGCACGTCTTGCCTACATTGCTTTCCTACGCCGCGAAACATCTCGCGGACAAGCCCGGCGTCTGTGACGCCATGGTGCAAAACAAGAATTGCCCCGCCGAATATCTCGTTCCCGTGGTGCGCCATCTTTCGGCGATCGGCATCCAGTCGTTGATGGAAGAACTCGATCGCGTCAGCGAATCTCCGGCTTTAGCTTCGGCGCTGGAACATTCCACTTCGCTGACCGTGGATCAAAAAAATCAGCTTCACGAGATTCACGGCCCGGGCGCTCCGCTAGACGAAGCGGCCCTTGCCGAAGCCGCCGCCACGGCGGAGCCCGATGCCGCGAGGCGGCAAACGCTGCTCCAGCGCCTCGCGAAAATGACGGTGGCCCAGCGCGTGCAATTCGCGATTAAAGGCGGACCGGACGCCCGGCGCACTCTAATACGCGACAGCAACAAAGTTGTGCAGCGCGCAGTACTGCAGTCTCCGCGGCTGACGGATCAGGAAGTCGAGGCGTTTGCTTCGATGTCCAGCCTCACCGATGAAATCCTGCGACTCATCGCCAACAACCGCAATTTTCGCAAGAACTATACGGTCGTGCGCAATCTCATCAACAATCCCAAGACGCCAATCGATGTCAGCTTGCACATGCTTCCGATTCTCAACGCCATCGACCTGAAACGCCTCACCACCAACAAAAATATTCCCGAAACTCTGCGCACCACCGCCAACAAGCTCCATCGCACGCGACTCGAATTTAAGAAGTAAGCCGCCAAGCTTAGCAAGCAACGAATGTCGCAGCAAACTATTAGGATGGGAAATTTCTAGAGCTTCGGATGCTGCAAATGAAATCCGGTCGCGTCCTGATACGCTCGCGCAAGCGCGAGAAGTTTCGCTTCGCCGTATAAGTTTCCCAGGAACGTCAAACTCGCCGGAGTGCCCGGCCCACCCGCGTTGGTGAAATCGCCGGGATTATCGGACGGCGGTTTCGGGGCGTCGCTTCCGCGCAATCCATTCGGCAAAATTACAGCTGGCTGACCGGTCAAGTTCGTGATCACCAGTTGCGGGCCCTGCGTTGGAGCTACGATCACGTCGAATTCTTCGAATACTCTCGCCACAGCATCCATAGCCATTCTTCGCGCGCGCGCTGCTTGAATATATTCCACCGCAGGAATGAACCGCGCTGAGCGGAAGCTGTTTGGCCAGTCAAAATCCTTCTGCGCCGTCAAAAGCTTGTCCTTCCCAGAGCGCGTGAGATCATCAAACGCGGCGGCGGCTTCCGCCATGAGCATCGCGACCATGGCATCGTACGGAAATTTCGGCATCTCCACCGGCACGAGCTTCAGGCCCATTTCTTTCAATTTCGCAAGGGCCGCATCGTTGTACTTCCTGTCGTACTCTGCTCGGGCTCGCGCCGCTTCCCGGCGTTTCTTCCGCTCCTCCCGCTTTTTCAGTTCTTCCGGAGTCGCGGCCGGCTCCTCCTTCGCCGCTTCTTGCTGCTCGTCCGGTTTTTGTTCGAAATCAGTCTTCAAATAACCGACGCGTAATTTTCGCCAATCGAGATTCGCGTCCCAATTGAAAGCCGCCGGTTGCACGGTGCGGTCGTTTCCATCGGGTCCGTAAATCGCGTCGAGGACCAGCGCGCAATCTTCCACCGTGCGGCAAATGGGGCCGAGCTTGTCCATGCTCCAGGAAAGCGCCATCGCTCCGGTACGCGGTACCAATCCGAACGTGGGGCGCAGCCCGGTGCAGCCGCAGCGCGTCGAAGGCGAGGAAATTGAGCCAAGTGTTTCCGAGCCGATGCTGAACGCTACACATCCCGCTGCCGTGGCCGAAGCAGGCCCCGCAGACGATCCGCTCGAGCCCTGATTCGTATTCCAAGGATTGCGCGTCACTCCTCCAAACCAGACATCGCCCTGTGCCAGCGCGCCCAGAGTCAATTTCGCCACGAGCACCGCCCCGGCTTTGTCCAACCGCTTCACGACGGTCGCATCTTCATCGATCATCTGGGTTTCGAATCCGCCCGCGCCCCAGGTGGTTCGATACCCTTTTGTCGCCAACAGATCTTTGGCGCCCCACGGCAGCCCGTGCAGCGGCCCACGATATTTTCCCGCTGCAATTTCTTCGTCGGCCTTCTTCGCCCGAGCCCGCGCGCGCTCCTCGGTCAGCGTCACCACGAATTTCAGCGCTGGGTCATGCTTTTTCAACCGTCCGAGGTACATTTCCGTCAGAGCCACGGAAGAAATCTTCTTCGTTCGAACAAGCTCGGCGAGTTCCCGAACGCTCGCAAAGGCTAAATCCTCCAAGTTCTTCAGCGCGCCTAATGCGCCAGCACTCGGTACTTTGGACATGCGGAGCGGCTTTCGCTCGGTTTCGAACTTCATTCCAGGCAGCACGGGATCAAAAAGCAGCGCGGGTTCCACGGAATTCGGAATGTGCAGCTTGTAGATTTCTTCGTAGCCCTTGGCTTGCTCGTTCAGGTTCTCGAGCATCATTTCCTTGTAATCGTCGGCGATCGGCACATCCGCGACGGCCGCGGCGTTCTCGATCATTTCTTTCGTGATCTTCTTTGCGCCCTGCGCTTGCGCCTGCGCCCACAGCACGCCCGGGAAGAGTGTTCCTGCGAGGCCCATTCCCGAACAGGTCTTCATGAAATTTCGACGATCCAACATCCCAGTCCTCCTCCAGAGCGGTCTGGCAAGCGCGCGTAATATACCACTTCGGCCCTTACACCCTCACTGGCGCGCGGTGAATCCTTGACGCGCCTCAGTCCTGATGCTAAAAGGATGCACATTCACACCCTGGTCGACCCTTTCGAGGCAAGGGCGTTGTGCGCCTGCTGCAGCGTCTGAGCTTCCTCTACCAGCGCATTCTGGCCATTATCCCGGTGCAGGTAAAAAACCTTTCAAGGAGAGAGTCGAATATGAAGAAGCGTCTGTTTTTCTGTCTCTTGGCGATTTTATTGTCGTGCATTTCAAGCGCCGCGCAGCAGGCGAAGCCTCAACCGCTTACCTTCTGGTACGTGTACACCGTCAACCCCGGCAAAGAAGATGACTTCATGGACCTGATCAAAACGGTGGGACAGCCTGTGCGGGACAAACTCATGGCCGACGGCGTGGTGTTGGCGTGGGGATTTCAGACCTCCATACTACGTGTCCCGGGGTCGGGGACTCACTGGATCTGGTACGCCGTCAACGACTGGTCAGGAATAGAGAAAGTTGACGGAGCGATGCGCGCACAGATCGCGAAATTCAGTTCGAATGATTCCACGGGGTCGGCAGCGAAAAAAGGCCAGAAACCCGTCGCCTCGGTAAGCGATCGCCTGCGCGAAATCGCGGACATGAGCAAGACTCACGACTACATCACTCGCGGGCTGGTTTCGAATGAATCCCCTACCACTCCCGCGGGAGTCCTGCCGTACACCCGCTACGGCTTCGTCAAGGTCAAGCCCGGCAAAGCCGCGGACTACCGCAAGGCGTGGGAGAAATACAATAAGCCCGTCTATGACAAGCTCCTCGCTGATGGTGTGATCCTTGGATACGGTCTGGAAGTGGAAGAAGTGCGCACCAGTGGCGAGTTCACTCATTTTACCTGGGTGGACACTGCAGATCTGGCGGCGATGGAAAAGCTGCGCAATGCGTTTCTTGCCGACCGTGACCACCGTACTCAGGAAGAACAGGATTCGATAGCGAATCTCTTCAATGGCCTGCTGGATGCAGATGCTTCGCGCGCGGAGATCGCTCGCTCTTTGATCTTCCACGTCCCCGCCCCCAAATAAGGCGCCACATTCACTGAAGAAGGGCTGGCTCATGGCCGGCCCTTTTCATTTTCGGCAGGATTTTTCTTTGTACGGGTGCTGACTCCCGTGGAAAAGAGAAATGTTGTAGGATGCGTGCATCTGAAAGGAGCCTCCATGGCGCGCTTCGTAAAATACTTTTTTCTTTTCTCCGTGCTGCTTCTTGCATTCTCCATTCGGCATCTGCAAACGACGAAGGCCAGCAATCCTCCCTCGGAAGGCAAGGAAGCAGCTCTCAAGGCCGCGGATATCACCGGGAAACTTTTTCCTGAACGAGTTTTCTTTCGCGGCCAGAGCGCGCCGGTGCAATTCCGCAATACCGGCGGCGTGCGATTTGCAGACGATTTTTACGTTCTTGCGGGCATGGTGGATAATTCCGGCTACTCGACCAGCATTCGCGAGAAGTATCAGGCTTATCTTCTCAACGAGGTGACTCTGGAGATCGGCGGACAGACGCTGAAGCCCGGCGCCTACGGTTTTGGTTTCCAGGAGGGCGGGAAGTTTCTGATCATGGACATCGGAGCCAATGACGTGCTGAACGCGACTTCCCAGCGCGACGCCGAATTGAAGCGGCCCGTTCCCATGCAGATGCTCGCGACTTCAACGGCGGGCAGCTATCGGCTGTACGCCGGGCGCGACCACGTCGAGTTCCGCCGCGCTCACTAAGCCGGCGCCAAACCGCGAGCAGCTTTTCCCGCCATGCCAATCTTTCGCGCGCTTCACGCACTTCAACGCTTCTTTTCCTTTGCATCCCATTGCGGCGCGTCATAGGATGCAGCCCACAGATCCCACCAACTTTCGCAAAGAGGAGTCCAGCCATGCATTTCCATAACATCAATCTGCTCGCCGTGCTGGTTGCCGCCATCTCCACGATGGTAGTCGGATTTCTCTGGTACTCGCCCTTGCTTTTCGCGAAGCCTTGGATGAAGCAGATGGGCTACGATCCCAACGACAAGGCCCGGATGGAGGAAATGAAGAAAAGCGCCGGCCCAGCCTATGGCGGCTCCTTCTTAGCCAGCCTAATCTCTGCTTTCATACTGGCACTTTTCCTGCACGAGATGCGCGTGGAGAGCCTGCATATTGGCCTGTCGGTTGGGTTCCACGTTTGGCTGGGCTTCGTCGCCACCGTGCAGTTCACCTCGGCGCTGTTCACAAAGCAAAGCATGAAGCTCTTCGGGATCAATACCGGCTACCAACTGGTGTGTTATCTCGCTATGGCCGCGATCCTCACCAGCTGGACTTAACCGATGGCGAGAGCCATCCCCGCCTGCAAGGAGTGGATTCCGCGGTGAAGTTTCGCTGCAATCAAGGTGTCTTGCAGCGCGGGACTCGGTGGATGGCGTCCCATCTGGCGGGTCATCGAGCCCTCGTTGCCGTTTCGGGAACCCTCGCTTTTCAACCCCCAGAGGGGTATTGCCAAATAGGGAACAGGGGGCAGCAAGGTCCTTGAACCACTAGTACTATGACCGCATCATAGTCCTTGTGCCCAGGGCACATTCTAGGAGGGAAGATGCGTAAACTGTTCATTCTAGTGGGGCTTATCCTGATGGCTGCGGGATCAGCGGCAGCTCAGGATTATCCCAAGGCCGAGATTTTTGGTGGTTATCAGTACATCCGGCTCAATCCGGGCGGTGGCAACTGCCAGGGCGGAGCAGGCTCGGTGGCGGGAAACCTCAATCACTGGTTTGGTGTGGTGGGTGATTTCGGGGCCTGCAAAGTAACCGGGCAACCTTCGGGAAGCAGCGCCCATTTGGTTAACTATTTGTTTGGGCCCAAACTGACCTACCGCTCGCGCGGGAGGCTATCTCCATTCGCACAGGTCCTGTTCGGAGGGGAGCGCGTCAGTGTCAGCGCCTCCGGTCTTGGCTCCACTTCGGATAGTTCCTTCGCAATGGCCTTCGGCGGCGGCGCCGACTACGAGATGACCAATCATGTCGCCATTCGTTTGATACAAGCAGAATACTTGTACACAAAATTTGGCGGCACGCACCAGAACAACGGACGAATCTCGGCGGGCATCGTTTACCGCTGGGGCAAATAACCTTACCACTCAAACTCTAACCTCGGGGAAAGGGCTCTGCCGTAGAAGGGAGCCCTGCACCCGATTCCAACTTCGCCGCAAGAATTCTCCCTGCCTTCAAAATCTCCTGTAAAGCTCAAACTCTTGTCGTAAACTCTTGCGCATGAACGTCGATTGGCTCCGCAAACTGTGCCTCTCGTTTCCCGGCGCGACCGAGCAGATTCAATGGGGAAACGATTTGCTATTCAAAGTCGGCGGGAAGATGTTCGCAGTCACCCCGCTCGAGCCCGCCCAGGTGTGTCTCTCTTTCAAAGCTTCACCGGAAAATTTTGCCGAACTGACAGAGCGACCCCACGTCATTCCCGCCCCGTACCTAGCCCGCGCGCAATGGGTTGCGCTGGAAACCAGAGACGCCGTGCCGCGCAATGAACTCGCCGGCCTGTTGCGCGAATCGTATGAACTGGTTGCCGCCAAACTTCCAAGGAAAATCCGCGAATCCTTGTCCGGCTCCAAGCCTCTCCAATCTAAGCCCTCCGTACGAAAGCCTGTGCGCAAAAAACCGCCAAAAAGAAAACGTCCGTCTAGCCGTTGAGTTTCGGAGAGGATATACTCCACTGAGTTTCTCTTCATTCGAATGAGACAGGTATTCCGTCGAGGTGGCTCGTGCTCGCACGCATTTCGTTACTCACGGCTTCGGCAATCCTTATGACGTCAGCTCCGTTCAGAGAAGCAAACTCCACACCCTCAGCTCCGGGTCTGCTCGTCGTGGCGAACCAGGTGGAACACACGGTTCTTGTTGTTGATCCCGAGAGCCGCCGCGAACTCGCGAAAGTGGTCGTTGGCGTGAATGGCCATGAAGTCGTCGTTTCGAAGGATGGCCGCTTCGCGTACGTTCCGATCTATGGGAACTCCGGAGTCGGGAGGCCCGGCACGGATGGAAGCACGATTGACGTCGTTGATTTGCAGGACCACAAGCTCGCCGGCAGCATTGATCTTGGCAAAGGGCTCCGGCCGCACCGCGCCGAATTTGGACCGGACGGCTTGCTCTACGTCACCGCAGAACTTGCCAACGCGGTAGACGTCATCGATCCTTCCATGCGGAAAGTGCTCGCGGAAATTCCCACCGGCCAGCCCCAATCCCACATGCTGGTTCTATCCTCCGACGGCCGCCGCGGCTACACCGCCAACGTGGGTGCCGGCAGCGTGAGCGTTCTCGATCTTGCGAAACGCAGCCTGGTAGCCACGATTCCTGTCGCGAAGAAGGTTCAGCGCATCTCCATGTCTCCCGATGGGCTGCGCGTGTTCACCCACGATCAGGACGCGCCCCGGATTGCGGTCATCGAGACGGGCACGAACAAGATTACGAAATGGATCGAACTGCCGAGTCCAGCCTACGCCTCGGAGGCAACTCCTGATGGCCGCTGGCTGCTGGCCCTCGGCATGATTGCCAATCGGCTCTTCGTCGTCGACTTGCAGACCTCGAAGGTGGTGCGATCGCTGGAGGTTCCGACGCGATCGTCGGAGATTTTGATTCGCCCTGGCGGGGAAATGGCCTACATCAGCGGCACCGGCGCGGGGAAGGTCGCCGTTCTCGACCTGTGCACCTGGGAAATGCAGCAGCCTATCAATCTCACTCCTGGGGTCGATGGCCTCGCCTGGATTCCCGCGACGCGTTCAAATTAAGCGCCACTCGAATCGGAAAAGAGTTGGATTCGGCGGTTGCGTTCGAATGCGCACTTATTTCTCGCCGAGATACTCCTCGGGAACATCATCTTCGGGCACTTCGTGGGTTTTCACTTCGCCCTCGTCCGCGTCACCGGCGTCTTCCACGCCCTTGACTAATTCAGCCTCAAACGCGTTTCCTTCCTCGAGCAATTCTTCCACGCTTTCCGAAGCCGCCCCCGCGATTCCGGACAATCCCTGCAAATCACCGGACTGCCCGGCCGACCGCGCTCCCAGGCCCTTGGGCTCAAACACCACACTCCCGATATTTTCGCTCGTTCCCTGGACTCTCTTCGTCCTCCGCGCCGCCCTCTTTCGCAAAGGTTTTCTTTTCGGCGCAGTCTTCTTTTTCGCCAGCTTTTTCCTGGGAGCAGCCTTCTTGCCCGCAGCTTTTCTCTTTGCTTTCTTCTTATTCCTCTTTTTGGTGGCCATACGCGGAGTCTACCACTTTCCTTCCCGCCCGGTTACTCGAAGCGCGCTTCGTCAATTCTTCCGCTGTATGTGCCAAGGGCTTCACTTCTCACGGGCCTCGAGATCCACGAATTCCAGGTTCCACGGTTTTTCCGCGAGGTTCAACCGCGCCAGGCTTACCGGCAGTTGAAACCTGCGAGGCCCGGCACTTCCGGGGTTCACGTACAAGACGCCGTCGCGCTCGATCTTTCCGGGCTTATGGGAATGACCGCTTACGACCACGTGAAACCCGGCTGCGGCGGGGTCCAAATCCAGGGCGTTCACGTCGTGCAGCACATAGATCAACACTGCGCCGGCTTCCGCAACGGTCGTCAATGGCAGTGTCCTGGCCCACTCCTGCGTGTCCACATTTCCGCGCACGGCCACAACCGGAGCCAGTTTTCTCAGCTCCTCCAGAATCTTGGCATCCCCGACGTCTCCGGCATGAATGATCAACTCCGACCCGCGCAGAGCCTCCACGGCTTCACGGCGCAGCAATCCGTGCGTATCGGAAATGAGTCCAAGACGATAGGGATTGTCCGGCATGCACAAATCCTAAAACATGGCTCCTGTGCGATGCACCTAAACTTTGAATATTGGGAGTTTCAGTTGTTGCAGGCTAGGCAGAAACCTTGGTGGGACCCACGCGGCGAAGCGGCTTCGAGCCTGGGATTGGAAACTGCATGTGCCAGAAGTTGGTTTCCGGTGAGACGAACTCGACGCCGATATACTGCTTGCCGTCGCGTGCCCGGTGAATCGAAACCACGCGGCACTCCATGGATTGAGCGGTATTGTCGTTTACAAGAATGACCGTTTGTCCCACCAACACGATCTCTTCCAGCGGAAACAGCACTCCGTGCCGGTTCACCGACTGCGAATTCGTTTGTGCGCTGAACTTCTCGCCGTTGTCTCTTTTCCCATGCACCGTCAGGGGAACCGTCAAAGCTACCCGAAGCGTCCGCCGCCGTTCTTTGCACCGAAAATGTAGTAAAGACATTTCGACCGGGACCCCAAACTTGATTTCTATAACTGTTGGCCTTGGACTACTTCCGAGCAGCGGGCCTCGCCATGCTATTTCGCGTCAGCAGGGTGCCGAAGCGAAAGAACAACAAAATAGAGGTGACTAGCACGAACCTTGCCCACACAGCCCAAGGTTGACTTCTGGACCTCCAAGCGCAATGGCTGGACGGTACCATAAAACGCCTTTCCAAAACAGTACCCCTGTACTTTACTTCCCCCTTTTTGCCGCCAACAACCGGTTACGGCGAAGAGCATGTCACGAGCCAGCACACTGTCGAAGTATCGGTTAGCCCTTACCTGCACACCCCAAGGGACGCCTTCCGTGTCGGCTCGTATCCCTCTCATTATCCAGTATTTGTGCAGGCTCGTGGTCTGTTCCCGAGGAGCAGGCGGATCCAGAAACGACAGGAAAGTCTTTTCCCGCCTTGCCTGTGGAAAAAAAAATCGCGATTTTCTCCACTTACCTGTCCTTTCGGGGTTTCTTGCTGCCCTGTAGTGTCCGAAGGTGTCCTTCCGTTTCAATGTAGAGGATCCCTCGTTGGATTGGTGCCGCGCCGACTGTGCTGGCTCAGGGCCCGAGTAGCTTCACGATTTGCAGGGGGTTTACACGGGCCCTCTCGACGGTTAGGCCCCAATGGAGGTGCGGCCCCGTGACCCGCCCTGTGGCCCCCACCTTGCCTAGCACATCGCCAACCTCGAGAATATCTCCTACTTTTGCGCTGATCTCAGACAGGTGCCCATAAAAGGTGTAGATCCCCAGTCCATGATCTAAAACGACGGTATTGCCCGCGAAAAACAATTCATCGGCCAGAACCACCCTGCCCCGCTGCGCGGCATGCACGGGCGTTCCTGTCGTCCCCGGCAAATCCGCACCGCCATGGGGCGACCCCGGATTTCCGTTTAGAATTCGCCGCTTCCCGAAATTCGAGCCGGCTGTCACTCCATCCAGTGGCACGCGAAATTTGCCATTCCACAGTCGCTCCGGCGTGACGCGATCGAAAATTTCGCGCAAACGGTCGCGCTCCTCATTGGCGCGCTTGACTTGCTCTGGATTAGGCTCGACGAACTCTTTCTCTACCCGCAGCCGTTCGGTCGCAAATTTGCCTGCTCTCACGGTGATGTTGGCGCTGCAAACAATCTTCTCGCCGGCAGCCTTTTGCGCCGTTACTTTCAGCTCATACCGGCCGGGCGCCTTTTCCAAATCGACGCCCAATAAACCTGCATGCACTGCTTCGCGGCCATCCTCCTGCCAGAAAGGCACGCTCCGGCCGCCCCAATCGCCTTTGACTTCCGTAAGCGGCCGCGCGCTTTTCAGTTCCACGAGCAGCAAGCTTCCCTGGCTCGATGCCGGTGAACTCAGGCGCAGCGTCGCTCTCGCGCCGCAATAGCGCGCTTCCTTCGCCGTCACTCCGGCCGGACGCAACAAACCACCCGGCCCGAGACACAGCAACGCGAACCAGATTCGCCACTGTCGAACGGGACTCAAGCTCCGGCCTTTTGCCGCTGCTGCCGCATCATCGCGACGCGCGGTTCAATCTTTGCAAAATGCGCGCGCCCCAGCTTCGATCCTAGGATGGCCTTCTCCGACAACAAAAATAGATCGGGGTTTTGCGCTTTTTCACGAAGTTCTTTGAGAAAGGGCCGCACTTTGGCAAACATGAAGTACAGTTCGCCGCAAAACGCTGGCTCAAAGAACAGCTTTTCGCTCACGACGCCATTCACGAGAAAAGACGTCGCAATTCCCCAGTAGCTCCCAACCTGCCGCAGCCAGTTGTTTTCTTCCGAACCGAACGCCATTGCCACCTTCATGAAATCATCGGCATTTTCCGGCCAGAACGTCGTCAGCCACCATTGGCGAGCCTTGCGCATTTCCGGCTCGCGCCTTAGGTTGTAGAGTTCCAGTATCAAACGCGCATCGTCGGCAGTCGGTTTCCTCGGCATCGTCTCCCCCCAGGATTGTCTAGAATGTGATTCTACCCCATCGGGCCGCCAGGCCGTTTGCGGCCGTTCTAGTGTCCGGCAACGCGACACCTTCATCCCGGCAGCGGACGCCCAGGTGCCGTCCTGGGCTCTATTATTGGGGGGAAGTCTTTTTGTTTCTGTGGCTTCTGCTCATGGCGCCTACGGCATGAAGATTGCCCTGACCTCGGGTGGGAAAATCCATCTTCCGTGTCCGGTAATTCTTATCCAGGGAGGCTTCCGTGAAAAAGATCGACCGCATGCGCGAGAAAGTAACCATCCTGCCGACTTCCACGTACCTCTCTAAGATGCACGATGCCGGTTGGAGCCTGGTTGCCCTGGAATGGGAACGCGAAGTGGAAACCACAGGCACGCCTGAGCCGCAGGAAGTCTCCGGCGCCTCCGAGGAAATCCCCTTTGGCCTCCGCATCTCTTCGGACTGTCACCATCTGGAAGACGACCCCTTGGAGATGCAAACGCTCAAGTTTCTTGCTGAAATGATCGTTCAGGACATTTCCTTCAAGAGTATGGCCGAGGCCCTGAACATCCGGGAGTACCGCACGCGAGACGGCCGCCCCTGGAACGCTGCGACCGTCTTCCAGCTTACCCCTCGCCTGATTGACGTCGCCCCACGCATCCTCTCCGGCACTGAATGGGAGTCCCGCAAGAAACAATTGACCCGCGTCGCTTGGAACTCTTAAGAAGCTGGAATTATTTTTCGCCTGGAGATCTAAGCTAATCGCAGCGCAGCGAGACCATCGGGTCGATTCGCGCGGCGCGCTGTGCCGGAATATAGCTGGCCAGCAGCGCGATGAACGCCAGCAAAACTGAAATTCCCACGAACGTAACTGGATCCGTCGGTTGCACTCCAAATAGGAGGCTTCGAATCAGCCGGGTGAGCGCGAACGCTCCCGCCAGTCCAATGGCCAGCCCGGAAATCGCCAGCGTCATGCCCTGCCGAACGATGAGGCCCAGCACGTCGCGTTGCGTTGCGCCCAGAGCCATGCGAATCCCGATTTCTCGCGTGCCCTGGCTGACCAGGTAGGCCATCACGCCATAAATCCCAATCGTGGCCAGCGCCAGGGCAACGCCCGCAAACACTCCCAGCAGCAACATCGAAAACTGCCGCTGCGCCAGTGATTCGTCGACTCGCTGCCCCATGCTCCGCACGTAGTACATCGGCAAATCGGGATCGAGAGCCCGCAGCTCGCCCTTCACCGCGGACAAAACCCCGGCTGGGTCAACACTGCTTCGCAAGGCCACCGTCATCGCTCGCGCCGGAAACTGCGTTTGCGGGAGATAGAATGCGATCCGCGGCTCCGAATCGAGCGAATCTTGTTTCACGCGGCCGACGACGCCGACAACTATTTGCCACGGATCATCCCGCTTGAGCTCGACGATGTGAATGCGCTTCCCGATTGGATCTTGCCCGGGCCAGAGTTGCTCGGCCATGTATTCGTCAACGATCACCGCGACCGGTTTAGTCGCGTCGTCCTGCTCGTTGAAGAACCGGCCCCGGCGCAGCGGAATGCCCATCGCTTCAAAGTAATGCCCGCCGACGAGCCGCTCATCGGCGTTCAAGAATTTCTCGCCTGGCAGCGGCGTCCGCCCCTCGACGGTTATGGGCGTCCACGCAAAAGCCTGGCTCAACGGAAGCGACGTGACTCCTCCCGCCGCGCTCGCTCCCGGCAGCCGCTCGAGCCGCTCCCAGAGTTGCTTGTACGTGTTCCGAACAACTTGCTTGTCGTTATACCTGCGCCCGGTCATCGTCAGGTCAAACGTGAGCACGCCGTGCGGTTCGAATCCTGGCCGCACATTCTGCAATCGCGCGAAGCTCCGAATGAGCAGCCCCGCCCCAATCAACAACACTACCGAGAGCGCGAGTTCCGAAACAACCAGCAGCCTTCGAACATTGTTGCCGCGCCCCCATACCGCGCTGGTCCCTGCCGATCCGCGGCTCGCGTCCTTCAACGTGAAGTTCAAATCCAACCTCGAGATTCGCAAGGCAGGCGCAAGGCCAAACAGAATTCCCGAAAGCAGCGAGAGCGACAACGTAAACAGCAGCACCCGTCCATCTATGCCGACGTCCGCGAGCCGCGGGATGCTCTTCGTTCCCAGGATGTGAATCCACTTCACGCGCAGTTGTCGGACAATGCGCCATCGGCTCGCTCCCAGTGCCGCGCGCACCGCCATTTCCTGCTGCCGCGCCACCGCTCGTGAGAGCAGTAAATTGGCGACGTTCGCGCACGCGATCAGCAGTACTAATCCCACCGACCCGAGCAGCACCAGCAGCGCCGTTCGTACATTTCCCACGACCTGCTCCAGAAGCGGCACGATGCTGAACGTCAGCCGGCCATTGGGCGGGTAATTCTCCGGAAAATCACGGCGCAGCCGCGCCGTGATCGTGTCCATCTCCGCTTGTGCCTGCGCGACGGAAACGCCCGGCTTCAACTTTCCTACGATGTTGTAATCTTCATTCGTTCGAACCTGCGCCGCGGCAGGCGCCAGCGGCAGCGGCAAGAAAATATCCGCCTGCTCCGTGCCATAAAGCGTTGGCAGCACCTCCCGCGGCAACGAAAAACTTTGCGGCAGAATCCCCGCCACTTCATAAGGCAGCCCGTTGATCATGATGAACTTCCCAATCATCCGCGGGTCGCGGCCGTAGCGGCGGGCCCACATCCCTTCCGTGAGCAGCGCGGTTGCAGGCCGTCCCGGCAAATCTTCCTCCGGTGCCAGCAATCGGCCATGCGCAGGAACGGCACCAAGCATCGGCAGCAGATTCGAGGAAACGCGAATGACGCCCACGCGTTCCGGTTCGCCCTCACCGGTTATGTTGTAATTTCCTCCGATCGCGATGGCGACCTGCTCAAATCCGTGGTGCCCATTTTTGATATCGAGATATTGCGCCGTGGAAAACCAGTCCTCGGTGATGTTCAAACCCGGCGAGCGGTTCCACAGAATCACCAGCCGCTCCGCGTCCGCGTACGGCAACGGCCGCAGCAGCAGCGCGTTCGCCACGCTGAAGATGGACGTATTCGCCCCAATTCCAATCGCCAGCGACAGCACCGCAGTCAGCGCGAACCCGGGATTTTTCGCAAACGTGCGAAGCGCGTAGCGAATGTCCTGCGCCAAAGTATTCATGGAAAACGACGCCATCCTAGCATAGTCAACTATGCGCTTTGGAAGGAGGGGCCAGGCTTGCTGCCCGCACGTAGCTTTTGACGGCCGCAGGCGAGGCGGGGATAGCACCTTCGTACTTCACGCGAACGTTAGAATGCCGGGATGCCTCGTCGATAAGAGAGAAGCGCGTCCCGCGTACGCCGCCTCGTACGGGTACGTTTCCGTTCGGTGTCCGTTGTTGACGAGCGTTGTCAACTCATTGCAATTTAAGTATAGAATCGGAACGAAGCTTATGACCGACCAGCCCCCATCGGAACGCTTTAAGTCGGAGATGCCTGCCATACCGGGAGTCGGCGGACCGGGTTCGCTCCGTCCTGGCGGCAATCCCGCTGCAAAACTGGTGATTAGTCTACTGGCCGTGCTGCTCGTGGTTTTTCTTGGAGCGCGCTGGGCGCTACGGCCGAAACACGCGGACACGCCGCCGGCCGATCAGCAGCCGCAAATCGAAGTTCCTTCTCCCGCGCCTGATCCGAGTACGCTGCAGCCGCATGCCACCGAATCGAATCCCGGCATTGCGGACACGACGGAAATGGCCAAGCCGTGGTCCTTCAAAGAGTTTTATATTCGCAACCGGCTCAGCGGAGAAAACATCCCTGCGCTGCTCGTCCGGTTGCCGGCGGGAACTCCGTCTCAGGCGAGTGGCTACTGGGCGTTTGCCAGGAAGTCGCCCTACGGCAATTGCCAGCTGGAGTACCTCACGGATTTGGGCAGGCTGAAAAGCGAATATGGATTCAACGGCGCTAAACATCCTATGGTGGGGAACCCTTGCAGCCGCACGGTCTTCGACCCGCTGAAAATGGCTACTCTTCCAGGAAATTTCCTGGTGCGCGGCGCAATTGCGCAGGGATCCGATCTTCGCCCACCCCTCGCGGTCGAACTCAAAATACGAGGCAAGGACATTCTTGCCGTTCGGACGGAATAGTGTGCGAACAATCCGGCCAGATTCCATTAGATTCCATCGAGCAGCGCGGGATTAGTTTTCAAGTGTAAAGCGGCGAACTTCTTGATTCATTTTTCCAGCGAGCATCAGCGCAACCATTCGCTGGTCGGCCCACCAGGACCATAGCGGATGCTCAAACGAGGCCGGGCGGTTATGTTCCACAAAAAAGTGTGACACCCACGCCAGAGCATAAGGAAGAACGAGCGCTCCCAAGATCCACCACCAACGCTGCAACACAATAGCGATCAGCAGCAACACCCAACCTGCAAGCGTACCGACGAGATGGATTGCCCGGGTCTCCGGCTGGCGGTGCGCACGGAAATACTCGGGCCAAAAATTATTGAAATTCGATGGGTCGCTCATCCCCCGGAGAGTAGCATAGGAGGGATTTCAGGAAATCTGGAATCAGTCTTTGATATTCTCCTCGGATGGAGAGTTAGCTGGACAGACTTTTCTATGCATACCTATATCTAAAACAACTAAACCCTCCAAAAGTATCGAATTGTAGAAAATCCGCCCGCCAAAATGGACTGTAAGTAATAGATAAGATTGACCTTTTCTCCACAAGCGCAGTGGCAGGTTACCTGCACCCATAGATAGCAGCTCTGATTCTGGCTATCCGAGGGAGGACGTGTTTCTCGGAGAGTTTTACGGAATCAGGGGATTTTCCAGTGAGCTTTAGAGTTCATATAGAGGGGGAGCAAATGATAGGTGGGAGAGAAAAACATCTCGGTGCTTGTCAGAGTTTCTTTTGTAACTTGAGCCGAGGCATTTCCGTGCTGTTGGTAACTGCCTTGGCGCTTTTGCTTTCAAATCCGGCGTCTGCGCAGAGGACAACCGGAACGCTGCGGGGACAGGTGTTGGATCCGACGGGCGCCGTGGTTCCGGACGCGGCGGTGACGGTCATGAACCAGGAGACTGGCGTCACCGTGAAAGTAACGACCACGTCGGCGGGGACATACGCGCTTCCGAGCCTCATCCCGGGCCTGTACAAGATTAGCGTGGAGGCTAAGGGCTTCAAAGGTTTTCAGTTGAAGGACGTCAATGTATCCGCGAACCAAGACAACGTTGCAGATGCAAGACTCGATCTGGGCGTCGCTACGGAAATCGTGGAAGTTTCGAGCGGAGCCGTGGAGATTCAAACCTCGTCGTCTGCTCTAAATAACACGTTTGATACGCGGGATTCCGGATTGCCAACCTCGGCAGGCACACTCAACGGCAGCTTGCTGAACCTGGCGGTGCTGGCTCCCAACGTGGTGGCGCAACCCGGCGGAGTGACTGGCATCGGCGGATCGGTCGGAGGAACACGTCCTAGGGATAACAACTTCACCGTGGACGGAGTGGACGACAACAACCTCGGCGTGACGGGCAACAACTCGACGGTCATTCCGGATGCGGTGGCAGAATTCAACCTCACTACTAACCAGTTCACTGCTGAGTACGGACACTCAGCCGGCGGCCAGTTCAGCCTGGTGACAAAGACGGGCACGAACAACTGGCATGGGTCCGGCGAGTGGTATAACCAGAACAAGAATTACAACTCGCTCGACAATTTGACGAAGAATGCGATCGCCGGTGGAACCATCCCTGGAAAGCCGGATTTCGATAACAATCGGTTTGGCGGCACCATGGGCGGCCCAATCGTGAAGAACAAGTGGTTTGTGTTTGGAGCTTATGAATACACGACGCTTCACGGCCAGGGTGTGCCCACTCCACTGATTCAGCCGACGGCAGAGGGTCTCACTATGCTCGAGAACCTGGCTGTCAACTCGACGATCAAGAACATTTTGGGGAATTTCCCCGTTGCGCCGTCTCCCGGCGATCTGGGAACGGTGCCTGTCACTGTCGGTGCCACAACCACGGACATTCCCATCGGGAACCTGGTCATTGTGAGTCCAACGTTCCAGCGTGAACACGACGTACAGTTCAATTCGGACTACACCTGGAGAAATCATCAATTTGGAGCGCGGTTCCTATTTAACCAGATTAAATTCATTTTGCCCGTGAACTCCACGCAGGCACAGTTCAACCAGAACCAGTTGGTCCACAATCGCAAAATCGCTTTGAACGACGTCTGGACCCTTAACAGCCATCTGGTGAACGATCTGCGGGTACAGTATTCGTACTATGCACAGCTGGACTTAAATCCATGTACGGCTTGCCCGCCGGATGTAACGATCGGGGATCTCGGGTTCAATACCATCGGCCCGGGCGACAATTCCACACAGAAACAAAACTCTTATCAGATTGCCGACACTTTCTCATGGTCGCACGGCAAGCATACGTTCAAATTCGGCGGACAGTACAACCACTTCATCTATCCTCAATTCTTCCTTCCGAGGAGCAATGGAGACAACTGGTACGATACGCTCACCGAGTTCATTAATGACGAGCAGACCAACAACCTGGGCAGAACTTTGCGCAACGCAGGAACAGGCAGTTTCCTGGGAACGCAGAGCGCGTTTTATGGCTTTGCACAGGACGACTTCAAATTGACCCCGCGTCTGACGCTGAACCTCGGATTGCGGTATGAATACTGGACCAATCCATTGGGTGACAGCACGCAGGCACTCAATGCGATTTCCAACGTTCCCGGCGTTATCACTTTCGGAGTTCCGAAGACCGACAAGAATAATTTCGCCCCGCGTGTGGGTTTCGCATTCGATCCGCGCGGAAACGGAAAAACGGCGATTCGCGGCGGTTTTGGCATCGCTTATGATGTGAAATTCCAAAACTTCGCATCCATCACGTTGCCTCCACAGCTTCAGAGCGAGCTGGATCCAACCTCGGCTTGCACGCTGACGCCGCAGCCAACCTGGTGCGCGAATCCTAATTTTGCCGGGTTTCTTGCGGGCGGGGGACTCCCTCAGACTTACGTTCCGCCGGCAGACCAGGCGGGAGCCCGAGCACTCACAACCAGCTACATCGATGACACCGTGATGCCCAAGATCCTCACCTGGTCCCTGGGCGTGCAGCACGAAATCTATCGCAATGCCAGCGTGGAGGTTCGCTATCTTGGGACCCGCGGAATCTCACTACCCGTGCAGTACCGCCGCAACCGAGAAAGCGCATTTGATGCAGGACTCACGCCACTTCCGGAATATTTCCGAGCATCGGACGTTCCGGCCACGGTAAGCGCCTCAGCGCCGACCCGTGCGCCGTTTGACGCGTTTAACAGCAATGTGTATGCCCCGTTCGGATTCACGGCAAACGTGACTTCGGATCCGCCATTCGGGAGCAGCATCTACCACGCGGGCTCTGTGGCGTTCACGCAGAGGTCGCGCATGGGGCTAACGTTCAATGCCAACTACACCTATGCACACACGCTGGATAACTCCACGAACGAATTCTTCACCAGCCTGCTGAACCCGCGCCGCGGGCAGGATACCAATCGGATCTCAAACGATTGGTCCAGCTCCGACCTGGACGTCCGGCACAAGATGGCGCTTTCATGGACCTACCAGGTTCCCAACCTCAAGAGTGACAGCCGCCTAGTAAAAGCGTTGGTAAACGGATTCCAGATTGGATCCGTCTTCCTCACGCAAACGGGGCAGCCGGTTACACTCCAATCGGGATCGGATGCGAACGTCAATGGGGACTCCGCTGGAGACCGCGTGATGTTCAATTCGTTGGGGACGAGTCTGGCGGGCGGTACGGCAATTCTACTGCGAGTCTGCGCTCCCGCCGGTGGCGGAAATACAGTCACCGCAGCAAGCTGCCCGGCAGGAGACAACACAGTTGGTTATCTGGCCGTTGATAAAAACACGCTAGGAGATACAACGGCGCGTTATGTCGTTGCCGGAAAGGGAGTGGCCACGAACGTGGGCCGCAACAGCTTCACCTCACCGGGCTTCGCCACACTGAACATGTCTCTCGGGAAGAGTTTCCACTTCACCGAAGGAAAGTATCTGCAGGCGAAAGTGGATGTGTTTAACATCCTGAACCACGCAAACTACGCTCTCAGCAACGGGAACGTCTTCAGCACAGCAGGCGTCACAACAGCAACAACCACGGGCGGCTATGTCCTGGCCAATGACCCCAACTTCCTGAAGGCATCGAAGTTCTTCAGCGGCGGAATACGTTCGATGACGCTGGGACTGAAGTTCGCGTTCTAGACTTCATTTCAGATTGTCACTTCCGGGAGGTGCCCGATGGGCGCCTCCCGTTTTTTTTGGGGGGGAGTGAGTTCTTCTGTGCACGCGGGCGCATCGCGCGTTGCAATTCGAAGCTGTATTGCGCAGAATGCAAAGAGGGGCAGCGCTTCGGCGGTCTGCTGCATCATTAACAGTCGAATGTGAAACCGCGGCCGTGCGAGCGGCCGACAAGGTACTTTGGGCTGCCCGGCCCTCCCGATACGTGATTCGATTCCAAGTGCGGAGGAAGAAATGCGCAAAAATAGGATGCATACTGTTGTTTTGCTGCTGGTCTTGAGCCTCAGCGTTTCTTGCTCGCGAATTGGCGCGCCCAGCGATGACGCGATCGCGACGGACATCAAGGCAAAAATGTTTTCCGAGCCCGCGCTCAAATCCGCGGCCGTCGATGTTTCGAGCGCAAGCCAAGGGCGTAACCAAGGTGAACGATCAGCTGAGCGTCGTTACAGCTCAGGCGGCTCCTGAGCCGGTTGCGCCGGTGTATACGCCTGCCCCTGCGCCGGTGGCCAAGCCGGCGCGGAAGCCAAAGCCAGCTGCAAGACCCGTGAAGAATGCTGAAGATACTCCTGCGGCGGGGGCTGCGCCAGAGGCAATGGCCGCACCAGCGCAACCACCTCCGCCGCAACCCGTGACGCTGACCGTGCCGGCGAATTCGATCATGACGATTCGAACGATCGACGGCATCGATTCGAGCACGAATCATGCGGGAGAAGTCTTCAAGGCTTCGTTGGATGCGCCCATTGTGGTGGATGGCAGGGTGATTGTGCCGGCCGGAGCGGATGCTTACGCAAAACTTGTGAGCGCGAGTTCAGCGGGCCGCATCGCGGGGCGCAGCGAATTGAGCCTGGAGCTGGCGAGCATCGTGTTTCAAGGCAAGACGTACAACGTGGTTTCGAGTGACGTGAAGCAGTCCGGCGCATCGCGCGGCAAACGTAGCGCGGCGACGATTGGCGGCGGCGCGGCTCTCGGCGCGTTAATCGGCGCGGTTGCCGGAGGCGGCAAAGGAGCGGCTATCGGCGCGGCCGTGGGTGGAGGCGCGGGGACCGGCGTTCAGGTGTTGACGAAGGGGCAGCAGGTGAAAATTCCTTCGGAAACGCGGCTGGATTTCACGCTACAGCAGCCTCTGGATATTACTTATTTTCCGGGGAAGAAAGCGCGCGCGCGTTCGAACCCCGACCAGCCACCGACGGATCCTAACTCGTCGAATCCGCCGTCGAATTAGGAGTCATACAACAACTTCGGTTTTTTCTGGGGGCAATGGCACCTGCCCTTCTTTTTTGCTTGAGCTGGTTCTTCGTTTATCTTGACAACCTGCGCTCACGCCAGATAAACCTCTTTCCTGTCATGCCCAAACCTACTCCGGATTCAGATCTTCAATTATCGCGCCGCGGTTTCTTGAAGAGTACGGCCGCTGCTTCCACGTTTGCTCTGACGCCGATCGCGAAAGCTGCGCCGGTGGATGCCGCAGAGACGCTTCCGCCCGCGTT
>WNFO01003098.1_pt1 | contig 22202 bp, 20 predicted proteins | sample 5400251 | NCBI WGS metagenome assembly WNFO01 (sample SAMN13153354, study PRJNA577476) | soil metagenome | isolation source: 100 cm saprolite under Madrone tree | place: USA:California | collected 2016-06-14
CGTTGATGAGCTCCTCGTCGCTCGGGCTCGCGGCGAGCGCCGGCGGGGTGTCGCCCTCGAACCGGATCTCGTACTCGCGATACGGCCCGCCGAGGCTCACGCTCGCGCACGCCGCCACACCGATCAGCAGCGAGACGAGAGCGGGCGTGGAGCGCTTCACCGCCAAGACATCGGGTCGATCGTCAGCCCGGTCGCCGGCCGGCCCACGCTCTTCAGGTGGGCGCGAAAGTCGTCCGCGAACTCACGGTAAGAGGTCGAGAAGGCGTCGGCCCAGCGGTCCCGAGGATCGTCAGCCTCGCCGGCCGAGCCCAGGAATTTCACGAGCGCCGCGTGGCCCGAACGGTCGATCAAGAATTCGACCGCCAGGAACGCCTGTCCGTACGTGGCCGCGAAGCTCCGGAGCGATCGGTTCCAGGTCGCGTGGCCGGCGAGCGCGTCGAGATCGGGAAAATGCTCGACCGGCGTGACCGCGCCGGCGACGGACCGGGCGACGATCGCGCGCGACTCGTCGTACGTTCGGAGCCCGAGCCGATCGAGCACCCGGAACGCGACCCAGTCCGCATGCCCCTCGAGCATCCACACCGGCAGCCGGCCCTCGCGGGAGCCCGCGAGCTCCAGCTGGCTCAGATGAGCCAGCTCGTGGGCGATGACCGTCACACGCCGGTGGAGGTTCGCGCGGGTGAGATGGTCGCCGCGGAGAAACACGCCGACGCGGGTGGCGAGACCGGCCGCGGACGGCACGATGCTCCAGTCGCCGCCGATGGCGCCGACGCCGAAATTGCGGAGCAGCTCGTCGGCGAAGGCCGCCTCGTCCCTACAGATGTACGCCTTGTGCGACTTCGAGAACGGCAGACCGAGCGTGTCGCGGATCACCGCCGCGATCGCGTCCATGAGCTCGGCGTGTGAGGAGCCCGGCCCGAGCGCCTTCGGCGCCTCGACGCCGAAGCCGATCTCGTGCTCCTGACAGGGCGCAGCCGCGGCGCTCGGGCTCGCGAGAGCCGCGGTGCCGAAGAGCATCGTCGCGACGAGCCACCGGCGAGTCATCTGGGCCTCGATACCGTGCGGATGCGCCCGGACTGAGCGGTCGGCTCAGCTCCTGGCGAGCTCCTGCTCCTTCAGTACGCGGCGGAGAATCTTGCCCGACGGCGTCTTCGGAATCGCGTCGACGAACTCCACCTCGCCCGGCACCTTGTAGTTGGCCAGACGGCCCTTCACGAAGGCGACCACGTCGTTCGCCGTGAGGGTCTGGCCCTTCTTCCTGACGACGAAGGCCTTGGGAATCTCGCCCGCCTCGGGATCCGGCTTGCCGATCACCGCCGCGTCGGCGATCCCGGGATGCTCGACCAGGAGCGCCTCGATCTCGGCGGGGGCGATGCCGAATCCCTTGAACTTGATCATCTCTTTCTTGCGGTCGCGGATGTAGAGATAGCCGCGCTCGTCCACGTATCCGATGTCGCCGCTGTAGTACCAGCCGTCGCGTAGCGCGGCCGCGGTCGCTTCCGGCGCCCGCCAGTAGCCCCGCATGATCTGCGGCCCGCGGATGCAGATCTCGCCGAGCTCGCCGGGACCGAGCTCGCGCTCGCCCGTCTCGATGTCGACGACCCGATGCGCGGTGTCGTGGGCGAGCAGGCCGGCCGAGTCGACGACGTTCAGGCTCTCGTCGTACACGGGGTTCACGTGCGTAAGCGGTGAGGCCTCGGTCATGCCGTAGCCCTGCAGCACCGGCACTCCGGTCAGCTGGCGGAAGCGTCGGGCCAGCTCGGGCGCGACCGGGGCGGCGCCCACCATCGTCGTCCTCAAACTGGACAGGTCGTACTTCGAGAGCTCCGGCCAGTTCGAGAGCATGAGCAGCACCGGCGGCACCACGAAGAAGAGCGTGACCCGGTGGCGCTGCACGAGCTCGAGGCACTCGACCGGTTCGAAGCGCTCCATCAGCACGCACGTCGCGCCCGTGTAGACCGCCGCGCCCATCAGCATCGTGCCGTAGATGTGGTAGAAGGGCAGGAACAGCATCAGCCGGTCGCTCGCGCGCATCCGAATGCACGCGACGAACTGGATGTTGTTGGTGACGAGGTTCTTGTGGCTGATCATCACGCCCTTGGGGAGCCCCGTCGTCCCGCTCGAGTAGGGCAGCGCCACCAGGTCGTCCTCGTCGATCTCCACCGTCGCCGGCGGCGTGGCCGGCTGGCTCGCGATCAGATCGGTGAAGCTCCGAACGGCGGGCGCCGGTGACTGGCCGGGCCCGACCGCGATCACATGCTGCAAGTGCGCCGCGCGGGGGCGCACCGCCTCCACGAGCGAGACCAGATTCGTGTGCACGACGATCGCCACCGCCTCGGTGTCGTTCAGCTGGTATTCGATCTCGCGCTCGCGATACGACGGATTCATCGGGCTGGCGACCGCGCCCACCCGCGCGATCGCATAGAAGGCGATGAGGTACTCCGGACAATTCGGCGCCAGCACGCAGACGCGGTCGCCCTTCGCCACGCCGAGCGCCACGAGCGCGCGCGCGAAGCGGTTGGTGAGCGCTTCCAGCTCTCGGTAGGTCAGGCTCACGTCGCGGAAGACGACCGCCACGTTCTCGGGGTGGTGCTCGGCGCCCTGCGACAGCATCCGATCGTACGGGATGCGCGGATAGTCGAGGGGCGGCCGGAAGAATTCCGCGCTCACAGGGCCCGTGCCCGCTCGCGCAGCGTGTACTTCTGGACCTTGCCGGTCGAGGTGGTCGGCAGCGCGTCGAACACGACCGTCTTCGGCACCGCGAAGTGCGGCAGGTTGTCGCGGCAGAAGGCGATCAGCTCCTCGGCGGTCGCCTGGCCATCCGGACGCAGCTGGACGAACGCGCACGGCGTCTCGCCCCACTTCTCGTCGGGGCGCGCCACCACCGCCGACATCAGCACCGCCGGGTGCCGGTTCAGCGCGATCTCGACCTCGATCGAGGAGATATTCTCGCCGCCGGAGATGATGATGTCCTTGGCGCGGTCCTTGATCTCGATGTAGCCGTCGGGGTGCTGCACGGCGAGGTCACCCGTGTGAAACCACCCGCCCTCGAACGCGGCGTCCGTCGCGGCCCGATCCTTCAAGTAGCCGAGCATCACGGTGTTGCCACGAAGCATGACCTCTCCGATCGTGCGCCCGTCCGCCGGCACCGGCCGCAGGGTCTTGGGATCGGCCACGATCTGGCCATCGAGCGTCGGATACCGCACGCCCTGGCGCGCCACCTTCTCGGCGCGCTCGGCGAGCCCGAGCGTCTCCCACGCTTCCTGCGGCGCGCACAAGGTCGAAGGCCCGTGCACCTCGGTGAGACCGTAGAGGTGCGTGACGTTGAAGCCCATCTCGCTCATCGCGCGGATCACCTTGGCGGGCGGCGAGGAGCCGCCGGTCTCGAGCTCGACCACCTGCTCGAACCGCGTCCGCTGCGCCGGCGGCGTCTGGATCAGCATCGTGAGCACGGTCGGCGCGCCGCACATGTGGGTCACGCGCTCGCGCGCGATCAGCTGGAACACGAGCGGTGGGTCGACGCGGCGCAGGCAGACGTGCGTGCCGGCCATCGCCGTCACCGCCCACGTGTAGCACCAGCCGTTGCAATGGAACATCGGCAAGGTCCAGAGGTAGACCGCGCGGGGCGGCAGCGGCCACATCATGATGTTGCCGACGGACTCCAGGAAGGCGCCCCGGTGATGGTAGACGACGCCCTTCGGGTTGCCGGTCGTGCCCGACGTGTAGTTGAGCGTGATCGGCGCGCTCTCGTCGGCCGGGGGCGTCCACACGAAATCGTCGGAAGCCGTATCCAGAAGCGCCTCGTACTCGACCTCGCCGAGCCGGTCGCCCGGTCCCTGGTAGAGCGCGTCGTCGACCTCGATGACCAGCGGCTTTCTGCGGAGCTTCTCGAGCGCCGGTCCGACCGTGCCGGCGAACTCCCGGTCGGTCAGGAGCACCTTGGCCTCGCCGTGCTCGAGGATGTAGGCGATCGTGCGCGCGTCGAGCCGCGTGTTGATGGTGTTGAGCACCGCCCCGATCATGGGGACGCCGTAGTGCGCCTCGAGCATCGCCGGCACGTTCGGCAGGACGGCCGACACCGTGTCGCCCGGACCGATGCCGCGCCGGGCGAGCGCCGAGGCCAGGCGGCGAGTCCGCAGGTCGAAGTCGCGATAGACGATGCGCCGGTCGCCGTGGATCATCGCCACGCGCTCGGGATAGATCGAGGCGGCGCGCCGCAGAAAGCCGAGCGGGCTCAGCGCCGCGAAGTTGGCGGCGGCGCGACCGAGACCCAGCTGGAAAATATTGCCTTCCGGATTCGCCATGCCGAATCCCCTCCTCCGGGGCCAGACCTTATCGCGGCGGTCGGCGCCGAGCAAGCGGCTCGCGGCGGGGCCGAGGCGGGCTCCTACAGTCCGAGAATCTCCGTGCGCCGATGGCTCAGGGCCGGCAGGCTCGCGCGGATGCGGTCTTGATGCTCGAAGTCGACGTCGGCGACGACCACGCATTCCCCTTCAGAGGCCCGGGCGAGCACGGTGCCCCACGGATCGACGATCATCGCGTTTCCGTAGCACGCGAGCCCGGGCGGGTGTGAGCCGACCTGCGCGGCCGCCAGCACGAAGACCTGATTCTCGAGGGCGCGGGTGCGGACGAGCAGATCCCAGTGGTCCTTGCCCGTCTCGAACGTGAAGGCGGACGGCGCGGTGATGATCCGGGCGCCGCCGGCGCCCAGCCGCCGATAGAGCTCGGGGAATCGCAGGTCGTAGCAGATCGTGAGCCCCACCGGCGCCTCGCCCAGCTTGGTCAAGACCACGTCCTCACCCGGCGACATCGTGTCCGACTCGCGATAGCGATTTCCGTCGACGTCCACGTCGAAGAGATGGAGCTTGCGATAGCGCGCCGCGATCGAGCCGTCGGCGTCGATGGCGAGGCACGTATTGAAGTACCGCTCCTGCCCCGACACCGATTCGAGATAGCTTCCGCCGACGAGATGCAGATGGCGCTGACGCGCGATCCGCGTGAGGAGCTCGGAGGTCGGGCCCGGGATTCCCTCGGCCACCTCGCGGTGCTTCCGGCGACGTCCGAGATACGTGAAGAGCTCGGGCAGCACCGCCAGCTCCGCCCCCTGCTCCGCGGCTTCGACCAGCCGGCGTTCGGCCGTTGACAGGTTCTGCGCCTTGTCTTCCCCGCTGTTCATCTGAATGACCGCGACCCGCATTTCGCGCTCCTTATCGACCAGGTAAAAGATTCCCTCCGGCAACCATCAGCGCGCGCGAGTAGTCATAACATATGAGAGGGGAGGGATATCGAAATGAAGCGGTTAGTGTTTCTTGCTCTCGTGCTGATCGCGATCGTCGCTCCGATGACGTCGGTGGCGTACGCCGACTACTCGACCGACAATTCCATCCAGGCTCCGTAGCCTTCGTCCCTAGGCCTCCGGCGCGTGTTGCGGGTCGTAAAACTCGCGGCACGCGCCGGAGGCGCCCTACCTCCGTCGCGGCTTGACATTCCCGACGCCGACCGTAAGATGAGCGGGCTCATGGCTCGGCAACATCGAAAGCGTTAGCTCGTCAGCTTCTCGCCGCGCGGGCGGGTGCCCCCGCGGCCGGTTCGCCGTCGTGTCTCCAACCGCTTTCGAGGTGACATCATGAGCCGCAATTTTCGCGTCGGTGTCGTCGGCGCCACGGGTATCGCGGGCCAGCAGTTCGTCGTCGCCCTTCAGCGTCATCCCTGGTTCACCATCGCGCGCCTGGCCGCGTCGGAGCGGTCGGCGGGCAAGCGGTTCGGCCAGGCCCTCCTCGACCCGAAGACCGGGGCCCGGCGCTGGTGGTGTGACGAGGAGCCGGCCGCGGACGTTCTCTCGATCCCCGTCGAGAACGGCGACACGTTCGACCCCGAGGGGCTCGACGTGGTCTTCTCGGCCACGGAGTCGGAGGTCGCGCGGATCCAGGAACCCCGCTTCGCGAAGACGACCGCCGTCGTCAGCACCGCCTCGGCGTTCCGCTACGAGGCGGACGTGCCGCTGCTGGTGCCGAACGTGAACATGGCCCACGCCGCGCTCATTCATCGGCAGCGAGAGAGCCGCGGCTGGAAGGGCTTCGTCGTCCCGATTCCGAATTGCACGGTGACCGGTCTCGTCATCACGCTCAAGCCGCTCGCCGACCGGTTCGGGCTCGGCTCGGTCATCGTGACGTCCATGAACGGTCTGTCCGGCGCGGGGCGCTCGCCCGGCGTCATGGGGCTCGACATCCTCGACAACCTCATCCCCTTCATCCCGAAGGAAGAGGAGAAGGTCCAGACGGAATGTCGCAAGATTCTTCCCGAGCATCCGGCCGAGATCAGCGCCACGTGCACCCGGGTCAACGTCCTCGAGGGTCACACCGAGTCGGTCTTCGCCTCACTCGGCCGGCGAGCGTCGATCGCCGACGTCCGGCACGCCTTCGCCGGGGCGGGCAACGAGGCGCGCGAGCTCGGGCTGCCCACGGCGCCGGCGGAGTGGATCAAGGTCCACGACGACCCGTTCCGTCCCCAGCCCCGCCTCGACCGCGACAACGGTGACGGCATGACGACCACGGTCGGCCGCATCCGTGAGGACAACGTCCTGCCGAACGGGGTGAAGTACATGCTGGTCAGCCACAACACGCGGATGGGCGCGGCCGCCGGCGCCGTGCTGGTGGCCGAATACCTGGTGGTCAAGGGGTACATCGGCGGATGAGCGACGAGTTCCCCGTCGAGGACGTGGCGCGCTACTGGGACGGCAACGCCGAGGCATGGGCCGAGCAGGTTCGCCGCGGGGCCGACGTCGCCCGCGAATGGCTCAACAATCCGGCCTTTCTCGCGTTCGTCGGCGATCTGCGCGGGCGCCGGGTGCTCGACGCCGGGTGCGGCGAGGGCTACAACACGCGCATTCTCGCGCGCCGCGGCGCCCGGATGACCGGCGTCGATCTCTCTGAGCGCATGATCGCGCTGGCGCGGGACGAAGAGCGCCGCGAGCCGCTCGGCATCGAGTACGCGCGCACCTCGTACACCGACCTCGGCATGTTCGCCGATGCGAGCTTCGACGCGGTCGTCTCGTTCATGGCGTTGATGGACGGGCCCGGGTTCGACCTCGCGATGCGCGAGGCCTTTCGCGTATTGCGCCCGGGCGGGCTGCTCGCGTTCAGCATCACGCACCCGTGTTTTCTCACGAAAGGCTCGAAGTGGCTCCGCGACGAGCACGGGGTCAAGATCAAATGGATGATCGGGAGCTACTTCGACTCTGCCGGATGGATCGAGCACTGGCGCTTCACCGACGCGCCCCCGGAGGCGGCCGAGTTCGCCGTCCCGCGTTTCGACCGCACGCTGTCCGAGTACGTCAACACGCTGATCGGCGCCGGCTTCGTGCTCACGCGCATCGAAGAGCCCCGGCCGTCGGAGGAATACTGTCTGGCTCATCCGAGCCAGCGCGGCTGGCGCGATCACGCCGCGCTGTTCCTCTACGTTCGCGCCGAGAAGCCGGTCGCGCGGAGCGCCTGAGGCGCGCTAGAGGCTCGGGGCGATCTTCTCCACCGCCTGAGTCGAGGTGATGACGGGGATCACCTCCATGTCGGCCACGTCGCTCCAGCGCGTGATCCATTCGTCGACCAGCCGGCGATCGTCGCATTCCATGAGCTGATAGCACCGGCTCAGATCCGTCGTCACCCAGCTCGAGATGTACTTCAGGGCCTCGGGAGCCTGCCGGCCCTTGTCACGAAACCGTCGGTAGACGGGAACCGGATCACGATTCTTGAACCTCTCGATAATCATGTAGAGCATCCGGCGCCTCTCTCTCCGAGTGTGGTGGCTATTGTGCGCGCTGCAGGCCGTCGCGGGGCTGGGGCCCCGCCGGCCGAGGCGCGCCTCTGAATGTCATCGCTGCCGCGCGCCCCCGCGAAGATCTCAACGCACGAGGCCGGCGCGTCGAGGCAGGAACAGGGTCAGCTCGGGAAACAGGATCAGGATCAGCAGGCCGATGAACAGCGAAACCAGGTACGGCCAGTACGCCCGGAAGTGGCGGCCGACCGAGACGTCGGCGAAGCGCAGCGCCATCAGGAGACCGACGCCGATCGGGGGCAAGAACAAGCCGATGCCGACGGCCGCGGTGAGCACGGTGGCGAAGTGGACGGGATGGATGCCGATTTGCTTGGAGATCGGGAAGACGACGGGGATGAGCACCACCGCGGCCGGCAGCCCCTCCAGCACCATGCCGAACAGCATGACGAGGACCGACACCGCCACGAGGAACAGCCACGGCGTGGAATAGAGCGGCGACAGGATCTCACCGAGCAGAGCCGGCACGCCCAGCATCCCCATGAGGAACTGATAGATGCTCGCCACCGCGAGCAGGAAGATCACGGCGGCGGTGAGGAGCGCGGTCTCGTGGAGCAAGGTCCACATCTCGCGCAAGGTGACGTTGCGATAGTAGAAAAGGGCGGCGGCCACCGCGTACGCGGCCACCAGCGCGCCGGCCTCGGTGGCCGTGAAGACCCCGAAGAAGAATCCAAGGACGATCACGACCGGGACCACCAGCGGCACCAGCGACGCGCGAAACGCCACGCCGAGGCTCGCCCAGCTCGGCCGCTCGTCCTTGGGCCAGCCGAGCCGATGGGCTTGAAAGAAGATGACGACCATCAAGCACGCGGCGGTGACCGCGGCGGGAATGAAGCCACCGAGGAAGATGGCGACGACCGACGTGTCCATGATCTGGCCGAGGACGATCATGAAGATGGCCGGCGGCACCAGAATGCCCATGGCCGTGGCCGACGCCACCAACGAGGCGGCGTGCTCGGGCTTGTAGCCGGCGCGCAGCATGGGCGGCGTCAGCATCGAGCCGATGGCCGAGACGTCCGCGATCGTCGAGCCCGAGATGCCCGAGAAGAAGTACTCGGCCAGCACCACCGACATGCCGAGCCCGCCGCGCACCCAGCCGACGAGCCCGCGCGCGAGATTGACGAGCGCGTAGGACATCCCGCAGCGCTCCATGAGCGCGCCGGCGAAGACGAACGTGGGCACGGCCAGGAGCACCCAGCTCTGCGAGCCCGCCACCAGGGCCGACGGTAGCTTCTGCAAGGAGAAGTTGCCGAGCACGAGGCCGAGCATGCCGGAGAGCCCCAGCGCGAAGACGATCGGCGTCGAGAGCCCGACCAGGACCACGAAGGCGATGACGACCGAGGCGACCATCGTCTAGGCCGAGCCGCCGGAGAGCTGACCCCAGTGCCCACGTCCTGTCATGACGTCGGACAGTGCGATCAATCCGTAGACGACTATGAGCACACCGCCGACGACCGACGAAAGGTAGAGCCAGCGGAGGTTCAGCACGAGCGCGGGCGAGAACGACTGGCTGTTCAGCTCGGCCACCTGCCAGCCGTAGACGGCCACGAGCGCGCCGAAGGCGACGATCAAGAGACACTGGCCTGCGACGACGGCTTTGCGCAGCGGCACCGGGAACCGGTCGATCAGGAGATTGACGGCGAAGTGGATGCCGCGACGGATGCCCAGGGCCGCGCCGACGAACGTGAGCCAGGCCAGCGACCACTCGCCGACTTCCTCGACCCAGAAGAACCGGATGGAGGGCAGATCGAAGGCCGCCGAGATCCACGTCACCACGTAGCGGAGAAACACGCCGACGAGCATGTCCACGATGACGACGATCATCAGGACAGTGATGAAGACGTCCGGGATCGCTCCGAGCCACGACAATCGCCCGCGCATGGCGCGCGAATGGTAAAGTTGCCACGCCTCGCAGTCAAGCCGCGATGGGCCGAAGCACGATCGGCGAGGCGCGATTCCGAACGAGGAGGATGGGTCATGCTCGGACGACTGTCGGGGATGGCGGCGGCGCTTCTGGTGGTGGCGGTCGCAATGTCGGGCGGTCCGAACCAGGCCTCCGGTCAGGCCAAGCCCGGAGCGAAAAAGCTCGACCTGGCGCACGTCACTCCCCCACCGGAGTCGAGCGGGGTGACCTTCAAGTGGATGTGCGAGGAGCTGACCAAGCGCTCGGGCGGGAGTCTCAACGCGGTGTTTCACGGCGGCACGCTCCTCACCAAGGAGCTCGAGATCATGGATGCCGTGAAGTCCGGCAACATCGCGATGGGCAGCCCGGCCGGCGCGGCGTGCACCGTCTTCCCCGAAATGTGCGTGTTCCTCACGCCGTTTCTCGTCCGCGACTACCACCACGCCTACGCCATGTTCAACGGAGAGATCGGCAAGAACCTCGACGAGACCTTCCAGAAGAAGTACAAGCTGAAGATCGTCTTCTTCTACGACTACGGCTTCCGTCACTTCTGGAACAACCGGCGGCCCATCAATACCCCGGCCGACCTGAAGGGGCTGAAGATGCGCGTCCAGCAGGGCCGCGTGTTCGCCGACACCGTGAATGGCCTCGGCGCCAGCGCGGTGCCGATGCCCTGGGGCGAGGTCATCCCGGCCGCCCAGCAGGGAGTCATCGACGGCGCCGACCTGCCGGTGGTCAACATCAACGCGCTCAAGGCGTACGAAGTCGCGAAGTACGCCTCGATGACCTATCACAATTACGGCCCCACGGTCCTGGTGATGAACTTGGACCTCTTTCGCGGACTCTCCCCCGAGCAGCAAAAGCTCGTGCTCGACGTCGGCCGGGAGGCCCAGACGAAGGTCCGCGAGTTGACCGAGTCGGTCGACAACTTCCAGAAGGCGAAGGAGATCCTCGAGCCCAAGGGCATGAAGGTGAACCAGGCCGACGTGGCCTCGTTCCGCAAGATCGCCGAAGAGAAGATCTGGCCGCCATACCGGCAGCAGTACGCCGATATGTGGGACAAGATCGTCAATACCCGTTGAGGCGCGATTAAGGAGGGTGCAATGGCCGTGACCGTCGGTTTCATCGGTGTCGGAAACATGGGCAACCCCATGGCCGCCAACGTGTTGAAGGCGTTCCCGATGACCGTCTTCGACATGAATCCCAAGGCGATGGAGAACCTCATCCAGGCCGGCGCCAAGCGGGCCGGCTCGCCGCGCGAGGTCGTCGAGAGCTCGGAGATCGTCTTCACCTCGCTGCCGGCTTCGCCGGACGTCGAGGCGGTCTATCTCGAGCCCGGCGGTCTCGTCGATCGCGCCAAGCCCGGGACGATCCTGATCGATCTCAGCAGCGTGCTCCCGTCCACGCCGAAGAAGATCGAGCCGCGCGCCAAGGCCCGCGGCGTGCATTTTCTCGAGGCGCCGGTCAGCGGCGGCGTCAGCGGCGCCCGCGCGGCCACCCTGGCGATCATGGTCGGCGGCGAAGCCGAGCCCCTGCAGCGCGCGACACAAGTGCTACGCGCCATCGGCCCGAACATCTTCCACGTGGGGCCGGTCGGCGCCGGCAACACGGTGAAGGCGATCAACAACATGATGGCGTCGGTCAACTCGTGCGCCATGATGGAGGGCCTGGCCCTCGGCGTGAAGGCGGGCCTCGATCCGATGACGATTTACGAAGTGGTCAAGGCCAGCAGCGGTGGCAGCAAAGCGCTCGAGCGCATCCCGAAGGCGCTGATCCCGCGCGACTTCGAGCCCGGCTTCAAGGTCGCGCTGATGAACAAGGACCTGGACACGTTCAACACGATCGCCAAGGAGCTCCACGTCCCCGTTGCCTTCGCGAACGTGGCTCAGCGCTACCAGCAGGCGGCGCTGGCAGCGGGGCTCGGTGAGCAGGACACCAGCGTGATCATGACGATCATCGAGCGCCTGTCAGCGGTCAAGGTCTCCGGCGGTCGTTAGGTCGCCGGAAAGATAAATAGGCCTCCGCTATTCGTAGAAGGCGGGAGCGTACTTCAAGTGATCGCTCTGCGGCTTGTCGTGGTTGATCCACAGCTGCGCCTTGCGTTCCTCCAGGAGCGCGGCGATTCGCTTCATCGAGGCCAGCGTCTGCTCGCGGTTGAAATTCATCGACGGCACGCGCTGGTGCGCCCAGTTGTCCTGAAAGTGGACCGCGTCGCCCGACAGCAACAGCGCTCCGGTCTTCGGCAGCTGCACGAGGAGCGACTGATGGCCGGGCGTGTGGCCCGGCGTGGAGACGATCTTTACACTCCCGTCGCCGAACACGTCGAGGTCGCCCGCGAGCTTCTTGATCGTCTGCGTCGCCACGAAGGTGGGCTTGGCGGGCCCGGCCATCGCCCAGTCGTACTCGGCGCCCTGGATCAGCACGGTCGACGACGGGAAGAGCGCGATGTTGCCGACGTGGTCACCGTGGGTGTGTGAGACGGCTACGTAGGTGACGTCGGCGGGCTTGACGCCGATCTGGTCGAGCTGCGACGCGAGGGTCTTGGCGCGACGGTACGTGATCGCGCCGCTGGCGACGACCATGCCGTTCGGCATCGCGGCGACGGCGTCGGGGATGCCGGTGTCCCAGAGCAACACGCCCTGGTCGTGCCGGATCAGGTAGCAGTTGTCGGAGAACTCGATCGCCTTGCCTTCGTTGACACCCGGCGACCAGCGCGACTGGTCCTTACCGATGTTCTGCCCGCAGTCGAGTACGTAGAGCTTCTCGATGCCGGCGTTCGCCACACCGAGCCCGACACTGACCACCGTGCTTATGACCACGACGAGCGCCATCAACACTTTCCACGTCATCGCCGCCCTCCCTTCGGGTCGGTTTCTCGAACGCTCCACGGCAATGACTCTACCGGGCCGACCATCGACGCACAATCCCCGACCCGATGCGGATGGCGCCGACGCCCCGCTCGGCGCGATCACCGCGCGTGACCGGCGGCGCGGACTTTCCGGGGCGCCGCGAGCCAGATGGCCAGCGCCGATAGCACCGAGCCGGCGATCGCGATCGAGAAGGCCGATGTATAGCTGCCCGTGATGTCGTAGAGAGCGCCGGCCACCCACGGTCCGGCCGCGCCGCCGCCGATCGCCGTCAGCATGAGCGTGCCGAAGACGGACCCGTAGTGGCGGCCCTCGAAGATCTCGGCCGGGATGGCGCCGATCACCGACGTGAGGCCGTAGCCGAGCATCCCCTGGGAGACGACCATGAAGTAGAGCAGCGGCGCCGTCGGCGCGTGCCGGAGCGCGAGCAGGGCCAGCAAGCAGAGCACGAAGCCGAGGCTGCCCACCGTCCAGACCCACTCGCGCCCGATCCGGTCCGACAGATGTCCGAGCACGATCTGGCCCGGAACGCCGACGAGGCTCACGAGCCCGAGCGCCCAGCCGGCGTGGGTCGGGCTGAATCCGACCTCGACGAGGTACTTCGTCTGATGGACTTGCACGGCGTACCAGGCGAAGAGCCCGAAGAAGTATCCGACGGCGATCCACCAGAACCGGCTCGTCCGGATGGCCCGGCCAAGCGTCCAGTCGACGGCCGCCCACGCCGCATCCACGACGTTCGTTCGTTTCGCGGCGGCCGTGCCGCGAGGAGCCGCGTCGCCATCGGGCTGCAGGCCGAGGTCCTCGGGCCTCCGCTTCAACACCAGATTCAGCGGCGCCAGCACGCCGAGCACGAGGAACGCCAGCGCCCAGCAGGCCGCGCGCCAGCCGGCCCGCGCGATGAGCGCCTGCAGCCACGGCAGCAGGACGATCGAGCCGACACCGACTCCGGAAAACGCGAGGCTCAAGGCCAGCCCGCGCCGGCGCACGAACCAGTTCGGGAGGAACAACGACTGGCCCGTGTAGCCCAGACAGTTGGCGCCACCGCCGACGAGCACGCCCAGGGTCGCGTAGAGGTGCCACGGCCGGCTCACGAGCGGCGCCAGCAGCAATCCGCTCGCCATCACGAGCACGTCCATCTCGATGACGACCCGCGGCCCGCGGCGATCCATCAGGCGCCCGACCAGCGGGCTGAAGGCGGCGGAGACCAGAAAGCCGAACGAGAAGGCGCCCGCGGTCACGCCACGCTCCCAGCCGAACTCGTCGAGGATCGGCGGGAACAGCAGCGAGAACGCGGTGCGCGCGTTGACGCCGATCGCCATGGTGATGAAGCCAGCGGCCACGATGACCCAGCCGTAGAAGAAGCGCACAGGCAGAGCGAGTCGCCCGCCCTCGGTCCAGCCGGACACGTGCGGGGTCATCAGCACGTTGGCGAGCTCGTGGAACGGTCGCTGCGCGGGAAAGGTCGGCTCGGCGCTCTTCGGGTATCGATACCAGACATCGAGGGCCGCGGCCGCGATGCGTTTTTCCAGCAACGCGCGATAGAGCGCGTCCTGATCGATGATCTCGGCGCGCGCGACGTTGACGAGCACGCCCGTCTGCTTCATGAGCCCGAGCTCGCGCTCGCCGACGAGGCCGCGCGTCTGGTCGTTGAGCGAAAGCGTGACGGCCACATAGTCGGCCCGCCGCAAGACCTCATCGAGCGCGTCAGGGCCCCCGAGCAGCGACAACCCATCATCCGCGGAGCTTCTCACGTCGCGCCGGATCGCGCACACGTCCATGTCGAACACCCGGGCGCGCCGCGCGAGGGCCTGCCCGATCCGCCCGTAGCCGAGAATGCCGAGCGTCTTGCCCGCCAGCTCGGGCCACGGCGCCGGCGGCGAGCCGCCCACACCCCACTGGCTTTCCCAGACGCCGCGCCGCAGCGATGCGTCGATCCGGCAGAAGCTGCGCGTCAGCGCGAGCATCGCCCCGATCACGTACTCGGCGATGCCGACCTCGTGGCCGTAGGCGTTCGCGAGCGATGCCCCAGCCGGCAGCGCCGAGCGGTCGATGCGATCGAGCCCCGCGCCCGGCACCTGGACGAGCCTCAGTCTCTTCGCGGCCGCCGCCATCTCGCGGTTAAAGGCCAGAGTGACCAGCACGTCGACGTCGGCGAGCCGCGAGACGATGCCGCTCTCGTCGCCCATCACGACGTCGCATGGCGTCTTCAGGCGCGCACGCACCGAGGGCTCGAGCGTGGCCGAGAAGGTTCCGGCGAAGGCGACCTGCAGCATAGGAGGCGTCCTCCTGCCGGCATCCTCGCCCGGAGCGGCCGCGAGATCAATTACCCCGGAGGTAATGCGGATGACGCGGCGCCGGGCGGTTGTGTATGATTCTTCGAAATCGAGCTCCTGGGGGTACGGCGATGCCAACCAACGGATCGACTGAGGCTCGAAAGCTTCGCTCTCGCCTCAACCACCCGATCGTCGACGCCGACGGGCACTGGCTGGAATACGGGCCCGTCATGCGCGACGAGTTCCGGCGCATCGGTGGAGACGCCGCCGCCGAGGCCCTCGCCGCCGCCACCGATCGAGTCCCGAGCGCGCTCCGGCTGTCCGTGCCCGAGCGGCGGCGCCGCCGGGTCGGCATGGAGGCGTTCTGGTCCTCGCCGTCCGAGAACGTGCTCGACCGCGCCACCGCGATGCTCCCGCGCCTCATGTACGAGCGGCTCGACGACCTCGGCATCGATTTCTGCGTCGTCTATCCCACGGCCGGGCTCGGCTTCCACCGCACGCAGGACACCCGGCTGCGCCGCGCGATCTGCCGCGCCTACAACGTGTTCGCCGCCGACCAGTTCCGCGGCCTGGAAGATCGCGTCATCCCCGCCGCGATCATTCCGATGTACACGCCCGAGGAAGCGATCGAGGAGCTCGAGTTCGCCTCCAAGCAGCTCGGCTACAAGGTGATGATGGTCGGCGGTCTCATGCGGCGGAAGGTGGCGGCGCTCTCCGAGGAGAATCCGGACGCGTCGAAGGTCGTCGATTGGTACGACGTGATCGGCATCGACAGCGACCACGACTACGACCCGGTATGGGCGAAGTGCCGCGAGCTCCGCGTCGCGCCGAGCTTCCACAACGGCGCGCGCTCCATCCTCCTGCGCAACTCGCCGTCGAACTTCTGCTACAACCACATCGGCCACTTCGCCTCGGCCGGCCACGCCGTCGCAAAGGCGTTGTTCTTCGGCGGCGTGACGCGCCGGTTCCCGGATCTGAACTTCGCCTTCCTCGAAGGCGGCGTCGGCTGGGCGTGCATGCTCTACGCGGACCTCATCGGCCATTGGGAGAAGCGCAACCGGCAGGCGATCGAGTCGACGAATCCGAGCAAGCTCGACCTCGGAGCGCTGCTCGGCTATGCGCAGAAGTATGGGCGCGAGGCCCTGGTGGAAGCCGTGCGCCGCGGCGAAGGCCTCGAGGGCGACTCGAACTCGACCTTGACCGGCGGCGTCGAGGACCTCGACGACTACTTCCGGTGCAAGATCGGCGCGAAGAGTGACATCCGCGATCTCTTCGTGCCGCGCTTCTACTTCGGCTGCGAAGCCGACGACCCTGTCAACGCGTGGGCGTTCAACCGCAAGGCCAACCCGATGGGCGCCCGTCTCAACGCCCTCTTCAGCTCCGACATCGGCCATTTCGACGTCCCGGACATGACCGACGTGGTCCCCGAGGCCTACGAGCTGGTCGAGCACGAGCTGATCACCTCGGACGACTTCCGCGACTTCATGTTCACCAACGCGGTCCGGTTCTGGGGCGAGGTGAACCCGGACTTCTTCAAGGGCACGGTCGTCGAGAAGGCGGCAGCTCAGGTGCTCGCGCCGCCAAAGGGTGCACCGGTCGCCCGATAGCTACCCTACCGGCCAATTACCTCGGAGGTAATTGGTGGGCTCCCGACGCCCGCGTATAGTGGCGGGCGTGAGCGACGGGAAGAGCGCGCGGCGACATCTGCGCAATGCCCGACCGAGCACGGTCGGGCGGCTCCTCAAGCAGTGGCGCGAGCGCCGGCGAATGAGCCAGCTCGGCCTGGCCCTCGAGGCCGAGATCTCGACGCGGCACCTGAGCTTCCTCGAGACCGGCCGCACGCAGCCGAGTCGCGAGATGGTCTTGCTCCTGGCCCGCGTGCTCGAGGTGCCACTGCGCGGCAGCAACGAGCTCCTCACCGCGGCCGGCTACGCGCCGGTCTATCGCGAGACCGGGCTGGACGCGCCTGAGATGGCGCAGGTGAAGCAGGCGCTCGGGTTCATGCTGCGCCAGCAAGAACCGTTTCCCGCCATGGTGCTCGACCGGCACTGGAACATCCTCTTGACCAACGAGGCTATGGGGAAGGTGATGGGGCTCTTCCTGGATCCCGCGGCGACCGCCGCGCTGGGAGCGCCGAACGCGATGCGCCTGTCCTATCATCCCCAGGCGCTGCGGCCGTACATCGTCAACTGGGAGGCGACCGCGGCGGCTTTCATCCAGTGGCTCCACCGCGATCTGCTGCGCACGGGCGACGCCGAGACGCGCCGGCTTCTGGACGAGCTCTTGTCCTATCCCGACGTGCCGCGGCAGTGGCAACTCCTCGACCTCGATGCCTCGACGGCGCCGTTCCTCGCGATCGAGCTCAAGAAGGGTGACGTGCGCTTCAGCTTCTTCACCTTGCTCGCGAGCCTCGGCACGCCCTACGACATCACCTTGCACGAGCTACGGATCGAATGCTTCTTCGCCGCTGACGCGGCGACCGACGAGGCGCTTCGCCGCTTGTGACACCTGCGCGGGGCCGGTGCCCGTCAGCGCTCCAGGCTCAAGGTCACGGTGGCTCGTAGCGTCTCGCCCGGCTCCAGAACGCTCGCTCCCGTGTCGGTCAGACCCGCCGCCGCGAGGTTGACCGCATCGGTGACGTGGCTCACGGGCTCGGCGCAGAAGAACGGCCGCCCGGGTGGCGTGTAGACGACGAGGAAGTCGAGCGGGGCCTCGGCCGTCATGGCCAGACGCACACCGTCCTCCGCCCTCTCGATCACCGCGCGGCGGCGCCATCCCACGAAGCAGTTGTCGAGCGCGACGGCGTCGACCATCACACCGCGCGCCGGGTCGGCGTCGGGTCGCGGGGCGGCCAGGGTCGTCGGCATCACTTCGTCGTCGGTCAACCAGATCGCCCGAACGTCCGCGGTCAGGGTCGTTCGCGGCGTGCGCTGGAAATACGGGTGCCAGCCGAGCCCGGCCGGCATCGCCGCGTCGCTCTCGTTGGTCAACGTCAACGCGACGGACAGGCTCGTCGGCGCGAGCACGAAGTGCTGCCTTGCGCGATAGGCCCACGGCCACGCGTCGGCGGCGTGGCGATACCCCAGGACGGCCTCCCGCGCCCGCACCTCGAGCGGCCGCCAGCCCGCTTGCCAGCCGTGACCGTGGATGGTGTGGCGTTCGGGCGGGCGATTCAGCGGCAACGCCACGTCGCGCCCCTGGAACGAGAAGCGGCCCGCGCGGATCCGGTTCGAGTAGGGAACGAGCGGAAAGGCCGCGGCCGCGAGCGGCTCGTCGTGCCGCGGCGCCCGCCACGGGCGCAGCAGGTCCAGAGGCACCGCGCCGCCGTCGATCCAGTACCGCGCGACCGATCCGCCGGCCGCCGGCGCCAGCACGAGACCAGCGCCGTCGGCGCGCAGAGTGATAAGGTCCATGGTCGGCGCGCCCAGAGCCTAGCACGCGCGACCGGGAGGGTTGCATGATGGAAACCGCCTCGTACCCCAGCCTCGAAGCGCGCGTCGCCTTCGTGACCGGCGGCGGCAGCGGCATCGGCGCCTCGATCGTCGAGCACCTCTGCGCTCAGCGCGCCCGGGTCGCCTTCGTCGACATCGATCGCGCGTCGTCCGAGGCGCTGGTCAAGACCATCGCGGATCGCGGCCACCCGGCGCCGACGTTCATCCCGTGCGATCTGCGCGATATCCCGGCGCTCAAGTCGGCGGTCGCCGAGGCGCGGACGCGGCTCGGCGCGATTCGCGTGCTGGTCAACAACGCCGCCCACGACGAGCGTCACACGATCGAGCGCGTGACCCCGGAGTACTGGGACGATCGCTTCGCGGTGAACCTGCGCCATCAGTTCTTCGCCTCGCAGGCCGTCGCGCCCGAGATGGCCGCGGCGGGGGGCGGCTCGATCATCAACTTCGGCTCGACGTCGTGGCTCGTCGGGCAAGGCGGGATGCCCGCGTACCTCAGCGCGAAGGCCGCCGTCGCCGGGCTGACCCGGGCGCTGGCCCGAGACCTCGGGCCCATGAACATCCGCGTCAACTGCATCGTGCCCGGGTGGATCATGACCGAGCGCCAGATCAAGCTCTGGCTGACGCCCGAAGGCGTGCAGGAGCTGCTCCGGCGCCAGTGTCTGAAGCGAAAGCTTCTCCCCGAGGACATCGCGCGCGTCGTGCTCTTCTTCGCCTCGGACGACAGCTCGGCGTGCACGAGCCAGAGCTACATCGTCGATGGCGGCTGGGTCTAGCCTCTCCACCCATGACGCCACCACGCGCGGCAGGGCCGGTCGATGCCGAGAAGAGTCCCGCGGCGATCCTGAAGCCGCTCGACGCGCGGGCCGTGACGATCGACGGCGGCGTGTGGGCGCGCGCGCAGTCGGTCAACCGCGACGCGGCGCTGCCGCACGGGTACCGCATGCTGGAAGCGGCCGGCAACTTCGAGAATCTCCGGATCGCCGCGGGCCGCTCGGCCGGACGGTACCGCGGCCCCGTGTTCATGGACTCGGACGTGTACAAGTGGCTCGAGGCCGCCGCGTGCGAGATCGCGCGCGCGCCGAGCGCGTGGCTCCAGTCGGCCAGCGACGAAGTGATCGAGCTCGTGGCCGCGGCGCAGGGCGCCGACGGTTACCTCAACTCGCACTACACGGTGGCCGAGCCGGAGAAGCGCTGGACCGATTTCGCTCACGGCCACGAGCTCTACTGCGCCGGGCACCTCATCCAGGCGGCCGTCGCGTTTCGCCGCGCCACCGGTGACGAGCGGCTGCTCACCACCGCCCGGCGCTTCGCCGACTATCTGCATTCCCAGTTCGGCCCGGGGCGGCGCGTGGCGACACCCGGCCATCCGGAGATCGAGATGGCGCTGGCCGAGCTGTACCGCGAGACCGGCGAGCGGCGTCACCTGGACCTCGCGGCCTTCTTCCTCGAGCACCGCGGCCACGGCTGGCTGGGACCGGGCCGCTTCAACAGCTCGGTCTCCTTCCAGGATCGCGTGCCCGTGCGCGAATCGACGACCGTCGAAGGCCATGCCGTCCGCGCGCTCTATCTCACGACCGGCGTCGCCGATCTCTATCTCGAGACGGGCGACCGGACGCTCTACGAGACCCTGGACCGACAATGGCGCGACATGGTCGAGGGCAAGCTGTACGTCACCGGCGGCGTCGGCGCCCGGCACCATTCGGAGGCGTTCGGACATCCCTACGAGCTGCCGAACGATCTCGCGTACTGCGAGACGTGCGGCGCGATCGCGAGCGTGATGTGGAGCTGGCGCATGCTGCTGGCGACCGGCGAGGGGCGGTTCGCCGACCTCATCGAGCGCACGCTCTACAACGCGGTGCTGGCCGGCGTCTCGCTGACTGGTGATCGGTACTTCTACGTGAATCCGCTCGCCAGCAACGGCGACGTCGAGCGGCTGAGCCGCGGCGGCAATCGCCGGAAGGAGTGGCACCTGGTCGCATGCTGTCCCCCCAACGTCATGCGGCTCTTCGCCGCGCTCGGCCACTACGTGGCGACCCGCGACACCTCGGGCCTGCAGATCCATCAGTACGGATCGGCGCGGATCACCGCCGACCTCGCGTCCGGGCGCGTCGCGCTCCGCATGGAGAGCGCCTATCCGTGGGAGGGCCGGGCGCGACTGACGATCGAGGACGCGGGCGCCACGCCGTGGGCGCTCGGTCTTCGCGTACCGGCCTGGTGCGCGGGGGCGAGCGCCCGTCTCGACGGCCGAGCCGTGGGGGTACTCGGCGCGGCCGGATATCTACAGATTGCGCGCGCGTGGAAGCGCGGCGACGTGGTAGAGCTCGATCTGCCGATGCCGGCGCGGCTGACCGAAGCCCATCCGCGGATCGAGTCGACCCGGGGATGCGTCGCGATCGAGCGGGGGCCGCTGGTCTACTGCCTCGAGGCCGTCGACAACCCCCACGGACACGTTGCCGATCTCGAGATCGACACGACCGCTCCGCTGGAGTCGGCGTGGGCCCCGGATCGTCTGGAAGGGGTGACCCTCGTCCGCGGCTCCGGCTGGGCGGTCGACACGCGGCCGTGGGCGAACCGCCTGTACCGTACGGTCGGCGCGGCGCCGACGGCGTCTCGACGGCGCGTGGCGCTGACGGCCGTGCCCTACTATGCGTGGGCGAACCGCGAGCCGGGCGCGATGCGCGTCTGGATCCCGCGCGGTTACGCGCGCGCCGGGGACGCGGTCGACGCGTAGCGGGGCATCACCTCGGTCGCGAAGAGCTCGATCGAGCGCTCGGCGTCGATGTCGCGGCGCATCTCGCGCGTCGGCAAGCCCTTCGGACGCTCGCCGACGAAGCCGAACGATCCGTCCTTGGCCTGCATGAACTGCGTCAGCCCGCGCTTCTCGGCTTCGAGCCGCCGCGGGGCGGCGAGGTTCCAGCGATATTTCTCCCACGCGGGCGTGGCGATCCTCATCGCGTCCGCGTCCGTCTCGGCCACGACCAGGTGCACCACGAGGCCGATCATCGGCTCTTGCCCCTGCACCGTGAGCGTGTCCGCGCCCTGATGCTCTTCCCACGCCGCCCGGTAGCGCGGGACCGCCACCGCGAGCCCGTCGATCGAGCCGACGATGATGGTATGCATCCGCTCCATCGCCGCCGTCACCGGGTTGCGCATGTACCAGAGCGGCGGGTACGGCTTCTGCAGCGGCCGCAGGTACATCGGCAGATTCTCGAAGCTGTGGAAGCGTCCGGCATAGCTGAGCTGGTCGTGGCTCAGCCCCTCGCGGATGATCGTCAGGGTCTCCAGATAGCGCGCGTAGTTCGTCTCGGGATCGGCTTCCTGGCCCCAGAAGAAGGCTTCCATGACGCCGCCGCGGCCGACGCCGATCTCCAGCCGCCCGCCGCTCAGGTTGTCGAGCATGCTGATCTCCTCGATCAGCCGGAGCGGATGGTGCAGCGGCAGCACGTAGACGCACGGGCCGAATCGCATGCGCGTCGTGCGCTGGGCCACGCTGCCCAGGAACACGTTCTGCGACGGGGCCAGGCTGTGGATCGCCGGCGTGTGGTGCTCGGCCAGGTGATACGCGTAGAAGCCGGCGCGGTCGAGGCGCTCGATCTGGACCAACCGCTCGCGGTAGATCTGATCGAGTCGCTGACCCGGCACCGGCTCGATGTGATCGAAGACTCCGAATCGCAGTGACATGTCGCCCCCTGTCCCGTAATCCTACAGGATTTCACGGCTCGGCGGCTTGACAGGCCCAGGGGCGTGGCGTAGCGTCGCGCCATTCACGACGGCGGTAGCGCGCGCCGCGGGCTCGGCCCCGCCGGCCCGGCGCGGCCACAAAAGTGAGGATCGATCATGAGGATCTCGCGGAACTTCAGGTGTCTGGCCGTTGCGATGC
>WNFO01003078.1_pt1 | contig 22196 bp, 19 predicted proteins | sample 5400251 | NCBI WGS metagenome assembly WNFO01 (sample SAMN13153354, study PRJNA577476) | soil metagenome | isolation source: 100 cm saprolite under Madrone tree | place: USA:California | collected 2016-06-14
AGAGCATTGTGCGAACGAACCGCGTGTGTTGCTGGCAGAGGCAGGGGGAACGCACATGTACTATGAGCAAGACTTGACGATACCTTTTGCATTGATTATCGGCAATGAGGCGCATGGGCCTTCGCGGGAGGCACGTTCGTTAGCAACGGTGACGATCACGATTCCCCTGGCCAACGGAGTGGAGTCTTTGAACGCGGCGACGGCGGCAGGGATTGTGCTGTATGAGGCAGTGCGACAGGGTCGCGAGAAGTAGGGTGGTGTGGTGGCAATGCCCCCATATCACCACCGGCTATACATCTCTGTGCGAAAGTCTGCTAGTTGTACAAGAGAACGATCGCTGCCGCAGCTGGCGCATGCTCGTGGTGCAGCACCAGTGTGTATCATGCCACACGTCTCACATACCCAACGCTGCGCGGTCATCTTCCTGGAATGATGCTTCTCAAGCACGCGCACAGCCTCTTGTACGACAGCCAGATCGCTTGCCACTTCTATAGTAGTGGTTTTCGTTCCCTGTACAAACATCAGTAGCCTCCTGAGCTTATCTTAATCCAGAAACGCGCTCCTAGAGTTAAGGGCGAGCGCGTCGTATTGTCTACGATAAGTCTAACAGGCCTTACTGACGAAAGTCTATGAGATTGGATACAGATAATGGATACTACCCATAACCAAAACTTATGGGTAGCGCGACGGAATAGGCTGCGTGCCGGTGGAACGCGCCGGGGGTAGAGCATTGAACACCCCTGGGTTGGGATGCTGAGCGGTCGCAGAGACGGTACGGAAGATACCGCTGACAGTCATCTGGTTATCTGGCACCTCCTCGGGCAGGGCAGCATCGTATTGAGCATGAGCACCAGAGATATAGTAGTCTTGATTTTCGTGCAACTTAAACGCCTCCACTGAGGAACGCAACTGCTCCACCTGGCGAGCCAGTCGCTGCACATTTTGTGATGCTTCACGGGTAGCCGAACGACTCTGCTGTGTGGAGTCGGAAACCCCATGCATGATTTGCACAATGGAACTGGAAGACTGCAACTGTTGGGCCGACATGCGGTTGATGGTTTCAATTTCCATAGCTTGACGTTCAATAGCGGAGAAGATAGATCCTAGTGTGCTGCTGGCTTCCTGGGTAAGTTTGGACCCTCCGGAGGTTTCACGCTCAGTATCTTGCATAGAGACTGCCACGGCTGCAATATCTTCGCGGACACTGCGTACGATACGTGCAATCATGCTGGCCTCCTCCTTAGCCCGTTCGGCCAAACGCCGGATGTCTGCAGCCACTGCACCAAAGCCCTTACCGTTTTCGCCTGCCATTGCTGCCTGGATGGCGGCATCCAGGGCCAGGCGATTCGTCTGGTGAGCGATGTTAGAGATAGCAGCGACGATCTCGTCGATCTCACGGGAACGGTCACCCAGGTATTGTACCTTGCCTGCTGTGGCTTGTACGTTTTCGTGGATACGCCCCATACCTTCGATGGCCTGGTGCATGGAATCGCGTCCATTTTGCGCGTTCAGGCGGGTCTCACGTGCGATATTGTAGAGCACCTGTGCACGTTCAGCCACCTGACGACTGGAGTCTGCCACATGTTCTACTTCAATCGCAGACTCGGCAATTTGCTGAATTTGTATATCGCTACCCTCCGCCAGTTGTGTCATACGATCAAGAATGCTGGCCGTCGAGTTTTCCACCTCGTGGGCAACCCCCTTGACACGCACTACCAGACTGCTCAGCTCCTCCACCATATAGTTGAACGAATCGGCCAGGACACCGAGAGCGTCGGCCGTCACTTCTGCTTGTACACGCAGATCACCTTCACCGACCCCACTCACCTCGCTGACCAGTTTCTCCACCTGTCCTAGCAGGATATCGCGTTGGGATTGTGTTTCTTGAATCAGGCGCACGATATTATCCAGCATGTTATTCATGGAGGTAGCCACCATGTAGATTTCATCGCGGCCCACGATGCTTGCACGTGCAGAGGTCTCACCTTTGCCAATACGCCTGGTCAGTGTAGCGAGTTGGCGTAGCGGGCGAGTGATTGTGAGGTTGACGATGTAACCAATGATCACCACGATCATAACGGTACTGAGCAGTGCGATGATGATGCCAAGGATGATGGAGTTGGTCTGCGTCGGCCCGACCTGGGCAACTGCAGTGCCTATATTCTCTGTTAGGGATACGAGATGCTGCCAACTCTGGAGCAATGGTTGATATTTGGCATTGGCATCTCCCAGCAGTAGTTGCACAGTAGAGAGAGGTTGATGCGACTGAAGTGCGAGCTGCACCTGTTCCTGAGCTTGTTTGTATGTCGGCCATTGTCCAGAGGCAGACTTCTGCCCCAGGATGTGTGTGAGTGTTGTTTGTTGGTCGTTACTGAGCTGATCGTTGGGGTCTTCATTCAACAAGATACTATGCACATTGCTCATGCCTGGGGAGGTGGCTAGCTCATAGTTTTGCTGGTATGTTTTTGCTTCCTGGTCGAAGTTCTGTTCAAGCTTCACGATCTCATTATTGATGTGGCTGTTTAACTTGTTCATAGCAGGATTGAGCGCTTGCAGAAGCGCATTCATGCGTTGCAAGTTCCCTAGCTGAGCAGAACTGATACCCAATGCTTTGTAGCTGGTTTGTACGGCGTCGCTTCGTGTCCCCAGTGTCGTGATATACACGGTGCCCAGGATACTAATAACAATACTGGGGATCAAAGCTGCCAATACAAACGCCAGGAAGAGGCGGCGAAATATAGGCATATTGCTGATCGATATAAACATGTCTGCTCCAATCTGTTCCCTGCTCGGTCTTGCGTGAAAACTCGATGATCTCGTTGTGGGCTCCTACACTTACTTGAAACCCATGTGTCTTTGTGAGTCTGACGGCTCGCTGAAAACAATCCCAACATAGTGTACCCTACTTCTGTGGAAAATGAAACTCCTGGGGGTCTCACTGACCTGATATTCCTATTAGGAGAGTTCTAACAAGCCCTTGCGGCTGCGTAGCTGAAAAGCTATATTATACAAAACAAACAAGAATGTTGTATCTTAACAAAGGAGTTGTCTTGTGGATACGCTGACTATGGCTCATTGGCCATTTCAAAAGGTGCTGATTGCTAACAGAGGCGAAATCGCAGTGCGCATCATTCGCGCATGTCGTGAACTAGAGCTGAGCAGCGTGGCCGTCTATAGCGATGCAGACCGCTATGCATTGCATGTGCGTATGGCAGATGAAGCCTACCACATTGGCCCATCGCTGGCGAGCAAGAGCTATCTCCACATTCCCACGCTGATTGATGTGGCTACCCGTTCGGGTGCACAGGCGGTCCATCCGGGTTATGGCTTTTTGTCGGAAAATGCAGACTTTGTAGAAGCTTGCATGGCCGCAGGTCTTATTTTTGTCGGGCCATCAGCGGAAGCACAACGTTCGATGGGGGAAAAGACTGCTGCGCGCCGTACTGCACAGGCTGCCGACGTTCCGATTGTGCCAGGTCTGATGGCTGATATAGAGGATGATGCGATGGCTCTGGAAAGCGCCGAACACCTGGGCTATCCAGTACTGCTGAAGGCAGCAGGCGGTGGCGGCGGCAAGGGCATCCGCTTCGTGCATGCTCCGAAAGACCTGCTCTCTTCACTGCGCACTGCACGCAGTGAGGCCAGGAGCGCTTTTGGCGATAGCCGCGTCTATATGGAGAAGGCCATCACACCTGCTCGTCACATAGAAGTGCAATTCATCGCTGATACACACGGCCACGTGGTTCACCTGGGCGAACGTGAATGCAGTATCCAACGTCGTCATCAAAAACTGATCGAGGAATCTCCCTCTCCAGTACTCGCTGAACAGGTGCGAGAGCAGATCACGACGGCGGCAGTGAATCTGATACGCTCCATTGCCTATATCAATGCTGGCACGGTGGAGTTCGTGTTGGGGCCAGATCAGCGCTTCTATTTTCTCGAGGTCAATGCTCGTCTCCAGGTCGAACATCCGGTGACGGAATGGTGCACGGGCGTCGATCTTGTCCAGGAACAATTTCGCGTCGCTGCTGGTCTACCGCTCTCGTTTACACAGGAGGAGGTTCAGTTCCGCGGCGCAGCAATTGAATGCCGTATCTCAGCTGAGGACCCAGAGAACCATTTCTTGCCTGCGACAGGGACCGTACAGGCACTGCAGGAGCCATCTGGTCCAGGAGTGCGCGTCGATAGCGGCTTGTATGCCGGGTTGCAGGTACCGCTCTTCTATGATCCGCTACTGGCAAAGCTGATTGTGTGGGGGAAGGACCGCCCACAGGCCATTGCGCGTCTGCGTCGTGCCCTCTGCGAATACCATATTCTGGGTGTCCGTACTACTCTCTCCTTTGCACGCTGGCTGGTCGAACACCCGCGCTATATCGCAGGTGACATGTCCACTGATTTCATAGCGGAAGAATGGGATACACGCAAGCAGCAAGAGGTAAGCAGTGAGCGTTCAACGGAGACGCTTACTCCTGCCGAGGTAGCGGCTGCGGTAGGTAGCCTCTTGATGAATGAGCAGGTGGAGTCGGAGAAGCTACGACGACGCACTGCGACCGACGAGCATGTCGAGACAAACCGCTGGCGCGACCTGGCCCGGAAAGAGGCACTACGCAGGATATGAGCCTTTGACCCGCTGCCACAATGCAATCCAATCCTGGTGACTGAGTGCGTCAAAAGTACGTCCTTCTTCACGGATCATCTGCTCCATTGCCTGGAAGCGCTGGCGAAACTTGCGATTGGCCAGACGCAGCGCTTCCTCAGCATCTATGTTTAGTGCAAGGGCCACTTTTGCCAGCATGAACAAGAGATCACCCATCTCTTCGCGCTGGTGTTCGGGTATGGTTGCCTGCTGCAATTCCTGTAGTTCTTCGGTCAGCTTTGTCAGTATCCCCTGGATATTGGCAAACTCGAAACCCGTCCTGGCGGCCCGTTTCTGGTATTCCTGTGAGATGATCAGAGCAGGTGCAGCGAGTGGGACTCCATCGAGCACGCTTTCGCTACGCACATCCTTGCCAGCGGCGATACGCTCCTGGCGTTTGATGGCCTCCCAATTCCGCACGACCTGGTCAGGATTGTTGGCCTCGACCTGGCCGAAGACATGCGGATGGCGACGAATCAGTTTGGAGCTGACATGCTCGAAGACATCGCCAAGCGAGAAGTCGCCCTGCTGGCGGGCGATCTCGGCGTGCAGATAGACCTGGAGCAACAGGTCGCCCAATTCTTCGGCCAGCTTGTCCATGTTGTTCTCTTCTAAAGCCTCAACGACCTCGTAGGTCTCCTCAATCACGTAACGGGTCAATGTCTGGTGCGTCTGCTTGCGATCCCATGGACAGCCATCGGGGTCGCGACGCAGGCGCATGGTGATGTAACGCAGGGTCTCGGGGAGACGGAGCGCCGTCATTTCATCAAGCGGGGGGACATAGAGTGTGCTAAGGTGGTTGGCAAGACTATTGCGGTCGAGCTCATAGAGCGCCATCTCGACGACTGTTTCGTCCGTATCGCCGGTATCGCCGGTATCGCCGGTATCGCTGGCGTCTCCACCAGCGATACGGACGAGTTTGACGGGCCATTCATCGGGATAGAGTTCTCCCAGGGCTAGCTTGACTGCGCTCGACAGGCGGCGATTATAGACCTGGGCCACTAACAACGGTATGGTGGGAGTGATCTTCCCGGCTAGCTCGTCCGTGTCGAGTGCGGCCAAGGAGGTCGCATCGATCACCTGTGCTCCTGCCGCGAGGGGATCGAGCTGCAATGCGGTGCAGACAGGCTCTAGAAACGAGAGACCTGCTATGATGTTGGTGCGCAGTCCCCGTTCACGTGCAAGTTGCAGGATCAGTTGTACGGAGGTTTCGCCGACCAGGGGATGTCCTGGTACGGCGTAGATCACCGATTGCTGCGCGGCCAGAGTGCATACTTCTTCGGCGATGCGTTGGTAGAGGGTCTCCCAATCGGTCGATTCGTCATAAATGTGGTCAAAGGAGGTGAGACGCAGGCCTGGCAGTGCGTTTCTGAGCGGTTCAATGGTAGGGTGCGTGAGCGTACGAAAGTAGATGATTTGCTGGTCTTTTGCTGCTTGTGATAAGACGGTATGTGCTTGCAAGGTGAGATCAGTCCATTTGCCGGGCCCAAGCCCTAGAATGGTGATAGCCACAGGTGTCCTCACGACCTCATCCGCTCTATCACCTGCTCTAGCGTCGGGATACCCGTAATACCCGAGTGCTCAATAGAGAAAGAGGCAGTGCAGTTGGCAAAGTCAACTGCCTTGCGTGGATCACCACAGCGGTGTAGATTGGAGAGGAAGGCAGCAGCGAAGACATCGCCAGCGCCGGTGGGGTCTATTTCGGTGACAGGGTAGGCGGGAAACCGCTCAGGGACGCCACGCTGGAAGAGGGTTGCGCCGTGCCGTCCATCGGTGGCGACGAGCAGCGGAACATGCATGCTCCACTGTGCCAGGATAGCATCGGCTTCTGCACGGTTACCGTCGGCGAAGGGGAGAAGATCATCGTGGCTGAGGACGAGTACATCAAGATAAGGCAACACCTGCTCGGCAGCCGTCCAGGGTGTGGGCCAAACGCGCCCATCGTCGTCCCAGCGACGCAACCAGCCTTGCGGGGTGGCTGCAATGATCGCGCCCTGGCGGCGTGGAAAAAGCGTCACAAGGTCAGAGGATAGTTCTTGAGCAAGTGGTCCCAGCAGAACTATTGGGGCCTCACGCCAGTGTTGTGGGACATCCACGGGCCGTAGTTGCTCGGCTCTGGCATGGAGAAACTGTGTACGAAAGCCTTCGTGGTAGCGATTGGCGAAGGTCGTGGTTGCCACTGATGGTCTCACTGCTAGACCTATGCCCGGCAGGTGGACAGGTAACTCGCTTATGAGTTGTGTATCAGCATACGAGACGATGGCCGCCGCTAATCCTAAACGATAGGCGGTCAGGGCGGCAAAAGTCACGGTACCGCCCAGGGAGAAGGAGCCATCAAGATGAACATCCCGTGTCACATGGCCGATGGTGAGAAAGTCGGGTACGGTATCGTTCTGCATGGGTTCGAGCAATGGAAGCATGGAGCCTCGCTATCAGTTAGGGTCCCACAAGGGGTACTACTACATTTATGAACTGTGACTAGCGACCAGGGCGTTTTAGAGAGATAACGACACGCCGGGCCTCGCCTTCGCCGATGCTCTCGGTACTGATGTCCTTGCTGTCAGCAAGGGCAATGTGGACGATACGCCGCTCATGTGGCGGCATGGCCTCCAGGGCGATAGAACGACGATAGTTCCGCACTTGCTGCGCCACGCGCAAGGCAAGAGAGCGCAGGTTCTCCTCCCGGCGCTCACGGTAATTCTCTGCGTCTACAATGATGCGCATACGATGCTTGGTACGGTGCCCTACAATCAGACTCACGAGGAGTTGTAAGGCCGACAGCGTCTCTCCTCTGCGGCCAATAAGCAAGCCCAGGTTTTCGTTGATACCCTGGATGTTGAGTGTGAGCGGGTCGGTGGAGCGCACCTGAACGGTTGCACGAATATTCATGTAGTGCAAAATATGTTGCAAGGCATCGACGGTAATTTCTATGTCCTCACGGCTTGGCTTCTCTCCGTCTTGCATTTGCCCATCGACTGCGCCAATCTCAGCCAGGCCGGGTATCGTTGCAGAAGTGGCGCCAGGAGTAGTTGTGAGAAATGGTATGGGCTCCTCTATTTCTATCTCGTCCTCTGTCTCTTCCTCCATTTCATCCTCAATGTCGTCGAATTCTTCTTCGTCGACCTCGTCTTCGTCCTCAGGGTAGACTTCCTGGCCGGGGAAGTCGACTTCTGGGCCAAGGATGGCATCTGCCATTTCAGGGGTGATGATAGCGCTGGCGTTGGTGGGGCGTGCGGAGACGCGGACACGGGCGTCCCTGCTGCCCAGGCCGAATGCGCCACGAGAGGGTTCTTGTAGTACCGTGACTTCTACTTCATCACGGCGTTTGCCCAGGCGTATAAGGGCTTGTTTGATAGCTTCATCGACACTTTTGCCATTGGCCTCTATGCTTTCCACTGCTTTGTCTCTCCCTTGAACTATGTGAAGTGAACCTGCACCCCTTGCTGAACCAGCTAGCCGCGTGATCTATTGGAGGCGCTGCCGCGGCGGCGAGCTGAGGCACTGGCACCACGAGAACGACGTCGACCAGGTGCGGAGCTATCCACCTGCGATCTGGTGCGCGTGTTGCGCTCTATAGGTCCGCGGCTTGTGACGGGTTCACCCTCTGGCTCATTGGCCTTGCGCAGGAGCTCATTTTCCTTGCGTTGATCGCCGATGTAGCCCTTTTTACTGCCGTTGCTGTTGCCCTTACTGCTCGTGGTGTTGCTGGATTTACCACCGAGCAGGCCCGCGAGGATTCAATGCGATGTGCCAGGAGGGGTTGAGAAAGGTAAACCAGTTCAGGTACAGGTTCGGCAATGTTGCAAAGTGCGGCAAAAACGGGTATATCAGATCATTGATGCCAGTGCCATTGGCATTATGCAGCACAGGATGTCGCCCCAGAACATTGTTCAACGCATAGTAGAAACAGTAGAGGACAGGTAACTGGATCAGGAGTGGGAGGCATCCCGCCAGTGGGTTCACGCCGGACTCTTTATAGAGCGCGGAGAGGGCCTCTTGCTGTGCTTTTGGGTCTTTGGCATACTTCTTGCGTATCTCGGCGACCTGCGGCTGAATTGCTTGCGTGGCCTTGGACGATTTGAGCTGCTGCAAGGTCAGTGGAAACAGCACCAGGCGGATGATCACGGTCATGACGATAATGGATAGCCCCAGATCACCAAACACGTGGTAGAGCAGCATCAGTATATTAAAGATGGGATAAGTGAAAACATGATTAAAAAGGTCGCCTATTGGACCGAATATTGGACCGAATATCTGACCCACGGGGTTTCTCCTGTCTTCTCCTCGATCTAGTCGCCCAGATGCTCCGGGACGGGATCGTAGAGATTGCCGTGATAAAAGGGATGGCACCGTCCAATGCGTTTGATGGTCATCCATCCTCCACGAATAAAGCCAAAACGTTGAATTGCCTCATAGCCGTACTGTGAGCATGAGGGCGTAAAGCGACACGACGAAGGCAGAACGACCGACAGCGTGTTCCGATAAAGACGAATCAGGAAAAGTGCAATGTACTTCACTGTCGATGTCCTTTGCTTAGCGCCGGTCGTCTGCTGATGATGGGAGCAAGTGCGCCCGACGTAAGAGAGTACTAATATCCTGTCCAAACATATGTACATCAGCAGTGATCGCCGGTTTTTTCGCGCTGAGCACAATGTCCCATCCGCTGGGAAGCTCAGACAAAGCCGGACGTATCGCCTCGCTAAGTAAGCGTCTGATATGATTACGCGTTACGGCATGCTTTGAGATACGCTTACTGACAATGAAGCCGATACGCAATCTCGCCACATCATTTGGTGTCCAGGTAAGGGTGAGCAGTCGAGATGTGATGCTACGTCCCTGCTGCCTTACCTGTTGAAACTCGCGATTTTTTCGCAGACGAAGCGCACGCTTAAGTGCCACAATAGTATTAGACGGTGAGCTTCCAGCGCCCTTTGGCGCGGCGAGCCCGCAGAACGCGACGACCATTACGGGTCGCCATGCGCTTCATAAAGCCATGTTCACGTTTGCGCGGAATGCGCTTGGGTTGCCAGGTACGTTTCATGAAAAAGTCCTTCTTTCTCTTCCACTTGGTTCGCTGTGCTGTAGATTATAGCGGTTCTCCCTACAGGCTGTCAAATCGAGTTCGTGGTGACCAGGACTAGGATGTTTTGAAACGTAGGAGCACACGTCCGAGCTTGATCTCATCGTTGTCATGCAGAAGCGTCGGTGTCTTGCCGGCAAGCCTCTGACGATTGAGGAAGGTGAAATTGGTGCTGTTCTCATCTTCCAGCATGTACTGGCCATTTTCAAGGAAGATGCGTGCATGCATGCGTGAGACACCGCCCTCTTCTCCGCCATGCGGGGTCAGGTCCACATCGGGGAAGATGTTGCTGACGGCATCCTCACGGCCAATGGCAATAGTATCTTTCCCACTGAGGTCAAACTCCTGGTTGTCGGCTTCAACGATCAGCCGCGCACCTGTGGGAGCCATAACAGCAGCCGGGGCCGGGGCCACGACAGGATTGGCCGGGGCCGCTGCCGGCGCAGGCGCACCCAACAGGCTGACACCACAGTTGGAGCAGAACGCTTCGCCTGCAGGATTGATGGTTCCACATGACGGGCAGGTCTGGCCGCCTGCTACTGGCGCGGCTGCGGATGCAGGTGCAGTCGGAGCCATGGGTTCTGGGGCGACGGCTGCGGGTGCAGCACCGACCAGCGGCTCACCACACTCGTCGCAAAAGGCGGACCCATCGGGATTTTCATGGTGTAATGAACAATATACTGGCATGAGTATGTCCTCCTAAGATGTTTCTTACGGCACGATGTCGTCTAAGCGTTGTGTCAGTTTACGTGTTTTGTTGCCAATCGATTTCACCTGCTCCTGCGAGATCTGCTGCCCCTGGTTGATCTGTTCCAGGGCGTTGCGGGTCTCGTCGTCCAGGACACGAGTGACACTGGGGGCCAGGCGCGTCGTTGCCTTGCCGGTGCGTTTGTATTCATCCAGGACGCGAGTCACCAGGCGGTGAGCATTGGCTTTCTCGGCAAAGTTCATCACGTAGGCATTCACCTGAGCAGCCTGGCTCGCATCAGTAGTAAAGGTCACCTTGATATCATCGCGTACGCGCTCACCGACCAGGTTGGCTAGAGGCACATCATAGCTGAGTTCAGCCTGGGCGATGCGGAACAGACCCGCGGGGCGCGGGTCGATCATCAACTCGACCAGCACTGACTGCGCGTTGTCTTTTTCCAGGTCGCCCAGGGGGACAACGATCTGGCGATCGGAGAGCACCGATTGGCCGAGGTCGCTGATGATGGGCAAGACTTTGACGGCTTTTTTCGGCGCGACACCAGCTGGCAAGCGTATGGTGAGCGTCGCATTACGCACGGCCACGGCCACGGCCCTCTGCAACTGCTGCTGGAAGACCATCAAGGCATCGCCCGGATTCCTGATAAACTCAGCGGGCATACCACCACTGAGCTGGCCCACGTCGTCGAGCAAGTTTTCATCCCAGTCGGAACCGATGCCCAGGGGATAGATGGCGATACCAGCAGCTCTGGCATCTCTGGCCAACTGGCGGCAGCGATCGGCGTCACCATAGGTCACTCCATCGGTGAGCAAGATCATCCGATTGACGGCGTTGGGGATATTCCAGCGGCGTAACTCGTTGAGTCCCTGGATCATCCCAAGCGACATAGCAGTGCCGCCAGCGTCACGGATACGGTCGATGGCTGCCTTCATACCAATGGGATCATTGGCCGGCATGGAGGGAATGATGACCTGAGAGGTATCATCGAAGATCACCACAGAGACATAATCGCTGGGGTCCAGGCGATCGAGTACCATCTTGACGGCTTCTTTGACATTGTTGAGTTTGGCACCTTTCATGGAGCCGGAATGGTCAAGCACGAGCGCAAAATTCAGCGGCATACGCACCTCTGCCATCAATTCGGTGGGTTTGGCTTCTAACAAAACGTATGCAACCTGACTTCCACCAGTGACTGGCATGTATTCTTTCCCTACCTGATGTGCCAGTGTTACCTCACCGGGCATAGTTTATAAGCTCCTTTCACGTTAGGCTGGCTTTAGTATACCATATCAATGGACAAAAACGATGACAGCGCTGACATTGTCTTCGCCACCATTGGCATTGGCCGCCTCAACTAACTGATAACAGGCTGTCTGCGGGTCGGATGTGGCATTCAATATACTTTCGAGCTGTGGGTTGCGTACCATCTCCCACAAGCCGTCAGAACAGCTCAACAGGATATCGCCTGGGAGCAATTGTTGTTTGAAGATGTCGATCTGCACATTGAGTTTGTCGCCCAGGCTACGGAAAATCTGGCTACGCTGCGGATGAGTATACACGTCATCCGGCTCAATCAAGCCACTGGCGACCAGTTGTTCTACCAGGGAATGATCGTTGGTCAATTTGTAGAGTTGCCCAGCACGCAGCATATAGGTGCGGCTATCGCCTACATTCAGGATATACGCATAATCCCCTGCCACCATAAAACCTGTGATGGTTGAACCCATATCGGTTTTGTCACGCTCGTTCATCTGACAGAGCGCGGTATTGGCATCTTCGACGCCATCGCGCAATAAGGTCACTAAGCGCTCTTCATCGAACGGTGTGGGGGCCTCGCCCCCCTTTTCTGCCAGCAACGGTTCAGCCAACAGTTCGCGCACTATGCGTTCGGCAATAAAGGAGATCGTCATACGACTGGCGACCTGGCCGTTGTCGTGTCCTCCCAGGCCATCGGCAACAATAAACACTCCTGCGGGCACCGCGTGCGATTCATGTATACGCTGGAGTATTAACACAAGCGTACTATCTTCATTTGGTTCACTTCGCCGTACATCACCGGCATCTGAATGAGAGGCGGCCAGCAGGTGGACGCCGTTGGGGAAGGCATTTTGCGCGGCCTGGGGCTGCTCAATCATATAGGTATGCCCCTGTTCCATAAAGGTGTTCACGATAGCCCCTTGCAACACGTGGGCATCCTCGGCTGTAGTGGTCGTCGCTGAGTACTCATGCATGGTGTAGGAGACATCAAGCAAACCTGCACCACAACTCGTACAAAATTCATCACCTTGAGCGTTCTGCTCTGTACCGCAGTTCCAGCAGCGCTGGTATCCCTGATGGTCGGTCACCTGGTAGATGTTTTCTTGCTCACCTGTGCTCACCACCTGGGTGACTTCGTAGCGCCCCGCGACGGTCGTGCCGACTGCCAGTGGCGACATTTTGTCTGCAGGTTGATTGGACTGGTCGATTGACGTCATTGGTTTTTTTTCCTCTGCTGCCGCATCCTCAGTTTGTTCACTCGCACCTGTTGCCTGATCTATCTCAGTGGGAGTCGACGGCGGTGGAGGCGGGATAGCGCTCACTTCATTATTACTTGACATCACCAGGGTGGGGATATCCTCTTCCTGGTCGCTCTGCGTGGGTGCCTGGGCCGATACTGGCGGCGCAGAGACAGGCGTTGGTGTAGACATATCTACACTATTCGTTGCCGCCTGGTGATCCTGTGTTGCGCCCTGCAAACTGCTCAGCTCTTCTTCTCGTTGCCAACGGCGACTATGAAAGGCCATCATCTGCTCAGGCGTCAGGATCAGCGTTGGCTCAAGGCTGGGATCGTTTGCAATCTCTTCTGCTGGCCTCACATCTACAGATGCAGGAGCAGGGTCAGCTGTTGCCACTGTAGTCGGCTCCGGTTGAGCTTCATTCGCCTGGGGTGGTGCCTCAGCTTGATCGCTCAATAGAGAGACCTTTGCAGACCCGGTGCGGAACGGATGCCTGCAGCTTTTACAAAATTTAGCGTCATCACGATTTGGTGCATGACACGACGGACAGATCATTCTGCCCCTCCTTACATTTAGGAGCGGTCCTGGTGACCGTCCGATAGTATGATGGGCACCTCAGGTGCACTAGAGTTGTTTTTGCAGCCTGAGTGCTTCGGCATTGTTTGGATCGCGTTTGAGAGCCTCTTGTACCATTTTGCGTGCCTCGACCTTCTTGTTGGTCTTCAGGTAACAGGAGGCCAAAGCGCGGTAGAGCTCAGCCGCATCAAGCCCTTGCTGCTGCGCCTGCTCAAGAGCGTTGAGAGCCAGTTGCCACTTGCGTTCCTTCATGTGTGCGAGGCCCAGTTCGTACCAACCTTCTAGCAGCGTTGGTTCGTACTGGGTAGCCTGGCGAAGTATGTTGACAGCTGATGGCACCTGGCCCACCTCGGTGTAGAGGTGTCCGAGCGCAACTAAGATAAGCACGTGATCGGGCTGAAGCTTGAGGCCTTCCAGGAAATAGGCCTCGGCCTCAGCTTTGTAGCTCTGCTTCATGGCCACCAGGCCAAGCTGGTAGTAAATGGCAGAGTCCTTCGGTGCCAGCTGGAGCGCCTTCTTGAAGGCAGCCGTTGATTGGATGTAGAGTCCCAAATCATGGTAGCACATGCCAAGTTGAAAGCAGGCATCCAGGGCATCCGGCTTCAATCTGGTGGCCTGCTCAAACTGCTCGGCGGCAAGTGTCAGATTTTGAGTGAACAGCTTCTCATCCGTGTCTTTCAGCGAGAGCCCATACTGACGGTAGGCACGCCCTAGATTGTAGAGGATATCATATGACGGCTTACCGGGTATTTGTGCGAGCTTGAACTGGTTAACCGCCTCGACATAGTTCTTGCTATTGAGCTGTTGTAAGCCTAACCGATACGCTACGTCGGGGTTGCCTGACGCTGAACCAGCAACAGGTCGAGCCTGGATAGGCCGTTGGATCGGCCTGGACTGAATAGGTGAGCGAGCGGCAACTGGCACACGTACGTGCGGCGGAGGTAAGGTAGCACCCTGGGTCAGCGGTTGACCGTCGCGTTTGCAGAACTTTGCGCCGGGACGATTCTGAAAGCCACATTTGGGACACACCAGACCACCGGCCGGTACCACGATAGTAGCGTTGGGTGAGACGGCCACAGCCGGAATTTGTATGGTGGTTGCCGGAGTCGTGTTGGGCAAACAATGCTGCAATGCCACGCGCATGGCCTCGGCATTCTGAAAACGCTGGGCCGGGTTCTGCTGCATCGCCTTGATAATCACCTGTTCTACGGGGCAGACGATCGTCGTGCCTACCTGCATCGTGCGGAGTCGCGGATTCTTTGCGCGGATACTCCCTGATGGGGGTGTCTGGATCGGGTCGGGCTCGTAGTTGGTGAGCAGGTGATACATGGTAGCGCCTAACGAGTATATATCCGAACGAGCATCGGTCTGCACTAATCTGCCTGGATTCTGCGCACTGCGTTTCTGCCCCGGTGCGGTGATTGATCCCAGATGCTCCGGGGAGGCATAAGAGATAGTGCCCAGGTTCTCCGTATTGGTGCGTTTGTTGGGATCAAACCTGCGTGCGATGCCGAAGTCGATGAGTTGGACATCGCCACCTGGTGTGACCATGACGTTGCCTGGCTTGAGGTCACGCAGGATAATAGGAGGCGTGCGCGAATGAATGTAGCTTAATGCTTCACATACCTGCATCATCCAGGCAATCACCTTTTCTTCGTCCAGTGGCCCTTTGTTATCTTCCAGCATCCGATCCAGGCTGCGCCCAGGGACGAATTCCATCACAAAGTAGTAGTTGCCGCGTTCCTGGAAGCTGAGGATCAACGAGGGAATACGCGGGTGCTTGAGATTATAGAGCAGGTCGATCTCTTTGTCGAAACGTTCGATGGCCGTTTTGCGATCCTCCGGGCTGGTATTAGGGGGAATAAGCAGTTCTTTGACGGCACGAAAGTAGCCCGGTTTCCCGACCTGTTCAACCTTATAGACGGTTCCCATACCACCTTCGCCAAGCACTTGTACGATTTTAAATTTTCCATCGAGGATGGTTCCTAGCGGGAGGGCCATACCACAGTCTTCTCCAAGCTTTGCTACAGGGTACTGATGTGTACCACGATGGCGGTAATATTGTCTTCACCGCCGTTGGCGTTGGCCAGATTGATCAAGGTATCGCAGATTTTCTGCGGACTGCTCGCTACGCTGAGTGCCTTTTTCAGGTCTTCGGGCCTCACCATCTCCCAGAGGCCATCGGAGCAGAGCAGTAGTGTATCAGCGGGGCGCAAGTCTTCCTGAAAAACATCTACCTCGATGCTCTTATGCCCGGCCCCCAACGAACGGTAGATCAAATTGCGTTGGGGATGGGAGTAGACTTCGTCTGGCTCAATCTGCTTTGCTTCTACCAGCCGCTGCACCAGGGAGTGATCCTTCGTAATGGGATTGAGTTCACCATTGCGCAGCAGGTAGGTGCGGCTATCCCCGACATTGGCAATGTAGGCCTTCTCATTATGTATCAAGGCGACGGTCACGGTGCAACCGAGTCCACGAGCACGGGAGTGTTGTTCGCCATGGCGCAGAATGGCCTTATTTGCTTCTTTGACCGCCTCAATGAGTTGATTCTCGGTGGCCAGTGCTACGTTTGTCTCAGGAAACTTGCGTGTATTCTGGGGCTTCATGTCTTTGGCGGATCGCAACACCGTCGGTGCTTCCTCTAACTCTTCTGGTGTCAGTTTGTCTGTGATATCGCCTAACTCTTCTACTTTCAGTTTGATCGTGGGTTGTTCATAGACAGGCGCAAAGAAGCTGCGCAACCCTTCGCTGATCTTTTGCACAGCAAGCTTGCTGGCGACTTCGCCAGCTTGATAGCCGCCCATGCCATCAGCGACAATGAAGAGCCCGAGATCCCCTTCCTCGGAGGATTCGATGCGCTTGTACGCCATATCTTCGTTCTGGTCCCGTTTTTTCCCGACATCCGTTTTATCAGCCGCCGTTAGTTTCAGTCGCATAGGTATTTCCCTCGCACAAATGACTTGTAATCACGTCATTTTTCTCCTCACTATAGCATATAGTTGTATTTATGACAATTGAGTCTGAGTAGCTAGCAACCTCATCAGCATATTAGTATAGAGGTAACTCCTCAGATGCCTGATTCCTCGTCGCCTGCGGCGACTCGCTCATGCTAGTGGTGAGTGCAGGCTGTGCCGCCGCAGGCGGCACAGCCTGCACTCACCACCAAACCCCTGCGAACTGCCGTATGTAGAATGCCGATTTATCGAGCACCGTTCGTAGAACGGCCGATTTATCGAGCACGTGCAGTGAGGAGCCTGGAAGAGAGGAGACCTGAAGAGTTACCTCTGAATAGTTACTATAAATGTTTCTCATATTCAAACAATATACGAGACAAGAGAGGGAAAGTTGTAACAGATTCCCTTATTCTTTGAGTTCAGCTTTTGATCGTGCCCTAAAATAGACGCGGATAGCGGTTCCTTTGAAACTGAAGGCTGCACGCAATTGATTTTCCAGGTAGCGTTCGTAGCCAAAATGGACAGCCTCTGGATCGTTGACGAAAAAAACGAAGGTAGGCGGATTCACCTGGGTTTGCGTGGCGTAGAAGATCTTGACAGGTTTGCCACGAAAAGTGGCCGGACGATAGCGGCGGATGGCCTCCTGCACCACTTCATTGAGTCGAGCGGTAGGCACACGCAAGTAACGCATATCAGCGATATTCAAGGCGGTTTCCAGCAACGATTGCACATGATAGCCTGTCTTAGCGGAGGCAAAGATGATGGGGGCATACGGAATGAACTTCAACCCCTCGGCGATGATCTCGCGATAGTGCTCGGCGCTGGCGATCTCCTCATCGGGGTTAGGCAGTTGGCCTTCACGCTGGGCGGCGCGTCGCTGTTCTTGTGCCAGGTCCCATTTGTTGACAACGACGATGACGCCTTTGGCCTTCTCGTGAATCTGGCCTGCGATGTGCGTGTCCTGCGCTGCCAGGCCTTCGCTGGCATCGATCAGCAGCAATGCCACGTCACAACGCTCAATGGCGCGGCTGGAGCGTATGACGCTGTATTTTTCGATGCCAGGGCTGACTCGTCCCCGGCGACGGATACCGGCAGTGTCGATGAGGATGAGTTTTCTGCCTGCAAACTCCATGTCGGTGTCGATAGCATCACGGGTCGTGCCCGGCACATCGCTGACAATCGAGCGCTGGACACCGAGGATGGCGTTGAGCAGGGACGACTTACCGACGTTGGGGCGTCCGACAATGGCAATACGAACGGTATCTTCATCCTCCTCTGTCTCCTCAGTTTCTTCCTCCGGGGGCAGTTCTTCGACGATACGATCGAGCAAATCGCCGGTGCCGGTCCCCTGGATAGAGGAGATAGTGATGGGTTCACCCAGGCCGAGGCTATAGAATTCGACGGCATCCTGACGCCGGGCTTCGTTGTCCGCTTTGTTGGCGGTGAGAATGACGGGCTTTTGTGTGCGGCGCAACAGGTCGGCGACCTCTTCGTCGGCGGCAGCGATGCCAGAACGAGCGTCGACCATGAAAACGATGACGTCGGCTTCTTCGATGGCGAGTTCCGCCTGGGCCCGTACGTTGCGCATGATGTCGCCGGGCTGCCCATTCAGTCCTACCTGGCCAACGGGGATGTCGGAGCCTAATTCCAGCCCACCGGTGTCGATGAGGGTAAAGTCGCGCCCATTCCAATCGGTATCGCCGTAGATGCGATCACGCGTGGTGCCGGGCAGGTCTTCGACGACGGCAACCTGGTCGCCGAGCATGCGATTAAAAAAAGTGGATTTGCCGACGTTGGGTCGGCCTACAATGGCAACAAGTGGCTTCATATGTGTGCTATGCCCTTCCTCAACCCTGTATCATAAATGAAGCACCCACAAGGGGTGCCCTCATGCGAAAAGCGTTTCTGTTGTGAGTCAGTATATCACATTTGACACCATTTGTGCAAATCTGGTTGACCTATTGGCCTATTGGGTGTTCACGCTGCTGAGTTGGGATGCGCCTGGTTGATAGGTGTGTTCATGTGCACATCGAGCCGCTTGGAGATTCCCGCGACGGTTTCAGTGATATTGTCCATGAAACCATAAACGACGTAGGTGAGCTTCTGCATGTCACGCTTGAGCAGGTCAGTGTTTTCCTGGAGCTTGTTTTCTAATTTGATCTGGCCCAGCTGTAGTTCATTTCGCCATACCTCGATCAAAAAATTCTCAGGGGGAGTATATCATGAAAATTCAAACTTTGTCAATCCTCTATAAGAAAAGAAATGAAAATTTCGTCAGGAAAACAGCTCCGTCACCGAGCGGCCATCATGGATGCGACTGATTGCGCCCGCGAAGAGTTCGGCTACCGAGAGCACGATGATATTGGGGAGACGTTTTTGCTCGGGCAGGGGCACCGTGTCGGTCACCACCATCTCTTGGATGGGAGCGTTTTTCAAGCGTTCGATGGCAGGACCAGAAAAAATGCCGTGGGTGGCACAGCAGTAAATGTCACGTGAACCATGTTCCTGGACGACGCGCACCGCCTGGATGAGTGAACCGGCAGTATCGATTTCATCGTCTACGATCACAGCGTGCATACCGGCGACAGAACCAATGATGCCCATGGCCTCGGCAGCGGAGTTGTTGCCGTGGCGGCGCTTCTCTACGATGGCGAGTGGGGCATTGAGGCGATCTGCGAGTTGACGCGCCTTTTTTGCAAAGCCCTCGTCGGCGGAGACGATGGTGAAATCTTCCAGTTCCAGGCGCGCAAAGTAACGTGCCAGGAGAATTTGTGCGGTCAGTTCATCGACGGGTATATTGAAAAAGCCCTGAATCTGGCCCGCGTGCATGTCCATGGTGAGGACACGATGAGCACCGGCAACGGTGATGCAATCCGCGATCAGGCGAGCGGTGATGGGGACTCGCGGCTGGTCCTTCTTATCGGTACGGCCGTAGGCATAGTAAGGGATGACGGCAGTGATGCGAGCAGCAGAGGCGCGTTTGAGCGCATCGATCATGATGAGTAATTCCATAATGGAGCGGTTGACCGGGGTGCTGAAGGGTTGGATGACAAACACATCACGGCCACGCACATTGTCATTGATTTTGACAAAGATATTTTCGTTGCTAAACTGAAAGACATCTGCGTCACCGAGGGGAATATGCAGATGTTGACAGATGGCGACCGCTAATGGACGGTTGGCATTGCCGGTAAAGACGCTTAAATCCTGCATGTATTATTCCATACTCAAAGCAGCCAGGCGACTCCCACTTCCTGACGCTTTTGATTATATCATAAGACGGCCTTCAAAGATGCAGCCATTCCGTCATTGATTGTTCTGATCACCCGGCTGCCCCAGAAAAGGCGAGGGATACCCGCTCCCTGGTGTTGCCTGGTTATAAGGCCAGCTATACCCACTTCCAGGTAGCGTGCTGCCAGGTGTCACTCCCGGCAACGGTGCAAATGGCAGTGTGGCGAGATCATTTGGAATGATCTGAATGTGCTGTGTATCTGCCGGGAGCCGATCGCCAGCAGCGGGTATCTTGTTTCTGCCAGCCGAGGTGAAGATGATAGAGATGCTACTGGGTTCTACGCCTGTTTGACCCGCGATAAAGCCGCGGGCACTGTTCACGGTCATTCCCTTGATATGGTTCTGGATAGAGAGCAGTTGGGACTGTGAGAAGTGATACTCGGTATCGCCTGCAGCTGCAATCTGAATGAGGACCTGCTGATACCCATAGCTCACTTGCGGCTGACCAATGCGCATGGTCGAGTCGACGGGCTGGTAATCTGCCCCGAAGGTCTGCATCTGCTGAAGCAGCAACTGGCGTGCCAGGGTCTGTGCATCTTTGTTGAGGAAGTAGTCAACTCTACCTTGCTCGGTGAGCGTCACCGTCACGGTTTTGCTAGATGATCCTATTGGTGGGTTCACCCTTGAGTTCGATGCGGGCGAAAACTGGATAGGATCAACTTGAGTAGCCCCAAGAGCGTGGAGTTGTCTTTGCATATCTTGCGTGATCTGAGACTCAAGGCTTTGTTGTAACTGTGACCCTAACCTATCCGCATCGTCATAGGAAACGACTTGTTGACAGCCGAAACTGAAGATGGGGTCACATGACTGCGTTGTTGGCCCTGTTCGTGAATCACTTCTGCTTTGGCTCAATACTCTCCCAGGGATTGATCTCAAGGCAACATTAATGCTTGTCACGGATGTGCTGGCCGTGAGCTGAAACACCTGGCTGACCTGGTGGAACTGTGGGCTAAAATGAATGCTGGCGGTTGGGATTGCCAGGAGTTGGAATGCCAGCACGGCGGACCCTGCTAAAAGGAGCAGGATGGCCAGCATCATGACGAGCAAGGCCAGGGGACCTTTGCCCGGCCCATGAGAACGGCGCGGAGACCTGCCAACAGCTATAGGTGCAGTAGGAGGCTTGCCGGATATCTGTGAGGCATTGACGGCTGTGGTAGGAGCACTGTAGTCTTCAGCAGTAAACGCAGGGGTGACATGCGCGGAACGCTGTAACGAGGCTGTGGCTGGTGTAGCGGTCTCAATGGGTAGCAGGCGAGTTGCCATGCCCATTTGTTGGCAAGCACGTTCGAAGGCGGTCAAGGCTTCCTCGGCGCTGCCGAAGCGTTCGTCGATGCGAGGAGCCATACAGCGATGCACGACGTCGTCCAGGGGCTGTGGTAGGGGCACCCATTGTGGACGCCCTTGCTCATCGATGGGAAGAAGCCCGGTCAACATTTGATAGAGAATGACACCAAGGGAATAAATGTCGTTGCTTGGCGCGGCGACGCCAGATAGCCGCTCAGGGGCCATGTATGCGATGGTGCCCATTTCGTTACCACCCGTGGTGAGCGGTGGGCTGGCCGAGGTCCCCTGGAGCTTGGCGATGCCGAAATCGATGAGGCGTACATAGACCTGGCCTTCGTTGCCCTGGTCGAGCAGGATATTGCTGGGTTTGAGGTCACGGTGAACGACGCCGCGCCGGTGGATGTATGCAACGGCATTTACCAGCGCGGAGAAAAGCTGACGCACCTCTGAGAGAAGCAACGGGCCATTTTGCAGACGGCGTGCAAGTGTCCCACCTTCAATATAGGGTGTGACAAGGAAGAGTCGCCCCTGTTCTTCGCCAAATTCGTACAAGGGCAGAATATGCTCATGTTTGAGATGAGAGCTGACTTCGGCCTCACGCAAAAAACGCTGTCGCGCCGTGAGGTCGTGTACGAGGTCTTCACGTATGATTTTGACCGCTACTTCGCGATCAAAGGCGCTGCGCTGCTTCGCTAAGTACACTTCACCCATGCCGCCAACATCTATACGGCGCACTAAGTCGTAGTTGCCGAAGCGCAATCTGCTCTGCTTTTCCATTGTATGACCGGTTTGTTCTTTCATGGTGCACCCCAGGGACTTTATGCCGACACTCTCTCTATAATAGTAGACGTATATTACTGGGCAGATATCACAAAGCCCTCAAGCAGTATAGCACCTATTGCGGCGGTTGTCAGTATCCTGTATCCCCATACGCATTAAGTTAAGGAAAAGCCCATCAGCGTCCGTAGGGGCGAGGGCGGTGGAGCGGTGCGGGGAGGGCCTTTATGGTCGCCCGCCGTCCCTGCTCTCGCCTTGCGGGGTCATGAGAAAGACGCGAAGTGGCCGAGGCGGGCGACCATAAAGGCCCACTCCACCCATCCACTCCCCACTCGCCCCTACGGATGACTCAGCCTTCTGCCTGTCTCCATGGCTTCTCCATGCCTTAACTTAATGC
>WNFO01002736.1_pt1 | contig 22193 bp, 21 predicted proteins | sample 5400251 | NCBI WGS metagenome assembly WNFO01 (sample SAMN13153354, study PRJNA577476) | soil metagenome | isolation source: 100 cm saprolite under Madrone tree | place: USA:California | collected 2016-06-14
GTTCCGAGGATCTTTTCAAACACCCATCGGGGCTGAAAGGTGAGCATGAATGCGCTTGAGCGGCGGCTTTGCCGCATCACATGCGCCGGCGTGCTGCACACCACGAATATCGGTTCACCCGCGAACGAAAACTCCCACATCGGATGATCAACCTGTTCGGGGATCGTCTCCGGCCAGGGGCTCTTGTCCAGCCGGGCAAGCTGGTCGAGCGTGAGCCACATTTTCCGGTAGTAGGCGCCCAGCGTCTGCACCGGCCGCGGCCGGGTAAACACCACCAGCGATGTGTTCGGCCCAAGCGAGCGCGATTCGCCCACGAAATGCGCAAGCTGGCTGCCGAGAACCTCGACCTCAAATGGATCGAGAAACAGATACCGCAACTGGTCCGCGCGATAACCCGTGACTCCAAAAATGCAGGGAAAAGGCCTTGATTCGCTGCTCATCTGTGCTTCAAATTCAGAGAACATGACGCTTTGCCACGAACTCACCGCATGGTTTGAGCCGATCTCACCTTTTCTCAAGTACAACCGCGACATTCCGTCCCCTCCGTTTAATGCTAGTTGCGAACTATCAATTTGCTCCTCATCAGCAGTGGGCCGGCGATGCCTGGCAGCGACATGAGCAGCAGAACTCCGATGAGAGCGCCGTAGCCGGCATCGCCAACCGCGACCGGGCCGTGCCCGGTACCGGACCCTGCAAGCTGGCTGACGCCAATCATGGCGAGCCCGATTATGGGTTGTGAGGCGCCTGCGAAAATTCCCGCTACGGTCGTGTTGACGGATGCTCCGACGCCAATCAGATCGGATGTGTAAAGCCGCTTGGTGCATTTCAGTACGAGCGGAACGGTCCCGCCGGCGACGAGTCCGAGCGCTGCGAAAGTCACGGTGACGTAAAGGAAGCCCAGCGCATGGGCGAATGGCGGCAGCAGCATTGCGATCAAAATCATGCGCAGCACGCAAATGCGAACCAGCGCGGTGTCGAGTGCGGCCGCGGCGCGGTCCGCCATATGGCCAAGAAAGATCGAGCCGATCGCATTGCCGACCATGAAGGCAAGCAGCGGAGTGCTCGCCGCCGACGGCGACATGTTGAAGAAATGCGCCACCATCGGAATTCCCCACACGCCCGACAGTGTTGTCACGACGGCAAAGTGCGATGCGAAGGTCATCGCGCATCCCCAGTTCGCGATTTGCGAAAGCGCTTGCCGGCTGGCGGCGAGAACGCCGCCGAGAGTCTTGGCGCTGCGTGACGCCGGGTCAGGCTTGAGCGCCAGCGAAGCAAAGGCGAGGTTGGCCACGCCAATGCAGGCGATGAAAACAAAGCACGCGCGCCAGCCAAAGCCCGTCACGGCAGCCGCCAGCGGCGTCGTCGCCATCACGCCGCCGACATAGCCCGACACTTGCGAGATGCCCGACATCACGCCGAACCGTTCGTCGGTGAAACTGAGGGCCACGAGCTTCAACAGCGCCGTGAATACCAGCGCATCGCCGCAGGCAACGACCAGCCGGGCGGCAAATACGTCCATCAGGTTTGGCGCCAGGGCAAACGCGGCACTTCCGAGCGAAGACGCCGCCATGCTGAACAGCGCCACGCGCTTGACGCCGTAGCGATCGACCAAAAGGCCCGCCGGAATCTGCATCAGCGTGTAGCCCCAGAAATAGCTCGAGGCCAGCATCGCAACACCGGCGGCGTCGGTGCCGAAATCCTGCATGAAGCTCAAACTGACCGACTGCGGCGACACGCGCTGCAGGAACGCGATTGCATAAGCCGTCGCCACCGTAGCCCATGCCAGATAGGCGCGATCCCCTGAGCGGTCCCTGCCCGCGAGTACGACGTGTTGTTCAGTTATCGCCATCACACCCTCGCGATGCCGACCGAGAATAGCGCATCCGCCGAATCCGGGATCACGCGCTGCATCGCGGCATCAACCAGCGAGGCCGCCCCGTGATAGACCTGTCGGTGATGTTTGATGTGGCCATATGCGCCGCGCATGATCATGCTGGGAATTTCGAGGCTCTTGCCGGGGTATAACAAGGAGCACATCTCGACACAGGCCGCTTGCAATGCAGCATCCTGGCTGTCGCCGAGCAGGGAGGGGGTGACTTTTTCGCAGATCCTGGCGTTCGCTGCCCACACGATCGGATTGCGCGTCCGCCATCCGTAAAGGATGCCGGCATCGCTATTGTCGGAAGCGCCTGTGGATTTCAAGATTTCGGTCGTGAAAAACCCGTACAGGCCGCAACCCTGATGGGCCGGAAGCACCTCCGTGCCGCTTCGATAGATGGCGGGCTGACCCGCGATCCGCAGCGTGCGGTAAACCGAAAACGCCACCAGTCCAGAGCGGGCGTACACGAGAATGAGGCTGAATTTGCTGTCGAACGGGGAGGAGGCTGCCGTCCAATGCGGCTCCGTCGCCTTCCAGTTGATGGCAATGATGTTGTTCATCGCGTCCATCAGGGACTGCCGTTCGCTCTGGCTGACAAGCGAGGCGTCGGGAAAACTATAGGTGGCGTATTCGGCCCAAGGCGATCTGACGGTCCCGTATTGGCGGCGCAGTTCTCGCAACATGTCATCACCCCGCTGTTCAAAGGCAGCTATACAGGCGAGCCTTGAATTGCTTAAAGGACAATATGCCCTCGAAATCTGCCAAATCCCGGCGAGCCGGCTTGCGCGAAAAGACGTCCGCAAAGCACATCGCGATCGTCGCCTTTCCCGGGGTGACCCTGCTCGATATTTCCGGCCCGGCGCAGGTGTTCGCGGAATTGCAGGAGATCGAGCTGTCGAGCGCGAGCTATTCGCTGTCGTATCTGTCGACCTCGGGGGGGCTGGTGCCAACCGACGTCGGAATGATGGTCGACACCGCGCCGATCTCCAGCGTTCGGCCCAACCAGGTCGATACGCTGGTGATTCCGGGCGGCCCGGGCATATGGGAGTTGCGGCAAGACAACACCCTGATGAAATGGATTTCGCAAGTGCTGCCGAAAGCGCGACGCGTGGCATCGGTGTGTCTTGGAGCGTTCGTCCTGGCCTGGACCGGCGCGCTGGACGGCAAGCGCGCCGCGACGCATTGGCGCTACTGCCCGAGACTGGCGGACAGCTTCCCCAAAATCACGGTCGAGCCGAACGCGATCTTCGTCAAGGACGGGCGGGTCTGGACATCGGCCGGTGTGAGCGCCGGCATCGACCTCGCGCTGGCCATGATCGAGGAGGATTACGGCCACATCACTGCGCTGGATGTCGCGCGAAGGCTGGTGGTGTTTCTCAAACGCCCCGGCGGGCAGAGCCAGTTCTCTACCGTGCTGGCAGCGCAAGCGTCGGATGTGGAGGGGCGTTTCAGCGCGCTGCATGCCTGGATTATCGAGAACATTGCCGGCGATCTCAAAGTCGAGACGCTCGCCGAAAAAGCCGGAATGAGCCCCCGGACTTTTGCGCGCGCCTATGCCACCCGCACCGGAATGACGCCCGCAAGCGGGGTCGAGGCGCTGCGGGTGGAGACCGCGCGGCTGTTGCTCGAAAGCAAGGAAATCCGCGGCGTGGTCGAAGTAGCGCAGCGCGCGGGGTTCGGCGATGACGAACGGATGCGGCGGGCTTTCATGCGGCATCTCGGGGTATCGCCTTCGGAATACCGAAGCCGCTTTTCGGGTTGAGCAGTGACGCTCTCGCCGCCGGACCCGAGCTGTCGCGGCCTTTGAATCCGAATTCAAAGGCCGCGGTCTCAAGAAATTTGCATTCCACCGAGCGGCGACGCGGCTTTATTTCGCGGAATGCACCGAACCTTTTGCGTGCAGGTGCTTCGGTTGATAGGCATAGGCGCTGCTACTGGGGGTAGGGGCCAGGAACGGATCGCGAAGACAATCGCCGCCGCGGCCGGAGGACATCGCCTGACATTGCGCCATGGTGTCAAAGCCGCAGCTGAGCATATAAGACGTGATGTCGCGTCGGCAATACTCATATGCGGCCGCAGGCGTTGCCATCGCGACAAACGCCAGCGCGAAAAACGCGGTGGCAGGCGCAACGCTCGTTTTTAAAAGTTGTTTCATCTTCTTCTCTCTGTGTGTGCTGGTTTTCAGTCCTGGAACCGACATGGGATGTCGATTACGCCCGCGCCATCAGCACAGAAAAAAAGCAAAAGAATTCTCTCTGGAGCTAAACAAACGATCGAAATAGGCGTGTTGTGAAGTATTGAAGTATAATCATCATCTGATAACAAAACACGACCGTCATGCGAGAATCATACGACGATCCGCCGTGCAGAAGTCTCTCCGAGGTCTGACCTTGAAGCGGGGAGGCTATGCGCGGCCTGATGGTAAACTCAGCGTGATACGCGGTTGGGCGTGCGTTCGGACTCGGCGCGTAGCCGGCGGCCCGACAGGCGCTCTGTCCCGGTGCGGCTGTTCAGCGAGGAATCCACAGTTCGCGTGTGCGACGATGCGCGCGAACTTAACGACGATACTGGTTGTTCGCTCACAAAGTGCTAGTCTTTAGCTCAGGCACGGCGCGGCCGTTGCCACCGACCGAAGAAGTCTGGCGCAACAAGGGACAAGGGCACCATGGACTGGATCTCCTTTCTTCTCATACCGGCGGCCCTCTATCTCATCGTCTCGCTTCGCGTGCTCAAGCAATATGAGCGCGGCGTGGTGTTTCTGCTCGGCAAATTTGCCGGCGTGCGCGGGCCAGGGCTGACGCTGATCTTCGTTCCGATCCAGCAGATGGTGCGGGTGTCGCTGCGCACCGTCACCATGCAGATCCCTTCGCAAAAGATCATCACCAAGGACAATGTCTCAATCGATATCGCGGCGGTCGCTTACTACCACATCACCGATCCGGAAAAGGCCGTGATCGCGATCGAGAATGTCTACAACGCGATCAACCAGATCAGCCAGACCACCGTGCGCAACGTGGTCGGACGCTTTAGCCTCGATCAATTGCTGTCGGATACCGCGAGCATCAACGACCAGATCAAGAACGTCATCGACCAGCACACCGAGCCGTGGGGCACCCAGGTGACGGCGGTCGAGATCAAGGACATCACGCTGCCTGACAACATGCAGCGTGCGATGGCCAAGGAAGCCGAGGCCGAGCGCGAGCGTCGCGCCAAGATCGTTGCCGCCGAAGGTGAATACCAGGCGGCGGTCAAGCTCGGCCAGGCGGCCGACATCATCACGCAACACCCCGTGGCGCTTCAGCTCCGCACCCTGCAAACCATGGCGGAAATCTCGGTCGAGAAGAATTCCACCATCATCTTCCCGGCCCAGTTCATGACGACCGTGCAGGAAGCCATCGCGCTGTTGTCAAAAGATTCGGCGTCAAAACAGCTCGACGCCGCCGGCACGGCACGATCGGCGGGTTGATGCCCGGTTTGTGGCCTTGGCCTGCCGCAAGAGTCCGATTGCAGCATTCAAAAGTCGAAAACCTTGATCGGATCAGGCCGGAGATGCGCGCGGCTTGCCCTTCTCCACGACATAGGTGCTTGCGATCGGGAAAGCACGCTCCGCAAAGCACGCTCCGCGTGTGGGCGGGCACGTTTCTGCCCGGTGGCGCTATTCGATGTTTCCAGCGTCCGCGGCAGTGCGCTGCGGTAGCGGCTTCGCGAACGGAACGAGCAGCAGTCCGAGCAGCGCCGCACAGGCGAGTAGCGCCCAGGCTTCGTTGGCGCTGAGCGCGAACGCCGCCTTCTCGACCATCGGGCGAAGATAGGCCTCGACGGTGGCGTCCGATACATCGGGGGGCCGGTGGGTGAATAACTGCAGATCGAGCCCGATCGCCTGCGCCGCCGTGATGTCGCCAGAGATCAGACGGTCGCGCAAAGCCTCGGCGTGTCCACCGGTGCGCCCATAGAGGATGGTATCGATCAGTGCGATGCCGATTGCACCGCCGAGGTTTCGCATCAGATTGAACAGGCCGCTTGCGTCGGGCACCTGCGCTTCGGTCAGCGCACCCAGCGCCAGCCGTGTCGGCGGCAGCAGGCAGAACATGATCGCTGCGCCGCGCAAGACTTGCGGCCAGAACATCTCGTCGAAATCGGCGACGCGGCCTTGCAATGCACTGCAACCCAGTCCGAGCGCGAACAGACCGAACCCCGCCGCCGACAGCCAGCGCGGATCAAGCCGGCTTTCAAGTGCGCCTGCAATCGGCGCGGTCACGAGTTGCGATACGCCGGTGACGAGCATGATGGTGCCGATCTCGAATGCGTCATGACGTCGAACGTAAGCGAGGAAGACCGGCATGAGATAGACCGAGCCGAACAATCCAACCCCCAGGCAGAAACTCAACGCGCAACCGATCGCAAAAGAGACGTTCTTCAACGTCGACAGTTCGACCACCGGATGCTTGGCCTTGAGTGTTCTGGCCGCGAAGCCAGTCGCCGCGGCGGCGCTCAGCAGGAACAACAGGGCGCAGAGCGGAGAAAGCCAGCCGTCTTGCGGCGCTTGCTTCAGACCGATCTCCAGGCTTGCAAGCGAGACCGCCAACAACGCCAGGGAATATCCGTCGAGAGTAGCCAGATCGGCGAAACGAGGTTTCTCGCGCGGCAGCAGGAAAGGGGTAGCGGCGGCCGCCATGATACCGGGGGCGACGTTGATCAGAAACAGCCAATGCCAGGACCAGGTCTCGGTGATCCAGCCGCCGACAACCGGTCCGACCGTGGGGGCCAGCACGGCCATGATGCCGGCCATCGTGGTGGCAATCGGGTGCAGACGGATCGGAAACAGCAGGAAGACCGCGGAAAATACCGCCGGAATCAACGCGCCCCCGGCGAAACCCTGAACCACGCGGAAGCTGACAAGCGTTGGAAAGCTGCCGCTGAACGCACAACCGACGGATGCGAGGGTAAAGAGGCTGATCGCAATGACGAACAGCCACCGCAGCGTCAGCACGCGCGTCAGCCACCCGGTCAGCGGAATGGCGATGATCTCGGCAATCAGATACGCCGTCTGAAGCCAGCTCATCGCATCCCGCGATATCGCGAGTGCATCCTGGATCGTGGGCAGCGATGTCGCGACGACCTGAATGTCGAGGATCGCCATGAACATGCCAAGGCACATCAGGACGAAACCAAGCCATGTGGCCGCGCTCGGCTCGGTAACCCGTTCAGTCATTATGCGCCACGCACGATTGTCTCACGAACCGCGGCGAGGGCGCGATTTTCGGACCGTATACGGATCGCGAGGGCCGCAGCGTTGAGGATTGTGAAGACGGCGGCCAGCCGCGGCAGACCCAGAACCAATGGCAGTACGGCGATCTCGCAGGTCACGACGGCGTAGTTGGGATGCGACAGAAATCGATAGGGCCCCGCCGACACCAGGGGTTGTTCCGGCAGAACTATGATCCGCGTCGTCCATCGCGAGCCGAGCGTCTGCATCACCCAGAAACGAAAACCCTGCAGGACGACATAGAGGATCAAGGCAACGATATTCACCGGTTGATCGTGCCCGAATACCCATAACGATATCAGCCATGCTGCGTGCACCGCGACGATCAACAGGTAGTGCCGGGGCGCGATCTCGACCGCCCCGCGGGCCAGCAGTCTGCGAGTGTTGTAGCGTGAGAGGACGAGTTCTCCGGCGCGTTGCAGCGTGACCAGCCCGAGAATGATTTCAGCCGATGTCACGCGGCGTGCCGCAGCGTGACGCAGCTTGCGGTGAAGCCAGGTCCGAGCGCCGTCAACAGCGACCTTGCCGGCAGTCCCTTCGCGCGCACACGTTCGAGCACGAACAGCACCGTGGGTGCCGACATGTTGCCGTAGTCGGCGATGATCTGCCGTTCGTGATCGAGGGTGCCTTGATTGATGCACCACGACGGGATTGAGATGCGCGGCGACGAAATCGGGGATGGTGCGGCGGAAAATCACGCCAAACCCTTCCCGATCGACGCTCCAGCCCATGATCCCGAGCGTATCGGGCCAAAGGTGTTCGCCAGCATCCTCGATTCTTGTCGCGCCGCCATCGCCGGAGCGCAAGATGATCGCGGCAGCGCCGTCGCCGAACAGGCTGATGGCGACGATGTTGGCCTTGGTGAGTTCGTCGTGACGAAGTGCGAGCGAGCAGAGCTCGATTGCGACCAGCAGCACGTTGGTGCCGGGCCGCGCCTGTGCAAGCCGCGACGCGATCGACAGGCCCGAGACGCCGCCCGCGCAGCCAAGGCCGAACACCGGAACGCGCATGACGTCGGAGCGAAAACCCATCGCGCGGGCGACGCGCGCTTCGAGACTCGGCGTTGCGATACCGGTGGAGCAAACGGTCACGACGGTATCGATGTCGCCGCCGCCAAGGTGCGCGCTCGCCAGCGCTTTCTGCGCGACATCGACGAACAGCGCCTCGGCCCCCTCCAGAAATGCCTCGGTACGTTCCGGCCAGCCGCGCGGCTTGAGGTACCACTCGAACGGCCTGACGCCGTGACGTTTGACGATTCCGGTGTTCGCAAAGATACTCGAGAACGTCGCGAATTCAGGAAAGCGGGGGCCGAGTTCATCCCAGGCCGCGGCGAGAACATCCTTCTGCAAGAACACATGAGGAGGGACCGATGTCGCGAGCGAAACGAGGGCAGCCGTGGGCATCGCGAGATCTCTCCTGCTGCTTCAGTTTATGGGAAACATCGGCGCGGGTCGTTTATTCCAGTGCCCCGTGAAGACCATCAGGTCGAATGGGGCACTAAAGCGTGAAACACGTCGCCTGTGCGGCCTTCTGGGATTTGGTCAGGAGGCTAGACTGTGATCAATTAGCATTGAGGCGATTTGTCGGCGATGGCGGCGCCCGGTTCGACAGCGCGTTCGCTCGACGCGTCTCTGATCGCGCTAAATTTCACGCGAGATTAGATACTGGAGCGCGCGGCGCGCGACCGCGCAGGTCGTTCCCGCCTCAAGCGACATCTCGCGGGTTCGCTTCGCCGCCACCGTCACAGCGACGCGGAAATCACATCCATCACTTGATGACAACGCGTTCGCTGCGCTCCGGCGTTGGCAAAGTCCGGATTGAAATTGGTTCGGGCGAAGGCCGATGAGGTCTCCCGGTCTGAGCCCGGACCCAGCCCCACATTCGGTTGCGCATGGCGGTGAACCATGTCCACAGGGCGGCGAACCACTTCATCGTCATCAGCTTGAACTTGACCACTTTAAAGAGCCGTTCAACGACCACCAGACTAACACCGTAGGCCACGATCAGCATTCCGGTCCCGGTCAGCCAATGTCCGTGACCCGCGACGAGCAGGGCCACAATTTTCAGCGGCTCCACGAGCAGGAGCGGCAAGAGCATCAGCGCAAGCGACTGATAGGGTCCTAACTGCTGGATTCGCCGCCGCAAGGCGACCAGCGCAGTCATCCATCGGCGTTTGCGAGTGATCACCGGCATGGCAGCCCTATCCGGCAAGGCGAGTGGCATTTGCCGTGACATGTTCGCGATAGCGGTCGATCACGATGAAGATGTTTCCACCCTTCAAAAGGGTTTGGAAAGCTTCGAACGTTGCGGCAAGTTTCTCGGCGACCATCAAATTTGCCTCGTCACCGACCCCACTGCCTCCGAGCGCGAGTTTCGTAAGTCGCAAGCCGATCACGTGATTCGACTCCAGAGCCAACATCGCCGACGAATACCACGGAAACATGTCATTTCCTCAGCAGTCCGACCTGCCTGAGGACAACGGCATGCTCATCCGATGGTTCCGGCGTCAGAATCCAAGCGCGGCGCAGTGATTGATCATGATATCTGTGATCGTGGCTTTTCAGTGCAGGGAGTGCTTGGTGCCAGTGAACTTGCCATGCTCCGACGCCGCATACAGACTTCGAAGTTCCGCTTGCAGCTCTATATTTTCAATCAGAACAGCACGTAACGCACGCCGCACGTCACCATCGGCGCTCGCCAGGATTTCATCTATCGCCGACTCGAAAGGATCTCGTTTCATCGGATAATAACTGCCTAACCACACTCAGGTTCCGCCTGAACAGGTTCGGCGCCCAGCCATGCGGGCCGCCTTCCGCTCGTCACGCCAACTGTTCTGGTCGATCCCGCCGCAGGCTAGCCATGGGCGAGAGAATTGCTGATCCGAGTGACGACGCCATCCCACTGCTTCTTTTCCGCTGCCGGGTAGTTGATCAGCACGCATGTGATGAAGCGGCCGGCGAAGTTACAGCGGTCGTACCAGATCAATCCGTTACGAAAACTCGAGACGACAAAGAAATTCGGGGTCACCCTTCGATAGACGATACCCTGGGGCGGGTGTTTCCTCTCCAAAAAGGCTGCCGGCGTTTCATTGGCATCGTTGGGGACAGATTGAACGGTGAGATTCGCCCGCCCGTCGGCAGTCAGGAATCGCGTCCCGTATCCGGTTTCCGGCTTGCGGGCTTCTTTGCTGAAGATAGACCTTGGCACGTCGACGTTTGCGCCGGTCTCCACAACGACATATTTTCGCCAATCGTCCTGTTGTGCCGCGGCCAGAGTCGACCAAAGCGCTGCCAGTGCGACGATGACGGGGCGGTTAAATGCCATCATAACCCTCCGATTATCGATATGGCGCGATCTGCAACGGGCGCCACAAAGAATACAGGAAAGGATTGAAATCGTTCCTGAGCTTCAAGCGTCGCGGTGCCGCCGGTACCGCCGGCCCGTCGCGATACTCGAAAGGACGACGCGAATGAAGATGATCGGGACAGTGATCTGAATCCAGATGAACCCGCCGAGCTCTCTGCGAACGATTTCGATGCGATCGCCCCAGGACGAAGGCATCGCGTCGCCGACCGCCTCTATGCCAAGCGTCGCAGTTCGCAGCCCCGATTTGGCGCGGCGCATTGGGCGCATCTCGTCGGGGATAATGACCGCCGCGCGTGATTTGTTCCGCGGCCCCGAAACAAGTCTGGAACATGCGGCCGGCCGGCAGCTTGTCCTTGCAGGCGATCCATCCGGATCGGAAATCGGACGCAGCGGATGAAAGATTTTTCGAATGCCTCGTTTTCTCCCGAGTTGATCAAGGCGATGGATGAAGCGCTGGAGGGGGCGGTTGCCACGCTGCCGCATCCAGTGAGTTCGACGCGCGTGCGAAACATCGCGGAGAGCATTCTTCGGAGTGCGAAGCAGGGCGAAAGTAACCCCAGGATATTGCAAACGATGGCCTTGGTCGAAATGCAGATCCGATCCGGCGAGCAATGATCCCAGCCACCTGGAATGCAGGACCTTGACCTTGATCAAGCTCCGGCACGCGCCGTGCGAGCGGGAGAAGCAAGCGGGAGACCGCCCCTTAGGTCTGGGTACATCCCGACGATGAGCGCTGAATTCCCCGAAAGAGAGTGGTAATACCAAAGCCGCCCGGGGCAAACAGCGCGAAGACGCCGTTCTGGAAATGTGGTAACGCTCCGTTCAAACCGGAGGATGACGGCATGATTGAACCGAAACTGGAAGTCCCGGCCGAACTACGCGAGTTGGCCGAAAAAACCATCGATCAGGCGGAAAAAGCGTTCGAGATGTTTTTTGATGCTGCGGGCAAGTCGATGGCGTCGGTTCCGACCCCGGGGACCGAGATTTCCAGGCAGGCGCTGTCGTTCACCGAACAGAACTTAAAGGCTGCGTTCGAACATGCGCGCAAGCTGGTTCACGCGACCGATCTTCAGCAAGCCATGCAAATTCAATCGGAGTTCTTGAAGAGCCAGTTTACCAATGCCGGAGAACATATGAGGCAGATCACCGGCGGGGTCCTGTCGGCTGCGAAGGATGCGTCGAAAGGCAAGTTCTAGTGGCGGTAGTGGGGCGGTGATGATGCCTTCCATCGGCGATCGGAGAGGATCGGCCATGGCGTAACGCCAAGTGTACGCAGATGATGATTCTGCCCACAAAATAGTCTTGCATGGGTTTGTAGGGTAGACTTCTATTGGTGAGCAGGTCCTTGACGGGCCACCGGGTGATGCCACTCGCCGTCTGTCAACTTTTCTGCTGATCCCTGTCGGCTAAAACCGGCGGGGATTTGCATTTGGTCGCGAACGGATCCGAGCAGCTGGGGCGGCGGCGTGATCGGGAAATCAGCCGCTTGGCCGACCTCTTCAAGGTCTCGGATGGCGGCTCCCCGAACGTGAGCCGGAAATCTCGCGCGAACTATGCCGGTAACACATCGGGAAGCTCGTGATTTGCCCGCGCTCGATTTCGGCGGCGTTCGTCGCGTTGGCTTTCGATCTCGTCGACGGCGTCATGTCATCGGTGAGGCCGTCCGACCGCGCAAGTTCCGTGTCGGTAACTCCTTGGGATTTTTGGCAAATCGACCGCTAATCCGCGAACGCCCGGTCATTCGTCTCAAGGCACGACGTATTAGTCATACTAATAATACAAACTGCCTATACAGGCATTGGACATTGTGGCACTAAGAGTACCGCCAGCTTGATCTTGCTCGAAGAAGCAGGACAGCGGTTCAACAATCAGGGAGCGAAACCTCATGACTCTCAGAAAGTCTCTTGTCGCCGCGCTCGCCGCGCTTACTCCGTTTGTGGCAACGAGTGCCATCGCCGCCAGTGTGACGGTAGGCTTCTCGCAGATCGGCTCGGAATCGGGCTGGCGCGCGGCGGAAACTTCCGTGTCCAAAAGCGAGGCGCAAAAGCGCAACATCACGCTAAAGATCGCCGACGCTCAGCAGAAGCAGGAGAACCAGATCAAGGCCATTCGCTCTTTCGTCGCGCAGGGCGTTGACGCCATTTTCCTCGCGCCTGTCGTTGCGACGGGCTGGGATGCTGTGCTCAACGAGGCCAAGGACGCCAAGATTCCGGTCATCCTGCTCGATCGTGATATCGAGACCGCGAACAAGTCGCTCTATTTGACCGCCGTCACATCCGACAGCGTTCATGAAGGCGTGGTCGCCGGTGAGTGGCTGGCGAAAAATGTCGGCAGCAAGCCATGCAACGTGGTCGAGTTGCAGGGCACCGTCGGAGCGAGCGTCGCCACCAATCGCAAGAAGGGGTTTGATGAGGCGATCGCAAAGCATTCCAACATCAAGATGATCCGGAGCCAGACCGGCGATTTCACCCGCGCCAAGGGCAAGGAAGTCACCGAAAGCTTCCTGAAGGCTGAAAACGGCGGCAAGAATATCTGCGCGCTCTATGCCCATAACGACGACATGGCCGTCGGCGCGATTCAGGCGATCAAGGAAGCAGGCCTCAAGCCCGGCAAGGACATCCTCGTTGTTTCGATCGACGCGGTGCCCGACATCTTCAAGGCGTTCATGTCGGGCGAGGCGAACGCGACGGTCGAGTTGACGCCAAACATGGCGGGACCTGCCTTCGATGCGCTGATTGCATTCAAGGAAAAGGGAACCGTGCCGCCGAAGTGGATCCAGACGGATTCGAAGCTCTACACGCCGACCGACGATCCGCAGAAGATCTACGACAGCAAGAAGGGTCTTGGCTACTGATTGAAGCCACGGATCGGGCGCGGCCGGGCCTCGCCCGGCCGTTCTCACTGCGTCCTGCTGGAAAGTGTCCACGATGGCTTCGCGTCCGGAACTTGCTCGCCCCCTGCTCGAAGTCGCGGGCTTGACCAAGAGCTTTCTGAGACAACGTGTTCTTAATGGCGTGAATCTGACGCTGCATTCCGGCGAGATTCACGCTTTGCTCGGGGAGAACGGCGCCGGCAAGTCGACGCTGATCAAGGCAGTCACCGGGGTTGTCCAGCGCGACGCCGGGACGGTGAAGCTTGATGGCGTGGAAATCATGCCGCGCGATGCCGAGGAGGCGGTGAAGCTCGGCATCGCCACGGTCTATCAGGAGGTCAATCTCCTGCCCAATCTCACGGTTGCCGAGAACCTGTTTCTGGGCCGGCAGCCGACACGGTTCGGGCTGGTGCGCGATCGCGAAATGCGCCGCAACGCGGCTATTCTCTTGCGCGGCTTCGGGCTCGCCATAGACGTCGGCGCCCCGCTCGGCGACTATTCGGTCGCTGTGCAACATCTTGTCGCGATCGCCCGGGCCGTTGACATGTCCGCGCGCGTGCTGATCCTGGACGAGCCCACCGCGAGTCTTGATGCGCATGAGGTCGACATTCTGTTTGGCATCATGCGTCAGCTCGTCGCTCGCGGCATCGGCATTTTGTTCGTCACGCACTTCCTCGATCAGGTCTACGCCATCAGTGATCGCATCACCGTGCTGCGGAACGGCCAGCTGGTCGGTCAGCGTGAAACGGCGGCACTTCCGCGGCTCGACCTTGTCCACATGATGCTGGGCAGAGAGCTTTCGGAGGTGACCGCCGATCGGGAACACCGGCCGATCGACCAGTCCAGGCCGCCATTCGCGCTTTTCCAGCATTTCGGCAAGCGTCGCTATTTGGCGCCGTTCGATCTGGCATTGAGAGACGGCCAGGTCGTGGCGCTCGCCGGTCTGCTCGGTTCGGGTCGAAGCGAGACGGCGCGGATGGTGTTCGGCGTTGAACGTGCCGACGCCGGCACTGTGCAGGTTGCCGGCGAGAAAGTCCGCATCGGCTCGCCGCGCGATGCCGTTGGCCTGGGGTTCGGTTATTGTCCGGAAGAGCGCAAGACGGAGGGCATCATTGCCGAACTTTCCGTGCGGGAGAACATCGTGCTCGCCCTTCAGGCGCGGCGTGGCTGGATGAAGCCGCTCTCCAGGCGGGAGCAGGACGAGATCGCGCGGCACTTCATCACGCTGCTGGATATCCGTCCCGCAGATCCGGAGCGGCCGATCGGCCTGTTGTCGGGCGGCAATCAGCAGAAGGCGCTGCTTGCACGTTGGTTGGCCACCAAGCCGCGGTTGCTGATCCTCGACGAGCCGACCCGTGGCATCGACGTCGGCGCGCATGCCGAGATTATACGCCTGATCCGCCAGCTTTGCGCCGATGGGCTTGCCCTTCTCGTCATCTCCTCGGAGATCGAGGAGGTCGTGACTTATGCCGACGAGGTCATCGTGCTGCGGGACCGTGCGCATGTTATGACCTTGAGGGGCGACGCCATCACGGTGCCGGCGGTACTGTCGACGATTGCCGCCGAATCGTCCCACGTCGCCTGAGGAAAGATGACCGTGATGGCGTTTCGCATGCCAAGGATAGGCACTCCGCAAATCCTGGCCTTTCTGACCATTCTGATGGCGGACCGGTTGGTCTCGCCGCAGTTCTTCGACATCCGTCTGCAGGACGGGCGTTTGTTCGGCAGTCTGGTCGATGTTTTCAACCGCGGCGCGCCGGTGGCGCTTCTGTCGCTTGGCATGGTACTGGTGATCGCGACGCGCGGCATCGATCTGTCGGTCGGCGCGGTAATGGCCATCGCGGGTGCCATCGCTGCCAGTCTCGTCGACAGCCACTCCGTGCCGGTTGCGCTCGGCGCGGCCCTCGGTGTCGGGTTGCTGTGCGGCCTGTGGAACGGCTTTCTGGTGGCGGTGCTCCGGATCCAGCCGATCGTCGCCACCTTGATCCTGATGGTCGCCGGTCGAGGCATCGCCCAGCTCATCACCGAGGGCAGGATCGTGACCTTCTCCTCACCGTCGCTTGCCTGGTTCGGCAACGGATCGGTTCTTGGCATTCCCGCGCCGATCGCCATCAGCCTGGGGATGCTGCTTCTGACCTTGTTGCTGGTTCGAGGCACGGCGCTCGGCGTGCTGATCGAGGCGGTCGGCGCCAATGCCCGCGCCAGCGAACTTGCCGGCATCGGCACGCAGGCGATAACCATCACCGCCTATGTCTGGTGCGGTCTTTGCTCGGCAGTGGCCGGTGTCATTTCCGCCGCCGACATTCTTGGCGCCGATGCCAACAATTCCGGTCTGTGGCTTGAGCTCGATGCCATCCTCGCAGTGGTGGTCGGCGGCACCTCCTTGTTCGGCGGGCGTTTCAGCCTGATACTCGCCGTGCTTGGCGCGTTGATCATCCAGGCCATGAACACCGGTATCCTGCTCAGCGGCTATCGTCCGGAGCTCAATCTGGTGGTGAAGGCCATCGTTGTGATCGCGGTTCTGCTGCTACAGTCGCCGCGTCTCGCCGGTTTCGGTTATTGGTTCAACAGGAAGGGAACAACCTGATGCGCCGTCTGCTTCCCGTTCTGGTCACCACCGCTGTCTTTGTTGTCGGGTTCATGCTCTGCTCGCTGCAGTTCCCGAACTTCGCGTCCACGCGGGTCGTCGCCAACCTTCTCACCGACAACGCCTTTCTCGGCATTGTTGCCGTCGGCATGACCTTCGTCATCATCTCCGGCGGTATCGACCTTTCGGTCGGGTCGGTTATCGGCTTCACCACCGTGTTTCTCGCCATCGCGATCGAGCGCTTTGGAATTCCGCCCTTCGTCGCCTTCACCATCGTCCTTGTCATCTGCCTGCTATTCGGCGCGGCGATGGGCGCGGTGATTCACTACTTCGAAATGCCGGCCTTTATCGTCACCCTGGCTGGCATGTTCCTGGCGCGCGGCGCTGCCTTTTTGATGTCGACGGAGTCGATCCCGATCAATGCGCCGCTCTACACCGATATCGGCTTGCTCACGATCTATTTGCCGGGCGGCGGCCGGCTGCCCCTGATTGCGATGATCATGCTCGTCGTGTTTGCGGTGGGCGCCGTGCTGCTGCATTTTACCCGCTTCGGTACCAACGTCTACGCGCTCGGCGGAAGCCGGTATTCGACCGCGCTGATGGGCGTTCGTGTGGCGCCGACAATCGTTCGGGTCTACATGCTGTCCAGCGTGTTGGCCGGCCTGTCCGGTATCGTGTTTTCCTTCTACACCGCCGCCGGTTACGCTCTGTCTGCCGTCGGCGTGGAGCTCGACACCATTGCCGCCGTCGTCATCGGTGGTACGCTGTTGACCGGCGGCGCGGGCTTCATGTTCGGCACCCTGATGGGGCTTCTGATCCAGGGCCTGATCCAGACCTACATCACCTTCGATGGCAATCTGTCGAGCTGGTGGACCAAGATCGTGACGGGCCTTTTGCTGTTTGCCTTCATCGCTTTCCAGCAGACCCTGGTGCGCCTCGCCAAACGGCCTGCCGCACTAGCCGCGGGAGGAACGTCATGACCAACCATCTGGTGATTCCGGCAGGCCGCGGCCATTCCAGCCAGCTGGAAGTAACCCGGACGATCGGGATCGACATCATCGTAGGCCGCTATCCGGAAGGAATCGGTCTGCCGCGCGATGCGGAACTGACCTCGATGTTCGACGTGTCGCGAACCGTGCTGCGTGAAAGCGTCAAGACGCTGTCGGCCAAGGGGCTGCTCAGCTCGAAGGCGGGCGTCGGCACCTGGGTCAGGGAGCGCTCGGCCTGGAACATGTTCGACCCTGACGTGCTCGGCTGGCATCTCGAGGCCGGGATCGACAAACGGTTTCTTCGCGATCTCGCCGATATTCGCCTCGCGGTGGAGCCGCGTGCGGCCGCGCTCGCCGCCGAACGGTGGACGGGCGATGCCATCGCTATTCTGCGCGACAGCGTCACGAGGATGCGAAGTTTCGCCTCGGATAGCATCGAATTTGCCGATGCCGATCTTCGCCTGCATCTTGATGTCGCGACGATCTCGGCCAACCCGTTCATGCGGTCGATCGGTGCCGTGATTGAAGCGGCGTTGCGGGCATCGTTCCGGCTCAGCGCTCCCACGGAAGAATCCGAGCGCGAGATGACTCTCGCTGCCCATGAGCGCATCGTCGATGCGATCGCCGACCGCGATGCAGAAGCAGCCTCCGCGGCGATGGTGAATGTTATTTTCAACGGCCTGCGCCGGCACGGTGCGGCCGGCTGAGAGCTACGAGCAGGGCGCGATCAAGGTACAGCGGGAGCCGGCAAGAGCTGGAACGAAAACAGGGGATGGTTATGGCAAACTCCAGAGTTCAGCGGCCCTACAAGGGCGTTTTTCCGGTGGTGCCGACGGTATTCGACGGCGACGGCCGGCTCGATCTCGAAGGGCAGAAGCGCGCCGTCGACTTCATGATCGACGCCGGCTCGCACGGGCTCTGCATCCTCGCCAACTTCTCCGAGCAGTTCGTGCTGACCGACGCTGAGCGCGACCTTGTACTCGACACGGTCTTGGGCCATGTCGCGCGCCGCGTACCAGTGATCGTCACAACCACGCATTTCGCTTCCCACGTCTGCGCCGAACGTTCCAACCGGGCGCAGCAGGCCGGCGCTGCCATGGTGATGGTGATGCCGCCCTATCACGGTGCGACCATACGGGTCGGGGAAGCCGCAATCTATGAGTTCTACCGAACCGTTTCGGGTGCGATCTCGATTCCCATCATGATCCAGGACGCGCCGGTCGCAGGTACGCCGATGTCGGCGGCCTTCCTCGCCCGCATGGCGCGCGAGCTGGAAAACGTCTGCTACTTCAAGATCGAGACACCCCAGGCCGCCGCCAAACTGCGCGAATTGATTGCCCTTGGCGGTGAGGCGATCGAAGGTCCGTGGGACGGCGAGGAGGCGATCACGCTGATGGCCGATCTCGATGCCGGCGCGACGGGATCGATGACCGGCGGAGGTTATCCCGACGGCATCCGCCAGATCATCGATCCGTATGTCGCCGGCCAGCGCGACGAAGCCGCCGCGGCCTATGCGCGATGGCTGCCGCTGATCAATTACGAGAACCGCCAGTGCGGCCTTATCGCTTGCAAGGCGCTGATGAAGGAAGGGGGAGTCATCAGGCACGAGACCGTCCGTCTTCCCCTTCAGCCGTTACATCCGGCCGTGCGGGCCGGGTTGATCGAAATCGCCAACCGCCTCGATCCGCTGGTACTGCGATGGGGCAAATAAGCCAACGACGCGCCGATACGCACCGGCGCCAAATGCAAACCGCGACAACGCGGCGACTTAAGCTCAACACTTGGGAGTGAAACATGAATCTACTCAAATCGACTCTATCGGCGATCGCGCTCGGTTCCGTTGTACTTGCGGGACCCGCCCTCGCGCAGGGGAAGCCGACCGTCGGCATCGCCATGCCGACCAAATCCTCGGCGCGCTGGATCGATGATGGCAACAACATCGTGAAGGTGCTGAAGGAACGCGGTTACAACACCGACCTGCAATATGCCGAAGACGATATTCCGAACCAGCTCTCCCAGATCGAGAACATGGTGACGAAGGGCGCGAAGGTGCTGGTCATCGCTTCGATCGACGGCACTACCCTGTCCGATGTGCTTAAGCAGGCCAAGGACAAGGGCATTACGGTGATCGCCTACGACCGGCTGATCCGCGACACGCCCAATGTGGATTACTATGCAACCTTCGACAACTTCCAGGTCGGCGTGCTGCAGGCCCAGTCGATCGAGCAGGGGCTAAAGCTGAAGGAAGGCAAGGGCCCGTTCAACATCGAGCTGTTCGGCGGCTCACCCGACGACAACAACGCCTACTTCTTCTACAACGGCTCGATGTCGGTATTGCAGCCCTACATCGACAGCGGCAAGCTCGTGGTCGTCAGCCGCCAGACCGGCATGGACAAGGTCTCGACGTTGCGCTGGGATGGCGCCACGGCGCAAGCCCGCATGGATAATCTGTTGAGCGCGTTCTACACCACCAAGCGGATCGACGCCGTGCTTTCACCCTATGATGGCCTTTCAATCGGCATCCTGTCGTCGCTCAAGGGCGTCGGCTATGGCGGCGGCAACATGCCGATGCCGATCGTCAGCGGTCAGGATGCGGAAGTGCCCTCCATTAAATCGATGCTGCGCGGCGAGCAGTATTCGACGATCTTCAAGGATACCCGTGACCTCGCCAAGGTCACCGCCGACATGGTGGACGCGGCACTGAGCGGCAAGACCGTGACGGTGAACGACACCACCACCTACAAGAATGGCGTGAAGGTGGTGCCGTCCTACCTGCTCAAGCCGGTGGTCGTCGACAAGACCAACTGGGAGAAGGTCCTGATCGACAGCGGCTACTACAAGAAGGCACAGGTCAACTGAGGCTGGCTGTAACGAAGCGTGGAGGCGATCGTTTCGCCATGGCTCGGCAACAAGCGCCAACAGGGCCGCGCAAGCGCGGACCGATGACAGGCTCCGCGCGTCTTCGCGCTAGCTGCCCGGCCATCCATGCCCATTTTGCGGCAAGTCTGCGAAGATGTGGATGCCCGTGGCAAGTGTAACAAGTGTGGACACGGCGACGTTGGCTGGTCTTGCCCAACGTCACCGTGTCTCCAGGGAGTTGGAATGACAACACTGCTCGAAATGCGCGGGATCAGCAAAGCCTTCGTCGGCGTGAAGGCGCTGAGCGACGTCAATTTCACCGTCAGGCAGGGCGAGATCCATGCCCTGGTGGGCGAGAACGGCGCCGGCAAGTCGACGTTGATGAAGGTGTTGAGTGGCGTCTATCCCAGCGGCAGTTATGATGGCAGCATCGTCTATGACGGCGAGGAGCGGCATTTCCGCGACATCAATGATTCCGAGGCGCTCGGCATCATCATCATTCATCAGGAGCTCGCGTTGATCCCGCTGCTCTCGATCGCGGAGAATATTTTTATCGCCAGCCCGCCGTCGCGGTTCGGCGTGATAGATCGCGACGCGGTCTACAGGCGCTCGCAGCAGCTGCTGGCGAAAGTGGGGCTCAATGAGGCGCCGGACACGCTGGTCACCAATATCGGGATCGGCAAGCAGCAGCTGGTGGAGATTGCCAAGGCGCTGTCCAAGGAGGTGCGCCTCTTGATTCTCGACGAGCCGACCGCAAGCCTCAACGAAAGCGACAGCGCGGCGCTGCTCGATCTTTTGCTTGAGTTCCGCTCCCAGGGCATGTCGGCGATCCTGATCTCGCACAAGCTCAATGAGGTGGCGCGTGTTGCCGACCGCATCACCGTGCTGCGCGACGGTCGCACCGTCGATACGCTGGATTGCAAGGCCGGCGCCGTCGAGGAGGATCGCATCATCCGCAAGATGGTGGATCGCGACCTCGAGCACCGCTTCCCGAAGCACGACCCGAACATCGGCGAACCGGTGTTCAAGGTCGAGAACTGGTCAGTCTATCATCCGCTGCATGCGGATCGGCAAGTCATCAAGAATGTCGATTTTCATGTCCGCCGCGGTGAAATCGTCGGCATCGCTGGGTTGATGGGTGCCGGGCGCACCGAATTCGCCATGAGTCTGTTCGGCCGCTCATGGGGCCGCAAGATTACCGGCCGCGCCATGCTGCACGGCCGCGAGATCGACCTCTCGACCGTCAGTCGCGCCATTGACGCCGGCCTTGCCTACGTCACCGAAGACCGCAAACAGTTCGGCCTCCTGCTCGCCGACGACGTGCGCAAGAACATCACGCTTGCCAATCTCGGCAGCGTCGCGACCGGCCGCGTCATCGACGACATCACGGAGTTGCGGGTGGCGAGCGATTATCGCAACCGCATGCGCATCCGTTGCTCCGATGTCTATCAGACTTCCGGCAACCTGTCCGGCGGCAATCAGCAAAAGGTGGTGCTGTCGAAATGGCTGTTCACCGATCCGGAAATCCTGATCCTGGACGAACCGACCCGCGGTATCGACATCGGCGCCAAGTACGAGATTTATTGTATCATCAACGAACTGGCCGACGCCGGCAAGGCCGTCGTCGTGATCTCGTCGGAAATGCCGGAGCTGCTCGGGATCTGTGATCGCATCTGCGTCATGAACGAGGGCGCCTTTGTCGGTGAATTCGACCGCAGCGAGGCGACGCAGGAGAAAATCATGCGCGTCATCGTACGCAGGGGCGAACGGCTGGTGGATAGAGACCTGGAAAGAAAATTGGAAGAGAAGCTGTTGGGAGAGGCGCATCCATGAGCGACAAGACCGTGGCGCTTCCTGAAGCGCGCAAGCACGAGGGCTTTCTCAAAGCCAACCTGCGCGAATACGGCATGCTATTGTCGCTGTTTGCCATCATGCTGTTCTTCGAGTTCGTAACCGACGGCACGCTGCTGCGCCCGCTCAACCTCACCAATCTGGTGCTGCAGAATAGCTATATCGTGATCATGGCACTCGGCATGCTGCTGGTGATCGTCACCGGGCACATCGATCTTTCCGTCGGCTCGGTTGCGGGCTTCGTTGGCGCAATCGCCGCGGTGCTGATGGTGCGCTACGGCGTGCATTTCATTCCGGCCGCCATCGCCTGTCTCGCGCTCGGGGCGCTGATCGGCGCGGCGCAGGGCTACTGGGTGGCCTATTTCAAGATTCCGTCCTTCATTGTCACCCTGGCCGGCATGTTGGTGTTCAAAGGGCTGTCGCTTGCAGTGCTGCAAGGCCAGTCGGTCGGCCCGTTCTCGCCAACTTTCCAGAAGCTCTCCTCCGGCTTCATTCCAGAACTGTTTCCCAGCGCCGGCGCGCTC
>WNFO01000943.1_pt1 | contig 22176 bp, 15 predicted proteins | sample 5400251 | NCBI WGS metagenome assembly WNFO01 (sample SAMN13153354, study PRJNA577476) | soil metagenome | isolation source: 100 cm saprolite under Madrone tree | place: USA:California | collected 2016-06-14
TGACCGCAATCGGGCAAACAGAAGCAACACTTGCTCAACTGCAGGCAAGCGCTCCAATCGGGCGGGTGGTGATGCACGTCTCGCCGGATATGAAGAGCTGGCAAAACACGGCTGCAGATGTGCAGGTCCGCGATGGCGACGTACTTTTCGTTCCGAAGAAAGCCGGCTATGTGATGGTGAACGGTCAGGTCTTCAACCAGACAGCCGTCAGTTACCGGCCGGGCCATAGCGCCAAATGGTACCTCAGCCAAGCCGGCGGGGTAACACAGCTTGCGGACAAGAAAGCTGTTTTTGTGATTCGCGCCGACGGGTCGGTGCTCGCCGCGAAAAACAACAGCACTGGTTGGTGGGGTGGCGATCCGATGAGCACGACGTTGCGAGCGGGAGACATGATCGTTGTGCCGGAAAAAGCGCCAAAGATCGGCGGTCGCAATTGGGCGTTGATCATGCAATCAGCGCAAATGGCTTCGTCTGTAGCTTTGGCAGTGGCGTACATCCATCCGTGACGAGGAATGTTCTTGATGCAGGTGAGGGCCATCGTGCTGGCGTTTAGTTTTGCGGGGTCGAGTCTGACGCTGACGGCGGCGTCTTCTATGTGTGTACCTCAGCAGACACAAGAACAAGGCGCGGTGGATGCGAAAGAAAACAGTTCCGGTGCAGAAGTAAACAAAATGCCGTCGACAGAAAAAATCGGGCGCGCTCCGGAACTGGAACCGTTTGAGAATTCACAGCGGGGCTTCGGGGGACTAAGCAAGCGATTCTTGGAAGACCAGGAAAACATCTGGACGAGTCCCGCGAAAATCCGATTTTCGGATACGCAATGGCTGGTGCCCATGAGTGGCATCACCGCCGGACTCTTCGTGACGGACACTGATTTCAGCAGACACCTTTCTCAAAATCCCACGACTATCAGCCATTACAAGTCACTTTCAAATGCCGGAGTGGGAGCGCTCATCGGCGGAGCGGGTGGAATGTGGCTGCTGGGTCACGTCAGGCACAACGAACACTGGAGCGAGACGGGGTTTCTGGCCGGCGAGGCGGCGATTAATAGCTTGGTCGCGGTTGAAACATTCAAATACTCGCTGCGTCGCCAGCGGCCTTACCAAGGCGACGGAAGTGGGCCATTTTTTCAGAATGGTGGAACCTCTTTTCCATCGGAGCATGCAGCGGCGGCATGGTCGGTAGCGGGGGTAGTCGCACACGAATATCCGGGGCTGCCGATGAAAATCATGGCCTACGGTCTGGCATCTCTAGTGGACTACTCCCGAATTCGTGGACACCAACATTTTCCATCTGACGTTTTCGTTGGCAGCATTATGGGCAATCTCATCGCCCAGAATGTGTACAGCCGCCATCACGATCCCGAACTCGGCGGCGAGGCGTGGAATTCCATCAGTCAAATGTTTCGCAGCGATGGAAATCTCACTGCGAGCAATATGGGTTCTCCTTATGTGCCCATGGATAGCTGGATCTATTCCGCATATGATCGCCTCGCAGCAATGGGTTATGTGAACAGTGGAATGTTTGGGATGCGCCCTTGGACACGCTTGGAATGTGCCCGGCTGCTCACGGAGTCCGAAACTCATCACCTCGGGGACGCTAGCTCATCGGAAGCAGCAAGAATGTATGTGCAACTGTCGAAGGAATTTGCCGGCGAGTTGCGAAAGATGGGCGAAGGCGACAACAGATCAGTGCAAGTGGAATCCGTTTACGCACGCGTCACCGGAATCTCGGGGCAACCCCTCACCGATGGGTATCACTTTGGATCGACACTTATCAATGACTACGGCAGGCCCTACCAGGAAGGATTGAATTCCGCCGAAGGCTTCTCCGCATGGACCTCTGAAGGTCACTTGGTAGCGTACGTACGCGCAGAGTACGAACATGCTCCTTCAGCTCCCGCTTTATCGCAGAGCGCTCGGGAATTCATATCCACTAGCAATAGCCTTCCGTCTGTTGCTCCCTCGACGCCGTTTTCTGCCGTGAATCGCTTTCAATTGTTGGATTCCTACGTTGGTCTGAATTTTTCCAACTGGCAAATTACTTTCGGGCCACAGACTTTGTGGTGGGGCCCCAGCTTGGGCGGGCCGTTGATGTTCAATAATAATGCCGCCCCCGTAAAAATGCTTCGTGTGAACCGCGTCTCACCTTTCAAGCTCCCCAGTTTCTTGGGCTGGCTTGGACCGTGTCGCATTGAAACGTTTCTTGGCCAGCTCACGGGGCATGACTTTGTGCTCCAAACCGATACGGGCCTAGTGGGCCAGTTTGGGCGACCTCTAAGCCGTCAACCCTTTTTGGATGGATCCCGATTTAGTTTTAAGCCACTACCTTATTTTGAGCTGGGTTTTTCTGTTACGGTGGTTTTTGCCGGCGGTCCGACTCCGTTGACCGCCCACACCTTTTTTCATAGTTACTCTTCCGGCCAGGGAAGCCAAGGGGGAACACCTGGCAACACTACGGACCCGGGGGACCGCCGATCGGGACTCGACTTTACATTCCGAATTCCTGGAGTGAGAGATGGGTTGACTTTTTACACCGAGGCGTTTGTTGAAGACGAATTTTCTCCAATAGCGTACTGGCGGAATTCCGCCATTTGGTCTGGGATGTACCTGGCACAAGTTCCCAAGTTGAATAAGCTGGATTTTCGAGTCGAGGCTGGTTACACGGATCTTCCCGGGAACCTCCAGAACGGCACCCCAAGCTCCCACTACACTCCCGGGATTTTCTACTCGAACGGTCGATACCCCAACGGGTCCTATACGAATGATAGCAATCTGCTCGGAAACTGGATGGGCAGGCAGAGTCAGGGCGTTCAGGCTTGGAGTAACTACAGATTTAGTCCACGGAGTTTTATTCAGGCCAGTTTCAGGCATCAAAAAGTTAGCCAGCAATATATGCCGGGGGGCGGCTCGTTAACGGATGTGTCATTCAGCGCCAACTTTTGGCTCCGCAATGATTTAAGCCTGTCCAGCACATTCCAGTACGAAAGGTGGTTGTATCCCATTATCACTCCTGGCGCCCAATCCAACGTAACAAACTCACTGCAGCTGGTTTTCTGGCCGCAATCTTGGAAAAAGTAGGTTGAAAACGTCAACTGTGCGTATGCAGCGAGCATTCGATGATGAGCGGGCAAAACAGATTGGCCGTAGAGGGTTGTTGAGTGAGGCCTCTAATGTCCAATCCTAAGCAAATGAACGTGAATGAGCCGACGAGTATCGATTCACGCATCGCGGGGCGATTAGAGTCTGAAGCCCAACTGTAGATAGAAGGAGAATCGTGACGCAGACAGCAGCAAAGCAGCAGCCTGAGACCGCACCGCAACCGGTTGTGGGAGAGGTCTTACTTCCAGAAATGCCCCTCGAGGATTCTCGCGAGTGGCAAGCGGAGCAATTGCGTCTGCTTTGGAGCCGTCGCCGGTTCTTGTTTCGAGCTGTGGCGGCTGGCCTGCTCGTGTCAACTCTGGCCGCATTTCTAATTCCGAAGTCCTACACATCGACCACCCAGCTCATGCCGCCGGATCCGCAATCTACCTCGGGCATGGCGATGATGGCCGCGATGGCGGCGAAGGGCGGAGGAGGTTTGGCCGGTGTGGCGGGAGATCTGCTCGGGCTCAAGAGTTCGGGAGCTCTGTTTATCGGGGTATTGCGGAGCCAGACCGCACAGGACCGCCTCATACAGCAGTTTAACCTGAGGAACGTTTACGGTAAGCGACTGATTGTGGACGCACGCACGAAACTCGACGAAAACACCTCAATTTCGGAAGACCGGAAGAGCGGCATCATCACTATCAGTGTGACGGATCACAGTCCTCAACGAGCTGCAGCCTTGGCGAGCGCGTATGTTGACCAATTGAATTCACTGGTTTCTGAGTTGTCGACTTCTTCCGCGCACCGCGAACGTGTGTTTCTCGAGGAGCGCCTCAAAGTTGCCAAGCAAGACTTGGACGATGCTACCAACCAACTCGCGCAGTTCTCCAGCAAGAACAACACGCTCGACATCCAGCAAGAAGGCAAGGCGATGCTGGATGCCGCAGGAAGCATCGCAGGCGAGATGATCGCGGCGCAATCTCAACTCGAGGGTCTTCGCCAAATCTATACAGATAACAATTCTCGCGTCCGTTCTTTGAACGCTCGCGTCGCCGAACTTCGCAAGCAACTCGAAAAGCTCGGTGGTACACAGACGAATGGAGCGAATGGCACCAACGCGTCCGTTGAACAGCCAGGCGATCCATCCGCCGCTAAAGCTGGTGGTGGTCTGCCCTACCCCACCATTCGGAGTCTGCCGCTGCTCGGAGCGAAGTACGCCGACTTTTATCGCCGCGCGAAAATACAGGAAACCGTCTTCGAACTGTTAACCGGACAGTACGAACTGGCAAAAGTGCAAGAAGCAAAAGAAACACCCAGTGTCAAAGTGCTGGATCCGGCCAGAATCCCGGAGAAGAAATCGTTCCCCCCCCGCCTGGTGATCATGTTTCTGGGGACTTTTCTGGTTTGCGCCATGTCCGTGGTGTGGGTGCTGGGATCGGGGCGTTGGGAAGAAGTCGACCCACAAGATCCACTCAAGGTTCTCGCGCAGGAAGTGGCCGGCGCGGTGAGGGCGCGGATTCCGTGGGCGCACTCGAACGGAGCGAGCCCCAACGGGGCCGGAGCGACCTCCGGCGAGAGAGATTTTTTGAGCCAGGACAACGACAACGGAACGCCTTCGAGCGGGCGGTTGGATCGCTAGAGCGGCTGTAAGTGGCACGAATTAAAAGGGTTAGATCACATATCGCCCTGTAAGTGACGGGGCGAAGCTGTGTGAGGCCAACCGCAAAGGGGGATGCGTGGCGAGCATGACGTTGATACCCGGAAGCACGCCGAGCGTGCTGGAGCGACAACAGAGTGCGGTAGTTTCGCTGGAGCACGAGCACGCGATGTGGCAAGCGCGGTGGTATGCCGGGTATACGTTCGCGAACCATGAAAAGCGCGTGGCGGCGGAGCTGGGAGCGCGAGAGGTGGAGCACTTTCTTCCGATGTATAGTTCCGTGCGACGGTGGAAAGACCGGCGCGTGACATTGGACCTGCCGCTCTTTCCCGGATATGTATTTGTGCGGCTGGCGTTGCGCGACCGGATGCGCGTGGTGCAGATTCCGAGCGTGGTTCGGCTAGTCGGTTTTGGCGGATTGCCGACGGCGCTGCCGGATACAGAAATGGAAATCCTGCAGGCGGGGCTTTCGCGGAGTCTTCGCCCGGAGCCGCATCCGTATTTGACCGCCGGGCAGAAAGTAAGGGTGAGCAGCGGGCCGCTGGCAGGAACCGTAGGAATCCTGCTGCGGCGGAAGGGAAACTTCCGGGTCGTGATTTCGATTGAGCTGATCCAGCGAGCGGTAGCGGTGGATGTAGATGCGGCGGACGTGGAAGCGCTGGGGGCGAGTTCCCTTCGCACAAATCGCTTTGGGTGAACCAAGATGGGAAGTACACTTCCCTCCCCCTGGTTTTTCGTAAGTGTTGCATCTAAAGAGTTTAATGGTTTTTGTAAGTGCTTTCGATGCAACATTTGCGGGCGGTTGCGTAAGTGTTGCATGTAAAGGAGTTGCGAGGATGGGCCTCACGTCACGGTGGCGTGACGGCGCGGCAGGACGCAGATAGAGCCTCAAAATCACGATTCATATTAACACGTTGATAGGGTACTAGTCAATACAAATTTTAAGCGGCCTGGAATCAAGAACATGAAGGACACGCAATCCACCGAGAACATCGCCTCGGGGCCTGCGGGGTTACCGCGAACTATTGAGATGAAGGAAACGACAGACAAACTTAACGGGCGTAACGGGCATTTAACGAGCGGCCGCCTGCTGGCCCGCAACACTATATGGAACCTGATCGGAAACGGGGCGCCTCTGATCGTGGCGGTGTTTTCGATTCCCATTCTGATACACGGATTGGGCAAGGACCGCTTTGGCGTGCTGACGCTGGCGTGGGCGCTGATTGGCTATGCCAGCCTGTTTGACATTGGGCTGGGCAGGGCGCTGACACAACTGGTGGCCAAGAAACTGGGGAGCGGAGAAAACCACGAGATTCCCGCCCTAGCGTGGACCTCTCTACTATTAATGTTAGCGCTGGGTGCGGTCGGTAGCGTGGCTATCATCGCGATTTCGCCGTGGCTGACGCACCATGCGCTGAAGATCCCAGAAGGGATTCAGCCGGAAGTGCTGCGCGGGTTTTACCTGCTGGGGCTGGCGGTTCCGGCGGTTATCACTACGGCAGGGCTGCGCGGGTTGCTGGAAGCTCACCAGCGGTTTGACCTGATTACGGCACTGCGAATTCCGACCGGGGTGTTCACGTTTGTAGGGCCGCTAATGGCGCTGCCTTTTTCGAGAAGCCTCGGGCCAGTTGTGGGAATCCTGGTGGCGGGGCGGTTCCTGGGATTCCTGGCGCACGTGTTGGTTTGCTTCAAGGTGATACCCGAACTTCGCCAGCGGGTGGCATGGCACGGTCCGTCTGCCGTGCCCCTGCTGCAATTTGGGGGGTGGACGACGGTAACGAATATTGTCGGTCCGATGATGGTTTACATGGACCGCTTTGTGATTGGGGCGCTGGTCTCCACGGCGGCGGTGGCCTACTATGCGACCCCCTACGAAGTGGTCACCAAAATCTTCATTGTGTCGGGGGCAATCTCTGCAGTCATGTTTCCGGCTTTCAGCACGGCGGGCGCGGGCGACCGTCAGCGGTCATCGATGCTGTATCGGCGCGGCATGACGTACATGTTTGCGTTCATGCTTCCCGTTATAACTGTTCTTATGCTAGTGGCGAAGCCAGGCCTCACTCTTTGGCTGGGCGCTGATTTTGCGGCTCACAGCTATCGAGTTGCGCAGCTTCTGCTGCTGGGGAGTTTTGCTCTGGCAATGGAATCCCTGCCGTTTGTGCTGATTCAGGGGATTGGCAGGCCGGACATTCCGGCCAAGATAAATCTGCTGGAGATACCCCTTTATGCCGCAGGCCTCTATTGGCTAATTGAGAAGTACGGGGTGACGGGCGCCGCGGCGGCCTGGGTGCTACGGGGAACCGTTGACGCGATTGCGTTTATTTACTTCGCCCACCGGCTTCAGAAGGGCCCGACCAGCGAGCTCTCAAACGTACGGATGGCCTCCGCGGTTTCCGTTGACCGCTGAGCCCGGCTGGGTGAGGTGAGTTAAATGCACAAGGGTAGGCGAGATCTTGAAGCTTAACGGAACGCCGATTGGCAAGGTCTGGACGTCGGTCTCGAAGTATGGGCTCAGAGGGGGACTTCAGGACGCGGCTGCTCGCTGGGCTCGGCGTAGGTTCAGCGCTCCGTACAACGTTACCCAAGACTACGAATGGATTTTGGGTGAAAACAATCCTGCAAAACTGCCAGCTCCCGAAGCAGGCCCTCTCAAAATCAACTGGTTGACACCGGAAGTTAGGGGACTAGGAAACGGCGGCCTCTTTAACATTTTCCGCGCGATTCAGCAATTGGAACAATGGGGCCACAAGCACCGCGTTTACGTTGTGGGAACAACGGCAATAGATGAAGCTCAAGCATCGGAGTTCGTGCGAAGGAATTATTTCCCGATTGAAGCACGGATCGAAGAATTCAAAGGGAAGACAGCCGATTCGGACGCCCTGATTGCAACATCATGGGACACGGCGTATGTTGCGCGCAAGTTGGGAAACACGGCGCGAAAGTTTTACTTTGTGCAGGACTTGGAACACCTTTTCTATCCAGAGGGTAGCCAGTGCGAATTTGCAAGACAAACGTATCGGTGGGGGTTCCATGGCATAAGTGCCGGGCGGTGGATCGCCCACGTGTTACAGACAGAATTTGAAATGGACTGCTCTCCGTTTGGATTCTCTTATGATCGGGAGTCGTATTCGCCAAATGGAAATTGCTTTCCTCCCGACCCAAAGAATCGAGTGCTGTTTTATGCCCGACCCAAAACCGAAAGGCGGGGGTTCGAATTGGGAGTGTTGGCACTTTCGATTGTCGCCAAAAAAATGCCGAACACTGAGTTCGTGCTCGTTGGATTTCCACCGCGATCAATTCGGCTCCCTTTTCTTGCTGTTGTTCCGGGTACATTGGCCCCGCGTGAATTAGCAACGCTTTACCGCAGTTGCAAAGTCGCATTGGTGCTGTCGTTTACCAACCTCTCTCTCCTTCCACTGGAGCTGATGGCCTGCGGTTGCGCTGTCGTATCGAATTGCGGTCCGAATGTGGAGTGGCTTTTGAGTGATGACATTGCACGACTTGCTAAGCCGACTCCGGAAGCGCTAGCAGAGGCGATCATGGCACTACTTGATGACCATGAAATGCGTGCTCGGACGGTTGCGGCAGGTGTTGCCTTTGCCAAACGCACCGATTGGAACTTGGAGATCAAGAAGATCGAGTCGGCGCTGTATCGGGGTCTGAATATCCCAGCCAAGGACCGAAACAATGCCTAAAGAGTCGGCTTGCGTTGTTCTAGGAGGGAGCGGGTTTCTAGGTCAACGCCTGTGCCGGACGCTCGTCGAGGCCGGGTTTCGTGTTCGGTCGGTCTCTCGGTCGGGGAGGCCAAAGAACCACCCTGAGCCATGGTGGTCAAGCGTGGAGTGGGTTGGTGGGGCAATGGGGTCAGAATTATCCGTCAGGGCTCTCGATCAGGCGGACTTCGTGTTCCATCTTGTGAGCACGACTCTTCCTTCGACCTCCAATTCGGACATTCTTTTCGATTTAGAGTCCAATGTGTTGACGACAGTGCGAATTTTGGGAGCGGCCGCGGCAAAGCGAATTCGCCGGATCGTGTTTGTTTCCTCCGGAGGGACAGTGTATGGAACGGCTCAACAAGAGCTGATTTCCGAGGATCATCCAACGGACCCCGTGTGTTCCTACGGGATTCAGAAGCTTGCCATTGAGAAGTACCTTCAACTCTATCGTTTAACTCACGGTTTAGACTCGGTTGTACTGCGCGTTTCGAACCTGTATGGGGAGACTCAGGATTGCACCAGGCCATTAGGAGCGGTTGCACACTTCACCAGTCGAGCGGTAAGAGGAGTTCCAATCGAGATCTGGGGAGACGGGACGACAACGCGCGATTACGTGCACGTGGACGACGTGACGAACGCACTGTTGAAATGCATCTCTTACAACGGAGCGGACCGGCTGTTTAACATCGGCAGCGGTCGTGGCGTTACCCTCAACCAGCTCGTCGAGATGCTGCAGCAGCGGCTCGTTGGCCCGGTAGATGTGAATCACCGGCCTCGAAGGGGATTTGATGTTCCCGAGAATGTCCTTGATATAAGGAGAGCAAGACAGGAATTGTCGTGGAGCCCTGAGGTTCCTCTCGAGGCAGGCCTGGAGAGAATGATCCAAGCAGCGCAGGCTGCTGTAGAGGATCTGAAAAACATCAATGTAGAAGTCGTTGAGGATGTCTTGCCCAGTTCGGGCGGTGGTTTGAACTAAGAGCTAGTCCACTTACGAGGCAATCTTGGCGCACAGTATATCCATAACACAATACAGTGGACCGGCGGAAGACGTTGCGTCCTCTCCGCAGGCGCAGGTGGTCGTCGCGATGTTGCTCATTGCGGGAATGTATTTACCCTCCTCAGCACATGGGGAGCATAGCCGTGCATCCGTGTTTGTGTTGTTGGCCATGCTATTTGGTTTGCTGGCGTACCTGGCATGGAATCTTGGTGTTCGTCCAGCGGCCGCGACATGGATATCGCTACCAATTCTTGTCGTCTTGCTTGGCAGCACGTTTTTTGCGGCTTTCAAGGGACCATCCGATTGGGATTTTGGAGTGTTCGCGAGGTTTAGTGCTCTTGCCATGGTCTTGTCTCTGGATCTTCGAAGGTTCCACTCGGAGCGCCTGATAAATTACGCTTTTGTGTTCGGGAATTGTATCAATATCGCCTGTGGAGTAGGGGTGGTTGTAGGAAACGAATGGATTGGGCAGACTCTGTCCGCTTTGTATTCACAATTCTACCCCGAACTCGTACCAACCATGATGAGTCTGCATAAGCCGGTACTTACGTTCGGGACCCACTCGTTGGCAGGATTTTTCCTGTACCTTTTTTTCTGGTTAAACTGGGAGACCTTTAAGTCGCGCCGGAGCTCGCTCGCTCTCTTGTTTGCACTCAGCGAACTGGTTTTGCTGCTGGCGCTAGCTTCATTTACGTCGGTGGCCTTCGCGGTCTTGGCTCTCGCTCAAATGGGCGTCTGGTTGTGGAAGGGCAATCGCAAGCTCTTTGTTGTAGTCGCAGTATGCTTATCGTTCTTGACGCCTGCTGCTGCGCGCTGGCTTGAAGAAAACTTGGATATTTCGCAGGTTCTGCCGCAACTGGCCGGAACGTTCTTAAATAGCGACGTTAACGGCCTACTCCCGCGATATGGGCCGGGCGGAGCCTTGCGAGCTCCGCTTACCTATTTTCTTAACCATCCTATTTCGCCGATCGGTTTCATGACGCCATCTGCCGTTGTGGCAGGAGATACGGCTCTCGGCGACTCGGGTCCGGTCGAATACCTGCTGCGCGGATCTATTCCCCTCTTGGTGCTGGTGTACTTCGGCTTGTACAAATTTCTAAGGTACCACTTACCCCGCAGGGAGCATGCTTTGTTTCTGTTTCTTGTGATCGTTGCGTTCGAGATCGGGTTCTCTTCACTAATTTACTTTCGGACTCTTTATCTGCTACCTTTTTTCGTTATCTATTTGAGGCAGGCTACAAGCGGTCCGGGAGCCGGTTCTGTGGTTGGAGCTGGGAATTTAGCATGACTCTCGAGCGTCCAAGTGTTGGAGATGTGCGTGACGCCTTTCAAGGGGAACAAATTGCGATCGCCGCTGTCGTCGTTCTATATCATCCGGATTTGATGCTACTGGAGCGTCTACTGACGAGTCTCAAAGGCCAGGTTGACAGGGTCGTAGCTGTTGATAATACACCTGGTTCTTCCGTGACGCTTGCGCCGTTTCTTGAGGGGTTTCCGTGTCCCATTTCATATCTTCCACTCGGGGATAACAAGGGCATTGCGGAGGCTCAGAATATCGGTATTCGGGAGGGGATCAGGGGTGGATGCTCGCACGTTCTTCTGCTGGATCAAGATAGTGCTGTATCTGCCGGAATGGTAACAAACCTTCTGTTTGGTGAGAAGCAACTCCTGGAAAAAGAACATGTCGTGGCAGCGGTCTGCCCGCAAATTGTGGATGAGAAGACGGGAAAACGCCCAGGGGCCGTCCATTACCGGTGGTTTAGAGTGCGCAGAATTGACGTGAGCACTGATTCGGATGAACCAATCGAGACCGATAATTTGATAGCGTCTGGATCGCTTATCCGGGCCGTCGTCCTAGAGTCCCTCGGAATGATGCGTAGCGACCTGTTCATAGAATACGTTGATACTGAATGGGTGTTTCGTGCGAATACTGCTGGCTATAAGAGCTATTGTGTCCCGACTGCGGTTTTGGCGCACAACTTTGGCGATGCTTCGGCAAAGTTCTTTGGCCACCCTATCTATCTATATTCTGGAATTAGGTATTACTACAAGTTACGAAACGCCGTGTATCTAGCTCGCGTGAAAAGTATGGGGTGGCAGTGGAGAGCTTACATTATCTCGAGGATTCCGTATCATTTTTTTCTCTATTCGTGGTTCTCAGCGAACAGACTTTGTACGGCTCGATTGATGCTGAGGGCGCTTGGAGATGGATTGTTAGGTAGGCTGGGACCTGTCAGAAAGGAACTAACAACAAAGTGATTTCGGTGCGAGACCGGGTGGATAGACTACCGGACGCTATGGCGAATCGGCTGCCAAGAGATGACGGCGCAAATGAGTCACGCGGGGGACCCCGGCGCTACCTTATGGTGATGAACGAACTCGGATTCCTTTACACCCACTTCTGGGATCTTGCGTTGGGAATTCAGGCGGCCGGCTGGGAGGTAATCATTGCCAGCGCTGCCGTTGCAGATCCGCAACGGGTGCTGGATGCAGGACTGAAGTTCATTCGTCTGAAACCTACATTTGGCATTGGGCGTCCGATTGAAGAGGTGAGGTCCCTCCTAGAGCTTCGGAGGGCCATTCGTTCGACTCGGCCGGATGTACTGCATCTGGTTTCTTTAAAGAACTGCTTGCTCGGCGGAGTGTTAGCCAGAACGGAGCGAGTGCCTGCGGTGCTGTGCGCGATAACGGGGTTGGGCACGCTTTTCGTCGATGACCGTGCGCTGTATAGGATGCTGAGACCGGCAGTCATGGCGGTATTGCGATTTGTTTTCTCGCATAAAAACTCCGTATTGGCGCTGGAGAACCCCGACGACGAACGATTCTTCATTGAAAGGAACATAGTGCCTGCAGACCGCACCAAGGTGATCCCGGGAACAGGCGTCGCGCAAGATTGGATTACGCCCGCAACACGGCCGACGGGGATTCCCATAATTCTGTGCGTTTCCCGGATGATCAAAAGCAAGGGGATTTCTTACTTAATAGAAGCCGCGAAGCTGCTGCGTGAGCGCGGTTTGAAGTTCGTCGTTCATCTAGTCGGTGACATAGATGCACGGAATCCGACGTCGCTGACGCGAGATGAGCTTAGGGCCGCCGAGGCGAATGGATTTGTGAGATGGCTTGGACCTCGATACGACGACCTTCCTGAACTTCTTAGAAACGCGGGCATCTTTTGTCTCCCAACGTACTACAGGGAAGGAATGCCGCGGGTGTTAATACAAGCGGCCGCCGCTGGGTGTGCAATTGTTACCACTGACGTTCCCGGGTGCCGAGAAGTGGTGGTTGACGGGGTGAACGGCTATCTTGTGGCCCCACGAGACGCTACGGCGCTCGCGAAAGCATTGGGCTCTCTCCTGCAGGACCCGCGAACTTGCGAGAGGATGGGACGTGAGGCAAGACTCAGGTTTGAGAAATGCTTTACCCTCAGATCCACCTTCAACGCTTTGAATAGTTGCTACGCAGCGTTAAACGCCGGAGTGGTTGTTTGATGCGAGGATGCTCATTTATGAAGCGTTGCGAGAGAAGCGAATGCGGATAGCAATCTTGGGAGCGCGGGGGATTCCCGCGCACTATGGGGGGTTCGAAACGTTTGCGGAGCAGCTAGCGGTCCGGCTGGTCGAACGGGGGCAAGAAGTCACTGTTTTTTGCGAGGCGGGTGAGAGTGCAAGTCAGGAATACAAAGGAGTAAAGCTTCGGCACGTCCGAGCGCGAAATCTGGGGCCACTCACTACGGTGGTGTACGACGCGGCCAGTTTATGGCAGGCGCGATCCAGGTTCGACGTGATCTACATGCTTGGCTATGGCGCGTCGGCACTTTGCTGGCTGCCCCGTGTCTGGGGCACTCACGTGTGGATCAACATGGACGGCTTGGAGTGGGCGCGCGGCAAGTGGGGCCCGATTGCACGATGGTACTTGCGGTGTGCTGAAGCGATTGCGATGTGGGCGCCAGACCGGATTATCGCCGATGCCGCGGCGATTAAGGCGAATTTGCAATCGCGTCATCGCAAACTGCCGCCTTGCGACGTGATTCCCTATGGCTGCGAAATTGTGAGTGGCGCTCGCGCCGAGGAACTGAAGAGTTTCGGGTTGGACCCCGGGTCGTATTATCTGGTGGTCTGCCGGTTTGAACCCGAGAACCACATTAAGGAAATTATTGAGGGGTTCCTGGAGTCCAAGACGCAAGCGCGGCTTGTGCTCGTTGGCGACCATGCCTACAAGAGCGCGTACGTGCAATCCCTCGGCCGATATAAGAGTGAGCGGCTACTGTTTACCGGCCCGGTCTACGAGACATCAAAAATCCAGACGCTGCGGTACTTCTGCCGTGCCTATGTGCATGGGCATAGCGTGGGCGGCACGAACCCATCGCTGCTGGAGGCGATGGGATGCGGCAACGTTGTGATCGCGAATGACAATCCGTTTAATCGCGAGGTGCTGGGCGGTACAGGGCTCTTTTTCTCCACTGGGAAAGAGGTCAGCGCTTGCATGGATGCAGTGGATTCCGGCAAGGCGGACATCGCCAGCATAAAGGTGAACGTTGTTGAGCGAGTGAAGCAGTTTTATACCTGGGATCGAATCACGGATTATTACTGCGAACTAATCAGGCTGGCGTGCTCCCAGTCGCGGGGCCGAAGCGAGATCGTTCATTGTGCGCCGCATTTGCCCGAAAAAGCGAAAGTGGAAGCAGCAAGCGGCGTCTGAGTTGGATTTTCCATAACCACCGGGTCTGGCCGGAATGTTCCAAGAATTCAGGTTGAGTTCGAAACGATAGGGGCGGAACGTCCCATGACTTATCTCTTGGTGTTTCTAGGCAGTTTGATTTTGTCGACTGTGGCCACGTGGTGTGTGCGGAACATCGCCAACGCAAGAGGGTGGACCCACGAGCCGAAGTCGGAGAGGCATATACACACGATACCAGTGGCGAGGCTGGGAGGAATCGCCATCTATGTTTCGTTTATGGGCGTGGTGATTGCGGCGATGGTGATTCCGCGGTTGATGGGAAGAGGGTCGCTGCTGAATGCAAATGCCATGGTTGGCCTCCTCGGACCGGCACTCATCATTTTTCTATTGGGCCTGTTCGATGACGTACATTCGCTGAACGCGCGATGGAAGTTCGCGGTGCAGACGGTGGCGGCGATTTGGCTGTATGCAGGCGGGTACGGAGTACACAATTTGGGGCTGATTTTTGGCGGAAGAGCGCTGGAGTGGGTGTATTGCCTACCGCTGACGGTATTGTGGGTGCTGTTGATTACCAACGCGTTCAATTTGATTGACGGGTTGGACGGGCTGGCGGCTGGGTCGGCGGTGTTCACGACGATAGTGGTATTCGTGATGTCGCTGATTGCGCCAAACCCGCTGGTGTCGTTCTTGGCGATAGCGCTGGCGGGAGTGACGCTGGGATTCTTGCGATTCAATTTTCATCCGGCGACGATATTTTTGGGGGATTCGGGAAGCTTGTTCATCGGATTCATGTTAGCGGGGCTGGCGCTGGCGGGATCACAAAAGGCGCCGACGATGGTGGCAGTGGCGATACCGATCATATCGCTAGGATTTCCGATACTGGATGTGGCGCTGGCGGTGATACGGCGGTTCCTGGCGGGGAAACCATTGTTTGACGGGGACAAGGCGCACATACACCACAAATTGGTGAAGCGGGGATTGTCGCAGAGAAATGCGGTGCTGACGTTGTACGCGGTGACGGCGGGATTCGGATTCCTGAGCCTGGTGCTGCTGCAACAGCGAAGAGCGATCGCAGTGGTGCTGGCGGTTACGGGGATTGGGATATTTCTTGGAGTGCAGCAATTGCGCTACCAGGAATTTGCAGAGCTACTGTCTGTGCTACAACGGGCGAGGCGACGCCGGCAAATTCTGGCGAATCACGTGGCGCTGCGGCAAGCCGCGGAAAAGCTGAGACAGTGCCAGGATTTCGGCGGGATGTGCCAGATACTGCAAGATACGCTTGAACCGATCGGATTTGACGCTGTCCGTTTTCGGAAACTGGGCAAGAATGGCTTTTCCTCGCAGATGCTTCAGCCCATGCAGTACTCGCCTGACGGATCGTGGCTGTTTTCGTGGTGCGAGCACGAAATAGCCGAACCGCCGTGGGAATTGAAACTGGATCTGACAACAGACTCTACAAAGCGGTGGGGATACTTTTCTCTGATCCGGATGTCTAACGAGGATTGTTTGCGATTGGATGTCAACGTGCTGACCGAAGAGTTCCGCATCTCACTCTCTGGAGCGGTCGAACGGGGCACGATACGTGTGGAAGAAATGGAGAAGTTTGGCGACGACGGTGAAAGTGGAAAGCCTCGAGCGGTCGCGGCTGGAACGATGTCTGATTGAAGGCAGAAATAAAAGGGCACAGGAGCGGAACGTTCAACGAGCGATTGGTGTAGTTACTATTTCATGAGGAACAATTCTCAAACACTGGATCACGAGCTGGGTCTCGTCCCAAAGGAGTCTATATGAAGGGTGTTGTGCTTGCAGGCGGGACGGGAAGCCGACTCAGTCCACTCACGCGCGTGACCAATAAACATCTTCTGCCAATCTACGACAAACCCATGGTCTATTACCCCCTGCAGACGCTGGTAGAAGCTGGAGTCAAGGACATCCTAATCGTGACCGGGGGCAACAACGCGGGAGACTTTCTGCGGTTGCTGCGCAACGGAAAAGACTTTGGTCTGGAGCAACTCAGCTTTGCCTATCAAGAAGGTGAAGGAGGAATCGCGGATGCGCTGCGGCTAGCAAAGCCTTTCGCGGCGGGCGAAAAAATCTGCGTGATCCTAGGCGACAACATTCTCGAGAAGAGTATTCGCGGAGCCAGAGAAAAGTTCGAGCGGCAGAGTGAAGGCGCGCTGATCCTGCTGAAGGAGGTGCGGGACCCGGAGCGCTTTGGAGTGCCGGTGTTCGAGGGCAAGCGAATCGTACGGATCGAAGAAAAGCCCAAAGTGCCGTGCTCGCCCTATGCAGTCATCGGAGTGTATTTCTACGATGGAACAGTGTTCGACCGAGTGAAGAGGCTGAGACCTTCGGGGCGCGGGGAGTTCGAAATCACAGATGTGAATAATTCATATCTTTTTGAAGGACAGCTTAGTTGCGACATCATCGAGGGCGGTTGGACGGACGCAGGAACGTTCGAATCGCTCTGGCGAGCGACGAAGATGGTGCGCGAGAAGGTGCTGTTGGCCGAGGAACAGAGACTGGCTGCGGTATCGGGGCGATAGCCGAGAAAAGCTTCACCCCTCCTGACCGAGCCGGCAATGGCTACAATTCCTAGCTCCAACCATAGAGGAGGATTAATGGGCGCCACGCCCGTGAAAACAATAGAAGTGGTGGCAACTGAGATCAGTGACCTGAAACTGATCGTGCCGCGAATTCAACGTGATCACCGGGGGTACTTTTCGGAAACGTACAGCAAGGCCGGGTTTAGTGCGCTGGGCGTGAATCTGGAATTCGTCCAAGACAACCATTCGTTGTCGGTGGAGCGCGGGGTGGTACGCGGGTTGCATTTCCAGATTCCGCCGTTTGCGCAGGACAAACTCATACGAGTGATCCGCGGATCGATTTTCGACGTTGCGGTCGATCTTCGCCGAGAATCGGCGACGTATGGGAAGCACGTGGCACGTGTGATCAGCGCAACCAACTGGAACCAGTTTCTGGCGCCGATTGGATTCGCGCATGGGTTCTGTACACTGGAAGCGAATACCGAGGTCATCTACAAAGTGACGAACTATTACGCGCAGGAGCATGATCGTGGACTCATGTGGAACGACCCGGATTTGAAGATTGCCTGGCCCATCGCCGAGGGAGAAGCAATACTTTCGGACAAGGACCGCAAGCAGCCGCGGTTCCGGGACTTGCCACACTATTTCTGAGGAAAAACAAACTTCAATGCCATGAGAGTCAGCTACAGGTGCAGGAGGTACATCGGCGGGATAATTGCTCTGGCGCCGCTGAAACAGAATGTCGTGTGTGCGCTGAACCGCTACTTTTTTGGGACAAAGCCCTGCTAGCAGAGGATCCACGGAGTGGAGTCAGGCAAGAAAATTCGGGGAAGAGCCGCGCGGAACAATTGGTGAGGACAGAAGCGGCCGTGGGCGCAGTGATGAAGACAGGGGCGAACAAGTTGACGGGCGCAAGCGATACCGAAGCAGTTACGAGTCAGGGAGCAGTTCGATGAAACTTTTTGTCACCGGCGGCGCCGGATTTATTGGCTCCAATTTCATTCGACATGTTCTGGGAATGGGAAGGGATTTTGCCGTCGTAAACTATGACAAGCTAACTTATGCGGGAAATCTAACAAATCTGGAATCTGTCGCGAGCAATCCAAATTATCAGTTCGTGAAAGGAGACATCTGCGATGCAGCCTCTGTGGAGGGGGCAATGCGTGGTTGCGACGCCGTTATCCATTTCGCTGCCGAGTCCCACGTAGATAGAAGCATCTACGAACCAGCTCCTGTAATTCAAACCAACGTCACCGGCACTTTCGTGCTGCTTGAGGTAGCACGGAAAGTCTCGGTGTCCCGGTTTGTGCATGTTTCGACTGACGAAGTGTATGGTGACATTCCCGCAGACACTTTCGCTGATGAAACTTTTCCACTGCAGCCGAGCAGCCCGTACTCCGCGTCGAAGGCGGCCTCGGATCTCTTGGTTCGATCATACGTCCGCACTTACAAGTTTCCCGCCGTGCTTACAAGGTCTTCGAATAATTATGGTCCTTATCAGTTTCCTGAGAAGTTTGTGCCGCTTATGATCACAAATGCCCTTAGCGATAAGGCTCTCCCTGTTTATGGCGACGGTAAGCAGCAACGAGATTGGCTGCACGTCGAGGACAACTGCCGAGGGATTCTTTCAGTCCTGGAGAAGGGTAAGATCGGAGAGGTTTACAACATTGGTGGTCTAGATCTCGAGGAAAACCTAACCTTGGTCCGGCGCATCCTCAATCTGATTGGGAAACCCGAGAATTTAGTGTCCTACGTGCAGGACCGCCCAGGTCACGACCGCCGTTATGCTCTGAACTGCAAGAAAATAGAGACCGAGCTAGGCTGGCGCCCCGCCATCTCCCTGGAAGACGGAGTCCGCGGGACAATTGACTGGTATACGAATCAAGGGCCGTGGCTTGCCGGCGTCCGCAGCCGCGAGTACCTCTCGTATTACGAAAAGTACTACGAAAACCGCGACCGTTCTCTCCGTGCGATCGCCTAGTCTGGATCACTAGCTTCTGATTGAGCTGTCTATTGTTTCCGAGAAAGACGTAAAGTATTCAGCGCACGTCCAAGTTGCTCACGAATTTCTACCGAGGCATCAAGTGAAATGAGGCCTCTGATCTTGCTAACCGGGAAGAATGGCCAAGTTGGCGCGGAACTCCTGGGTCTATTGCCTCAACTGGGTGAAGTGGTTGCGCTCGGCCACGATCAATTGGATCTCTCGAATCCTACTGACATCAGCCGGACAATACGAGAGGTTCGGCCGCACCTTATCGTCAATGCGGCTGCATACACAGCTGTCGATCAAGCGGAAAGAGACGAAACGAAGGCGCAGGCCGTCAACGCGCAGGCCCCCGGATTGCTGGCGGAGGAAGCAAAGAAAATTGGTGCGGTTCTGGTTCACTACTCGACCGACTATGTGTTCGATGGAGCCAAGAAATTACCGTACGACGAGGCAGATTCCGCAAATCCAATCAACGTTTACGGGAAGACTAAATTTGCCGGAGAACAGGCCATTCGCGGTTCAAGCGTGTCACACCTGATATTTCGAACGTCCTGGGTCTACGCCACGCGGGGTCGCAATTTTCTGCTGACCATTTTGCGCCTTGCAACCGAACGCGAAGAATTAAGGATTGTAAACGATCAGGTCGGAGCGCCAACCTGCGCTTCAGATGTAGCGGCCGCCACGACCAAAATCCTGAGCCTTATATGTGAGAAGAATGACGGTAGTTTTGTCTTTTCCGATGTTAGTGGAACCTACCATATGAGCGCGGCCGGCCAAACGACATGGAATGACTTTGCCGAGACCATACTCGAGAAAGCAAAAGCAACCTCACATAATCTAGACTGGCTCACTACGGCTACTCAAGGACGCCGGTTGATTGCGCGGCGTGTTATCCCCATCTCCACAGAGGAATTTGGATCTCTCACTCCTCGCCCGACCTATTCGATTCTCTCGAACTCCCGCCTGTTTCAGAAGTTCGGCATAGCATTACCTGACTGGCATACTCAACTGCAACGATGTTTCGTTTCAGAAAGTATCACCGCCAATCTTCTGGCACATTAGAATCCGCTTTAGATTAGCTTCTCTCTTGTAGTCCCTTGCTCGCTCAATAAGCCCCAAAAAACTCGGAACAAACTGCACGGTAGTGTTCCGGAGTTCCCCAGCATCGCTTTCGCACGCCAGGCCACGCCGCACCTCTCATCTTAGTACCACGCTAAGTGGACCAGGTTCTAATGTGGAGTCGTTTGAAATGGCGTTCTTAAGCCAAGGTTCGGATCCAGTTTCGAAGTCGAGAACGATCGGAGAACAGAACCCGCTAAAAAATCATCCGAAACGATCCAGCCGCAAACAGGTTCATTTACAGGTTCGACCCAAGAACAGTTCGAGAACAGAACCCCCAACAAAATTATCCGAACCGATCCGGGCGGAAACAGGTTCGTTTGCAGGTTCGAACTCGAGGACAATTCGAGAACCGAACTCCTCAAATTTCCTCCGAAGCGATCTGGCGAAAATTAAGGTTCATTTACAGGTTCAAAATCGAGAACAATTGAGAACAGAACCCCCCAAATACCCCCCAAAACCGTGATCTATGACGCAGCTAGAGGCGTTACGAATCAACAACATAGCTTTTCTATTGCCACCGTTGGTCCTAGGTTCAAATCCTGGCGGGCCCACCAACGTTTTTCGATCTAGTGTTTTTCAGTCGGCGGATATGTTCGTTTTTTTTCGGTGCTATCCTGATCGAGAAGACCGCTCAGGACTCTAGACAAGGCCTGCCTTGGAAAGCGGCAATTCACGGATGCGCTTTCCAGTCGCCGAAAAAATTGCGTTGCACAGCGCGGGCGCAAACGGCGGAAGTGGGGGTTCACCAACTCCCGCCGGCGGCGCATCGCTCGGCACGATATAGGTGTTGGTTTCCCGTGGCGCGTTATTCATCCGCGCCATTTGAAACCCATCGAAATTGGATTGGTCGATCACTCCGTTGGTCGCCGTGATTTCTCCGTAAAACGACAGGCTTATCCCCATCACCGCCGCGCCTTCAACCTGTTGCCGAATCATTTCCGGATTTACGATCGTGCCGGCGTCCAGAGCAGTATCCACGCGGTTGACGCGTACCTTGCCCGCATCATCCACCTGCACTTGAACTACGGTTGCCACGTAGGTCAGGAAGCTGCGATGCATGGCCACACCGATTCCATAGCCGTTTCCCGGCTTCTGTTTGCCCCAGCCGGCTTTTTCCGCGGCCAGGGTCAGCACGCGTCGATGTCTAGAGGTATCGATCGGATACCGGTCGTACTCTCCGCTGTAGTTCGGAAATTCTTTCGGGAGCTCGGTTCTCGGCACAACGCGGTCCGGTCCGAGCAATTGCAGCAGGTACTCCACGGGATCTCTTCCGGCGGCATGCGCCAGTTCATCCGCAAACGACTGAATTCCGAATGCATGATAGACATTGGCGACGGACCGGAACCAGCCAATGCGCATGTGTGCCGCCGCCGGTCCATTCTCCGCGCGAAAGTTTGCCAATGCGAAGGGCGTATCCGTGAACCCCAGCCCCAATTCTCCCGGATCGGAATACCTTTCGCTGGCATTAAACGTGGAACCAATCGGTGGAAAAACGGTTCTCTGCAGCCACGCCGTGGGCTTTCCATCGGCTCCGAGAGCCGCTTTCATATACATCGCGGCCACAGAGTGGTAGACGTCAAACTTTATGTCGTCTTCGCGGCTCCAGACCACTTTCACGGGCTTTCCCGTTTTTTTCGCGAGCACCGCCGCTTCCACCGCGAAGTCCGGAAACGACTTCCGGCCGAATCCGCCGCCCAGCAGCGTCACATTCACCGTCACGTCTTCCTTTTTCAAGCCCACCGCTTGCGCGATCGCGTTCCGCGCTCCCTGTGGATCCTGTGACGGCGCCCAGGCTTCCACTTTTCCATCGCGATACACCGCCAAGGCCGCCGGCGGTTCCATCGAAGCATGTGCCAGCAGAGGCGCGTAGTATTCTGCTTCGATGATTTTTCCGCCCTTTGCGAAGGCGTCATCCACGTTGCCGTTTTCGCGCACAACCTTGCCCGGCTTGCGCGCCGTTTCCTGCAATTCCTTTTTGTAGGCATCCGAATTCCAAACGCTGTGCGGGCTCTTCTCCCATTCGATCTTTAGTTTTTTCCGTCCCTGCATCGCCGCCCAAGTGTTATCCGCAAGCACGGCCACGCCCCCGAGCGCCTGAAAGCCGACCGGTGGTTTGAACGCATCAATTGCCGCCGTCTGCTTCACGCCGGCAACGCTGAGCGCGGCCTTGTCGTCGACCGACTTCACAGTGCTCCCGAAAACCGGCGGACGTGCCACGCTGGCATACAGCATTCCTTCCATGCGCGTATCCTGCCCGTACCCTGCTTTGCCGGTGCACATGTCTTTCAGGTCATAGCTCTTCGTGTCTTTTCCGATATAGCGCCACTCGCTTCTCGGTTTCAGTTTTACGTCTTCCTTTTTCGGAACGTCCAATTTCGCCGCTGCTGC
>WNFO01000944.1_pt1 | contig 22173 bp, 15 predicted proteins | sample 5400251 | NCBI WGS metagenome assembly WNFO01 (sample SAMN13153354, study PRJNA577476) | soil metagenome | isolation source: 100 cm saprolite under Madrone tree | place: USA:California | collected 2016-06-14
TGGATACGCTGCGCAAGCCGCTGAAGAAGAACGGCGACGATCCCTTGGGGAGCAAATCCGCCGAGGAAATCGGCAAGAGCGGGCTCGACGAAGCGCTGGCGGGCGACGACATCCATGCCTCCGCGCTGGTGCATGGCGCGATCGAGGCATTCGCGCAGGAACTCGCCCATGTGACGCGGCGCTTCCTCAAGACCAAGGCCTGGGCCGATACCGAACGCATCGTGGTCGGTGGCGGCTTTCGGCAGAGCCGGGTCGGCGAACTCGCGATCGCGCGCACCGATATCATTCTCAAGGCCGAGGACTTCGAGGTCGACCTGATCCCGATCCGCTATCACCCCGACGAAGCCGGGCTGATCGGCTGCCTGCATCTGGCACCGTCCTGGATTTTCGAAGCCCATGACAGCATTCTTGGCGTCGATATCGGCGGCACCAACATCCGCTGCGGTGTGGTCGAGACCCGCTGGAAAAAGGCGCCGGATTTGTCGAAGGCGTCGGTCTGGCAATCCGAGCTTTGGCGACATGCCAACGACGAGCCCACGCGGGAGGGCACGGTGAAACGGCTGGTGAAAATGCTGAAGGGTTTGATCGCTGCGGCCGATGCCGAAGGCTTAAGGCTGGCGCCCTTCATCGGGATCGCCTGTCCCGGCGTGATCAACGAGGATGGATCGATCGAGAAGGGCGCCCAAAACCTGCCGGGCAACTGGGAGAGCAGCAAGTTCAATTTGCCGGCAAGCCTGGTCGAGGCGGTCCCAGCGATCGGCGATCACGACACCGCGGTTCTGATGCACAATGACGGCGTGGCGCAGGGCCTGTCCGAGGTGCCGTTCATGCAGGACGTCGAGCGCTGGGGCGTGCTGACCATCGGCACCGGCCTCGGCAACGCGCGCTTCACCAACCGCAGGAAGGACAAGGGCAAGAGCGGCAATGACAAGCACGAGGACGAGAAGAAAGACAAGAAGAGCGGGATTGACGCGGGCCGGTAACATGACGGGCAGCCTTGCAAACGGCGATGCGAGTAACCTTGACTAGTTAGGTTAAAACCGGGATCGCGTTGCCGCTGCCTCGCGGATCGCTACCGTCATATCGTCGCTCAGGCTGGTCGGCGAAGCCGCACTTCCCGGCCACAATTTCAATGATGCGACACGGGACCGCCGGTTTTTGCCGCGTCTGGCGGTCCCACCTTCTATCGTGCGTTTCAGCCGATCAGCCGTTGCCGATGCGCGTGAAAAACGCCGCGATCTCTGCTGCGGCGCGATCGGGGTCCTCGCGATGCGGGAAGTGTCCCACCGCCGGGAAGCGCGCGAGATCGAGATCGGAGAAGGTCTCATTAAGCCGGTCGGTCCAGGCGTAGGGAAACAATGGGTCATGCTCGGCCCAGCGGATGCAGGTCGGCACATCGATCGGGGCGAGCTGCGGCGCCTCACCCTTCATCATCCGGATCCGGCCCTCATGGCTGGCGCGGTAATGCGCAAAGCCGCCGGCGAGGTTGCCGGGCTTCAGAAAGTTATCCGTGAAGGTTTCCAGCACGTCGTCGAACGCATCCTTGCGGTGCGCCAACGCCTTGAGAAAGTAGCCGATATAGGTCCGGCAGCTTTCGCGCGTCGCGCCGACCAAGGCTGGTGCCATCTCCAACTGGTTGAAGGACTGGTACCAGATATTGCTGAGCCGATCGGGCTCCGCCATGCGCGGCCCGATGCCGGGATAGACGAAGTCAAAGAAAAACAATCCGGCCATGCGCTGCGGTGCTGTTCGCGCCATCGGCTGCATCAGGGCGCCACCGACGTCATGGCCGACGACGCCAACCTGGCTGAGACCGAGCGCGTTCAGGAGCGCCAACATATCTGCGGCATGCTGGTCCGGTCCAAACGGCCCTACGGGTTTATCGCTGTCGCCGAACCCGCGCAGATCTGGCGCGAACACGGTGTAGCGATTGGCGAGCCGCGCCATGACAGGCTCCCAGGTCAGCCAGAATTCGGGCCAGCCATGCAACAGCAGCAGCGGCGGCCCTTTGCCGGTCCGCGCGACATGGAAGGCCGCGCCGTTGGCTGGAACCGTCAAATGCTCCATCGGGGTTGCTCCCTTTCGTTCAGGCGAGCCCATTAGGATTTCTCGCCACCCACGCCTTGTCTGCCCCGCCATCCTCGCCTAGAACTCGGCCCGACCGAAGGGCAGATTCTGCTCCGTGATGGCGCCTGGAGAGGTGGCAGAGTGGTCGAATGCACCGCACTCGAAATTCGCTTCTGCGCGTCCGTTCTCGTAATGTGCTGTCCCGGAAAGTCCCTGTTAGTGGGCATTTTGCGCAATTTGCAACCGCGCCGTCACGCCGAGTACCGTCCCACATCCGGGAGTTGGGTAGCAAAATGGTAGCAGTAGGTTCTCGCATCGTTCGCGCTAAGGTCCACTGCAGCGGACACTAAATGAAAGCAATCCTAGCTCCAGTTCCCTGTTTACACATCTTTGACGCCCTAAAGACTTGTGCAAAGCATGGGACGGTAGCGTTTGGGAGCCAGGCTGATTTCTTCTTTCAAGACGAGCATAAAAAATGTCGGTTCCCGACCGGCACCAAAGTTCTCATCACTGCCACCCGGCCGGAGCTTGGCCATAGCAATTTTTACAAATTCGGAACCGCAAATTTTAGGGCGGCCTTTGTTCAGTGGACCAAAGCGAACGATGATGGCGAGCATCCGAGCCCGCAGCTAAGGCCGCTCTCAACTATACGGGACACCCCCTTCTTCGGGTTTTGGGAAGTCTCCGGGCTAGAAGAGGTTATTCACCCAATTCCATTTCAGAAGTTGTTTGCCGCAAATAGTGGACAATCGGTACAGACCGTCCCAAGAGGTCCAATTGAAGTCATTTGGAACGATGCGAATTAACGACGCGCTCTATTTCCGACAGCGTTCCAATTGCGGTCAATAGCACACCACGGTCCTCCGAAGGCAAAGGTCACACGTTCGAATCGTGTCGGGTCGATATTGAGAGTAAAACTGCGGCAGCTATTGGCGCAAGCCGGGATCGACGCTGCCGAGCAAAAGGTAACGGAAGGCTTGCAACGCCTTCTGTTGGAAGAATTACACCATCGAATAAGGGAGAAGGTGGAACTGGCCTTGACGCTGGAGCTCAGTGAAGCGGATCAGTTCAATTTGGCTATGATTGGCTGCCGAAACGTTGGCTCATACGTGGCGGCCCGTCGCACCAACTGGAAGAACCACCGGGACGATAAGATCATCGGCAATTGCAGCGGCTGCAACACACCGCAACTGCTGGACACCTACCGCATCCTTTGCCCGTCCTGGTACAGGGATGCATTCGACGGTCAAGATTACATCTGTTGGTACGTTCGCCATCGACCGCAACTTCCGAAACAGCAGTTCGAGCCCATTGCTTAGAACGCGCCCACGCATCTTCGCCGACAATGCGTCGGAAGTTCGGAGTGAAGTTTTGATTTCTCGCTTCGCAACTACGAGTCAGCTGTTGCTATCGCGCTGGATCAACGAGGACTGATTCGGACTGGCACGCAACCTACGCTGACGTTGGCTCTGTGCGGCGGTTGCACCGCGCAGTTGAGACTGTCCCGCGAGAAAGGTAGCTTCGTGCATCAAACGTTGAATTGCTGAGACCGTGGGCCATCTAGGCGTTGAGGTCGGCAAGATATTGAATAGCCGAACGACTAGGCAGGAAGAAGTATCCGCCGCCACGAACCGTCACAAAGCTTTCCATATCATGCAGCCGAAGAGGGCCTGAGGGCGTTGGGATAGTGAATACGCGCGTTCTTAAGTCTCGCGACGAGACCATTGGATCAGGCTCGTTCTGGAGGCCATGAAAGTCTGGCGAACGGATCCAGGTCTGCTGAATGAACTCGAATTGCCGCTCGAGATCGGCACAGATACAGGTGAATAGTAGACCTTTGCTTTCGTTCTCGTCACCGGCGGATTCGAAGTCATAGGACCGGCCCCGCCGCAGCAGGCGATGGCGATTCGTGACCGCCTGCTGTTCAGAGTCGTCAGGATCGAGGCTGTCGCGCGGATTGGCCCTGCGGATGTGTGCTCCGAATGGGCAATGCAACCCTTGAGGATCGTCAGTTCCATAGCTGAAGTCGTTGTATCGCGCCGGGTGTTTCGGAGGACTCTGTGCGGCAGTCGCTGCGGGTTGCACGACAAGCGGCGTGCCGTCTTGCCACCGGCCCATAAGCTTTGCCGCCACCCATTGTGAATCGATCGGCGCGCCTGCAATTTCCTCGAAATTATCGTACATCCTGAGCTGTTCGGCCCTGACTTCCGTAAACCTCTTGAACCCCTCGACGTCTTGGGTAAGCTGTCTGATCACCAGAAAACTGCCGTTTCGACCGAAGTCGCGCGTCGCGGATTCGTCGTCGAATGAAGGAAACCGTGTTGGATTCGTCTTCAGCACAGTAGGTAGCCGGCCCCTGCGGTCGCTGTCGGCACCTACCGTCACGGCCGGTGGATAGTAGTGTTGGTTGTTGCGATAACCGAGAATGAACTCGCCAGGCTCGACGATGTCACGTGTCGGGCTGCCCTTGGAAAAGCGCTGCGTTCCTCGGATCACCGGCTGGGAAATGCCATCACGGAAACCGAAATGCTCATAGTCGATCCCCTTGGCGGCCGGTCGCGTTTCGATGAGATGGAAACGAGCGCGAGACCCCAAACTCTTTTGATGAGCTGTGAGAATTTTCCTGCATTGGTCGATAGACTGGCCATAGATCAGCAGGACCGCATCTACCTTGATTACAGCAGTTGCTTGCCCAGCCACCCCGCCAAGATCGCTGTCCAGCCAGCGCCATCGCTCCGGTGCGGAGTCTTCAAAATCGCCGAGCACGCGCGCTCGGTTCGCCATACCAACGTTGAACACGGCCTGGAATGAGCTTAGCCCGTCTGGATTGTTTGGATCAGATCGCATTAGCTTGGCGATCCCCCGCGCTGTGAAGCCGACAAAAGTTGCTTCGCTCCGCAATTCCGGATCGGCGCTGAATGGGTAGTCGCCAAACGTGATGCGGCAGAAATCATTCTTCGGAAGCTCGCCGATCCCATGTCCGCCCCTGACGATTCCCGAGACTAACTTCGCCAGCCAATCCCCACAATCTTTCGCCTCAGGCAATTCGACCAGGGCGTAGATAACGTTGGGCAGAGTTACAAAGCCACGGAACACGAGCGATTGCACCTCATCGGTCTCGATCGCATTGTCCGGACGTGGAAGCGTACCGAAGCAGTCAAGCCAAGTCCGCGCCTCAGAGTCCGTCGAAGCACGCGCCAGCCCGTCATGGATCAGCGCGTTAGCACGGATCTGATCGGTTGTAAGTTGCGGGAAACGGCTGTACCAGAATTGAGCAATCACCTGCTGCCGCCGTACCCAGCGCTTGAAACGATCGCCATCCTGAGCGCCATCGAGAATGAGGAAACGCGTCAGCGGGAAGCCGACGCCGTTGCTCCAGGCAGCGGTCTGACCTTGATGCGCCTTCATGATGAAATCTTCGAGATAGCTCTGCCAACTGCCGTCGTAGTTGGACTGGAAGAGCAGCTTGTCGTAACCAGACGGCCGGAACCATTTTGCGTAGTGGATGGTCCCCATATCGAGGACGAAGCCCGGGCGGTAGAGAATTTGCACGAGTTGCTTTATACCCCAGAGCGACATCGCCAGCGTCAGCTTGCGGAACCAACCCGTCTTAAGCGCTGTAACTGACATGAAGTGGTTGTGCGCATAACCCACCGGATCCTCGACGCGGGCAATGTCGCGGATTAATGAGGTACTCGGGTTTTGATCGTCGGGTACATCGCGCGATTCGTGTAAACGCAGCAGGATCAGAAAGCCGACGACTATAATGCCGACGAAGATGAGCGCCGCCGCGGCCCCTCCGAGCCCCGCAAGGAGAAGACGGCCCGCAAGGCCAAGTATTGCCTGTCCGGAAGCAGCGTAGAAGATCGCAACGCCGAGGACGAATGCAAGTGCTATGATCGGAATAAACAAGCGCCAGGATTTCCTGACAATCGTCCTGACCGCCTGCGATTTGGTAGGTTCTTGCCAATCAGAAATCGCAAGCCGTTGTCGACTAGGGACAATCAGGCTGCCAGCGAACTTCTCGCCCCTCGCAAGTAATTGCCGCAATTTCCGCTGGTCCTCGCCTTCCATCGCTTGTGCCGCGTTCTCGAGGCGGGTGCGATTGCGAATGAACCCGCGAACGAACTTCAACGCGTCCATCGCGCGGTTGCCGAATCCCATGTGGAACGTCTGGAAATAATCCAGAACGTCCTTGGCAAAGGCCGCCAGCGCCCGCTGCATGTCGATATTGGCGACACAGAACTCCGGTGTGCCGTTGAAATTCAGACCAATGTCGCCCCACGGTCGCGTCTTCAGGTCGAGGGCGTAAGTATTGAGGATATCGAGAAGCGCTGTCTCGCCCATTGGGGTATTTGTGAAAATTGAGGCGAGATGCCGCTCTGACGTCGCGTCGTTGTCCACGATTTTGGCAAGCGCAGCTTCTTTCGGTCCGTCCACGCTCAATTCTAGAAGATAATGCGGTGCAGGCCTTGTCGCATCGCCAAGCTCGATCACGGAGAGCGATGCGAAGTGCACGATACCCGTCTCGTCGAGCATCTTCCGCATCGGCAGTTCGGCGGGATTTCCGAGACGGACGATTTGATTCTCGACGGCCGTGCGTTTGTCCACCGGGACAAGCGGCGCGCAGATGGTCATCATCGTCTGGCCGGCGGGCGCGACCGCAGGCTCAAACTCCATGTCCAAGCGGGACGGAAACGGCCCGACCCAACGGATACGGCGCCCCCAGGTGTCGTTGCAAGTTCGCAAGCCCGGCTGCGCCAGCAGGATCATGAAGATTTCAGTGATCTGCGCCATCGCCACATACTTGCCGAGGCACCAATGTGGGCCATCGCCGAACATGAGATCCGTCGCAGATGGCTTCCGATCGGCCTTGAAGCTGCTGGGCGCGTCGACCGCGCACGCATCTCGTAGCGCCGACATGGTCGAGACCAGTAGAACCGAATCTTTCAGTATCTTGCGCTCACGCGCGGTTCCCTGTGCAATGACGGCCTCCTCACGCGCATAGCGCCATTGTCCTGGCGCTAATGCCGGATTGAGCCGGGCGGCCTCTAATAGAATTGCCTGCAACGCCTCCTTGTCCGAATTCTCCGCGTTGCCAGTCCGTCTGTTTTCATCTTCGACCGCAACGGCGCGGCGCGCTGTTTCCATGGCGTTGCGCATTATCTCGGGACGACGCAGCAGTTCTTGAAGGATTTTGCCAGCGGCGAGCGTGTTGGTCGGAATAAGACCGGTCACGAGACCGACCATGATGGCTCTGATGTCGCCATCGGTTAAGCTCGGGTCCGACGATTGCAGCGTGAGCAACCGACCGAGAACGGTGTCGGGTGATCGGTAAGGGTTCACCATCGAGCGGTCGATAGTAGCACGAATGCGTGCCGAACCATTCAAAGAAAGGTTGCGGACAGCTGGGTCGCCAAATGGATCAGCGAACAACACGGCTGAGATCGACATCGCCCATTCAGCGAACGCGTTTGGATCGTCCACATTCAGCCCAAAATAGTCGATGCAGGTCTCGGTCGCGACCCGGGTGATCAGATCCTTCATTGCGTCAATGCGACCACCAGACATGCGCATCAGGGCGAGCGTATACTGACGGCTAAGCTCCGTCACGTGGGAGGCGTCTTCAGGTTTCAGCACAGAGCGGATGATCCTGTTCTGCCGGTCGTGGCCCGCGCCTTCCATGCCGAGGACGAAATTCGTGCCACCCGCGAGCTCCGCCATCTCGCGCCCATAGGGCACTTCAAATACGTCCGGCCGGCTAAGTACCTTACGAACGTCCTCGTCGAGCGTGATTATGATCAGTCGGCCGAATCGGGAAATCGGCCAGATCGCTCGAAAGAACGCGAGTACCAGCGGAAGCAACCAGGAGGTGACCCACAGAATTAGCCGGCGCCGCAGGCTATCCGCGCCGAGATCATCAACCTCGAAGGCCGAAAGGACAGCTGGACGCTTTTGCTGGCTCTTGCGCTGGGCTTCATCTATTGCGGTGTAATATTTGAGCGTCCACATATTGACCTCGGCCGGGTGAGCGGCAAAAAGGAATGACAAGTCTAAGGCGGCTGGATCTCCTGGCTGTCGGCCTCAAGCCAATCGGCAGAGCTTCCAGGAACCATCTTCAGGCCATCGACAAAATATTTTATCCAGCTCCGGTCTACGAACGGCAGCCATTCAATGTATCGTCTCGAGAAGCTCGGCTTCACGCGCCGCAATTCGTTCAGCGCATCTTTTGCGGCGGCAAGATCACCTGTCCTGACCAGCGCGTTGATCTTGATCATATGCGCGTACCAGTAGGCGGGGCGGCGGGCGATCGCGTGTCCTGCATGGTCGATCGCCTCGCCCCACCGCTCGAGCAGTGTGTAGGTGAGTGCCAGCTCCGCGAGCGTGTAGAAATTGTGGAGGTCATTCGAGTTCAGGCGCAGCGCTGCCTGAAGATGCACCATCGCCTGCCTGGGTTCGCCTGAGAGATTGAAGCTGCCGCCAAGGTGAGCCCGCGCCAGCGCCAGGCTGGGGTTGAGCGAGATGGCCTGCTGAAGCAAATCTCTCGCGGCCATCGGATGCCGAAGCCAGATCTCGGCGACGCCGGCGAGCATGTAGCCCCGCCCGTCGTCGCGGTCGGCGTAGATGGCATCTTGCGCGAGCCGCCTCATTTCATAGATCCGATCGTTCGATTGGCGGCCGGCCCAGATCGACCAGCCGAGAGCAAAAGTTGCCTGGATGATCGCTTCGGAAGAGTCGGGATCGAGTGCACGAGCCTCGTTGAACAGCTTCTGCGCCATCTCTGAATCGGCTTTTGTCAGCCGATTCAGATGCCATCTGCCGCGCCAGATCAGATCACTGACGGTGAGGTCGTCGAGTCGCTTGCCGCGGGTTCGAACCTGCTCGGCGTGGTCAATCCGGGTCTCGAGATGCGCGACCAGCTCGGTTACGAACTCTCCAAACGAATCCTTCGTGGCCGGCGATTGCAGAACGAACCTCTGCGTCCAGACGGTGTGCTCGTTGGCCGCGTCGACGAGGTTAGCAGAAATCGGGTACGCGTCGCCCTCGCGCCGGAAGCGTCCTTCAAGAAGATATCTGGCGCCGAGGGTACGGCTAACAAGCTTCCGGTCAGCGCCATTTGGGAAAGAGAAGCTCGAGTTGCGGGCAATGACGGGCAACCAGCGTATGCGCGATAGCCGATCAATCAATTCCTCGCTGATGCCCTCGGCCAGGTAGTCGTATGTGGTTTCACCGGTCAGGTTCAGGAATGGCATGACGGCGAGCGCTGGACTTCCATCGAACCCATAAGGCGGCTGCGACGTATCGACGATGTGACCCGGCAGAGGTGACGGAACTGTCTGAGGAGCACGCGTCGATGATTGAGGCGTTTGGGTCCTGGCATTTTGGCTGAGCGCGCTCCTTTGTTCGCGGAGCCACTCCTCGAAGCCGTCCTCTCCAGCGATGTCCAAGCCTTCGAGAAACTCGTCGTCACTGGAGGAACGAGGCGCCTGACGGGCGTCGATATCGATCAACTCAAGGCGCAGCCCGACTCGACCACGTTCGCATATCAGCAGCGGCTTCTCTTCCTGGTTGAGAAGCTTACGCAGATTGGAAAGCTCGCGCCGCAGGCTTCCGCGCGCTTCCGTGGACTGACGCTTTCCCCACAGCTTATCGTGGAGCCAGCCGCGCGTGCGCTCACCGTCCCGTGCCATCGCGAGCATTGCGATCACCGCTATCCCCTTCTTGCTGGGGACTTCAATGCGCTCCCCGCTAGGCTTCAGCAGCCGGAACGGCCCGAATAGCTCTAAAGTGAAACGCTTCACCTCCATCATTGCGCAACTCGCCCTCCCGCCAAAGATGAGCATAGCAGTTTTCACAATTCAATCACGGATTTTTCACGCCGCCAGAACCGCTTGTTCGCGAATCGCGGACGGCAAGCGGAAATAGTTTGAGCGCTAAGAGGCAGAGATTGTCGCTCCTGCCGCGAACAATCGGCGAAGCGCTGGTCTGCAACTGCAAGCCAACGGAGGACGATATGAACAAATTTCACACTGCAATGATAGTTTGTGCGACCGTCTTGGTCGCGTCGGTTGAGGGCCGTGCTGAGACCCAAATTAGGCCAGGGATGGTCGGTGGAACACCCCCGCCCAACGCACCAAATCCTCCGCAAAATCCAAGCCAAAGCGCCTCGCCCTCTGCACCGGGCGTAATCGTCACCTATCCCAATAATCCGCCAACCAAGGTGAGATGCACTCGGGATGGGAAGCCCGTCGACTGCTAGAGCCAAGCTTCCGCACCAAACGTCAATACTCGTCCGTTCGCAACAGCCCAGTGGCGGGCGATCCGTGTCGTGTGTTCGAAATCTTGAGCAAAGGAGTAACGTCATGTATTTCCGGGCTTCAATTATCGCAACCTTGTCGGTTGCAGCACTCGCGACTGCTGCGCGGGCTCAAACAGCGCTGAGTCCTCCCGAGGCGCAAAATCGGTTAGTGGAGGCGGCCCAAGCTCGACCACCGGTGATCGTTGGAGAGTTTCGCGTTCAGGGACAACGGGTCTACAACGCTCCTGTACTGGCCGCGCGCCGGATCGTGTTCGAACCAGGCAGCTCGCTACTGTTTTCCCATCAAACTTTGGGCCTGCGAAGAAATGCTTTTGTTTTCGCGCAGGAGGTTGCCTCTGAAGATCCAGAGAAACCTGGTCTCATTGGTTGGGAGAAGACAACTCCAAATTCTCCACCCCCAATGGGAACTGCGGCAGCTGGCGCGGACAACGGAAGCCGGGAAGGTGCATCTGGCGGCGCGGGCCAGAATGGTAGGCAGGGGTATATCGGCCAGACCGGGGACATCGGACCTGACGTCACGTTGGTTGCCCTGAAAGTATCTCCAACTTTGAAGGTCGATATATCAGGCGGTCCTGGCGGCAACGGTGCAAACGGTGAAAGCGGAGCCCGAGGCGGCGGTGGCGGATATGGAAATCCCGCTAGCCAAAACTGTTGCAATTGCAATCGGGGTGCAGGCGACGGCTCTCCCGGAGGCCCTGGAGGAAGTGGAGGGCCGGGCGGTGACGGTGGCACTGGAGGAGCAGGAGGCACGTTCACGCTTGTGACACCTAGCGAGCAGGTGGCCGTGCTGACTAGAGTTCTCCAGGTGAATTTGGCTGGCGGTACACCTGGCTTGCCTGGGCCGGGAGGGAAAGCAGGGCCTGGAGGCGGGGGAGGCCCCGGCGGACAAGAGGCGAGACCCTGGTGCCGAGGGAACGGCAACCCGGGCGGCAGCGGAGCTCCCGGCAGGGACGGAGGCACTGGGGGGGCTGGGGCAGCTGGGGTGGCCGGCACCTATTTTGTTGGTGGCCAGTCTCCGGACGACGTGGGCAAGTTGGTTCAATAGGCTGGAAACTTTGCCCCGATGTAAGGGGAAAGAGGCAATCCAATGGCGCTGCCTCCCCCTTACAGAGGCTTCTTACCCGACGTCATTTGCGCCCAAACGTTGCCTCGCCCCAAAAGAAATGGAGCAGGCGACCCGAGTTAGCAGCAAGACAAATATGTTTTTGGAGGAAATATGAGTTATCAAGCTAAGTCCAGCCACCGGCGAAGTCCGTCTGCCTTTGTCCTCGCTGCGGCGCTTGCGCTTGTAGGCGTGATCTGGTGGGTCTGGAACGTCAGATCTTATGACCGACCTGCACCGACTCACGACAAGGTCGAGCTTACCGCGCGTACTTCGTCGGTCGTGATACCGATCGAAACTTCCCTTTCTGATATTCAGGCTAAGATAAATGCAGCAGTCCCTTCTACGCTATATTCCATCGACCAAGGCATGGACAATTGCGTGCCAGCAAAGTGGGCGGAATTTTGCCTAATTCCCCGTCCCTTTGTCGGAGGTTGCGCACAAAACGTAAAGACGATTATTGCCCCTGGAATAGACTGCCATCTTTCAGGCTCGGCTACGCTGCGCGGGCCCATCTCAGTCGGAGGATCTGGGACCACATTGACGCTGACTGTGCCGGTGAACGTGAGCATCACAGCGAAGGGGCGCGGGGAAATCGGGAAGAATATCCAGCAGACCGCGGGAGCTGACGCTAATCTTACCGCGACTCTCGCGGTTGACATCGACGAAGATTGGCAACTGAAAGTCAAAATCAGCATCTCAAACCGCTGGGATGATCCGCCGCACGTATGGATATTCGGCGGGAAGATCAGTTTCGCTGACAAGGTCGATCCGAAGATCGATGAGATCATCGCTGATTTGCAGAAGCGCCTGCCTGACATGTTGGCGGACCTCAAGCTAAAGGAAAAATTTCAGGAGCAATGGAACAAAATCTTCGAGCCGATGCGACTACAAGAGTCGCCGGAGGTTTGGTTGTCCTTTTCGCCGCAGAGTGTGGGATACGGCGGCTATGAGATTAAGAACGGCACGTTGAAAATGACGTTCATGGTGATGGGCACTGTCAATACGCACCTTGGGTCGAAGCCGAAAGCACCAACGCCTTCGCCGCTACCAAAGTTGTTGCGGGAACTACCCGCGCCCGGATTCGACTTCTCGCTGGCTCTATCGGCCGATTACAGTGCCCTTGCCGACCAGATTCAGCACGCATTGAAGGTCGGGAATTCGCAGGAGTTCGACGTCACTGGCCTTGGGAAGGTAAAGGCGACCTTCAAGGAAGTCTCAATCTATCAATCCGCAGACAATACACTCGCGATAGGTTTGACGCTTGACGCCCAGCCGCCGAACAGCTTCTTTGCAACGAAGGGTACGGTTTGGCTGATGTCACAGTTCGACGTGGATAATGACCGAAAACTTCTGACCCCCACTAAGTTGACCGTTTACAGTAAAACCAACAATGCTCCGGTCGATCTATTGGTGTCGCTGGTTGAGCTTGCTCCGATAAACGATGCGTTGCGCGGAGCATTAACTTACGACTTCTCGCAAAAATATCAGCAGCTCATGCGATTGGCCACTGATTCCTTGAATCGCCAATTGACGCCAGACCTCTACCTGGACGGCCACTTGGATGAGGTGAAAGTTGATTCCGTCGTTGCCGACGACACCGTCCTCACCGGAATCGTTGATGCCCGCGGACAACTTGCGATACGTTCAGGGTCAAAGCCATCAAAGCAGTAAAAGTCGATTCCCACCGTGGGCTAGCCAGCGTCGCTTCCTTGCGGCGAGATACAAGGTTTCAAAGCGCCACGGAGAGAAACCTACTTGCTGCGGCGGCAGCTGCTCCGGCGTCGGCCTCGCACCGTGCCGCTCTCGCCGACGCACTGGCGTTGACGACAGGCTTCGAGAAGTCCTCGATCATCCCGTGTCACAGTTGGCTGCGGCCACCATAGCGCGGATCGCTTGCGCGATGGTCAGGCTATCGGGCTGAACTTCTTGCTAACTCTTCGAACTGGGCCGGAAAAGCAGCATTCGCGGGAATGTGGGACAGCCTTGCGAATTGGGAGCGGGGCGAACTTTGTCGCAATGCGAATGATGTCCTCGACCAAAAGAGACGCTTCGCGGTGTGCTGAGAGCCAGCTAGGGGATTCTCGCGCTAAGAATCTCATCAGTTGGCGGCCGCGAGCAACTTCTCCACTTCCCGCACCATCAATCGGTCCAGTGTTGTCTTCGCCGTTCCGGCGTCTCCGCCATGTGCCTCGACCAGACGCTTCCAGATGTCCCGGTTCAGGTGAGGCACTTTGGGAGAAGACGCGATCTCTCGCCCTTGTACGGCTTCGAGCTCCGCCATTGGGTCCTCTGGATCCCGCAGATTGAGATCGGAGTGCTGCTCGCGAAGTACACTCAGTACATGCCGCGCCAACGATCGCATTTCGTCGAAGTCCATGTCCGCGACGAACGTGATCTGCTCGTTCAAGTCGCGATTCCAGATGCGGATGCCGGCAAAGCGCCCTTCCTTGTTGATAGGAAGGATATTGAAGTGAGCCAAGCTGTTGCGAAGCAATCGCGGCAAACTGGACAGTTTCGCATGGTCCACCATGACGGGCTCGCCTTCTGTGCTCGTCATTTCGACCTGATCGGGACCGTGCCTTGAATAAAGGACGGTTAGTACCCGATGCAGCGGCTTGTACCCCCGCATGATCTCGCCCAGGGCGGCTGGCGCCTTTTCGTGAGGGAACACCAACACTCCGAGCAACGAAATCAGCAACTGGGTATCGGAGAAGGGCGGCCGATCTTGCTCCGGCGTACCCCACTTCGGCGCCATGGATTCAATCAGATCGAGGTTGTACAGGATGCGGTGGGCCAAGGCCGCCAGGAGCGGTCCTACCGGATATCCCATTTCAGCTCTCCCTAGCCGAGTCGTTTGAGAGGACCGCTTTGATGAAACCGCGATTATCCGCTTTCATCAAGGGATCGCCCGATCTGATCTTTGTGGCCATCTCTGTTCAAAGGACGAGTGCCTACAGTAGCTCCTAAAGTCGGCAGCGCCCCATCGCCATTTCTTCGCGCCAAATTCGTTGATAGAAGGCAGCTTCGATCGAAGAGCTCCGTTCGCTCCGCTCCTCTCCCACCTTTTTAGTTGCTTGTCCAAGCCAATCCGAATCCCTGCGACCACGGCTGGGCGCTCTACAGGTTGCCAAATCTCGAAAGGCGTGTGAAATATTGACGGGCCGACATTCGATTTATCCCGTATGCCAAGGGCCTCGCACAGGACGGCAGGGCCATTGCAAAGATTTCTGTCTCGCTTGACAGCGTCGGCAAGATACTTCGGTATTGGCTTGTCGCGTTCATTGTACCAGGCTGTTCGCCGAACCAACATTGCTCCGATGTTGCATATGGGCAGCAGCGCCCTGATTAAGACAGCGCTTCCGACTCCTTTGGGTTCGCACACCAAATTCAAGCAAGGCAGTTGGCTTGCCCAATAAAGATAAAGACTACCAGGTGACTCCAGCATCGGACTGCTATGTCCCGACATCGAGATTTCGTCGTTCGAGAAACAATGGGCGAACGGGTCAGCCTGATGATAGGCCTCCGTCTCAATTATCATTCCGCCCACACGAACACCGTCGATCGTCGTAAAAATATTGCATCCAATGAGATCAGGCGCGACTTCAAATACCGATCGTTCAAAAAACTTCGGGGTAAGTAACGGCCTGTCAGCCACGGAATGATCGATGTTTTCTACGGGGCGGGCGTTCCTGCTTGCTTGGTGATCCTTCGCAAGCAGCGTCCGCCGGAGAGACGGGATCAGTTGCTGCTCATATATGCAGCCCAGCATTACCGCGAGTCCGCTCAGAATGAGTTGCGTCCGCAAGATGTGATGAGGATGCTGGTTCACTACCACGCCTACGGCAACGCGGCGAAGGTGCCGACCCTCTTGGTAGAGCACAGTGGACGTATTGTTAGGCAGATCGCCTTGCGTGAAGAAGACGAGATCGGTCGCCTCCAGGCGGAATATCAGGCGCACGCCGACAGGCTGGCCTATCTGGATGCTGAACTCGGCTTGGCGCGCGCTGAGCTGGACGCTACCAAGGCTAAACGCGACAGGACGGTCGCCGAAGCGACAATCACGAAGTTAGGGAAGTTGCGCGAGAAAATGGCCGCGAAGGTGGCGGAGCGAGATGAACGGATCCTCGCGGCGCGCCGACGTGCAGAAGGCGACCGTCAGGACGTAACCAAAGTTGGAGATGAACTTGTCGCGCTCTACACCGATCCGGACGAATTATTAAAGAATGCCCGCGTTGTTGGCCTCGATGAGATCGAAGAAAACGAGTTCAATCTCAACATCCCTCGTTACGTGGACACGTTCGAACCTGAGCCTCGGGTCGAGCTAAGCTTGGCACTCAAAGCAGTGGTTGAGGCCGGGAAGACGGTGCGAGATGCTGAGGACGCGCTTTTCCGCTTGCTAAAGAAAGTTGGTTATGCGGCCTACTGATGCGCTGCCCCATCCCGAGAGCTGGGCCACTACCACGGTCGGGCGGAGCATTGATCTTAAGCGCGGAGTTTCTTGGTCAAAGGACCAAGAGCACGCGGAGCCGGGAATCGATCGCGTGCCCGTCATTGGGATTGGCAACGTTCAGAAGACTCTTGAGCTGGACAACCTTTTATATTTGTCAGGACTTAAACCCGCAGTTGTCAAAAAGAAACGCGTGACAGCTGGCTGGACTGTCATGGTTGGATCAAATGGTAACCGTGCCCGAATCGGAAACGCTGCAATCGTCAGAGACGATGCCGATTTTCTCTTTGCTTCGTTTCTCCTCGGTGCAAAGCCGAAGTCCAACAGTGGTCTCAGCCCGGAATATTTCTATCGTTGGCTCTCTTCCGAGCAGGCGCAGGCGTATTTGAGCGCCTCATCCGAGGGCACTACCGGATTGAATAACCTAAGCAATAGCTTCTTCCGGGCTATGACAATTCCTGTGCCTCCGCCCGACGAACAGGCCCCCATCGGGCGCATCCTCAACGCCGTGGACGTTACGCTGGAACGCGCCTGCGCGGCTGCTGATCGGGCGAAAGAGCTAGACCACGCCTTGCTGCACGAGCTCTTGGAGCAGGGTCTCAGTCCGAGCTCGGAAGTCAGGCGGAAATACCCCTCACATTGGTTGGTTAAGCGGGTTGACCAAGTTGCGGAAGTTGGATCTGGCGTGACGATGGGCACGGATGTTTCAGGGCACAAGTCGGTTGAGCTTCCATACCTGCGTGTTGCGAACGTCCAGGATGGACGTCTGGATCTTTCAATAATCAAAACGGTCCGGGTTCGCGTGGATGAGGTTGAGAGCTATAGTCTCGTTCCGGGAGACGTCCTGATGACTGAAGGGGGCGACCTCGATAAACTCGGCCGCGGTACGATGTGGCGGGGGGAAATCGAAAACTGTCTCCACCAGAACCATATTTTTCGAATCCGCGCAGATCGGGCAATGTTGGAGCCAGAGTTCTTTTCGCTAGTAGTCGAGTCCGATATCGCGAAGCGATACTTTAACCGCGTTGCAAAACGCACTACGAATCTTGCGTCTACAAATAAAACCCAGGTTCGCGCCTTCCAGTTTCCTGTGCCACCGACCAACGACGAGCAACGCGATATTGTCGCAATAATGAAGGCTTCTAAGGGCGCCCTTGCTGGCCTCGAGGCAAAGATAGCTGCGGTGGGACGACTAAAGAGCTCTTTGATGTATGACCTCCTTACCGGTCGTATCCGCACGAATATGCTGGTCGGCACGAATATGCTGGCGGAGGCCATGGCCCTATGACCGAAGCTGCATATGTCGAGTTTCCCATTCTTGGCTGGCTCTGTGGCGAGCTAAACGCGGACGCGTCAGGTGGTCTCGGCTGGACCTTTCGAGGCGAGACGGCTATGGCAACGTTCGATCGCCCGCTGGAGGATCCGCTAGTCGAGAAGCTCCTCGTGGCCGCCATTCTGCGGATCAACGTTGAAGTCAAGACAGAGATTCAGGCAAAGCTGGCGATCGCCGCTTTGCGAAAGACAATGTCGCATCCGGACAAGCTTGCTGCCAATCGCCAGACGCTCGATCTTCTGCGCGACGGCGCCAAGGTTGCACTTAATCCCGGAGAAGACGCGAAGACGGTCCATTTCATTGCCTTTGATCCGGGGCGGCAGCACCTCAACGACTTCACTGCGACCAATCAATACCGGGTGCAGGGCGTAAGGCAATGTCGCGAGGATACAGCGCTTTTGGTCAACGGCATCCCACTCGTCGTCGCCGAATACAAAAGCTATGTTGCCAGTGGCAAAGATTGGCGCGAGGCTGTGCATCAGCTCCATCGCTACCAGCGGCAAGCGCCGCTAATGCTGACATCGAATGTGTTCTGTGTTGCTGCCGATGAGGACGAGTTTCGCTACGGCACCGTGCTGTTCCACAATGCCAGCAAGGACGATATCGAACGGCATCTTGACACTTGGGGGCGATGGCTCAGCCTCTATCCGGATCGACATGGCTGGTGGAACGAGGCCGAAGCGGCATCGCCGGACGATCCGCTGGAAGTGCCGGTAAAGGGTCTCCTGCGCCTCAAGCCAGCGAACCTGCTAGACTTCCTTCAGCACTTCGTGGTTTTCGAAACCAAGAAGGGTAAAACTGCCAAGAAGATCGCCAGATATCAGCAGTTTGAAGCGGTGAACGAACTCGTCGATCGTACGGTTGTGCTGGCGGGTTCTTCGGTTCCAGCACAGAATCGAACGGGCCTGATTTGGCACACTCAGGGTTCTGGCAAGTCCCTCACAATGATCTTCGCTGGACAGAAGCTGCGACGCCACTCTGCGCTCAACAATCCCACTGTGCTCATTGTTGTCGATCGGCGTGACCTGAAGACCCAGCTGTCGGACGATTTTGACGCCTGCGACTATCCAAATGTTGAGAAGGCGTTGGGCGTTGAGGACCTGAAGACGAAGCTACGCAGCGACTGGCGTGGCACATTGGTCACTACGATCCAGTCGTTCCAGAATATGGGTGATCTTTCTCCCCTCACCCGCGACAATATAATCAGCCTGGTCGATGAAGCTCATCGCTCGCAGAAAGGCGCGGGCACCGAGAGCTTCGCCATGACAATGCGTGTAAAGCTTGCAAACGGCTTCCGATTTGGTTTCACGGGAACGCCGATCGACAAGACAATGCAGAGCACACATCGCGATTTCGGCCCGATGACCGACGGCGTGCAGGAACGCTACCTTAGTTACTATGGCATCAGGCGGGCTATCAATGATGGCGCGACTCTCGAAGTTCACTACCTACGCGATCGTGTTCCATTCAAGGTGGAAGAGAAGGCCTTGAGTGTTGGCTACGAACAGATGTGCGCGGAAATGGAGCTGGAGGACGAAGAGTCCAAGGATCTAATTCAACGCCAACGCTCGCAGTGGAAAGAACTCGCGCGTCACCCGGATCGTATCGAGATTGTGCTCGAAAAACTGCTGAAGCATTTTCTAGAGCATCCAGACCCTAACGGCTTCAAGGCCCAGCTCGTCGCCGTCGACCGTAAAGCTTGTGCACTCTTTAAAGTCGCCCTCGATGACAAGTTGAAGTCGCGCGGTTTACCGGCAGAATGGTCCGATATCATCATCTCGGGTGCACAAAACAGCGAGCCACAGATAGAGCAATTTGAATACCCGAAGGCAAAGCAAGACGACCTAGTAGACTTCTTCAAGCTCACACCTACCGAGTGGGAAACTTGGAATCGTGAACGCCATGGTGAAGATCGTACAAAATGGCGAGTTCCACTCAAAATTCTGATCGTATGCGACCGGCTCCTGACTGGCTTCGATGCGCCTGTTGAGCAGGTGATGTATCTCGATAAACCCTTGCGGGATCACAACCTCTTGCAGGCCGTCGCGCGCACAAATCGGCCGCTCCCCGCGATGAAGAAGCGAACGGGTGTGGTGGTCGACTATTTCGGCGTCTTTGATAATCTTGAGAAGGCGCTAAATTTCGATGAAAGCGTCCGCGAAGAATCTCTTATCGACTGGGAGGCGCTTCGTGCAATCGTACCGGGCGAGGTTGCACGGTGCATGAAACTGTTCGAGGGGATCACGATCGCTGATACCCGCGAATGCTTGCTCGCAGCTTTGCGACGTCTACGCGATCCAGAGGCCGCGAAGAATTTTGAGCATAATTTCAAGAGTCTTGAACGTCTCTGGGAGGCCGTAGCTCCCGACCCCTGCCTGTATCCGCATCGGTATCAGTATAATTGGTTATGCAGCATCTACATTGCACATCGCCGACGGCAGCGAGGTAGCAGAGATACTTATGGCGAATTATCAGCTAAGACCCGGCAGTTAATCCAGGACAACACGACATTTGCTGACATTGCCGAGTCCCTGCCGGTGTTCAAAATCGACAAGGATTACGTTACGAGGCTCGATGAGCTGCCGACACCCGCGGACAAGGCTGCCGCTCTTGAGGCAATCCTAACGGGAGAGCTATCTGAAGACGATCCAAGCTTTATCTATCGACAACTTGGCGAGCGCTTGCAGAGGGTGAAAGAGCGCAAGGACGCTGGTGACGAAGCCACGATAAGGCGTCTGCGCGAACTAGAAGAGATTGCGACAGTAGCTGCTTCTACCAAACAGGAGCCAGACCGTCTTAAACTCGTCCAACCGGGTGAGTACGGTCTGTTCACGATCCTGCGGGCACAGGCGCCCGCAGCGGACGAGAGTTATCTGGCGGATTGTGCGCGGCGGATGGTTGGTCATCTTCGTGCTAACCAATTGCTGACGCCTGGCTGGAGCAATTCGATCGGCGGACGGATGCGCGTCGAACAGTCTCTGTTAGCGGAGTCTTGGAACGCCCACTACGCAAAGCTTGGTTTCGATCCGGATTCCAGGGATCCACCATTTTTGAAGCCGGCTGTTAGCGAGCTTTCAAAGTCAGATGGAGTGAGCTGAGAAGATGCAGGCCGGTAGCTGCCATCAAGTTGAAATTGGAGGTCGTCGGGTCGACTATGTGCTCGTTGCCTCACGGACAGCGCGTAAGCTGCGCTTACGGGTCGGGCTCAACGGCGTTGAGGTTGTGCGGCCAACCAATCGAACGGAAACAGAGGTATCCGCTTTTCTAGATCAGAATGAGGATTGGATCCTCGATCAGCTCAAACGTGTGGAGCGGTTGCGAAAGATACGCCTGGCCGAACGGTGCGCTGGAAAGATACTTTTTCGGGGTGAGCACACGAAAATTCGTGTCGAAGAGACCGCGGCTAGATCGCGAGGTAACGTTGTAAGCTTTGTGGATGGCGAGATAGTGGTACGTCGAGGAATGGGATCGATGACGCCTATCGAGCGAAGTCTGAGAAATTGGCTCCGCCGTCAAGCGCGCGCGGAGATCGAGAGACACCTGGATGCAGTAACAACGCGCCTTCGCAATCGGCACCGGCGCGTGTACGTCATGGAGCAACGAACCAAGTGGGGTAACTGTTCTGCCCGCCAAAACCTGTCGTTTAACTGGCAACTTATTCTCGCACCGGACTTCGTACTCCGCTACCTGGTCACACACGAGGCGGTCCATTTGGACGTTCCGGACCATTCCGCAAAGTTTTGGCTGACGGTTCAAAGTCTTTGTCCGCACACGGAGCGAGCAAAGCAATGGCTTAGCGCAAATGGGGCTAAATTGGTTCTTGAGTTCGACCAGGCTGTCCGAGATCAGCTCTCACGTCGGCGATGAAGGTCCGCTCAGGGTTTATTTCAACGCGCTTGGAGGTTTTCGAAGGCCCCCCGTCGCTCCGTTAAAGAAGGGCGCCGGCCGCGTTGCCTGTGAACAGCTCCCCATCGCGGATGTAGCGAGCGAGCATAGCGTCCGACGCCTGGCCAGTTTGCTGCCGATTTTTCCACGCCGAGACTCCCGCCTGTGCTGCGCTTGTTGCCAGACCAGCCCGAAGACTAAGGCCTGAGTACTCCTTAGGATCGATCCCGGCCGCCTGGACCCGCTCGCGAATAACGAGGCATACGCCCTCACCTGACCGCCGCTTCGGCCCAACCCGATGATGACGGTCAATCGGCCTGAACATCTGAACATCGCTCCTTCGGTAATGCTTGACGCGGCCAACCACTGTTCGAGAGCAACTACCGGGCACCATTGGCCTCTACCGAGCGGGACACCGATTTTCCGACCTGCCCTGTTTTGATCTGTTTTCGAGCGGCGGAGGGTAACTTCGAGGCCCTGACGGACAGGTATGAGGCGGTCACTTTTCTTCTGTGGCCAGCTTGAGATGAGCGCTGAAGGCGGCCGTAATGGGGTGAAAGTAGTTGAGACTCCCCGGACCGTCGGTTAAGCTGCTTGCAGGCAGCCGGCCTTCGATCGCACTTGGACAGTTCTGCTGTGGGTTGCATGGTCATCGCGGCGGTGGGGATATCTGGCGTCCCCTAAAGCATGAGAGCAGCACGATGCAAATAGCGTCACTGCCGAGACAGCGGGGCCTAACCCACGTTAAATCTGAAGCGAATTATTTGGGCGCAGGTTACGTAGGACGTCCATCGCGTTGAAATCAGCCTGTGAGCTGCACCCGGTTCCGAAGACACCGAGTTAGGTGTTTTATGGAGCAGGAGGTGTGTCATGGAGAGACGGCAGTTTACGCGAGAGTTCAAGCTTGAGGCGGTTCGGCTGATCAAAGAGCGCGGCGTGTCGTATGCGCAGGCGTCAGAAGACCTTGGTGTTCACCCGACGCAGTTGCGCAATTGGGTGAAGCAGCTTGCGGACGA
>WNFO01004812.1_pt1 | contig 22172 bp, 20 predicted proteins | sample 5400251 | NCBI WGS metagenome assembly WNFO01 (sample SAMN13153354, study PRJNA577476) | soil metagenome | isolation source: 100 cm saprolite under Madrone tree | place: USA:California | collected 2016-06-14
TGAGTCGCCTTTTCGTTGTAGGCGGCGATGTTGCGCACGCCCTCGGCCGAGAACATCTTGTAGCGACGGTCCATCTCCGCCACCGCCCAGCGCAGCGCAGCCGCGGCCTGGTGTGACTCGACGAGCACCGGCAGCGCGAGGTGAGGCAGCCCGTTGTAGTTCGTGAGCTCGACGCGCTTCGGATCGATGAGCAGCAGTCGCAGGTGGTCGGGTGTGACCTGGAACAGCAGGCTCGTGATCAAGGCATTGATGCAGACGCTCTTGCCCTGGCCCGTGGCGCCGGCGATGAGCAGGTGCGGCATGCGCGTCAAATCGCCGACGATCGACTGCCCGGACACGTCGTTGCCAAGCGCGAGGGCAAGCTTGTGAGTGCCCTCGCGGAAGGCGGCCGTCTCCAAAACCTCTCGGATCGTGACCAGGCTCGCCGACTTGTTCGGCACCTCGATGCCGACCGCGGACTTGCCCGGGATGGGCGCCTCGATGCGCAGGGGCGCTGCGGCGAGGGCAAGCGACAGGTCGTTGCTCAAGGCGGTGATCCGCTTCACCTGGACTCCGGAACCGGGTTGAATCTCGTACTGCGTCACAGCAGGGCCGGGATTCACGCCGATCACCTTGCACTCGACGCCGAACGTGGCCAGCGTGGTCTCGATGATCTTGACGTTGCGCTTGATCTCGTCGGCCATGCGCTCGCGCCGCGCGGTCACGGTGTCCAGCAGCGCGATCGAAGGCAGCTTCCAGTCGATCTCGGGCAAATCGTCCTCAGGCTCGGCGACCACACGCAGCGCCGCCGGCATCTCGGCATCCGGCTCCGGCTCATCGTCTTCGGCGTGCTTCGACTCGAGCGCCCTGACGGTTTCTTCCTCTGTCTCGACCTCCCAGCTCCGCAGCGCGGCCGCAACCGGCGGGTAGGCCGGCCCCACCTCCTCGGCCGCTGCGACCGGCGTGGTTTTGACCGCACCTTTCGTCTGGTCGGGCGGGGCGGCGACCAATCGATCCAGCCTTCGCCGCTCGGCAAAGGCCGCTTGCATCGTCTTCACGACCGCCGCGATCAATGAGCCCGGACTGAAATGGATTGTCACGATGAGGCCGATCACGAGTCCGGCCACCAGCAGCGCCCATGCTCCCCAGGTCCCCGCCAGCCCGACCATGACGTCGTCGATCGCTCGCCCGGCTGATCCGCCTGCCTGCGCCGCCAGGCCGAACAGGCCGACCAGCGCGATGACGGCGATGGTGCCCGCGAGCACGTCGAGGACTCGAGGCCGGGGCGCCCGAGGCCACAGCATGTAGCCTCCCAGAGCGATCACGGCGGCAACGGGGACGAACCATGCGCGGCCGAAGCTCGACACCAGCCATCCCTGCAGCCCGGTAAGAATCGACCCGGCATGGCTTGCGACCGCCAGCCCGCCCAGCAGGCCGGCAAGAATAAAAAGAACGCCGGCGATCTCCCGCACCTGTCGCGGCGTGAGATGCGGCCGCCTCGTGCGCTTGGAGCGGGCTGAGCGGGAGCGCGCGGACGAGGCGCGGCGGGCGCCGTTCGCGTGTGAGCGTGAGCTTCGTGAGTTGGTGCGACGCATGCTGGCCTGCCCGTCAGGCCGGGCTCACCGGATTCTACACCCGGATAGGCGGGACCCCTGAACTCGTGCGACCCATAGAGCGATACTCTCGGGGTGGCTGTCGATCCGTTTGCTGACGCCGAGACGCGTTATCGCCTGCTGGTGGACGAGCGTCGCAACGGCGGCCTCCAGGCCCGAGCTTTTCGGCTCGCGGTCCGCGACCTCGCGGTTCTGGATGGCGAAGGGCGGCGCTGGATGCTTGGTCCTGAGGACGGCATCTGGTACCGGCGCGAACGCGAGCGCTGGCTGCAGGCGGACCCACCTCGACGCCTCGTGTGCGCATCGTGCGGCCATCACAACCTCGGACGTCACAGCTTCTGCGTCGAATGCGGAGCGCGACTGAATCGATAGTTACTTGATCGGGTGTGTCGCCGCCCACCAGATGCCGCCGGTCAGCGCCGCGGCCAGCGGCACGAGCGCCGCCAGCAGCCACAGCCGCCACCAGATCGGCCGGTCCAGGCCGCGCACGAGCTCGTGGCCGCAGAAGCCGCAGTACCGGTCGAAGGGGCCGGCGATGCCTCGACAGCTTCCGCACTGATGTAGCTGCAGGCCGCAGTGCCCGCAGCGCGACTCTTCGGAGTGATCCATGACCACCATGGCGGGTTGATCGCAGCGCGGGCACAGGCTGGGTGCGACGAGCGCTAGCGGCGGAAGTTTCATCGGTCTAGATCTCTGTGATGACAGGAATCACCATCGGGCGACGGCGGGTCTGCTTGTAGACCGTCTTCGAGACGGCGTCGTGGATCGCCTCGTTGAGCATGTTGACGTCGGCGTGGGTGTTCGCAAAGCGGGCGATGCTTTCCATGACGGCTCTCCTCGCATCCGCCATGAGCTTGGCCGAAAGCTCGGGCTCGATGACACCTCGCGACACGAGGTCGGGGCCGGCGCGCACGGTGGCTGTGTCGCGATCGAGAACCAGCGTCACGACCAGGATCCCATCCTCGGCCAGGTGCCGGCGGTCGCGAAGCACGGCCTGCTCGACGTCGCCCACGCCGAGCCCGTCTACGAAGACCAACCCGGTGTCGATCTTGTCGCCCCGCCGCATCGATTCGTGGTCCAGCTCGACTGTTTGGCCGTCTTCGATCACGGCGATCCGATCCGCGTCGATCCCAGCCTCACGTGCGATGTCCGCATGCTGATAGAGCTGGCGGTACTCGCCATGTACGGGAATGAAGTACCGGGGCCGCACGGCGTCGATCATCTCTCGCAACTCGTCCTTCTGGGCATGGCCGGTGACGTGCACGTGGCCGACCTCGGAGTAGAACACGTGCGCACCATGCCGGTACAGGTTGTTGACCGTCTGGTGCACCATGCGCTCGTTCCCAGGGATCGGACGGGCGGAGATGACCACCCAGTCCCCCTTCAGCACGTTGACCAGCGGATGGCGCTGCGCGGCGAAACGCGCGAGCGCCGACATCGGCTCGCCCTGGCTGCCGGCGGTCAGGAGCAGCAGCTTCGAAGGCGCGACCTTGTCCGCGTTCTCGAGCTGGACCGTCAGGCCTTCCGGCACCTTGAGGAAGCCGAGCTCACGGGCGGTCTTGAAGTTGGTCTGCAGGCTGCGCCCGACCACGGCGACCTTGCGGTCGAACTGCACCGCCATCCTCACGAGGTGCTGGATGCGGTGGATGTTCGAGGCGAAGTTCGCCACCACGATGCGTCCGGGCGCCTCTCCGAAGATGCGCTCGAAAGGCGCATGTAGGTCTCGCTCCGACCCCGAGCGGCCCGACCGCTCAGCGTTGGTCGAGTCGCTGAGCAGGAGCAGGACGCCGTCGTCGCCCAGGCGGCGAAAGCGTTCCATGTCGGTCGGGTGGCCGTCGGGAGGATCGGGATCAAGCTTGAAGTCGCTGGTGTAGATGACGCGGCCGACCGGGGTCTGGATCGCGAGCGCGACGGCGTCCGGAATCGAATGGCAGACGGCCACCGTCTCGACGCGAAACGGCCCCAGCTGCACCGTGTCTCCCACGCGGACCTCACGCAGGTCTGACTCGCGCAGGATGCGGTGCTCCTTCAGCTTGGGCTTGACGAGCCCCAGGGTCAGCCGCGTGCCGTAGACGGGGACGTTCAGCTTCTTCAACGCGTACGGCAGCCCGCCGATGTGGTCCTCGTGGCCGTGGCTGAGGAAGATGCCCAGCACCTTGCGTCCGCCCTCGAGCAGGTACGAGATGTCTGGCAGGACGAGGTCGATGCCAAGCATCTCGTCCTGCGGGAACATGAGCCCCGCGTCCACGACCAGGACCTGGTTCTCCCATTCGAGCGCCCACATGTTGATGCCGACCTCGCCGAGGCCGCCCAGCGGCAGGTACCGAAGCCGCGAGTCTTTCACAAGAGGCGTAGCTGTTCGGCTTCCTGTTTAGGGACTGGCAGAGGTTCCGGCGGTGGCGGTGGGGCGAGGAGCTTGTCGAGGTATGCCTTGACGCGATCGAAGTCGTGTTCCAGGTCCGCGACCAAGGCGCCGTTGTGCAGCGCGGCCGCCGGGTGATACAGCGGCACGTAAGCCACGTCGCCGCGGCGCACGAGGCTGCCGTGGATGCGCGAGATCGATCCCTGGCCAGGCAACAGCCGCTCCAGCGCGTGGCGCCCGAGGACGAGCACGACCTTCGGCTTGATCATCGACAGCTGCCGGACCAGGTATGGCGAGCATGACTCGACCTCGTTCGGCATCGGGTCGCGGTTCTGTGGCGGGCGGCACTTGAGCACGTTGGTGATGTAGACGTCCGAGCGTCCCAGCCCAATTCGCGCCAGAAGCGTGTCGAGCAATTTGCCGGCGGCGCCGACGAACGGCTCGCCCTGACGGTCCTCGTTGAAGCCGGGCGCTTCGCCCACGATCATGATGTCGGCCGGGCACGGTCCCACTCCGGGCACGGCCTGGGTGCGCGTCGCATGAAGACCGCACTTGACGCAGGCGCGGACTTCGGTGTGGAGCTGCTCGAGCTCGAGCGATGTGCTAGGCGACTTTCACTCCCGTGTTGAATGTGATCAGGTCCCCCGCCTCTCGAATGGTCTGCATCACGGACTTGAGCTGATCGTCGGTGAGCGGAACGAGAGGAAGGCGGAACGGGCCGGCCGGGAAGCCCATGGCGTTGAGCGCGGACTTGATCGGCACGGGATTGGCCGCAGTGGTCATCAATGTCTTGATCACCGGCAGCAGCCCTTGGTGGATCTTCGTCGCGGTCTGGTTGTCCGCTCGTTCGTAGGCTTCGATCATCTTCTTCATCGAACGCCCGGCGATGTGTGAGACGACGCAGATGACGCCGTCGCCGCCGACCGCCAGCAGAGGCAGCGTCCAGCTGTCGTCGCCGCTCCACACCTTGAAGTGCTCCGGCTTACCCGCGCAGACGAGGCCGATCTGGTCCAGGTCGCCGCTGGCCTCCTTGACTCCGATGATGCCCGGCAGCTGCGCGCACCGAAGCGTCGTCGCCGCCGACATGTTGATCGCGGTGCGGCCCTGGATGTTGTACATGATCGTAGGGCCGACCTCTGAGATCGCCTTGAAGTGCTGATACATGCCCTCCTGCGGAGGCTTGTTGTAGTAGGGCACTACGGCGAGCAGGGCGTCGGCGCCTGCCTTCATCGCGCGCTCCGAGAGCTTGACCGAGTGGTGGGTGTCATTGCTACCCGTGCCGGCGACGACCGAGTGCCGCGGGATCGCCTTCTTGATGGCTTTCAGGAGCTCGATCTTCTCGTCATCGCTGAGGGCCGGCGACTCGCCGGTAGTGCCCGACACGACTACGCCGTCGGAGCCATCGGCGACCAACAGGACGGCCAGCTTCTCGGCCGCCTGATAGTCCACCGACCCGTCGGACTTGAACGGGGTGAGCATGGCGGTGAGCAGACGTCCGATTTCTGTTGACATCAGAGAACTCCCATTTCCAGTGCGCGTTCGGCGATCTGAACCGCGTTCAGCGCGGCTCCCTTGCGCAAGTTGTCGGAGACCAGCCAGAGCATCAAGCCATGGCTGGAAGAAAGGTCCTCTCGAATGCGGCCAACATACACCTCGTCTTTGCCGGCGACATGGTGCGGGGTCGGGTAGATCTTGGCGTGCGGGTCGTCGTCCACCAGCACGCCAGGCGCTTCGCCCAGGACGAGCCGCACGTCGTCCGCGCTCGCTTTTTCGTTGGTCTCGATCAGGACCGACTCGCTGTGGCCGATGGGTACGGGCACGCGGACGCAGGTGGCGGCGATCGGCAGCGACGCATCGTGGAGGATCTTGCGAGTCTCGTGGACCAGCTTCATCTCCTCCTCGTTGTAACCATCGGCGTCCGGCTTCCAGCCGCCCGGGATGACGTTGTACGCCAGTTGGTGCGAGGTGGCGGCCACGCTGGGTTCCTTGCCGGCCGCGATGGCCTGGGTCTGGTCTTCGAGCTCGTCCAGAAGCGCGCGTCCAGCCCCGGATGCAGCCTGGTAGCTGGAGACCACGACCCGCTTGACGCCGAACCGCTTGCGGAGTGGCTCGAGCACCATCGTCAGAGGGATCGTGGTGCAGTTCGGGCTGGCGATTATGCCTTCGTTGTCGCGAATATCTTCTGGGTTCACTTCGGGCACCACCAGCGGCACGTTGGCCTTCATGCGCCACGCCGAGCTCTTGTCGATCACCAGCGCCCCGGCTTCCGCGGCGGCCGGCGCGTAATGAAGAGAGATATCGGCGCCGGCGGCGAACATCACGATGTCGATGCCCTTGAAGACGGTCTCGTCCAGGCGCCGCAGCGTCAGGTGCTCGCCGTTGAAAGGCACCCGCGCCCCGATGGATCTCTCGGATGCGAACGCGGTCACGCTCGCCACGGGAAACTTGCGCTGGGCCAGGATCTGCAGCATCTGCTGGCCCACGAGTCCCGTCGCGCCGACGACGGCAACGTTTAAACGCTTGGAGGTGGGCACAGCCTCAGTTTAAGTCGATCCGGGCAGACATGGCGACTGCGCAGGGTAGGCGTACTGCGAGACGGAGGCCTGCTGCCGCTGCAGCACCGCGGCCACGAACAGCGGATGCACATTGCGAAGCTCGACGATGCGATCGGTCTGTCCAGGAGGCGGCTCCATGACCTTGGCTCGCGGAGAGATCAAAGGCATGACGACCAGTCGGCCGATCAAGCCGGCGACCAAGAACAACACGCCCAGCCAAAACGACACGCCTGCGATCACCGAGGCGGTCGGATCGTTGGAAGAGAATGCGAAAGTCGCGGCCACGACCCAGAAGACCGGCCACGCGATCAGAAGGGCGAGGGGAATCCAGAACGCGAGCGTTACCGTGCGGCCGCTGGATCGGGTCAGGGGCAGGAACCCGCTGGCACGTTGCGACACCACAGCGACGACGATCGTGAAGGCGATGAACCCGAGGCCGCCGAGGCAAACCAGGATCAGCAGCGCGTAGGTCCAGTCAGGAGGGGTCGCGAACTTGAATTTCTTCCACGTCTCGGCCGGGCGGCCGGTCATCGCGCAAACAGGAGGGAAGTCGTTCGCCCACAGCTGGGAGGCCCAGATCTGGACCTTACCCAAGCCGCAAACCGAGCAGCTCGTCGAGACCGCGATAGAAGCGCGGCTCACTCGTCACCTTGCGGATCGCGAGCAGAACCCCCGGCACATACGCCTCACGGCTCGTGGTGCGATGGGCGATGGTCAAGGTCTGGCCGGGGAGGCCGAAGATCACCTCCTGGTCGGCGACGAAACCTGGGAGCCGGATGCTGTGCACCCCCACGCCCCCCTCTTCCCCACCGCGCGTGCCCTCGAGCGTGACTTTCTCCGGCATCTTGTGGCTGAAGGGTTTGTTTCCGCGCCGCGCGGCCAGGCGCTTCGCCGTCGACAGCGCAGTACCCGAAGGCGCATCGAGCTTGGTCGCGTGGTGCATCTCGATCACCTCGGCCGCCTCGAAATGTGGGGCCGCGATTTCGGCCAGGTGCATCATCAGCACCGCACCGATCGCGAAGTTGGGCGCGACGATTCCGCCCAGGCGCTTTTCCTTGCATGCGGCCTCGATGCGTTCGATGCCATCGGCCGCAATGCCCGTGGTTCCGACCACAGGCGCGGCGCCCGCGGCAATCGCCGCGAGGGCATGGTGCAGAGCGACCGCCGGGCGAGTGAAGTCGACGAGCGCCTGCGGCCGCTTCTCGCGCAAGAAGGCGCCCAGGTCGTCGCCTTCGCCGACCCCGCCAACGTATTCGATATCCGGCTCCGCGGCCAGCGCCGCGGCGAGGATCGAGCCGACCTTGCCGCGGTGACCGGCGACCGCGACCTTGATCGGCCCGCTCATCTACCTACGGCCGCGTCCGCCGCCGTTGCGACCGCCGCGGTCGCCACCGCGGAAGCCTCCCTCGCGCGGGGGCGGTGGCGGTGACGCGAGAGCGGTGGCCATGACCTCCTTGTCGATCTTCTCCTCGATGGGCTCGCCCTTCGCGATCAGCTCGTCGATCGCCGCCTGGCGGCTGAGGTTCAGACGGCCCTGGCTGTCGATCTCGGTCGCCTTGACGACGATCTCGTCGCCCACGTTCGCGACCTCTTCCACCCGATCGACGCGGTGGTCGGTGAGCTTGGAGATGTGCACCAGGCCATCCTGGTTGGGCAGTACTTCGACGAAGGCGCCGAAGGGCATGATGCGAACGACCTTGCCTTTGTAGATCTTCCCCACCTCGACCTCGTCGGTCAGGCCCTTGATCCAGTCGATCGCCTTCTGGCCGGCCTCCTGGTCGACCGCCGCGATGAAGACCCGCCCATCGTCCTCGACGTCGATCTGGGCGCCGGTCTCCTCGGTGATCTTGCGAATCATCTTGCCTCCTGGGCCGATGATGTCGCGGATCTTGTCGGGGTTGATCTGGATGGTGGTGATGTGTGGCGCAAATGCGCTCATCTCGCTGCGCGGGCGTGGCAGGACGGCCAGCATCTTGTCGAGCACGAAGAGCCTCGCCACGCGAGCTTGCTCCAGCGCCTGGGCCAGGATCTCGTGCGTCAGGCCCTGGACCTTGATGTCCATCTGCAGGGCGGTGATGCCGTCTTTGGTGCCGGCCACCTTGAAGTCCATGTCGCCCAGGTTGTCTTCGACGCCCTGGATGTCGGTCAGGACCGCAAACTTTCCCTCGCGCGTGACGAGGCCCATCGCGATGCCCGCGACTGGCGCCTTGATGGGGACGCCGGCGTCCATGAGCGAAAGTGTCGAGCCGCATACGGCCGCCATCGACGTGGAACCGTTGGAGCTAAGGATCTCGGAGACCAGCCGCATCGTGTACGGCCACTCGTCGACCGAGGGAATGACGGCCAGTAGGGCTCGCTCTGCGAGCGCCCCGTGACCTATCTCGCGGCGGCCCGGGCCGCGCAGCGGCCGAGCCTCACCGACGGAGAACGGCGGGAAGTTGTAGTGGTGCATGTAGCGCTTGAACTCGTCCGGTGAGAGCCCGTCCAGCTTCTGCTGGTCGGACATCGAGCCCAGCGTTGCGATCGTCAGCGCCTGGGTCTGGCCTCTGGTGAATAGACCGGAGCCGTGCGTGCGTGGCAGCACCCCGACCTCGACTGTGATCTGGCGCACGTCTTTGAGGCCGCGGCCATCCGGGCGCACCCCCTCTTCGATGATGCGCTGGCGGACACGGTCCTTGACCTTCTTGTCGAACAGCTTGCCGAGGATGTCGGCGTGCTCCGGGAAGCGCTCGCCCAGCTCGGCGATGGTGCGCTTGCGCAGCTCGTTGACCGCGGTCTCGCGGGCGGCTTTGTCAGGATTGAACGCGGCCGCATCGAGCCGAAGGGCGAGATACTCGCTGACCACTTCGACGATCTGGGGCGGAAATGGCGGCGGGGTGTACTCGAACTTCGGCTTGCCGACCTCGCGCTGCAGCTCGAGCTGCCCGGCGCACACCTGCTTGATCGCCTCGTGCGCCATCTCGAGCGCTTCGAGCACGACCTGCTCGGACACGCCCTTGGCGCCCGCTTCCACCATGAGGATGGCGTCCGCGGTCCCGGCGACCACGAGGTCGAGCTCGGATTCGCCGATGCGCGACATCGGCGGGTTGACGATGAGATGGCCGTCAAGGTGGCCCATGCGGACCGCGCCGACCGGCCCCGCGAACGGGATGTCCGAGATCACCAGCGCGGTCGAGGCACCGTTGATGCTGAGGATCGTCGGGTCGTTTTCCTGGTCGACCGAGAGCACGGTCGACACGACCTGGACGTCGAGCCGGAACCCATCAGGGAACAGCGGCCGCAGGGGCCGGTCTGTGAGCCTTGAGGCGATGATGGCGGCTTCGCTGGGCCTGCCTTCCCTTCGCATGAAAGCGCCGGGAATCTTGCCCGCCGCGTAGAGCTTCTCCTCGTAATCGCAGGTGAGCGGGAACCAGTCGATTCCCTCCCGAGGCTCCTTCGCCATCACGGCGGTGCTCAGGACGACCGAGTCGCCCTGCCGGATCACCACCGCGCCGTTCGCCTGCTCGGCCACCCTGCCGGTCTCGATCGATAGCCGCTTGTCGGCGACCTCAACGTTTTTCGTGACTATTGCCACGTGACTACCTCCATTTGGGAGGGCGCATGTACTAGTCGCGTCTTTGGGCCAGATTCCTAGCAGCTGCCGTCAAAACCAATGTCTTGATGAGAGCTTCTAAGAGCTGACCCGCGCGACCGGGAGCCCTCCCGATTGAATTGCCGCTATCTCCTGATCCCGAGCTTGCCGACGAGCGCGCGATACCGCTCCACGTCGGTGTCTCTCAGGTAGTTCAGCAGTCGCCGTTGCTTGCCAACCAGGAGGAGTAGGCCGCGGCGCGAGTGATGGTCCTTGGCGTGCGTCTTCAGGTGCTCGGTGAGCTCCCGGATGCGCGTCGTCGAGAGCGCGACCTGGACCTCGGGCGAGCCCGTGTCCTTCTCAGCCCGCCGGTACTCGGCGATCACTTTGCTCTTGACTTCAGTCTCTTCTGCCAAACCGAAGCGAAATTATACCGGCCAAGTGGTAACCACCGTTACGGGACGATCTCGACGCTGCCGTCGGAGCGTGGATCCGCGCCTGCTCGCCATGCCGCAGGACCGTCGATCACTATCGCGTGGGCGTGGCCCAGACTGTGGTGCCCGGCGGGCATCAGCTCGATCTTCAGGCCCGAGCGATTGAGATCGCGCGCATCGGGATCGTCGGCCTCCACCGAGATCACCTCCCCGCCCGCCTGGACGCGGATTCGCGGCCGGGCCACCGCTTCCGCGGGCTCCAGCCCGCGGTCCACCAGGTTGATCAAGACCTGGGTCTGCAGCTGCGGCTGGCCATCGCCTCCCATCGATCCAAACACGATCGCGGGTCGACCATCGCGCGTGGCCATGGCCGGGATCAGTGTGTGCATCGTCCGTTTCTTCGGCTCCAGCCGATTGACGTGGTTGGGATCGAGCTTGAAGTAGGCGCCGCGGTTCTGCAGCAGCATGCCGGTGCCCTCGGCCACGATCCCCGAGCCGAAGCCATAGGCGACGCTCTGGATGAGCGACACGAAATTTCCGTGCTCGTCAGCAGCGCACATGTAGATCGTGTCGCCGCCCTCCCGGGCGTCGCTGGTTCCGACGGCGGCATGACCGGCGTCGAGAAACGGATCGAGGGGTGCGACGGCGAACTCCGGGTCGGTGATGTAGCGATCGCGGAGCGGGTAGCACTGGTCACGGATTTGCTTGAAGGCGGTAACGAAACCAACTCCGGGTTGGACCTGTTGGGGCGACAGGCGGTCAAGCCTGGCCAGCATTGCCAGGGCGGTCAGTCCCTGCGTCGGAGGAGGCAGCTCGAAGACCGTCAGGTCGCGATAGCGAACGCTCAGCGGCTCCACCCACTGCGACCTGTGGGCGACGAGGTCCTTTGCGGTCACGAAGCCATCGCGTCGCTTGATCGCTTCAGCGATCGCGGCGGCGATCTCCCCTCGGTAGAACGTGCCGATCCCGTTGCGACCGATGTCGTGCAGGACCGATGCGAGGTCTGGATTACGAAGGAGCATGCCGCCCTCCATGGGCGGGTAGAGCTCGTACGCCGCGGGCTCTTTCACGAGCAGCTCGGCCCCCTCTTTGAGAAACACCGAGAGCCGGTCCGTGATGAGATACCCATCGCGGGCCAGCGCCGTTGCCGGCTCGAGCACCGCGGCCATGCCCAGCGTCCCGTCCCACCGGCGCGCCCGCATTGGCGGGCCAGACGATCGCCATCAGGTCCCCGCCGACCGACGTCATCTGAGGGTAAACCACGCACAGCACCGCGTCGGCGGCGATGGCCGCGTCGACAGCGTTGCCGCCGTCGCGAAGCACCTGCGCACCGGCCTCGGAGGCGAGCTGGTGCGGGGTGGCGATGACCCCCTTCGTCACCTAGAAATTATCGCGGCGTTATCTATCGCGGCGTGATGAACTCGATCGCCCCGGGCTGGATCTCGAACAGCGCCGGCAGGAAGCCCGGATCCTCGCCGTCGAGGTCGATCCGGACCTCCTGCGGCGAGGTCACCGATATGCGCTTGCCGTACATGAATTGGACCTTCGGGTTGTGCTCGTCCATGTGCGCGCCGGTTCGGACAGTGCCGATGCCCCGAATGGTCTCGAGCTTGCCGGCGTTGCCGACGAGGATCACATCGAACACGCCGTCGGTCGGCGAGGCGGTCGGCGCCATCCGCATGCCACCCCCGAAGTACTGGCAGTTGGCGATCACGACCTGCTGGGCCTTGAGGTCGTGAGCGACGCCGTCGACCACCACGTTCATCGGCTTGTTCTTCCAGGCCAGCAACGACATGAGTGACGCGAGCGTGAAAGTCGCGCTGCCGAGGCGCTTGCTCCCGTTGTTGACGCGGTGCACGACATCGCCGCCGAGCCCGGCGTCGGCGATGTTGATGAAATGCCGAACCCCGGTGCTGCCGTCGTTGGCCTTGTAAGACACGCAGCCTGCGTCGAGCCGGCGCGTGATTCCCGTCCGGAGGATCTGGACCGCTGCCTTCGGGTCCAGCGGAATCTTCAAGGTGCGCCTGAAGTCGCCGCCCGTGCCGAGCGGCAGCATGGCGAGGCGGCTGGTCGTGGGGATGGGCGCACCGTTGTGGAAGAAGCCGTTGACGACCTCATTGAGCGTGCCATCGCCTCCGACCGCAACGATCACGGGTCGCGACTCCCTCACCCCGCGCTCGGCGATCTCCGTCGCCTCCAGCGGACGGGTCGTGAGCACGGCTTCGTACGGGATCCCGGTCGAGGGCAGCCAGGTGGTGATTGCGGACCACTCGCGGCCCGCGCGCCCGGCGCCGGAGGCTGGGTTGACGATGAAGAGTACGTCCGCCACGCTACCGCGCGCCTCCAAGTGCGTGCGGATTCATGATCCCGGCGGGATCGATTGCCTCTTTGACCGACCTCCAGACTCGCATCCACCCTCCCATCTCGTCGGCGACCCATCGCGCCCTCACCTGGCCGGTGCCGTGGTGGTGGCTGATGGTAGCGCCAAGCTCCAGAGCCGATGTCATCGCGCCCTCCCAGGCTCGGTTGTAAGCCGACCGAGCTTCCTCTTCCGTGTCCCCCGCGCCCGCGAACGAGAAATAGGCGCAGCAGCCCTGCTCATAGGCATGACTGAAATGGCATAACGCCGCTCCTCCGACGGCTATTGCGGCTTTGACGCGAGCGTGAAGCTCTGGGAGCCTGGTCCATGGAGCCGCCAGCTCGATCACATCGAGGTACGAGCACGGCGGCTCGAGCATCCTCTTGAGTCGCTCGGCGGATAGATCGAACCGGTGCCGCTTCCAGCGCTCCCATGGCTCCTCGCCGAGATCTGTCGCGTGACCTGCCAGCTTCCGCACCTCTGCGGCTTCCGCAGTGGCGATGCTCTCATGCCCCGCGGTCGCGACCACGAGCACGCTGCTGCCAAGCGGAAGGTCGTAACCGTTGAAGGCGGCGTCCTCTGGATCGTAGAGACGCATCAGAAGCGGCCGGATCCCCGTCTGCATGATCGCGCGCATGCATTCGAGGCCGGATTTGAGGTCGGAGAACCCGTAGCCCCGGCCAATGACGGTCTCGGGGAGCCGGTGCACTTTCAGAACCGCGCCGAGGATGATTCCGAGCGCCCCCTCCGAACCCAGCCAGAGCTCGTGCAGGGCCGGTCCCACCGCCGAGCGCGGGCCCGGGCGAGGAGCGGCGAACGTCCCGTCGGGAAGCACCACCGCCAGGCCCAGGACCATGTCCTCGATGCTGCCGTACCGGCTCGATTCCTGGCCTGAGGACCGTGTCGCGCAGAGCCCGCCGACGGTCGTGCCGGCCAGTGAGCTCGGGTAATGGCCCAGCGTCAGGCCGCGGTCGTTGAGATGCTTTTCCAGCGCCAGCCCGTTGACGCCCGACTCGGAGGTGCAGGTCAAGTTGGTTTCATCGACTTCGAGGATGCGATCGAAGGCGCCCATATCGATCACCAGCTCGCCTTTCTGTGGGCCAAGCGCGCCGCACACCCCAGTGGCGCCGCCCAAAGGCGTGACCGTGGCCGCGTTAGCCGCAGCCCAGCGGAGGATGGCGGAGACCTGCTCGCGGCCGGAGGGCCGAGCCACGAGCACTCGCGGCGCGGACTTGCCCGCGCGCTCATCCATGATCGCCAGCGGCCACAGGTCACGGACGGCGCGCTCGTCGAGCGCGGCCGCGCCCAGGATGGCTTCTAGCTCCGTTCTCACGTTCCGGATTTTGCGGCCCAGCGGCCCGCGAGCCAGCCGGTGAGGATGGGCACCCCGAATCCGCAGGTCCCGGCGTAGTCGTATCCACCCAACACCGCCCCGGCGGCGTACAGGTTCGCGTACGGCGCCTGGCCGCTCACATCGAGCGGGTGGAGCTGGTTGTCCGTGCGCAGGCCGCTTCGGAGCTCCTCGGCCGCGTCGATGTACTGCAGGTGCTGCAAGCGCGTCCCAGTAGTACCCACGGCCTCGCCGTCGTGGAATACTCCCAGGCCCAACAACGGCTCGCTCGTCAGCCGGCCGCCATCGAGACCTCCGCCGATGTGATGGCCCGTCGCCAGGATGAACGAATCGCCGCGCAGCGAACGGTCGCCAGCGCGCACCGACGTGATCCGGTCACGAGCCGACTCGACGGATTGCACCGTCGCCTTGATCGAGCCCAGACCGATCGCCTGCTGGAGCCGCCACCCGTGCGGCGACGGCGTCGTCGACAGGAGCTCGAACGAATCCTGCGGCAGGTTTGTGAACCCCGGCGGGTAAGCGGCTGTGGCCGCCCGAGCCTTCGTGAGGATCGGCGCGCGCCGCCCGTACAGGTCTGTGAGCGCCGCTGATACCGGCAGGTCCGGGATCGAGACCTGTTCGGCGAACGCCGTGATCCCGTGCAGCTCGGTCAGCGCTTGCGCCGTCGCGGCCGCGTCGTAATCCCCGACCTCCGCGACGCCGACCACCGCCACCCTTCGGCCGATCAGTGCTTGCAGCTCGCCAGGCGCGACAGTGGCCGGGACGAGATTCCCCGGCCGCGCGAGCCCATGGATGTCGGAATAGCGGCCGCGCGTCCGCCAGCCGCCCTCCACCTTCAGGCCGTCCTTCTCGAGTGCGAGCAGCAACGATTGGATCGCAGCGTCGAGCTCGAGGCTCAGGCGTACGGAGTCGAGCCCTAGCCGCGTGAACGGGTGGTGCGGCTGCGTCTTGAGAATGGCTTCGAGGTCGTCGACGACCTCCATCGCTCCCGCATACAGGGCGGTGGCGCCCGGCGCTCTCGCGACGACGGTCACCTCCGCTCCCTCGCGCCTTGCGCCCAAGGCGGCGCTGTAGCCGGCGATGCCGCCGCCGATGACGATCACTCGGCTCATAGCTTCATGACTTGACGATGCGTCTCGTGTCCGTCACGTCGCGCTTCAATTGCTGCACGAGATCGTCCACCTTCGGGAATGCGATGTCCGCATGCAGGTAGCGAACGAAATGAAACTCGAGCCGCTGCTGGTAGAGGTCTCCTTCGAAATCGAGCAGGAACGCCTCGACCCGCAGCTGCGTGCCTCCGAACGTGGGCCGGTACCCCACCGAAAGTGCGGCGATGAAGTCGCCTTCAGGGGCTCTGACCCGGCCGGCGTATGCGCCGAGCGCCGGCACGAGCTTGTTCGGTTCGATGGCGATGTTGGCCGTGGGGAAGCCGAGCGTTCGGCCGACCCGGTCCCCCGCCTCGACCGGACCTGAGAGCGAGTACTCGCGCCCCAACAGCCGGTTCGCGGTTTCCACGTCGCCCAAGGTGACCAGACGCCGCACGTCCGAGCTGTGCAGCGCTTTCCCATCGACGAGGAACGGAGGCACGACGGCGACCACGTGGCCATGGTCGCGGAGCCAGTCCGCGCTGCCCTGGCGCTCGCGACCAAACGCGAAGTCGAACCCGATCACCCACCTGCGCACGTCCATCACCGCGGAGAGCTGGTCGACGAACTCCTGAGGAGACAGCGCGGACAGGGCACGATCGAAGCGCAGCACGATTGCATGCTCGATCCCGTGCGACTCGATCAAAGCGAGCTTCTCCTGCAACGTCGTGATCGACTGTGGGCAGTTGGCGGGGTCGAGCAGGCAGCGCGGATGTGGTTCGAATGTGATCAAGGCCGGCTGCGACTGCTCGTCAACGGCCGCCTCCACCGTCTTCCGGATCACCTCGGCGTGGCCGAGATGGACGCCGTCAAAACTGCCGACGGTCAGCGCGACACGGCCGATGGGGCTCGACGGAAGCCCCAGATGAACCTTCAGCTCAGGACCTTCTCGGGCACAAATGTGCGGCGAAGCGGATCGGTGTGCCCGAGCGCCACGAGGCGGCCGGTCAAATCATGGGCGCGAATGGGACCCGGTCCGGGCTCCGGGAGGACGCGGACCGCGCGTCCCTGGCGGACCATCGCCTCCTGCTCGACGTTGAGGCGCACGCGCTCCATGTCCGGCAGTATGACTTCGGCCGGGAGCAGTCGATCCCGAACGTCCTCGGCGCTAGTCTGCGCTCCGACCGTCATCGCGGTCTCGACCGTCAGCGGGCCGTACGCCGTGCGGACCAGGCGGCCCAGGTAGCCCCCGACCCCCAGCTGGCGGCCGAGGTCGCGAGCGATGGAACGCAGGTAGGTCCCGCTCCCGCACCGGATCTCCACCCGCGCGACGGCCTGGGGTCCCGGCACAAAGTCGAGCACGCGAGCCTCATAGACCTCCACCTCCCGAGCGGCCGGCTTCGGCTCCTCGCCTCGGCGCGCGAGGCGGTACGCCCGCTCGCCCTCGACCTTGACCGCCGAGAAGGCGGGCGGCTCCTGGAGGATGCGGCCGGTGAAGTGCGTCAGGGCCCGGGCGACAGCGTCGATCGTCAGCCCGCTCGGATCGCCCTGTGGAATCGCCTCCGCCTCGGCGTCGTCGGTAGCCGTCGCAAACCCCAGATGGATGTCGGCCACGTACGTCTTGGAGAGCTGATGCGCAAACTCGGCGAGGCGGGTCGCGGATTCAAAAAGGATGGGCAGCACGCCGGTGGCAAGCGGGTCCAGGGTGCCGGCGTGGCCTACACGATGCGCGCCCGTAAGGTGTCGCAACCTGCTGACGACCTGGAAGGACGTCTCACCGGCGGCCTTGTCGACGTTGAGGACGCCGCTTACGAAAGTGCGGTCAGGGCTTCGCTGAGGCGGCATTGATCGCCTCCTTGGACGCCGACAGCACCATCCGCACCGCCTCGTCCATGGACTTCTCGATCTCCGCCCCCGCCGCTCGGATGTGGCCGCCCCCGCCAAACGTCGCGCACAACGCCGCCGCGTCGACGGCGCCCCGGCTGCGCACGCTGATCTTCGTCAAGTCGGACGAGACCTCTTTGAAGAGGATGGCGAGCTCCAGCCCGGCGATGCTGTTGAGGGTGTCGATGATGCCCTCGGATTCGGCCATCACAGCGCCCGCTTCACGCAGCATCCGGCGCGTCACCTTCGCCCATGTCAGCCTCCCCTGGAGCTCGATCCGCATCGTCGCCAGGGCCAGAGCGCTGAGCTTCAAGGTGGTCTCAGGCCGCATCTTGTAGACCTGCGTCGCGATGTGGCCCGGATCGGCGCCGAGGCGCGCCAGCCTCGCCGCGTCCTCGAGCGCCCGCGGGGTCGTGTTTTCGTGGCGGAAGCCACCGGTGTCGGTAAGAAGCGCGACGTAGAGGTTGATGGCGATGGTGGGCGTGATCGGGTACTCGAAATGGTCGAGCATCTCCATCACCATCTGGCCGACCGCGGAAGCTTCAGGCTCGATCACGTTGATGTCGCCGAATCGCGAGTTCGATGGATGATGGTCGATGTTGACGATCGTCGCGTGTGAGGCGATTTGCTTGACGCTGCTCCCGGAACGTTCGAGGTTGCCGGAGTCAAAGAAGAACACCAGCTCCGGATCGGCGCCTGGAGGCGGCACCACGTCGACCTGCTCGAATCCCGGCAGGAACGCGTACATCTGAGGCAGCGGTGGCGGTATGACCACCCACGCGTGCTTGCCCGCGGATCGCAAGGCCTCGGAGAAAGCGAGACTACAGCCGAGTGTGTCCCCGTCGGCATCCTTGTGTCCGAAGATCAGGATCTCCTGATTGGAGTCGATGAGGTCCTTGATCTCGTCGTACTCATGGCGTGTCTCGGGCTTCGGGGTTGCTATTTCGTCTCCTCCTCGGGTGCCGGGAGAACTTCTTTGAGCAGCTCCGAGATGTGCACGCTGTACTCGATCGACGGGTCGAGCTCGAAGCGCAGGTCGGGCGAGTACCTGAGGTTCTGCAGCCGGCGCCCCAGCTCGTGGCGGATGAGGCCCTTCGCCGAGTCAAGGCCTTTCATCGACGCCTTCTTCTGATCCGGGTCGCCCAGCACACTTACTCGAACGCGGGCCTGACGCAGGTCCGGTGACATGCGCACCGCCGTGATGCTCACGAAACCGATCCGTGGATCCTTGAGCTCGCGACGAATTATGGACATGATCTCCTCACGCACCTGCTCTCCGACCTGATCGGCGCGGTAGCTCGGCATGGCGACCTCCGCAGTCAATTTATTGGCGGAACTCAGATTTCTTCGCGCTCGAGACGGTACGTCTCCATCGTGTCACCGGTCTGGAAGTCCTCGAAGCCCTCGAGCCCAATGCCGCACTCCTGTCCTGCCGGCATCTCCCGCACATCCTCTTTGAAGTGTTTCAACGAGCTGATCCGGCCTTCGTGAAGCAGCTCTTTGCCCCGGAACAGCTTGGCCCAACCGCCGCGGCTGACCTTGCCTTCCAAGACGCGGCTGCCGGCGATGATGCCCAGCCGCGGGATCTTGATGGGGATGAGGACCTCGACCTTGCCCTCGCGGATCTGTCGATACGTCGGTTCGCGCAAGCCCTTAGCGGCGCGCTCAACGTCCTCGGTGAGCTTGTAGATGACGTCGTAGTAGCGAACCTCGACCTTCGCCCGCTCCGCCGCCGCCGTTGCGGCCGGCGTCGGCTTGAGGTTGAAGCACACGATGATCGCGTTCGAGACGCCGGCGAGCAGAAGGTCTGAGTCGCTGACGGCGCCGACGCCCTGGCCGACGATCTTGATCGCGACCACTGGGTCTTCGATCTTCTGGAGCGCGCTGAGGAGGGCTTCGAGCGTGCCCTGTGCGTCCGCCTTGACGACCAGGCTGAGCTCCTTGACCTCGCCTTCCTTGGCTCGGCGCGCGAGCTCTTCCAGCGTGATCCGTGGAGCGACATCCCGGGCCGCTTCACTAGTGCGGCGCTCGGTCAGCTTGGTGAGGGCGATCTGGCGGGCGACCTTTTCGGAGCCGACGACCTGGAAGATGTCGCCCGCCTGCGGGACCTCGCTCATGCCGGACACGACGACGGGGGTCGCCGGCGGCGCCTCTGTGACGCCTTGGCCGCGATCGTCTGTGAGAGCCCGCACGCGGCCGTAGATGTGGCCGCACACGAAGTCGTCGCCGACCTTCAACGTGCCCGCCTGCACGAGCACGGTCGCGACCGGGCCGCGGCCGCGCTCGAGGTGAGCGTCGACGACGGTGCCGATGGCGTTTCGATCGGGGTTGGCCTTCAGCTCGAGGATGTCCGATGACAGGACGATGGTCGTCAGCAGGTCGTCGATGCCTTGCCCTGTTTTGGCGCTGAGATGGACACACTCGAGCTCGCCACCATAGTGGCGTGTGACGAGGCCCTGGGCCGCCAGCTCCTGGTGGACGCGGTCCGGGTTGGCGTTCTCTTTGTCGATCTTGTTGATCGCGACGATGATCGGGACCTTGGCCGCGCGGGCGTGATGGATCGCCTCGATGGTTTGCGGCATCACGCCGTCGTCGGCGGCCACGACCAGCACCACGAGGTCCGTGACCTGCGCGCCCCGCGCGCGCATGGCGGTGAAGGCCTCGTGGCCTGGGGTGTCGATGAACACGACATCGTGCCCGTCCGCCGTCTCGATCTTGTACGCGCCGATGCGCTGGGTGATGCCGCCGGCCTCACCCGCGGCGACGCGCGTCTTGCGGATCGCGTCGAGGATCGAGGTCTTGCCGTGGTCCACGTGGCCGAGGACGGTGACGATGGGCGGGCGCGGGACCAGCTTGGTCGGGTCTTCGTTGGCCAGCGAGAAGAGCTCCTCTCGCGAGGTCGTGACGACGTCGCCCTCGCCCTCCTTGGCTTCGACGGCGACCACGTCTTCGCTCAACACCGGTTCGACGGTGAAGCCGAACTCGTCCGCCACGATCTCGGCGGTGGAGAAGTCGATGACCTGGTTGATCGTGGCCAGGATCTTGGACGCCATCAGCTTCTTGATGACCTCGACCGGGCTCACTCCGAGCTTCTCGGCGAGGTCCTTGACCGATAGAGATGGCGGCAGGACCGCCTTGCGCTCGCCGTTGGCCTCGATCTTGACCGCGACTGAGGTCGGCTTGAAGGCCGAGCGGGCAGCCTCGATCGCGCCCGGCGCCAATGGCGCCGAGGCGTTACGCGTCAGCCGCCGTTGCTGGAGGAAGTTCACCAGCTCCTTTTGGCTGATACCGAGTTCGCGTGCGAGTTCGTGTGCCTTCATGCCCGAACGTATGATTATGCCGCTCGGGGCGAATTCGAAACCTGAGGTCGGCCGGCCTACGAACCCAGCTCAGCCCACACTTCGGCGCCGACGGTCGCCTTCAAAGCCCTGTCCAAGGCCTTCTTTTTACGGGCGATTTCGATGCACGAAGGGTCGCGATGAAGGTACGCGCCGCGCCCATGAGCCCTCCCGCTGAGGTCTAGCGCGGCGGCTCCGTCAGCGCGGCGCACCACCCGCACGAGACTGCCCTTGCCCGCCTCCTGCCTGCACGCCACGCAGGTGCGGACAGGCTCACGCCGTTGGGTCGGCATCGCTCTGACCGTCGGCCTCGCCGGCTTTGATGTCGATGCGAAAGCCCGTGAGCTTCGCGGCGAGACGAGCGTTCTGGCCGTCCCGCCCGATCGCCAGAGAAAGCTGGGAGCGCGGCACCAGGACGGTGGCTGTGCGCGTGCCTCGGTCGATGCTGACCGACTCGGCCTTGGCGGGCCCGAGCGCGGCGGCGACGAATGCTTCCGGGTCATCGGACCACGGGACGATGTCGACGTGCTCGCTCGCCAGCTCGCTGAGGATGGCGCGGTGACGCACGCCTTTGGGCCCGACACACGCGCCCACGGGATCGATGCCGGGCTCGGTGGCCGAAACTGCGACCTTCGTGCGCAGTCCCGGCTCGCGAGCGATCGCCCGCACCTGGACCGTGCCGGCTTTGATCTCCGGAACCTCCGCCTCGAGCAGGCGGTGCACGAACATGCGCGCCGCGCGCGAAACGCGGACCTGCGCCTGGCGCGGGTTGTGCTGGGGGTCGAGGATCATCACGAGCACGGGCCGGCCCGGATGCAACAGCTCGCCTGGGATCTGCTCCTCCGGCGGCATCACACCTTCGGCGCGACCGAGGTCCACGTAAACGGTGCCCGCCTCGGACCGATCCACGATACCGGTGGCCAGCTCACCGCGATGCTCGGCGACATCGCGCAGCACCTTGTCGCGCTCGAGGTCGTGGATGTGACGCAGCACCGCGTGCTTGGCGGTCTGCGCGGCCATCCGCTTGAAGTCCTCGGATGGAAGCGTGCGCACCATTTCGCTGCCGTCGCTGCGTACGACGCGACTCGTGACCTCGAGCGCACCGGTCTTGGTATCGAGCGTCACGCGTACGTCGCCCGGCGGATTGAATGCGCGAATGTATGCGGTCGCGAGCGCCACCTCGACGGTGTGCAGCATCTCCTCGAAGGGGATGCCCACCTCGGCGCAGAGCGCCGTCAGGGCGTCTGCGAGGCTTTCGGTGGACGGCTCAGATTGCGACCGCGAGCCTGCCCGCGACAACGTCATCCCATGCAATGTGAACTATTACCGGCGCTCTCCCTCGCGCGCCCTGCCCCGAGACCGCGATGCCCGCCGAGTCGACGGCGACCAACTGCCCCTCGATCACGGTTTCAGAAGGTCCGCTGCGATAGCGGATGTTGACCCGCTTGCCGTTGAACCTTTCGTAGTCGCCATGGCCTCGCAGTGGCCGTTCGGCGCCTGGCGAGGACACCTCGAGGTCATAGGGTCCATCGATCAGGCGCGAGTGATCGAGCAGCGGACCTGCGACGCGACTCACGCGCTCGCAGTCTTCGATGGTGATCGGCTCGGCATGGTCGATGGAGATTCGCAGCGTCCGTCCTG
>WNFO01000949.1_pt1 | contig 22161 bp, 21 predicted proteins | sample 5400251 | NCBI WGS metagenome assembly WNFO01 (sample SAMN13153354, study PRJNA577476) | soil metagenome | isolation source: 100 cm saprolite under Madrone tree | place: USA:California | collected 2016-06-14
AGCACCGGCAGTACCGGAGCGAGCACCGGCACAACGGCCGGCAGCGCCGCGAGCGGCAGCGTCTCCGGCAGCACCGCCAGCACGGGCGCGAGCACCGGCACCACGGCCGGCAGCGCGCAGACCTCCAACTCGGGCGGCGTCTCCGGCAGCACCGCCAGCACGGGCGCGAGCACCGGCACCACGGCCGGCAGCGCGCAGACCTCCAACTCGAGCAGCGTCTCCGGCAGCTCCGGCAGCACGGGCGCGAGCACCGGCACGACGGCCGGCAGCACCGCGAGCGGCAACGTATCCGGCAGCACCGGCAGCACCGGCAGCACGGGCAGCTCCGGCAGCACGGGCGCGAGCACCGGCACCACGGCCGGCAGCGCTCAGACCTCCAACTCGGGCGGCGTCTCCGGCAGCACTGGAAGCACCGGCGCGAGCACGGGCACCACAGCCGGCAGCACGGCTAGCGGCAAAGTATCCGGCAGCACCGGCAGCATCGGCGCGAGCACGGGCACCACGGCCGGCAGCACTGCTAGCGGCAGCGTCTCCGGCAGCACCGGCAGCACCGGCGCGAGCACCGGCACCACGGCCGGCAGCACTGCTAGCGGCAGCGTCTCCGGCAGCACCGGCAGCACCGGCACCACGGCCGGCAGCACCGGCGTCAGCACAGGCACCACTACCGCCAGCGCGGGCGGAGGTGCCAGTGGCCAGGCCGGCGGGCCAAGCGGAAACAACGGTGGCGTGAGCGGAGCGACCGCGACAGGCGGCGTGTCCGGCGCCACAGCGTCCACGGGGACCGGCGCGGTGCTCGCGGCGACAGGTTTCCCGATCCTCGGCGGACTCCTGGGCATCGGTCTTGCCCTACTCGGAGCCGTCGGCCTTCGGATCGGTCGCAGAAAGTAGCAGTTCGAATCCAGACGTTTCTTGGATGTGGCCGCCCCACCACGGGGCGGTCACTCCATTGATTTAGAAAGGAGAGCGCGCCATGGAGCTTTCGCCCGGTGGCATCATCGCCTGGATCATCGTGGGGCTAATCGCCGGTTGGGCGGCATCAACCGTCAGCCGAGGCCACGGCTACGGGCTGATCGGGGACATCATCGTTGGCCTGATCGGCGCGCTCTTGGGCGGCTTCCTGGCCGGCTTCTTCATCCATGGCAGCGTCGGCCTGGTCGGCACCATCATCATCGCCTTCCTCGGTGCCCTGGTTTTGCTCTTCATCCTGAGGCTGTTCGGACGCGGTCGGGCACGCGCGTGAGCGATTGCTGAAGCTGTGGGGCCCGGTTTGCGGGCCCCTTGAACTACCTCACTTGTACGGCGACTTCCCCACCCCCGGGGCGCTTTGATTTAAGCCGGACAAGACTCTTAGGAGGGGCGACGTGGAGGTAGCCACCCTGCCGGCCGGCCGCCGGCCTACGGGTGAGTCCAAGTTGCGTGAGGCAGGAAGGTTGCTGGAGGCGGGCCGCCTGAGGCCACGGCAGCGGGTGCGCGCCGTGCACCGGCTGGAGAAAGCGCAGACAGCAGCCTCAATTGCTCTTGGCGCCGTGTCCTCCTACCTCGAGGCCGACATGGAGCTGCCGGCGTTCTTCGGCCACCTTGGCGAGACCGTCGCCGGACTCGTGGGCGCACGGCGCGTCGCCTTTTGGCGGCTTTCATCACATGGAGCTCTTGCCGTCCAGCCGGAACCGTTTGGCTTCCGGTCCCAATCGCCGGTCCGCAGTCTCAGGATCCCCCTGGCGCGCGACGGTAAGGCAGTCGCGGAGCGAATCGTTTTCCGCGATGAGCTCGAGCTGCGCAACGGCACGTGCGCCGAGCTCGACGAGCTCTGGCGCGAGAACGGTTTGCGCGGAATGCGCAACTCGATAGCGGTCTCGTGGCCAGCCGGCGATCGGCGGATTGGCGCCCTCGCGGCCTACGACTCACAGCGCGGCTTCACTACCGACGACGCCTGGGTGCTTCGTATTGCGGCCACGGCCACCGGTCTCGTCTGGCAGTACCGCGAGGCAGAGGAGGAGCTCGACGTTGCCGTCGAGCGGCTGGAAGAGGCGATGGCTGCACGGCGCCAGCTCCTGGCCAATGTCGCTTCGGGGGGTGACGAGGCCAGGCGCAGGTTCGCGAGCGCCCTGCATGACGATTCGTTGCAGCTGCTCACGGCCGCCGAGCTGCAGCTGCAGCGCATCCGCAACGACAGCTCCAACAGCCGAAGCAACGCCCAGCTCGACCAGCTGGCGGCGACCATCAAGAAAGTCGAGGACTCACTACGCCGGCTGTTGATCACTGTCAGCCCTGAAGCCCTGGATCTCAAGGTCGGACTCAAAGAGGCGATCCGCGACCGCCTCGAAACCCTCCGAGTGCACACCGGCATCGAGCCTGACCTCGACCTGCAATTCCCCGATGATCTGCCGAACGAAGTCGAGTTGATTGTCTTCAAGAACGTCGCCGAGGCGCTGACCAACGTTGAGAAGCACTCACATGCGACCCGCATCCGGGTCGCCGCCTCAGCCCTTGACGGAGGAGTCGTCGTAGAGGTGGCCGACGACGGCGCCGGTTTTGTCGTCGACGAGTGCATGCACGTCCCCGGTCATCTTGGGCTGCTCGCAATGAAGGAGCGCGCCCAGCTGATGGGCGGCTGGTGCCGCATAGCCAGCGAGCCAGGTCAAGGAGCCAAGGTCAAGTTCTGGGTACCTGCCGCGTAATCGAGAGAGAAGGGAGAGGAGAAAAATCACAATGGCAAGCAGAGCCCTAGCCCCGGAGAGCGCCGATCACAGGGTGATGCTGCGGGTCCTCACCGCGGTCAAGCGCGGTGACTTTTCCGTGCGCATGCCGATGAGCTCGCCCGGACCGGCGGGCAAAGTGGCGGCCGCCATCAACGACATCATCGAGTCCAACCAGCGCCTCGAACGCGAGCTGCGCCGGCTCAGCAAGCACGTTGGCAAAGAGGGCCAGGTCAAGCACGCGTCGATCGGCGACTCCGGTGGGGCGTGGGCAGCAACCCTCGACTCGATCAACGACCTGATCGAGGACGTGGTGCGCCCTAACAGCGAGATGGCCCGCGTCATCAACGCCGTCGCCAGAGGCGACCTCTCGCAGACGATGTCGACCGACATCGACGGCCGCCGGCTGCAGGGACAGTTCCTGGAAACGGCGCGGATCGTGAACACGATGGTCAACCAGCTGCGTGCGTTCAGCTCCGAGGTGACCCGCGTCGCGCGTGAGGTGGGCACGGAGGGCAAGCTCGGCGGCCAAGCGCAGGTGCCGGGAGTCGCCGGCGTATGGAAGGACCTCACCGACAACGTCAACAACATGGCCGGCAACCTGACGAGCCAGGTCCGCAACATCGCCGAGGTGACGACAGCGGTCGCCAACGGAGACCTTTCGCGAAAGATCACCGTCGAAGGCCAGGGCGAGATCCTCGAGCTCAAGGACACCATCAACACGATGGTCGACCAGCTCAACGGGTTCGCCTCCGAGGTGACGCGCGTCGCGCGCGAGGTCGGCACCGAGGGGAAGCTCGGCGGCCAGGCCGAGGTGAAGGGCGTGGCCGGCACCTGGAAGGACCTCACCGACAACGTCAACCTGATGGCCGGTCAGCTCACCAACCAGATTCGCAACATCGCCGACGTCACCACCGCCGTCGCCAACGGCGACCTCTCCAAGAAGATCACGGTCGACGTACAGGGCGAGATCCTCGAGCTCAAGAACACCATCAACACGATGGTCGACCAGCTCAACGCGTTCGCCTCCGAGGTGACTCGAGTCGCCCGCGAGGTGGGCACCGAGGGAAAGCTCGGCGGCCAGGCTCAGGTCAAAGGCGTCGGCGGCACGTGGCAGGACCTGACCGACAACGTCAACTCCATGGCCGGCAACCTCACCAGCCAGGTTCGGAACATCGCCGAGGTGACCACGGCCGTCGCCAATGGCGACCTCTCCAAGAAGATCACGGTCGACGTCCAGGGTGAGATTCTCGAGCTCAAGAACACCATCAACACGATGGTCGACCAGCTCAACGCCCTCGCGTCCGAGGTCACACGCGTTGCGCACGAGGTCGGCACCGAAGGCAAGCTGGGCGGTCAGGCCCAGGTCAAGGGCGTGGGCGGTATCTGGAAGAATCTCACCGACAACGTCAACTCCATGGCCGGCAACCTGACGAGCCAGGTGCGCAACATCGCCGAGGTGACCACCGCCGTCGCCAACGGCGACCTCTCCAAGAAGATCACCGTCGACGTTCGCGGGGAGATCCTCGAGCTCAAGAACACCGTCAACACAATGGTCGACCAGCTAAATGCCCTCGCCGGCGAGGTCACACGTGTGGCCTACGAAGTCGGGACCGAAGGCAAGCTCGGCGGCCAGGCCGACGTCAAGGGCGTGGGCGGTATCTGGAAAGACCTCACCGACAACGTCAACACGATGAACATGAACCTCACGGACCGGACCCGCAACATCGCCGACGTCACGACCGCAGTCGCCATGGGCGACCTCTCCAAGAAGATCACGGTCGACGCGCTCGGAGAGTTTCTGGTCCAGAAAAACACCATCAACACGATGGTGGACCAGCTCAACGCATTCGCGTCCGAAGTCACGCGTGTCGCCCGCGAGGTGGGCACCGACGGCAAGCTCGGCGGCCAGGCCGAGGTCAAGGGCGTGGGCGGGATCTGGAAGGACCTCACCGACAACGTCAACACGATGGCCAGCAACCTCACCGATCAGGTACGAGGCATCGCGCGCGTCGTGACGGCAGTCGCCAACGGCGACCTGAGGGGCAAGCTGACCCTCGAGGCAAAGGGCGAGATCGCCGCACTGGCGGAGACGATCAACAGCATGACCGACACCCTGGCCATTTTTGCCGAGCAGGTCACAAGCGTGGCCCGCGAGGTGGGTGTGGAGGGCCGGCTCGGCGGCCAGGCCCGAGTGCCGGGTGCGGCCGGCACGTGGCGCAACCTCACCGACAACGTGAACCAGCTGTCGGCCACGCTGACCACCCAGGTTCGCGCCATCGCGGACGTCGCCACCGCTGTGACCAAGGGCGACCTCACGCGGTCGATCGGCGTCGAGGCGAGCGGAGAGGTCGCGGTCCTCAAGGACAACATCAACGAGATGATCCGCAACCTCAAGGAGACGACCCAGAAGAACACCGAGCAGGACTGGTTGAAGACCAACCTCGCGCGATTCGCCCGCATGCTGCAGGGCCAGCGCGACCCGATGACGGTCTCGAAGATGATCCTGTCCGAGCTCGCTCCATTGGTGAATGCGGAGCAAGGCGTCTTCTACGGCATGATCGCCCCCAACGGCAACGAGGCTCACCTCGTTTTTCAGGCGGGTTACGCATACAAAAGCCGCAAGAACCTGCCGACGGAGTTCCGGATTGGCGAGGGTCTGGTGGGCCAATGCGCGCTCGAGAAGAAGAGGATCCTCGTGACCGACGTCCCGTCGGACTACGTCCGTATCACGTCGGGTCTCGGTGAAGCGAGCCCTGCCAACATCGTGGTACTGCCGGTTCTCTTCGAAGGCGAGGTGCGGGCCGTCATCGAGCTGGCTTCGTTCCAGCGCTTCAGCCAGACGCACCAGGACTTTCTCGACCAGCTCATGGAGAGCATCGGAATCGTCCTCAACAACATTGACGCCAACACCCGCACCGAGGAGCTGCTGAAGCAGTCGCAATCTCTGGCCAACGAGCTGCAGAGCCAGCAGGACCAGCTGCAGCATACGAATGAAGAGCTGGCCGAGAAAGCGAGGCAACTTGCGCAGCAGAACTCCGAGATCGAACAGAAGCGGAGCGAGGTCGAGGTGGCCAAGAACCTGGTCGAAGAGAAGGCCGAGCAGCTCGAGATCACGTCGCGCTACAAGTCGGAATTCCTGGCCAACATGTCGCACGAGCTGCGCACGCCGCTCAACAGCCTACTGATCCTGGCCCAGGAGCTCGCCGACAACCCAGACGGAAACCTGCTGCCCAAGCAAACCGAGTACGCGGCAATCATTCGCTCGTCCGGGACCGACCTTCTGAAACTCATCAACGACATCCTTGACCTGACCAAGATCGAGTCGGGGACCGTCGCGCTGGAGATCACGGACTGGCCGCTGTCCGAGCTGCCGCCGCTGCTCGAGCGCACGTTCCGCCATGTGGCCGAAGCGACGAAGCTGGATTTCACGATCGACCTCGCGTCAGGTCTGCCAGAGAGCATCCCGACCGACCCACAGCGCTTGCAGCAGGTGCTGAACAACCTCCTCAGCAACGCATTCAAGTTCACGGAGAAAGGCCGAGTCGAGTTTCGTGCCGAGCTCGCGACCTCCGGCTGGAGCCCTGGGCATGAAGCGCTCAACCGTGCCGGCTCTGTGATCGCCATGAGCGTCACCGACACTGGTATCGGCATCCCAACGGCCCAGCAGCAGACGATCTTCGAGGCCTTCGCGCAGGGTGACGGCACCACCAGCCGCAAGTACGGCGGAACCGGGCTCGGCCTTTCCATCTGCCGGGAGCTGACGCGACTGCTCGCGGGCGAGATCACGCTCGAGAGCCAACCTGGTGTGGGCAGCAAATTCACGCTTTATCTGCCTATCGCCAGCCCTGTCGTGGCGTGGTCGGGCACTCCGGCCGGCTCGTCCAACGGCTCGGTCGGCGGCAGCGCCAGGTCATCCGCGCTGAAGATCGCCCCGAGCACCGCGGAACCCTCGCGCAAGACGGCGATCGCGGTCATGGATCGACCGCCCACCGCGGTGGCGACGAGGAACGTGCTCGTCGTCGAGGACGAGCCGGTGCAGAGAGAGCACATCATCAATCTCATCGAGCCAATCGCGGGGGCAACCACAGCGGTCGCCACCGGTGAGGAGGCCTTGGCGGCGATCGAGGCGGAGAGGTTCGACTGCATCGTCATCGACCTCGGTCTTCCGGGCATGTCTGGTTGGCAGGTCATCGATCACGTGCGCGCCCACAAGCGGCTGCGGTCGACGCCGGTGGTCGCCTACACCGCCAAAGAGCTGACACGCCAGGAGGAGCTCAAGCTAGGGAGGGCGACGAAGACGATCGTCGGCAAAGAGGTTCGGTCGCCGGAGCGGCTGCGCGACGAGGTCGCAGCCATCCTGAACATGGACTCGACCGACGCCATCGCGGACGGCGGCAGCGTACCGGTCGAGATATCGCTGGCAGGCAAGCAAGTCCTGGTCGTCGATGACGACATTCGCAACATCTTTGCCCTGACTGCGGTGTTGGAGCGCCAGGGCATGGAGGTCACATCGGTGAACAGCGGTGGCGAGGCTCTCGAAACGCTCAGCCAGACCGCCGATATTGACATCGCATTGGTCGACGTGATGATGCCCGAGATGGATGGCTACGCAACCATGTCGCAGATGCGCAGCCACGACTCATTCAAGGACCGGCCGATCATCGCGCTCACCGCCAAAGCGATGAAAGGAGACCGAGAGAAATGCATAGAGGCGGGGGCGTCGGACTACATCGCCAAGCCTGTCGTCAGCTCTCATCTCGTGGCAATGCTGCGGTCCTGGCTGAGCCACTGAACAGCGTTCGCGACGGCGTCAGCGGGTTCAGGAGCGTCCAGTGATGGCTCAGCGCCTGACAACCACCCGGCCGGCGTCTACCGAAACAAAAGTCGACATCCTGCTCGTCGACGACGACGCGACCAAACGCTTCGCGATGAAAGCGATCCTGGCGCCGCTTGGCCAGAACGTCGTCGAAGCCGCGTCTGGTCCCGATGCCCTGCGGCAGCTGCTCAAACAAGACTTCGCGGTCATCCTGCTCGATGTTCGGATGCCGGGAATGGACGGTTTCGAAGCCGCCCAGCTCATCCGCCAGCGCCCACGCTCGGAGTTGACCCCGATCATCTTCGTCACCGCGCTCGACCGTGTCGAGACCGACATGGGACGCGGATACGACCTAGGCGCGGTGGACTTCGTTTTCGCGCCGGTGGTGCCCGCGATCATGCGCGCAAAAGTCACGGTCTTCGTTGAGCTGTACAAGGCGCAGCAGGAGCTCCGCCGGTACCGGACTCAGCTCGAGCGCCTCGTGCAAGAGCGGACGACGGCCTTGACCGCGATCAACCGCGAGCTCGAGGCCTTCAGCTATTCGGTGTCGCATGACCTTCGTGCGCCGCTGCTTTCATTCAACGGGCTGAATCGCACACTGCTCGATGACTACGGTGATGCACTCGACCCGCGTGCCAAGGACTACTTGCAGCGAATGCGGCTGGCGAGCGAGCGCATGACGTCGGTCTTCGACGGCCTCCAGACGCTGTTCCGTTTGACAAGCGGGGAGATTCATCGTGAGCCGTGCGACATCAGCGCCCTGGCGGACGAAGTGGTGAACGAGATGCGAGCGGCAAATCCCAGCCGAAAGGTCGAGACGGAAATCGCCTCCGGCATGACCGCGTCGGCTGATCCAAGGCTGGCTCGGATCCTGCTCACCAACCTGATCAGCAACGCGTTCAAGTTCACCAGCAAGCAGCCTGTTGCCAGGATCGAAATCGGAAGCGAGATCGTCGACGGCGATACACGGCTCTTCGTCCGCGACAACGGGGTCGGGTTCGACATGATCTACGCGCACAAGCTGTTCGGCGCTTTCCAAAGGCTGCACAGCCAGAGCGAGTTCCCTGGGGCGGGAATCGGTTTGGCGACAGTGCGCCGCATCGTCAACCGTCATGGCGGGAGGACATGGGCCGAGGGCGCCGTCGGTGAGGGAGCCACGTTCTATTTCGTCCTCTAACGTCGCATGAGTAGGGGTGTCCTTGTCACGCGTTTATTCAAGAGATGCTTCCGCGCCCGCCGCGGGAACGCCCGCATCTGCTGTGGCTTGCCGCCTTGCTCTGCTTGTGCGTGGGCCTGGTGCTCATCGCCTCCTTTGCCGGCGGCATGTGGCAAGGGATGCGGGAGGAGCAGCGACTGACCCAGGTCTGGTCCGGAGAGCCGGGCCACCATTACGGGGTACCGATCATCGATCCGAGCCTGCAGCACCCGGAGAACGGAATCGATTTCGCGATCCGCGTCCCGCGCCTCGGGTACTACGCTGCCGTCAAGGAGGGCATTTCCAGGTCGGTCCTCTACGCAAGCCCGGGCCACTACCCCGAGACCGTGTGGCCCGGCGACCCGGGCACGGTGGGGGTGGCCGCCCACAACGTGTACTGGATCAACTTCCCGCAGCTGGCGCCGGGGGACGAGGTCGACCTCGAGACTCGCTACGGCACGTTCAAATACCACGTAACGAGCGCCGTGATCGTCAACCCGGACAACCGGTCCGTGCTCATCCCTGATGCACCTGGCTACCACCTGACCCTCACCACGTGCTGGCCTCTGTGGGCGGGCGCATTCGCCACCCAGAGATACGTGATCTTCACCGACCAGTACTACCCTCGAATGGAGCCGCGCGGCCACGTAGAGGCGCTCCCGTAACTCGGCCCCGACGCCGCCGTTCCACTGGCAATGAGAAGGCGTCACGTGCTGGTCGCCGGGTTTGCCGTGGGAGTGCTGATCGCTTTGGCGGTTGTCGCTACGACCGGCTGGTCTGGGCTGTGGCGGCAAGCGGCCGGGCTCACCTCCTCCAACTCGCTCTCGACGCCAGCCCCCTCAGCCAACGCGACGCCAGGCACCTCACCGCACGCGACCCCGACCCCCGCCGCCGTGCCCGTCGTGCAGAACGGAGACCGGCCGGTCCAGCGAGGCGGTCCCGTCATGGTTTACGACCCCGAGAACCATGGAGTGATCATGTTTGGGGGCAGCGCCTTCACGCCGACGGCTGACGGCAGCAACTCGGTGGCGCTTGGTGACACTTGGCTGTGGAGCGGCCAGAGGTGGTCGCAGCTCAACGTACAGGGACCTTCACCGCGAAGCGCGTCTGTGGCGGCGTATGACTCTGTCCGCCACGTCATCGTGCTGTTCGGCGGCTCAGGTCCGGGCGGCATCGGCCCGGCGAAGCTGTTCGACGATACCTGGACCTGGGACGGCGCGACGTGGACCAAGCAGTTTCCAGCGCACCAGCCCAACGCACGCTTCGATGCCGCGATGGCCTTTGACCAGCGTCGTGGCGTGACAGTCATGTACGGCGGCCTGGGCCAGACCGAGACGTACGACGCCACGTGGATTTGGGACGGCACCGATTGGACGCTCAAGGACCCGCCGTCCACACCGGGGGCGCGTCACTTCTTCAGCATGGCCTACGACGAAGCTGTCGGCGTCACGGTGTTGTTTGGCGGCACCCTCCCGGGCCAGCGACTCAACGACACGTGGACGTGGGACGGCCTCACGTGGACCAGGCAGCAGGCGCTTCCGCCGGTTGCCTCCGGCTGGAGCTTCTTGGCGTACGACTCAGCCACGAAGGAGGTCGTCGCCTACATCTACTTCGGCCTCGACAACCACCCCGTGGCCGAGTTCACCATCACCTGGGACGGCACCCAATGGACCGACCGCACTTCAACCCGCGACCCCAGCCCTCGCGTAGGCATCGCGCTGGCGTTCGACCCGGACACCAACCAGGTCGTGATGTTCGGTCCGGCAAACGCCCCAGAAACGTGGATCTGGGATGGCGCGACCTGGTCGGTGTATTCGTGAGCCGGATGGCGCCGTAATCTGGAGCCGATGAACGCGGAGATTCCTGAGGTTCTCTTCGTGTGCTTGCACAACGCGGGTCGAAGCCAGATGGCGGCGGCGCTCCTCGATCGCTATGCGGCAGGTCGCGTGAAAATCCGATCGGCCGGCAGCGAGCCGGCGAACGCCTTGAATCCTCGAGTGGTCGAGGCGATGGGCGAGATTGGCCTGAACATCAGCCGACAGTTTCCAAAACCGCTGATGGACGATTACGTCCGTGCGGCCGACGTGGTGATAACGATGGGCTGCGGTGACACATGCGCGATCTATCCGGGCAAACGATATGAGGATTGGGAGCTGGACGATCCGGCGGGCCGGGATCTGGACGCGGTGCGCCGCATCCGGGACGAGATCGACGTCCACATCAAGAAGCTCGTCGGCGAGCTTGTCCCGACTCCCGCCGCTTAAAGGGACCCTAGGAGATGAGCCGGCTCAGCAGCTGACGCGTAGGCGCCTCGAGCGACGACGCCAACCGGTAATGAGTCCAGATCCCACGCTTCTCCGATTCGACAAGGCCCGCTTCTTTGAGCTTGCCCATGTGATGGGAGATGGTCGGCTGCGTGAGGTCGAGACTCGCGGTGAAGTCGCATATGCAGATGGGCGTCTTCGCTTTCCACAACGACGCCACCATGGTCAGCCGGGTCGGGTCCGCGAGAGCCTTCATGAGCGTTGCGGTTTCCTCGGCCCACCTCTCGTCGACGTCGGGAAGCCCGCAACACACGCCGCGCTCTCGGACTACCGCCAGGACTTTCATTGCCATACGCAAATCGTAGGACATCCATAGACATTTGTCGATGGGTCGTGCTAGGATCCCTCCCATCGACAATCATCGATGGGAGGCGCCAACAATGAGCGAAGTTCGAGAGGCGGTCAGGTCCAGGTATGCAAACGTCGCCAAGCAGATAGCGCTGACTCCGATTGGAACCTTGAACGCAACCTCCGGTTGCTGTCAGGCCGACGGACCGGATTGCGGGTGCAGCGGCTCCTACGGGGCTGACGACCTCGATTCGGTCGGGCTGACGGAATCCATCAGCCTGGGTTGCGGCAATCCGACGATGCTCGCTCAGCTCGAGCCCGGCCAGATCGTGCTCGACCTCGGGTCAGGTGCCGGCCTCGACGTCTTGATTTCAGCCAGGCGCGTCGCTCCGGGTGGCCACGCCTACGGCGTCGACATGACAGACGAGATGCTGGCACTCGCCAATGCGAACCGCGACCAATCCGGCGTCCGCAACGCCACCTTCCTCAAAGGCACGATCGAGAATGTCCCGCTGCCAGATTCATCGGTCGACGTCGTGATCTCGAACTGCGTCATCAACCTGGCCGAGGACAAAGCCGCGGCGATCAAAGAGGCGTTCCGGGTCCTCCGGCCCGGTGGGCTTTTCGCTGTGGCTGACATGGTTGAGTTGGAGCCGCTCGACGCAACGATCAAGAATCAGCTGGACTCGTGGGCAGGCTGCCTCTCCGGGACGATCCCCATCGAGGAGTACCGTGCTGCGCTCGTGGAGGCAGGGTTCCGGGATCCCGACTTCAACGTGCACGCCACGGAAGAGATGCCCGGAGTCGACGGCAAGGTCGGCAGCGCGTATATACGCGCCCGCAAGCCTTAGGGCTGCGTCCCCTTAGAAGCGATTCAGTGGTCCGATCCTGGGCACGATGACTGAGTTCAGCTGAAGTAGGACCAAAACCGCGATGGCCAGGCACGTGTTGAACACGCAGAGAAGCGCGGCGCAGGCGTACAGAATTTGATAAACGATGATCCTGCGCTTGCTTGCCGCCCCCACTTCTTTGGTCGCCTCAGGGGCTAGAAGTCCCGCCCGCGACGCGTACTCGAGGCTGATGAACAGCAAGAGCCCGAGCGAGAACAGATTGAACCAATGGATCAGCATCAGCAGCCGGTAGGTGATGAACTCGGCCAGCAGCGCGGTCGAGAAGGGCATGAACACCACCGCCAGCAGAAACACGAGATGGATCCACGTGAGCCGGTGGTCGCTCCGCGCAAAGAAGTTGAGCTGGGTCTGCTGGCCGGCCCAGAAAATCCCAGCGTCAAAAAGCTCATCAGGTACGTGAGCAGATGCGGGCCCAATGGCACTAGCGCGTTCCAGACCGTGGCCTCGGACGCCACGGCCCCCGGAGCCCAAATCGGCTGCTGCGAATGCGCCGGTAGGCCAACGGTCGGGATGACGATGTTGAGCACCAGCAACGTCATCGCGACGGCGAAGATCCCATCGCTCAGCGCCGCAAGACGCCCCAGGTTCTGCCCTGAGAAGTGGTGATACAGCCGAACGCGCTAAGGGCGGCTAATTCGGATCGAGCGGTTGCTCATTGACCAGGGTGGTGGCATAAGGAACCGCTTCGAGGCGTTCGATCGGGATCGGTTTCCCAGACACCTCGCTGAGCCCGTAGGTGCCTGCTTTGATCCGATCGAGCGCGCGGTTGACTTGCTCCAAAGTCTCTTCGTCGAGCGCGTTGGCGTCGGTCTCGTCTTCTCGGTCGTAGATGCGGAGCGACTCATCGCCTGAGTCACCGACACCCGACTCTTCCTGGACATTCTCCTGGATGTCGCGGTTTCGCGCCGCGATTCGCGACTCGATCGCATGGCGCTCGGCTTCGAGGCGCTCGCGGAAATGGTTCATGTCTTGCGGCGTAAACGCTGCCATCTAGTCCCTACTGTACTCATTCTTCTCGCACCCCCAGGACCGAACACCGTGCATAGGGGTGAGACTGAGCTATATCAGTCCCACCCCATTCCGAATTAGGGCTGAGCGGCTGCCGCCGGGCTGTCTTCGCTTGTTGTCCTTGGCCTGTTCAGAGGCAATCCGGTCTCCCCTACGAAGACCTTGAGGACCTTCCAGCGATCCGGACTTTCGACCGGCTGGATGTCGGCGTTTGTCACCAGCAACGACTGTCCCATGAATGCGAGCCCCCATGGCGAGTCGAACAGTGGGCTGGAGATTCGCCGTATCTCGTTGCCGGCTGGATCAAGTACCGCGATCTGGTTGGTGCCGATCAGCGCGACATACATGTTGCCGGAGCTTGCGAAGGCCAGACCCGTCGCCTGAGGCAACTGTTGTCCGGGAACGACCGGGAAGCGGTGCACGAGTTGGAGATCAGACGCTGATGGGTGGTCGACGAGAGGGAGCCGGTAAACGACGGCCTCTCCGGGGAAGGTCGCGGAGATCGTGATGGTGAAGTACAAGAACTTACCAGTCGGATCGATCCGCCCACCCAGCGGTCCTCCTGCAAAGCCGAAGAACCCGGCGAGCCTGGGGTCCTCGAACCAGATCGAAGGCTGCCCGTCCGGAGAAACCCGCCAGATGCGCGGCTTGTCGTCAGTCATGAATAGATTGCCTGCGCGATCAAAAACGAGGTCGTTCCACATGGTCGCCATCCAGCCTCCTGCCAGCGGAGCCTTGGCGAACAGCACAGGTGCGCCGTTGTCGTGGTCGAGGGAAAGGCGGAGGATGCGCCCGTTCATGTCCGCGACGTAGAGGTGATGGTCCGGGGTCGGGTTGCCGTCGAGAGCCAGGCCGAAGAGGCCCATGTTGGAGTTCGGCATGGTGGCGATGCTTGTGGTGGTGACGAGGTTGCCGTTGTTGTCGTACGCAAACACACGCTCGCCGTCCGAATTGAGGTGCCCACCGGTCGCGGGATCGGCAAAGAAGTCGCCGGCGCTGGTCGAAATGTAGACGCGACTCCTGTCGACAGCAACGCCGAAGGGGTGCCCAGGCGCGGGTACGGTTGCGAATACGGTCGTGTCGCCAATCGCCCGAGCAGTACCGCTGTCGTCGGCGAGGGCGGGAGCGATAGCCGGACCGAACGCAATCGCACCCAGGACTGCAAGCGGCGCGACAGATGCCCACCAGGGCCTCAGCGGTAACCACCGTCGGTGCCTGTTCATGGTCTTTCCTCCTGATCCGGGGCCAATCTGGCCTGGCAGATCTACGTCTTCACCAGGCCGCTTTTGGATCTTGGCGGCTGAGGTTTGGGAAACCTTTGGCGCCGCGTTGCAGTCGGAAGGAGACGCTTGTGACCAACGACACCGCCGGAATGTGACGCCCGTCACTGGTGCATCAACCCGCCGTGCCTAGCCTCATGGGCATTCCAGATTCAAATCCCAGTTGGAGGTTCAGGCAGTGCAAGCAAGACTCGAAACCAAGCGTTTTCCTACCGCAGTTCTCGCGTTCGCGTTCGCGCTGATGGCCGTCGTCATGCTCGGCGCGGCAGGCGGCTACGTGATGAGCATCCTCACGGCGCCCGCCGTCCATTCCGCGCAAGGCCCGACTACGTCGACCGTGCAAGGCGGACCGAACTCGGATCTCACCCGGGTGCTGCCGCAGCAAGCTGCGCAGGGTGGACCGAGCTCCGACCTCACGCGGGCACTCCCAAGCGAAAGAGTCGCAGGAAACAGCAGCCCTTGCGATTCAATCGGCCCGTACGCCCCTTGCTAGAGAGTTGATGGCTGACGGCTTGAATCCCCTGGCGATCATCCAGACCGCAAGACTCATTTCCCAGGCGAACACCGGGATAGCACCGATCGATCCCCACACCGAGATCTGCTGGTAAAGGCCGAACATCTCTGCGGTCCCCGAAGCGAAGATCACTGGGCCTCCGATGAGGCCCAGTATGGGGATGATCCGTGGCACAAGTCTGGAGGTGTACATCAAGTACGCCAGCAACAGCGTGTTGACTCCGATGGCGAGGCTCGGCCCGAACAGGAATGTCCAGTCGTGGACAACGACCAAAGACTTGCCGATAACCATAAGAGAGGCGGCGTCCACGCCTGTAGCTCCAGCGAAATCCTTCCTCAACGTCACGACGGAAAGCACGCTGATGATTCCGACGACGATGACCACTGCCTCAACAACACGACCGGCGACGTAGGCGAGGGCGATGCTTTCGTTCTGCCTCCTCACGATTGGAAACAACGTAACCGCAGTGCCGATCACCGAGATCGCCAGGAGCACCTCGAAGAAAGCCCCGAGAATCACCCCAGCGTCAGCGCCAGAGCCGGCGACGATGTAGCGGGAGTCGTTCAGGACCGGGCCCTCGAGAGCTAGTCCGATGATCGCCGCGATAGCGGCCACGATGAAGAACACGCCGGCAAACACCGCAGTGCGTCTAGTTGAATTCATGGATCCGCGATCAGACGTCGCGCTGAGCTCCAGGAGGAGTCACGCTGTACAAGATAGTGAAGCTCTACGACGAGCTGGCCGAATGGTGGCCGATCTTCTCGGACCCTATGGAATACCGCCGCGAAGCGGCCCACATCGTGCGCGTCCTCCTCAAGGCGACCAGGCCGGCACCGCTCACGGTGCTCGAGCTTGGTTCAGGCGGCGGAAACAGCGCCTTCCACCTCAAGGCACATTTTGCGATGACCTTGGTGGATCTGTCGCCGCGGATGCTCCTGGTGAGTCGCAGGCTCAACCCAGAGTGCGAGCACATCAAGGGCGACATTCGCACGCTGCGACTCGGCCGCACGTTCGACGTGGTCTTCGTTCATGACGCGATCTGCCACATGACCACCGAACGTGATCTACGAGCGGTGATGCAAACCGCATTCGAGCACTGCAGCCCCGGTGGCGTCGCCCTCTTCGTGCCCGACTTTGTGCGTGAGACCTTTATCGCAGGCACTGATCAGGGAGGGACCGGGAGACTGCGCTTCCTGCAGTGGGTCTTCGATCCCGACCCGACCGACAGCACGTATGTCGTTGACTTCGCGATCCTTCTGCACAACCAAGAAGGCGAGGCCCGCGTTGTGCACGATCGCCACGTTCAGGGTCTATTTCCGCGAGCACGATGGCTGCACCTGATGCGCGAAGTCGGACTGAAGGCCGTCGTGGTTAAGGACGATGAGGTGCGCGACCTATTTCTTGGACGTCGCCAAGTTCAGTCTCCGAATCGTGCCAAGCAGAAGAGGATCTCTTGACCGTCAGCGCAAAAGCATCATTCGAAATCCATTGACAGAAGTGGTCCTGTTCAGGTATCACAACACTTTGAAAGTGGTGCTGCTCATGGTTGCCATCACAGAAGCGACCAACTGATGAGCGGCAGACCTTTTCGAGGAATGCATTTGGGACCCGCCACCAAAACCATTCATCGGGTCCGAAATAGAGTGAAGGAGGTAAACCAATATGGCCGCTAAGAAGAAGGCTGCTAAGAAGCCAGCCGCCAAGAAGAAGGCCGCCAAGAAGAAGTAACGACTTCTTCTTACGTTTTCTAATTCGTCCGGTAGACGCCGGGGTTCTGTGGCCCCGGCGTTTGCATGTGTAGGCGACCGGACATAGCCGAGAGGGCTAGGAGCGATACTCTCCCAGCCCTCAATCCACCCGCATGGAATTGCGAAGTGGCTCTATTACTCCTCCGCTTGGTCGCTCCGAGTGACCGCCACGCCGAATGGTGTTGCACCGGTCGGCAGGGCGAAAGGCGACGGGCCTAGTTCGGACAACGTCCCACCGTCAACCGCAAATGCGCTAACTGCGGCGAGTGCGGCGTCTACGACGTATAGGTTGGCGCCGGAAGGATCCAGGCGAGCATCGAATGGCTTGATCCCGAGCCCGCTGCTGAAATGAGTTGTACTCACGTAGCTGAGTGATCCGTCACTCAGGATCTTGTAGCTGGAAATGCTCGTGCTGCCGGTGTTGACGGTGAATAGGAAACGACCGTCGTGCGAGATCTCGACCCAGCAGGGTGCGGTCTGGAAGTCAGCGAAAGGCGAGTCGCCAATCGATGAGACAACGCCCGGATGCGACACGGTGAAGGCTGAAACGGATCCATTGCCGGCTCCGCCGTGAGCGTTGGACACGTAGAGGTGCCGGGGGTTCGTCGGCGAGAACTCGCTGCCGAACGGGCCCGCGGCCTGGGCCGCGAACGGCGATCCGGCGGCTGGGCTGAGGTGACCATCGGGACCGACAGCGAAGCTGTCGATAAGGAAGGTGCTTGGGAGTGTGGTTCCGACTTCGATGCCGATGAGGTTGGTGCCAGTCGAGTTGAACAGGATGTCACCAGGGTTCGCCGTCTTCGACAGCGGTACGGTGGAATCGGCTAGCGGTGTCAGGCGGCCATCGCGGGCGAGCGTGAAGCCGGTGTAGTTGCTGCCAGTCGTGCCATTCCCCTCGTTGGCGACATAGACCAGGCTGCCATGGACAGCGACGCTGATAGGCTCGATGCCGCCGGATGACGTGGGGCTGCCCTCGGCCGGGGCCAGACTTCCGTCACGCCGAATCTGAAGGACGGAAAGCTGGTTGCTGCCCGCATCGGCGGCGATGAGGTAGCGGCCGTCAGCGGTGACTTGAAGAGCACCCTGCGAGCCGACTAACGTCCCCGTTCCAGCGCCGCCGGCCGCGAATGGAGAGCCGCTAGCGGCAGTCAAACTACCGTTGGCGTGGCGGTCGAAGGCAGCGATCGTATTGACACCGGCCGTGTTGTCGTTGACGTACACATGACCCGCGACGTCGTCCGAAGCGAGGACCCCTTGGGAGAAGCCCGACCCGGCCAGGGCCAAAACGCCCAAACCCAACATGAAAGTGATTCGCCTGCGGAGATGACGCATATAGCAGCCTCCTAGAGTGATCGAAGGTTGTCCTCTCTTAAGCGGGGAGGTCTGCTGGTACAGTCACCGCGCGGTCGCAAACGTTACAGTCCCCGGCCGAAGACGTCCCCGAGGTAGGTTGTGCCGGTTACCTCGACTTCCAGTTCTTGAACGCTTTCAGGAGCTCCGACTTCACTGGTTCGGGTATCGGTTCATCTGCAAGCTTGCCCAGAACTCTTCTCGTGGCTCGTAGCTGCTCGAGATAGGCGGTGCATCCATCACACCCGGCGATGTGCTCCTCGAACCTGGCCCGGTCGGTGGATGAGAGTGTTCCCTCCAAATACTCGGTCATGAGCTCCACCACATCGCGGCACTTCATTGCAGGTACTCCTCAAGCATCCGCCGCACGGCCGCTCTTCCGCGATGCAGTCGAACTCGTTGATTGGTGGCTGAGATTGCGAGCAATTCGCACACCTCGTCAGAGTCCATGCCGGCAATGTCGCGGAGGATGACAATCTCACGCTGCTTTTCAGGGAGCGCTTCGATGGCGACCTTCACCCGGTCGAGGGCCTCCCGGCTCATCACCGTGGCCTCGGGCAAGTTGCTCCAGCTATCGGGCGGAGTGGTCCAGAGCCCGTTGGACCCAAATCGATGAGGGTCGACTGTAGGCCGCCGCGAGCCTGAGTCGTCTCGACGGAACAACGAGGCGAAGGGGAGGACTCGCGACTCCTTGCGGCGTCGCGCACGCGCAACGTTCATGAGGATCCCAAAGATCCAGGTCTTCAGCGAAGACCGGCCTTCGAACCGATCGAGGGTGCGCAGACAGGTCAGCCAGGTCTCCTGAACGACATCTTCGGCCACGCCGTGATCTCGCGCGTAGGCCATCGCGAGGCGCATTAGGGGCCCGTGATAGCGGGTGATGATCGCTTCAAATGCGACCTCGTCGCCCGCCTTGAGGGCCTCGAGCTCTGGGTCGATGATTGTCCTGGCCACCCCCGGCCAAGGATACGGACGACCTCTCGGTGCTGGTGGCCGGAGAGGCCGCCATGGTCTAGGCAACCAGTGGGGATCGGATCTTCATTACCTATTCGTGTCGTCGATCGTCAGGGCGTTACGGTCCTCAACCGCAACGATGGCGTTGGCGGGGATGGATGGGAATCGAACCCACCCAGGACGCCTCATTCCTTGCATTCTCAGCCTGCCTACTTCTCTTCAGAAAAGGGCCTTGCGCTTGGCGAACGTTGCTCCGCTGGAGGGCCAACGCAAGCTTTTCGGCGAACGGGAACACCAAAGCGGTGGGCTCGTCTATGTGGTTGGTCATGATCGAGATGACGATCCCTTCCCTCGGCAGGACAACGAGAGCCGATGAGTAACCACCCTGGTCCGATCCTCCGTTGCCGATCGCTTGACCCGGCCCACGCCAGACGCCGTCCCTGTTCTGGTTGAACACCCCGAGCCCATAGACACTGTTCCCGAAGTCGGTCATGGCGAGCAGAGACTGCTCAGAGACGAGCTGGCCGCCAAAGAGTAGATATCCCCAGAGGGCAAGCGCCCCCGAATCACTTGCCATGCTCCCGTAGCCATTCGTCACACTGGTGTCCGCCTTGGTAGGCAGATAGCCACCGCCAACTTTCATGATGTTGGGTCGAACGTGCCCTTCGAGGAACGGAAGCGCGAGCGGACCCTTGGGTCGCTCCTCTGGCTGATACACCATCGAAGACACACGTGGGTCCGCCAAGACGCTGGCGCCGAGTGCAGCGGCAACGCTCATTCCGGTCATTTCCTCGATGACCAAAGCGAGAAGCATGTAGTTGACGTTCTCGTAGACGTAACGCTCGCCCGGTTTCGAACGATATGCAGGAACTGAGGCCAGGACCTCCTCGGGTGTCCACACGCGCAGGGGATCTTCAGGCTGTCCGTAGAAGTGCGCCAGCGCAGCGGCATCGGCTGCCGGGTTAGGAATCCCGCTTTCCATGTGGAGCAGGTTTTCGATGGTGGCCCCATTGGTATCGAAGTGAAGGTTCGAAGGGAAATGTTCCGAAACCAAGTCGCTCAAACGCAGCAAGGCCTTCTCGGACAGCCTCATGACTTCGGCTGCGATCACCGTCTTTGTGATGCTGGCGATACCGAACTGCGCACGAACCTCGACGGGGTGGATTCCGTCGGCGGTACCCGCGGCCCCAGACCATGCTCCGCCATCGGCCGCCAACACGGTGGCCGTAATGCCGGGCAGCCCACCAGGGTCGATTGCGGCGTCTAGAACGGCCTGCAGGTCGCCGGTGGTGGAGTGGGAAAAGGAACCCGTTGGCACGGCGGGAAAGTGCCCAAGGGTGTACGTCACTGCGACCGGCGCCGACGAAGAGGCGCAGGCACTGATCGACAGTCCGAGAACGACAGCCAAAGCTACGGCTGTACGCCGTCCATGCCGTGCAGTGCGAAAGCCTTCGTGCGTCATTGGACATCCTCCTCGAGCAGATTCGCTTCAGAACCGCGTGTGACTGTGGTCATGAACTTGTCTCACCAACAAGACGCCGACGATTGAGTTTCTGTGGTGGGTGCTCGCGACGCACGCGTCCAGACTGCGTTATTTGTACCTGCGTTTGTATCCTCGTGGCCAGGTCTGCTCGAGGACACGAGCACCGATCAGGCCTAGTCACCAATCGCTAGAGTCGATCACTAATCGTGCACGTCCTGCTCGTTCTCATCCCATTCGCTTTCATCGCCGGATACCTCGCTTTGTTGGCCCGCATCCTTCTCCATTTGCGTGGGGAAGTACCCTTTCGCGAGCGACTGAAATCCGTTTCGGCTATGGGCCCTGGAGGATTCGTCAGTCGCACGTGGCGATCACTGATTGCGATCGTGGCCGGCGTGGCGATTCTGCCGGTGGCACTTATCTCGTACGACAGCTACCTTGCCTACCGAGCCGCGCCGCTTTGCGGGGTAAGTCGACCGGCCGACTGCCGAGAGCTGCGCGAGCTTCAGGTGACACATGTCGAGATCCAAAGCAGTAGATCCGGGGAAAACACGGTGGTCGACTTCAGTGGCGGATACAGCGCCACGTTCTCCGCGGACGACGTTCCGCCAGCGTTGGTCTCCGCCGGGAGCTCCGTCACAGCTGAGGTGTGGCACGGCTACGTGACAGCAGTCGTGATCGAGGGCCAGAAACATGAAAGCTACGGCTCCCAATCCGAGGCCTGGATTGGAATAGCAGCCGGAGGTGTTCTTCTGTTGGTTGGAATCACGTGGGTACTCGTTGACCTTGCATTCGCAACCGCCGAACCAATCTCCTGGGTACGAGATCATAGATTTGTTTCGCCCGTTAAACGCCGCCGCAGCCTCTATCTGCTCTTGGTTGCATTCGGCCTACTGGTTGGTTCCTTGGGGCTGGCTGCGATCGCTGCGGCCTTTGGCGCGGCGACGACGGCCGACACACTGGAGGCGATCTACCTAATCGGTGGCGTTCTGGCAGTGCCGATTCTCGTAGTGATCTTCGTCTCGTGGTTCGTCCGCGCCTACATGAATCTTGGAGCCCTCGGAATCCACGCGCGCCACTCTGCCTGGTTCGTCACAGCCGGGTTGTTGGTGCCGCCGCTGAGTCTCTACATGCCGTACAGGCTCGTGGAAGAGGTGACCACCAGGACAAAGGCACCGCTAACTCCGGCCATGCTGCAAGCGTGGTCGGTGGGTGGGGTAGCCTGGTCGGTTCTGACAACGTTGGGCGTGACGCTCAGTTCGAGCGATCCCCATTCCTTTCAGTCGTGGTGGAGTGGCGTGATTTTGGCGCTCTCTGTCCTGGCTGGCCTTCTTGCGACCGCTCTCACGCGGCGAGTGATTCGCGCCATCGACGGTGCGGAACAGGCGCTCGCGCACAACAGGCGCGGCTAGCCGCCTCATTCACCCTTTGGAGTGACGAAATCAGGGATCAGGGGAACCGGTGACGATCGCGACACTTCCGGCCAGGTCGAGGAGGCGCCCGACGGGCGGGAGGTCGTCGGTCACCGGGGCAGCGGGTTCGGGCCGGTCGCCGTGACGAGGCGTTGCGGGACCCAGTCGTCGACGTGGACGAA
>WNFO01012223.1_pt1 | contig 22138 bp, 19 predicted proteins | sample 5400251 | NCBI WGS metagenome assembly WNFO01 (sample SAMN13153354, study PRJNA577476) | soil metagenome | isolation source: 100 cm saprolite under Madrone tree | place: USA:California | collected 2016-06-14
TCGTTGACCATTAGCCGGCCATTCACCGAAATCCGCCGCATCTTGCCGTTCCTTACTAACGGCCAGGCAAACACGCCCCGGTCCCCGGGCAGACGATATTGGACGCAGCTATGGCGGGCGAGATCGTCGGGCGTGCGCGGCGGCGGGCGCGGTGCGAAGTAGGAAGGTGCGCCAACAATGGTTAGCTTGATCGGTCCCGTTACCCGGACGGCAATCATATCCGCCGCCGCGTCTTCCCGCCGCCCTAGCCCGGCGTCGAATCCCGTCGCCACGATGTCGTCAGGCGCGTCGCCCTCATGAACCTCGAGCTGGACCTCCGGGTAGGTCGACAGGAAGCGATCCCATACCGGCACGATCACCGCCGTCGCAGCCAACTGGCTCGTCGCGTAGATCCGCAGACGACCCATAGGACGGAGCCGTTCTTGGTCCAGATTCTCCAGTGCACCGGCGATTTGATCGATCGCCGGCCGCAGCCGGTCGAGCAGACGCCGGCCCGAATCGGTCACCGATACGCTGCGCGTCGTACGGTTCAGCAAGCGCACCCCGAGACGCGCCTCCAACTGCCGCATCGAGTGGCTGAGCGCCGAAGGCGTGACATCGAGACGCGCCGCCGCGGCCCGAAAGCTCCGTTGATCGGCAACCGCGACGAAGGCGGTCAGATTGGCCAGGTCACCGCGATCCATTCCTGAGTTCCTCTCAACACCGAATGCAATTGATACGGGGTTTTTGTTCGAGTCATTCATCAACACCTTAGTTCCGTAGGGCAAGAAAAAAGGAAAGGCCAGATGGCGAAGCCCCCGGAACATGTAGGAAACGTAATGGACCGCGTTCGGTCAACGATCAACGCGACGGTCGTCCTATCGGTCCTCGGCGTCTGCCTGGTTGGATGCACGAGCCCGAAGGACGATCCCCCACCGACTTGCGACCCTGCCAAACGGCAGCAGCAGGGAATGGCCAGCTTATCGCCAACCGAAACCGGCTGCCCGTCTCTTGTTCGACCGACTTACAATTCCGACCATTGATGTCTTGTTTTCCCGATCGCCGTTGCCAAGTGTTGGGGTCGAAGATCGTTACGACGACATGGGACAACGCTGCCGGTCGGCGTCGCGTAGGACGCACCGAATTAGGCTGCCAGCTCGATTGGTTGATTCGGTGCGTCAAACGCCGGCGTCAGCGAATCGCGCTGGTGAAGCTCTCGGATCTTGTGCTTCGCGATATCGGCCTGACCCGCATCGATGTCGCGATGGAGGCCGATAAGCCGTTCTGGCGGCCGTGAGGGCGCCCGCGATAATCGGCCCCCTCCGGTCGCCTTCTCGCTCCTGCTTGGGTCATTTTGGAGAGTTCCGTGACTGAGAAATCTAGGCCCCTGACCAGAATTTCACCCTTCCCCCTTCGCATGACGCGCCGCGCCTTGCTGGGTGCCTTGGTCCTGGTGCCCTTCACCGCCTTGGCGGCGGAGGTCGCTCAGCCGGCCGATGCGCCGATGAACCTTTCCGAGGACGATCGCGCCGACCTGAAGCGGATCTCGGTCTATCTCGACGGCATTCATACGATGCGCGCGCGATTTTCCCAGGTGGCCGCCAGTGGCGCGCTTGCCTCGGGCAAGATCTATCTGCGCCGGCCTGGCCTGATGCGCGTCGAATACGAGCCGCCGGTGCCGGTGCTGCTGGTGGCCGATGGGTTTTGGGTCGACTATTACGATACCCAGCTGGGGCAACTGACCCAGATTCCGCTTTCCCGGACGCCCATCTGGTTCCTGCTGCAGGAGACGATCAAGTTCACGCCGGCGACCACGGTGACCCGTATCGAGCGCTCGCCGGGCGCGCTGCGCGTATCGCTCTATCAGACGGAGCATCCCGATGCAGGCTCGGCCTCGCTTACTTTCGCCGACGATCCCCTGCAATTGAAGCAGTGGACGATCAAGGATTCGCAAGGCAACCAAATCGAGATCGCGCTTCACGGCGCGGTTTTCGGTGAGGCGCTGCCCAACGACCTTTTCGTCACGCCGCGGATCCACAGACCTCAGCACGGGCAACGTATCGTCCCATAGCCGTCTGCTTTCAACCCGATGGGTGTCTTCCAGCAAAGGCAATCCGGTACAGCACCCACCCCTGCCTTTTCGGTTCGCGCTGGAGCGCGCCGAGGCACAGCATGGAACATCCGGGAGTTAGCTCGTGCCCCATTTCGACCCCGAACTCGTCCAAGTCATCCGGAGCGCGCTTGAAGAAGTCATGACAAGAGTGCCCTCGGCGCATTCAACACCGTCGATAAAAACGTATCTCGCTGAGCATATTCTGGCCGCGGCTGCTCAAGGGCAGACTAGCCATGATGAATTGGTCGCTGCAGCTGCCGATCAGATAGAGGTGGCCATATCGCGGCTGACCTGAGCATGCTCGACGATGGCCCGACTTGAGTGACGGTTTCCGATCTACCGGGCTGTCTTGCTTTTCACCTTGCTTGCCTGATCTTGTCGCCGGGGTCCTCGTCGAACAGGTCGATCAGTTGTTCCATCACCGCGCCGTCCACTTCTCGGCGTCGACCAGGATAACAGCGTGGCGATCAGCGCGCCGAAATCCAGACCGTCATGCCAGGTTCCAATCCGTGAACCTCGCCCAGCGGATCGGCGCGGACGGTGAAGGTGTTAAGATCATAATCGCCCACGGCGCGGGCGGCCCGCCAGGTGGCAAAATCGCCCAACCGGCGCATTTCCGATACTCTCGCCGGGATTTGCCTGTCGCTCCCCGCCTGGGTCAGCATCAGGGGCGTGCCGATATCGATGCCGCGCAGCTCGTCTTCGCGAATATTGAAATCGAACCACAGCTCCCGCGCGGCGGCCACGGTCAACACCGTGCGGCCGGGGACCTCGGCTTCTCCCAGTTCGGCCACGACCACTTCCAGGACACCATCCACGGGCGACCGGAGCTTTAACTTGTCCATTCGCCGCTCCAGCACCCTAAGCGAGGCTTCGGCCACAGCAACGGTGGCGTCGGCCAGTTTTCGATCCTCGTCGGTCGGACCGCGCTGGGTTTCCGCGTATTTCGATTGAGCGACCCTCAGATCGGCCGCCGCCGCCGACACCGCCGCCCGTGCCTTGTCCAATTCCTGTGGCGAGGCATGTCCCTGGCTCGCCAGCGACGCCGTCCGCTTGAGCTGTTGCTGCGCCAGCGTCAGGTCCGCCTTGACTTTGTCGACTTCCCGGGCCGCCATGCTTACGCGCTCCTGCCGCACGCCGGCGTAGACGCGGTTGCGCGCCGCCCTGGCTTCGGCGACTGCGGCGCGTGCCTCTTCGACCGAGGCAGCCAGCTCGGGATTGGAAAGCTCGGCGACCACGGCACCAGCGGTCACGCGGTCGCCCGCCTTGAAGGGAAGTGCGGCAACGCGACCGCTGACCTCGGGCTCAATCTGAACCTCGGTAACTCGGACCATTCCGACGATCGGCGGCGGCGGCGCGCGCCTCAACGCCAGCACGCCGATACCGCCCGACAGCACCGCCAGGATCGCGACGATCGCCAGCAACCGGACTCGCTGCCTTGGGCTACGTGGCACGGGCGATCCTCCGGCGGCGGCGGTGAGTGCCGGCGACGGCAAACAGAAAATAGGTCGCGAGGAGGCCGAGCAGGATGAACCAATCGCGGGATACCTCGGCGAGGCTTGCGCCCATCTGATTGATGCGCACCATGCCGTCGATCGCCGATTCGGACGGAAAGGCGGTCCCGATCAGGCGCATGACCGGAGGGATCGCTTCCATAGGCCAAGACACGCCGACGAGAAAGAATTGCGGCAGGGAGGTCGCAATGAACAGGACGACGGCGGTTTCGCGGCGCTTGAACCAGGTCCCCGCCGCCTGGCCGAAGAAGCTGGTCGCCAGAACGAACGTCGCGGCGAACAGAAACAGATCCGGCAGCCTTCCCAAGGCCGAGAAACCGTAGATACGCGGGAGAATCACCAGGAAAAGAAGCAGCGCCGGAACGTAGACGATGAAATGCGCAAGCCCTTGTCCGACCACGGCGACCGCCGAGCCGCGCGCCAGTTGCGCCGTCCTGCCGCCCTGTTCGAAGGCGACGCCGCCCAGCATCGCCGCCCCCATCAGCAGTGTCTGCTGCAGGATCAGCACGAAGGCGGCGGGAACGACGTAGCTGGCGTACCCGCCGGTCGGATTGAACAGCGGCACAGGAAGGATCGAGGCAGGGCTAATGGCCGCGATCAGAGATTTGCCAAGGCCGCCTTGTCTTGCGTCATGGGTGGCGCGGCTGGCCGCCACAGTGCCCACGGCTTCCGAAATGCCCTGGAGCGAGCGGCTGAAAATCAGAAAATAGGCCGCATCGACATAGGCGGGCAGCCGTGCGGTGTCGCCCTTGAGCATGTCGCGCGTGGTTCCCGCCGGAATCTCGAGAATGGCAAAGGCCCGCCGTGCGAAAACCTGCTGCTGAGCCTCCGCGAGCGTATCGGTCCGATCATTGTCGACGAGGGCGATGGGAAGATGACGAAGAGTCTGGCCGAGATAGGGCTGCGGATAGAAGACGCCATAGAGTATCGGCGCCAGAAACATCAGGCCCATGACGCCGCGATCGGCGAATATTCGCCGAATCTCCCCGACAACGACGCCGGACAATCCGCCGCCCCCGATCGGGGCCGGCGCCGACGGCTCCTCGACCGGGCCGAACCGCTGCACCCTACCGGCTAATGCCGCGAGCCGCAGCCAGGCGAGGCCGCCATAGAGGGCGGTCAGACTGGCGAGGATGGCGAAGGGGGCCGCAGAGCTATGAACCGGCGCCCCGCGCGCGGCCTGATCGAAGAGAATCTGCATATACCAGCGCAGAGGAAGAATCGACCCCCAGCCCTGGGCAAATGCCATCATGGCGATGACCGGAAAGCCGACGCCGGCATAACCAAACGCCGGCGAAACGACGATTCCGGTGAGGCTCAATCCCAGCGCAAGGTTGCCTACCAGAAGCACGAGCAGGGCTGCGAGTCCCTGGTAGGCGGCGATGACCAGGCAGGCAGCGACCGCCAACATGACGGCGTCGCCGCGGAAGGGAATCGCGTAGGCGCCATGCACGATCAGCACCAGCACGGCCATCATCACGATGAAAATGGCGAAGAGCGGCGCCAGCTTGCCCCCCAGCGCGACGAGGGGACTGCCCCCTGCGCAACGGAGCCAGGCAGCCAGGCTGCGACGCGAGAATTCCGATCCCACCGAATAGCAGGTCGCAATCGCGATCACCACATGCAGAACCATCGGCAGAACCGCGCGCAGCAGGAATTGGGCATAATTGAAAGCGGGATTGGTTAGAACATATTGCTCGACGACCAGGGACCCGATCGTCAAGGGAACGCGTGGCAGCCGAAGCGCCACGGCGCCTATGGCCCCCCCAAGGGCGTCCGTCAAGGCCCTGTTCGCGGAATTGCCCGGGGTCATGAACTGAGTGTTGTAGAAGACGGATACCTGAGGCCGGCGCCCGGCCATCATGTCACGCTCGAAATTCGCAGGAATGTACACGGCCGCGATAGCGCCGCCGGACCGGATGGCATGCATAGCAGCCGAGAGGTCGTTCTCCCGCGCGCTGAGCGAGATGCCCGGGGCCGCCTCAATCGCTTGAACGAGGGCCATGGACGTCGGCGTTTTGTCGGCATCGACGACGACCGTATTGAGGCCGCGAATGACGGCGCTGCTGAAGGTGAGGCCGAGTACGGCGAAGGCGATCAGCGGCACGCCAACCATCAGGAACAGGGCGATCTTGTCCCGGAAGATCCAGCGCAGCTCGCGCGTCGCGACGAGAACGAATCCCGGGCGCGGCGGCGCGATCATTCTTTCGCCGTGGCCCAGTCGGTGTAGGCGCTCATCCCGGGCCGAAGTCCCGGAACCTTCTCGACAGGGTAGGCGCGGATGGCAAACGTGCGAAGATCGAAATCGCCGGTGGCCCGCGTCGCCCGCCAGCCCGCGTATTCGCCTTTCGCGGCGATCAGCTTGACCTGGGCCACGACCGTGCGGTTGTTCAGCGCGGGAATCCGAACCTCGATCTTGTCGCCCAGCTTCAGGTCCTTCAGAAGGTCCTCCCGGAGATCGAAGCGAAGCCAGATATCATTCATATCGACCAGCGACAGCAGAGGAATGCCGGGTTCCACGACTTCGCCTTCCTCGATGTCGATCTGATATACTTGGGTCTGGGCCGGAGCGGTGACGACCATCTGGTCGACAAGGGATTGCAGGGTCTTAGCGGCTGCGTCTGCCCGCCCGACCTTCGCCTCGGCCATCTGCACTTCCTCGGCCGTGAAGCCGGCGATCGCTTCCTGGTAGGCCAGCTTGGCCTGGTCATAGCTTCGCTCGGCGACGCGAAGCGCATCGGTTACCTCATCGAGCCGCTGCTGACTCGCATATTGACCCGCGGTCAGCTGGCGGATGCGATCATAGGTCTGTCGGGCGAGAGTAGCCTCGGACGCCGTGCGGTCGACCTCGGCCTTGCGTACGGCGATGGTTTCAGCGCGCGTTCCGGCGTGAATGCGAGCGAGCTCGGCGTCGGCCACGCCCTTGGCGGCGACCGCTTCCTCGTATTTCGACAGCAGTTCCGGATTATCGATCCTGAGAAGGACCGCTCCGGAACCGACATCTTGGCCCCTGACAACCGGAATCTTGATGATTCGGCCGTCGACCCTGGCTGCGATGTCGATTCGCGTGCTATCCGCTTCGCCTTGTATCATCAGCGACGTCGGCCGGGACAGATACCAGGCGGAGAGGCAAACAATCGCGAATACGACGATGGCGACGGCAGTCGCCGCCCCGCCGCCGCCCCGCCGCGACGCCCTTGCCTTGTCTCCTGGCGGCGGGGTCTTCGAGGCCGACTCGCCGCGGCCTTCCGGTAGGGGCTCCTCCCCAGGTGCGCGGCCGGATTTGCCCGGATCGAGATCCCGCCCCAGCGGCGACGCGGCCTTCGCCGAAGTCGGTTGCCCGCGTATCGCTTCCTGATCGGCTTTTGGCGCGTTGTCTTCGATGATGGCCTCCCCACGCGATCACGATAAGGGAAAGAAGGGCTCACAGGCGCGAGGCCGGAAAGTAGAGCAAAAAACGACGAGGAAAGCGAGGCACTCAGGATCAGATCTTGAGTTACGGCTCGACGGCTGCCCTTCCGTGAGGCGGATCGCTCATAACCGGCACGCCCAGGACCCGAAGCAATTTTTGACTGTCGGCGGCTTCAAGTGCCGCTCAGGTTCGCATACGATCCGACCGAGTGGGGAAGGGCGATGTGCCCGGCACTCGACGCTCCGACCGATGACGCCAGCCACTGCGCGCTTCTGGAACCAATTGGACAAGCGCGGGCGATGCGGCAGCGGTCTGACTTTGACCCACTAGCCGACGATTGTTACCTCCAAGCCGGCTGCATAGCGGGGGAACAGGTCAATCATTTAGCCAAATGAACTACTCGAGTGTGATTTTGCCCCTCGGAAGCATCGTCGAATCGATGAATTGTCACAGCATTCGAGTCTAAGCTCGCCCCGCCAAGAACGATCACGCGGAGCGGTAAGCATGCAGAAGAGCACTCCACCGATTCTCGTCCGGCCTTCGACCGAAGGTGACGTGCCGGCGATGCTTGACATCTACAGCCATCACATCCAGCGCGGCCTGGGCGAAGTCGAGCTAAAGCCGTTGCATCCCGAGGACATCAAGCGGCGGCGCAAGAACATGCTGAAGCGGCGGCTGCCGCATCTTGTCGCCGAGCAGGGCGGCGATGTCGTCGGCTACGCCTATGCCGTGCCCTTCCGCAAGCGGCCCGCTTACCGCTTTGCTGTCAAGCATTCGATTTACGTGCATAAGGACCATCTGCACTCTGGCATCGGACGCCGCCTCCTACCGGCACTGATCGAAACATGCGCAGCAGCCGGCTATCGCCAGATGATCGCCTACATCGATGCAACGAACATGCCCTCGATCCAGTTGCACGAGGCCAATGAATTCCGCCAGGTCGGCGTGTTACAGGCCGTGGGATTCAAGTTTGGCCGCTGGGCCGACAGTGTCCTCATGCAGCGTGCTCTCGGGCCAGGCGGCTCGGCCCTACCCGACGCTGGCGAGGGTAAAAAGATCCACGGCGCACGCCCAAACAGCGCGTCGTGACGGATGTAGGCAATGGCAGAATACCTTCGACAGATCATGACATGTCCGCTGCTGGTTAGAGCGGCGATTTCCTCTCGGCGCGCGAAAAGTGGAAGCCCACCATGCGATGGCTGCCAATCATCAAGGCAGACCGGCCACCCGCAGAGCGCGAAGCCTGCGATCCGTATGCTCGGGCAATCGATACTGGCTCATCGCGGTATGCCGCCTGATCGAGAAATCCGGGTCAATCCTAAGTACTTCCTGGGCTTGGGCGCGAGCCTCGGCAAGGCGTCCCATTTCGGCGTAGCACGCCGCCAGCCCGATGCGAGGCATGATGTAGTCCGGCAGGCGCATGATCGCTTGCCGGTAAGTCATGACGGCCTTGTCGAATTGCCGCAGCAGGAGCTGGGCATGCGCAAGCGCATCGAGATACCAGCCTGAATGAAGCGGGCAGAACTCGATCGCCCGTTCGGCCGTTCGCGCCGCCTCCTCTGGATGGCCCGCCCGGGTCAGCACAAAGGCCAGCAGGGCCGTTGCCTCGGACCCATTCGGCGCGAGCGCCACGGCCTTGCGCGCTGCGGCGATGGCCTCGTCGTATTCGCGCCGCAGCACGCGGATTGCCCCGAGTACGGCATGAACTTCCGACAGATTGGCGTCGAGCTCGAGAGCGCGGCCTGCGATGGTCGTCGCCCGCGCCAATGCTTTCTCCGGCTCATCGACCCACAGGAACCGCGCGTCGTGCCAATGGGCGTACGCGAGCCAAGCCCAGGCAGCAGCATAGGTCGGATCGACTTCAGTCGCTTTCTCGAACAGTGCACGCGCCTTCTGCACTCCCTCCTTGGTCTGACGTTTGTATTGGGCCAGACCCTGGGTCAGCCATGACCAGGCGGCGACCGATGTGGTGGAGTGATGCCAGACGCGCGCCTGTTCGCCTTCCAGTAACTCCACTTGCAGAGCGCGCACGACATGCGTCGTGATCTCGTCCTGGACGGCGAATACATCCCGATGCGGCACATCGTAGCGGTCGGACCATATCTCCGTGGCTGTGTGGGAATCGAGAAGGTAGGCATTGACTATGATTCGATCCGCCGACATCCGGACGCTTCCGTGCAGAGCATAGCGCACGCCGAGTCCGCGGGCGGCCTCCATCGCGCATGACGGACGATCCTTGAAGTACGAGGCGGAGTCACGCGCAACGACGAAGAGTCCAAGGACCCGGGAGAGCATCGTCGAAAGATCCTCGGTCACGCCTTCCGCAAAAATCTCATGCTCGGGGTCCATGCCGATACATTTGAACGGCACGACGGCGATCGTCGGTTTTGCCATCCCCGGCGCGCCATGCACTGGCGATGGGCGGGCGATAGGCTCCATCAATTGCCCGTTGGATGCCCGACGCCGAGGCAACTCCGGGCCCGCGTTCCGCATGCGCTCGGTTTCGCCGACCGGGGCTTGGACGCCGCTACCCAGGAAATCCCGAACCTCCATGACAAAGCGCTCCCACGCCGGCTCCGGCTCGAGAATGATGTGATTGCGGCCCTCCAGCGCGACAAAGCGGGAGCCTGCGATTGAATCCGCGAGCAGCTGCCCTTCCGCGAACGGGACCACAGCATCGTCTCGGCAATGCATGATCAGTGTTGGAACCTTCACCTGCGGCAACAGCGGGCGGACATCGACCATGCTCGCTGTCTCGTCCAGAAACAGGGCATTGCCTGGCGACGTCGTCATCAGCTGAAGCTCGTTCATCCAGCGCATTTGCTCCTCGGTGGCGTCGGGTATGTATCGGCTGGTGAATACCTGGCGAAATGCAGGATTGTCCTGACCCCAGCCATGTTTGATAAGTGAACGCAAGGCCCCGCGCTGGGCGATCTCTTGCGGCGACGCGCGCACGGCCCAGCCGCGCGCGTAGCCGCCGTAAAGGACGAGATGGGTCAGCCGCTCGGGGTGTCGCGCGGCATAGGCAATTGCGATGGCGCAGCCGAGCGATAGACCGAGCAGGGCAAAGCGTTCGAGGCCTGCGGCTTCCACCACCGTCTCAAGATCCCGCACATAGGCCTCGAACGACAGGTCGGCCACTTGCCAGTCCGACAGGCCGTTGCCTCGGTGATCGTATCGGATGAGGCGATGATTGCGGGAGAACTCACCCATCCAGTGACGCCAGACGGGACTGTCCCAGTCGTAATCCAGATGGGTCAGCCAATTGGCTGTCTTTACGATGGGGGGCCCGCTCCCGACCGCCGCGTAAGCTACCCGAACCGTATCGTCAGTAAAGCAATATTGGACAAGCTGCTCTGCTGGGGCTCGGGCACGGTCGGTCGAGCCGCTCTCCTCTGGCGGATGATCCAGGCCAGTGCTGTTCGGCGCCGGGGCTGGCTTTCTCGCCTCCTGGTCCGCCGCCCTCGACAGGTTGACTCTCAGGAGCGCCCCTGTCGGCGAGACGCCGGCTTCTTTCAACACCCGCTGGCCCAGCGCACATTGATCTTCGGCTTCCTGCCGGCGCCCGAGCGCCGCGAGCAGCTGAATTAACCCGGCCCATGCCTCTTCATCATGCGCCTCAAGCTGCACAAGCGAGCGGGCAAATGGCAAAGCCGCCTCAGGCCGAGATTTCAACCTCTCGACGAGCGTCCGAAGGACTCGGGCTTGCAGTGCCTGCAACTCCGCGCGCTCGGCGATGCACCAGGCATGAAACTCGTGGCTGTCCTGAATATCCAACCCTGCCAGGAAATCCCCGCCGAATGCTTTGGCCAGCGAAGCCAGGTCCTTTGTTGCACCGTTCTCCAATCCGTCGGCCGCCCGGCGACGCAAATCCTGTACGTCAATATGCGCACCCTTTGGGTCGAATCTGACGGTTTCGCGATCGGCCACGATTCGGGCGGCAGTTGGCTCGTCCACGAGGCGACGGAGCTTGCTCAGACTCCAGCGCAGGGCGCCACGCGGGTCATCCGGCAGGTTCCATAGCAGCGAGCACAGGCGATCGCGGCGATGCGCCCGCCCGGTCACCACCAGATAGGCGAGCAGGGCCCGCGTCTTCTTGGACGGCGGCAGCTCGACCGCGGCGCCGTCACGCAATACTCGCGTTTGATCCAGGAATTGTAGGGACAACACCGCCGTAACCCCGGATTGTTAATGCCCGCAAGGACAGCTGCCGCTTCTTGATCGCGATCTGTGGAGAGAATTGCCGAGCAATTTCAATGGGCTGGCAAATACCACGGCAGGCCCCGCAAAATTCCACGCTGGCTCAAACGCTGGCTGCCACATGGCGCCCCCATCTTCTGGGCGGATGTTGCAGTTCTGGCAAAGTTTGCGCGTGAACTGTGGCATGTACCACGTTTCATAGAACGCTTGCAACAGCGAAACGATGGCTCGTTCCCGCTTGGCCCCGTCTTGCGGCCGGTGCGAGCGGCGGTCGCATCGCGAGACGGAAGAAATACAGAGGGAACGATGACAGCGTTGGAATGCACAGGAATCCGCCGGCACAGCCGCCCCGGCGTTGCGGTCGGGCGTATGCTGGCTCGCGCCAAGGGATTCCTCCACCGGCTTAGCGAGAAACATCACGAGCGAGTTGCGGCCCAGCGGCTGCAGTCGATGAGCGACTGGCAGCTCAAGGATCTGGGCATTCATCGCAGCCAGATCCCCTATCTGGTCTATGGCATCTCGGCGTCCTCGACCCGGAGGGGCCATGCCGAGGATTGACCTGGGCGGGGCCCGAATCGCCTGCACGGACAGCGGTTCCGGCGAAACCGTTCTCCTGCTCCACGCAACGGCGAGTTCCCGCGCTCAGTGGGGTGTCCTGGCCGAAGCCCTCCGGACAAGCTGGCATGTTCTGGCGCCGGACCTGTACGGCTATGGCGAGACCGACCCATGGCCCGGCAACAAGCCCTTCGCCCTGGCCGATGAAGCGGCGCTCGCCGAAGCAGTCCTGCCGCCGGGAGACGACCCGATCCACCTCATCGGCCACTCCTATGGCGGCGCCGTCGCCTTGCGATTCGCCATGCAGTGGCCGGAGCGCCTGCTCAGCCTTGTTCTCATCGAACCGGTCGCCTTCCACTTGTTGTGGGACGAACCGCCGCATCCAGCGGACCGGCAACTCGTTTACGAGGTCGGGGAGATTGCGGCCCTGGTGTCCGGCGATGGCGCATGGTCTCGAACCAAACCCGATCTGCAGTCCGAGTTGGTCAGCCGGATACCGAAGGTAGCCCTCGATTTCCGGGCGACAACGACGGAATTGGCGTTCCGAGCGGCCTATGGGCGGATCGGCGCGCCCACGCTCGTCCTGCGCGGCTCCCGATCCCCGCGCCCGACGCTCCGCATCGCCGAGCTTGTGGCACATAGCCTGCCGCGGAGCCGCCTGCAAACGATCGACGGAGCCGGCCACATGCTGCCGCTCACCCACGCCGAGGCCGTCAACGCGGCCATCGTGGAGCACTTGCTCCGCCGTACGCCGGGCCGGCGACACCCGGCCGCCGCCTGACCCAAGTTCAACCCAAGCCGATGAAGGAAACCTCCAAGATGATCAAATCCACGAATCCCCAAACCCTCGCTCTGCATGGCGGAACCTACCGCAGCGATCCGGCGACCGGATCGGTGGCGGTGCCGATCTATCAAACGACTTCCTACCAGTTCCGCGGGACCGAGCATGCGGCGAATCTGTTCGCCCTCAAGGAGCTAGGCAACATCTACACCCGCATCATGAATCCCACCACCGATGTGCTCGAACAGCGCGTCGCCGCGCTCGAAGGCGGGGCGGCGACACTCGCCGTCAGCTCCGGCCAGGCGGCCTCGGCCATCGCCGTTCAGAACATCGCCCAGGCCGGCGACAACATCGTCAGCTCAACCGATCTCTACGGTGGCACCTGGAACCTATTCGCCAACACCTTCCGGACAATGGGAATCGAGGTGCGTTTCGTCGATCCCGCCGATCCGGACGCCTTCCGCCGGGCAACCGACGACAAGACCCGGGCCTATTATGCGGAAACCTTGCCCAACCCGAAGCTGACCGTCTTCCCCATCGAGGAGGTGGCTGCCATCGGGCGGAAACTCGGCGTGCCGCTGATCATGGACAATACCGCCGCACCGGTGATCTGCCGGCCCTTCCGGCATGGCGCCGCCATCGTCGTCCATTCCACGACCAAATACATCGGGGGCCACGGCACCTCGATCGGCGGCCTCATTGTCGATGGCGGCAACTTCGATTGGGAGCGCCATGCGGATCGCTTCCCGCTCCTCACTCGGCCCGACCCCAGCTATCACGGCGCCGTATGGACGGAGGCGGCCAAGCCGCTCGGGCCCATCGCCTACATTCTCAAGGCGCGCGTCACCCTGTTGCGCGACCTGGGCGCCTCGATGAGTCCCTTCAACGCCTTCCAGTTCATACAGGGCCTCGAGACCTTGCCGCTGCGCATGCGGGAGCACTGCCGCAATGCCGAGGCAGTGGCGCGCCATCTTGCCCGGCGGCCCGAGGTGACCAAGGTCATCTATGCCAGTATGCATGCCGACGCCCTGCAGAAACGCCGCGCAGACACCTACCTCCAAGGCGGCCATGGCGGTCTCGTCGGCTTCGAGCTGAAGGGCGGCATGGAAGCCGGGCGGCGTTTCATTGACGGGCTCGAAATGCACTACCACATCGCCAACATTGGCGATGTCCGGAGCCTTGCCATTCATCCCGCCACGACAACGCATTCTCAGCTCTCGCCAGAGGAACAGAATGCCAGCGGCGTCACAGAGGGCTATGTCCGCCTGTCGGTCGGCATCGAGCATATCGATGACATCCTGGCCGATCTCGACCGGGGGCTTGCGGCATCCAGGGTGGTCGCCGCGGCTGCTTGACCCTTCCAACCGGACGGGGTTCGCCGACTGCCCCGTCCGGCGCCTCCCTCGAGGATTCCCGGAACCAAACGATGTCCATCGCTCTTCCTGCGGGGCTGCCGGCCCGCCAATTGCTTCTGGCAGAGGGCGTCGAGGTCCTGGACCGCGACCAGATCCGGTCCTGGGGCCGCCGTCCTTTGCGTCTTTGCCTTGTCAATCTCATGCCGAACAAGGCGGTGACCGAGATTCAGATCGCTCGCCTGCTCGGCGGAACCTCGATTCCGGTCGAACTGACTCTGTGCCTGCCCGATGGATACCGATCGCGGTCGACGCCGGCCGACCACATGGCCTTCTACCAGCCATGGACGAACATCCGCCACGAGCCGTTCCATGCGCTAGTCGTGACCGGCGCTCCGATCGAGGCGCTGCCGTTCGAGGAAGTCACCTATTGGCCCGGCCTGTGTGCCATATTCGACTGGGCCCGCGCCCGGAGGATTGGCAGTCTCCACATCTGCTGGGCGGCCCAGGCCGCACTCTACCACTTTCACAACGTTCCCAAACATCGGCTGCCGCGGAAGATGTCCGGCGTCTTTCACCAGTGCGTGAGCAGCGGGGCATTCCGCCTGCTCAGAGGTTTCGGCGAAGTGTTTCCCGTCCCGGTATCACGGCATACCGAGGTTTGCGCCGCCGACCTGCCGAGCGAGGCGGGATTGGCAGTGCTTGCGGCATCGGCGGAGGCAGGGCTGTGTCTCGTCGAGGATCGCGACAATCGCGCCGTCTATATGTTCAACCACCTGGAGTACGACGCCGAAACTCTGCGCGACGAGTTCTTACGCGACCAGCGAGCCGGCACGCCTGTCAGCATTCCACACAACTATTTTCCCGGCGACGATCCCCAGCGTGCGCCGGCGAACACCTGGCGGCCTTACGGTCATCTCCTGTTCAGCAATTGGCTCGGCGAGATCTACCGGACGGCTTGGCCGCGCATAACCGACGAACCAGTCATTCAATGGGCACTCGCGGGCTCTCAGGTGTTGCGCGCGGGGGGCAGCGACAATTCCGACCTTCTGATTGTCGGGACCGGCAGCTGGGATATTCTTCCCTCGGCACTTCGCATGCTAGCGGATGCCGGCATTGCTCTGCGCGCGGTCAAGGTCCACCGCCCGCCCGGTTCGGGACGATTGATCGAGTTTCGCACGGAACGACTGGAGCAGTCGGCGATCGAGAGAATTGCGCGGCGGCTATGCGACTTGTCCGCGGTCTCGAGAGTCGCCTTCCGTACTGCCGGCGGTGCTGGCGGGTGGCTCGTCGGCCACCATGGCGGTGTCGCATCGCAACCGGAGGCGCCAAGCGGCTGGAGCATTCCGTCCGCAGCCGCCTAGCCGCGCCCCGTGTCAACTCGCCCGCTTGATCTTGGCGCCAGGATCCTCGTCGAACAGATCGGCCAGCTGCTCCATCACCGCGCCGCCCAGTTGTTCGGCATCCACCAAGGTGACGGCCCGGCGGTAGTAGCGGGTCACGTCATGGCCGATGCCGATGGCAATGAGTTCGACGGGCGAACGAGTCTCGATCCAGTCGATGACCTCACGCAGATGGCGTTCAAGATAATTGCCGGGATTGACCGACAGAGTCGAATCGTCCACCGGCGCGCCGTCGGAAATCACCATCAGGATGCGCCGCTGTTCGGAGCGGGCGAGAAGGCGGCCATGGGCCCAGAGCAGTGCCTCCCCGTCGATGTTCTCCTTCAGGATTCCTTCGCGCAGCATGAGGCCGAGGCTCTTGCGGGCCCGGCGCCAGGGCGCATCGGCCGCCTTGTAGATGATATGGCGCAGATCGTTGAGGCGGCCGGGATTGGCGGGCTTGCCCCCGGCGATCCAGCGCTCACGCGATTGGCCGCCCTTCCACATGCGCGTGGTGAAGCCCAGAACCTCGACCTTGACGCCACAGCGCTCCAGCGTGCGCGCCAGAATATCGGCGCTCATGGCGGCGACCGTGATGGGCCGCCCGCGCATCGAGCCCGAATTGTCGATGAGGAGCGAGACCACCGTGTCGCGGAATTCCGTGTCGCGCTCGCGCTTGTAGGACAGCGGCATCTCCGGATTGACCACGATGCGCGGCAGCCGGGCGCTGTCCAGCAGGCCCTCTTCCAGATCGAATTCCCAGCTGCGGTTCTGCTTGGCCAGCAGGCGGCGCTGCAGGCGGTTGGCGAGCTTGCCCACCACGGTCTGCAGATGAATCAGCTGCTGGTCGAGCAGTTGGCGCAGCCGCACCAACTCGTCGGCGTCGCAAAGCTCGGCGGCTTCGACGACCTCGTCGTATTCTTCGGTGAAGGCGCGATAGCTAGGCTCGTTTGTGCCCCGCTTGCGCAGATCAGATTCGGGCGGGCGCCCTGGGCGGTTAGGGCTATCTTCACCGCCTTCGCCCTTCATTTCCGCTTCGCTATCCGCTGCGTCGCTCTCGCCGGCGTCTTCCTGGCCTTCCTCGCCTTCGCTGCTTTCCATCTCGGCGGCGTCGGCGGCGTCCTTTTCGCCGCCGTCGCCCTTGGCCTCGTTGGGATCGTCCTGCTTGTCGTCGTTGTCCTGCTGTTCGTTCTCCTCGGCGTTCAGATCCTCGGCGCTGAGATCGAGATCGAGATCGTTGAGCAGGCGGCGAGCCGCCTTGGCATAGGCGCGCTGATCATGCATGACCTTGGCGAGTTCGGCGAGATCAGCGCGCGCAGCTTCGCCCAGCTCGCTCTGCCAGAGTTCCACCAGGCGCTTGCCACTGGCCGGCGGCGCGGCGCCGGTCATCGCCTCGCGAGCGAGCAGACGCAAGGCCTCGCCCAAAGGCGCGTGCTCGCGTTCGGTCATACGGCTATAGCCGCGCTGACGGCAGTGATCGTCGAGCGAGGCTTCCAGATTGGCCGCCACGCCTTTCATGCGGTTGGCGCCGATGGCCTCGACGCGGGCCTGCTCGATGGCTTCGAAGGCCTCGCGGGCGGCTTCGTTCTTCGGGGTCTCGCGGGCATGAAGCTTGATGTCGTGAAAGCGCAGGCGTAGCGCGAGCGAATCGGCAGCACCCCGCGTCAGCGCCACGTCCTCGGCCGGCAGATCGCGCGCCGGCAGCGGCAATCGCGCTTCCTCGCCCGAGACGCCGGGTTGGCCGGGGGCGAATGTCACGTTGAGCGTGGGTTTGCGCGAGATCGCGCGCATGGCCGCGGCCGTGACCCGACGGAACTCGTCGACGCGGCTTTCTCGCCCGCTCATGGTCTTGCCGCCGCGCTCCCGCTAGACCAGCGTCGCGCGACCCGCGCCCTGCTTCAACTCGGTGCCGAAGCAGCGCTGATAGTATTCGGCCACCGTGGGGCGCTCCAATTCGTCGCATTTGTTGAGAAAGGTAACGCGGAAGGCAAAAGCGACGTCGTTGAAGATCTTGGCATTGTCGGCCCAGGTCATGACGGTGCGCGGCGACATGACGGTGGAAATGTCGCCGTTCATGAAGCCGGCGCGCGTCAGGTCCGCCAGACGCACCATGGCGTCGACGGTCTTTCGGCCCGCCTCGGTGTCATAGGACGGTGATTTGGCCAGCACGATCTTCAACTCATCGTCATGGGGCAGGTAGTTGAGGGTGGTGACGATGTTCCAGCGGTCCATCTGGCCCTGGTTGATCTGCTGCGTGCCGTGATAGAGGCCGGTCGTATCGCCCAATCCCACCGTATTGGCCGTGGCGAACAGGCGGAAGGCGGGATGGGGGCGGATGACGCGGTTCTGATCCAGCAGCGTCAACTTGCCCTCCACCTCCAGCACGCGCTGGATGACGAACATCACATCGGGCCGCCCGGCATCGTATTCGTCGAAGACAAGGGCGGTCGCGCGCTGCAACGCCCAGGGCAGCAGGCCCTCACGGAATTCGGTCACCTGCTTGCCCTCGCGCAGGACGATGGCGTCCTTGCCGACCAGATCGATGCGGCTGATGTGGCTGTCCAGATTGACGCGGATGCAGGGCCAGTTGAGGCGCGCGGCCACCTGTTCGATATGGGTCGATTTGCCGGTGCCGTGATAGCCCTGGATGATGACCCGGCGGTTGTAGGCGAAGCCGGCGAGCACGGCCAATGTAGTGTCGTGGTCGAAGCGATAGGCCTCGTCGAGATCGGGCACATGCTCGGCCGGCTGGCTGAAGGCGGGCACCTGCATCTCGCAATCGATGCCAAAGGTCTGGGCCACCGAAATGGTTATGTCCGGCACCGAGCCATTGGCTGCCGGCGAAAGGGTCTGAGACGGCATATCTATCGCTTTCCGTTAGGGTGAGCCGAGGGTCTATCAGACCGCGGCACTGCTTTTCAACGTGCTATAGGCGAGATTGATGGTTTTCAAGCGTTCCTCGGCCGATTTGTCGCCGCCATTCACATCGGGGTGCAGCAGTTTGGCCAGGGCTTTGTAGCGCCGCTTGATCTGCTCGATCGTCGATCCGGGGGCGAGGTCGAGCTCGGCCAGGGCCAGATCGGTCTTGCTCTTGGGTGCCGGCGGCGCCGGCGCCCTGCGCTCGCCGAACGGGTCCAGGTCTTCGGGAACGAATTCGCCGCCGAAAATCCGCTTGGGCGCGCCCCAGCGGCCCAGCGGCCAGGTCGGCCGGTCCCAGACGGTGTCGCAGCGAAGCTGCGCCTCGATCTGCTCGGGATTCATGCCGGCGTAATAGTTCCAAGCCCGGTTGTAGTCGCGCACATGGTCCAGGCAGAACCAGAAATACTCGTTCAGCCGGTCGCGCGCCTTGGGGGCACGATAGAGTCCTTCCGCCCGGCAGCCCGCATGATCGCAAATCTGGACATGCGTGGCGCCCTCGGCGCTGTCGAATTCGGCCTCTAATTGTGGGTGCATGCGTCGCATGGTGTAAGTATGGGGAGGGTAGGCGGGGCTGACAAGCTTATCGCACCCGCCGATCGGCCGCCGCGACCAGGACGACGCCGGCCAAAATCAGGGCGAAACCGCCGATCAGGGTCAGATCGATGCGTTCGCCCAGGACCGCGGCCGAGGCGGCGATGCCGAAGGCCGGCACGGCGAGGAAGGACAGCGAACTGGTAACCGCCGGCAGGGCGCGGGCGATGGCGACCGAGGCCCAAAAGCAGAAGCTGATGCAGACCGGCCCGTTATAGGCAAGGATGGCGATCACTTTGGGCGTGAGATGCACGAAAAGCGGCCCTTCGCCGATGTATGCCGCAGCCAGCAGCAGCCCGCCGGCCAAAAGCAGTTGCCAGGGCGCCAGTTGCAGGGGCGTCAAATGCCAGGGACGCCCGCGAATCAGCATGATGGCCGCCGCCCAGGCAAAGGCCGCACCCATCAGCATCAGATTGCCCATGACCTGTTGCCTGTCGGACCAGTCGAAACCCAGCGGATTGAACAAGACCACCACGCCGCCAAAGCCCAGGACGAGGCCCGCCGCCTTCAGTGCCCCCATGCGCTCGCCCAGAAACAACATAGCGCCGGGCACCGCCNCCAAAGCGGCGTCGTATAGGCCAGGACGGCCGCCCGTCCGGGGGCGACGCTCACCAGGGCCAGATTGACCAGCCCCATATACACGGCGACTTGAAGGATGCCGCCGCCCAGCAGCTGCACCATGTCGCGCCGACCGGGCAGCGCCAGATTGCCGCCCAGCGCGAGCACGGCGAACAGGCAGAAGGCGCCGAGGATCACGCGAATCGCGGCAAACCAGAAGGGCGGCAGTTCGGCCAGCCCCAGCTTCATCACCGGCCAATTGGCGCCCCACAGAACGACGACGCCGGCCAGCAGCAGATAGGCTGCCCGGCGCGAATGGGCAGCTGCCGGTGTCGCGGTAATCCGTTGCATTACGGCGCCGAAGCTACCATTTTCGCGGTTCAAGGAGTGCTCCATGCGGGTCAAGGCAGCCATCGAAAAAAAGCTGGGGGAGGGGCTGGCGCCCCGTCGCCTCAGCGTCGTGGACGAATCCCATTTGCATGCCGGCCATGCCGGCGCGCCCGACGGCGGGGAAAGCCATTTCCGCGTCGAAGTCGTGGCATCGGGTTTTGCCGGGCTCAGCCGCGTGGCGCGCCAACGGCTGGTCTACGGGCTGCTGGCCGAAGAATTGAAGGGCCCCGTCCATGCCCTGGCGCTGCGCACCCTGACGCCCGAGGAAGACAGCGCAGGTTAGGGCCGGTCTTTGCGATTCATCGCTTGCGTCGTGCTTGGAGCGCCGAACGCCGGGCATCGAGAATCACGACACTTGTTTTCGCTGCCGCTGAAAGCTCACGCCTATCAAGGGGCGGGGATTCACTAAGACGCCAATACAGCCCTCGCGCGCCTCACCGGAATCAGCCGATGCCCCACGTCACTTCGGCATCATCTTTAAGTACGGTTGTGCTTCCTCGACGACCCGGGCGAATGAGGGTCGTTGCATCAGGCGGTGCAAATATTCGGCCAGATTCTTGTGGGTGCCGGTGAAGGGCCTCACCATGTTGGCATAGAACAATGATGGCGCGGCCGCACAATCTGCCATGCTGAAAGCCTCGCCCATGGCCCAAGTCGCTTTTCCCATTTCCAGCTCGAGCATGCCAAGAGAGGTCTCCAATTGGGCCTTCGCCTTCTCCACGCCAAATGGATCGTTCTTGCCTGCCGGACGCAGCTTGTCGGTGACGATCTTCCCAATTGGCTTGTTGACGTAGAGATCGAAGAACCGATCGCGCAGCCGCGTCTGCCGGGCGAGATCCGGATCGCTGGGCACGAGTGGGGTCTTACCCGGATAATGCCGCGTCAGATATTCGATGATGATGCTCGATTCCGGGACGAGCCGGTCCCTCGCCTCATCGCGAAGCACGGGAAATTTGCCGATGGGCCAGATCTTCAGGAACTCGGCGCGCGAGAGCTCATCGCCGAGGTCGACGATGTGGCGCTCGAAGGGCGTGTCGTTTTCATAAAATGCGACGAGCACCTTCTGGCAGAAGGACGACAGCGGATGGAAATAGAGTTTGAGGGACATTTGGGGAGTCCTTATGTTCGCTTGCGGGCAGGCGTCTTTTTCGACGATTGACGTGTCAACACGGCACCCAACTGGTCCAACAATTCTGCCGTGCCGCGCTCGCGTTCGCGGGGAATGTCGAATCCATCGAGGAAGACGCCCTGTTCGGTATAGACCAGCCGCGTCCCGGCGCCCTTGGGCTTGAACTCGACCGTGGCCAACGAGACCGAAATCCGCGTCTTGTCGAGGTACATGTCATATGTCGAGACGATGCGCTGATCGGGCACGATGTCGTGATACTGCGCGTTGTATGTGTGGACCGGGCCGCCCGGTGGGCCGCCGCTGACGCTCTCCTTTCCGCCGACGCGAAAGTCGAGCTTGAGATCGGAGGCTTCCCATTCGTCGGGTCCGACGAACCAACAGCCCTTGGCCGCCCGGCTCGCAAAGGCGGCGAAGACGCTGGCCGGCGCGGCCGCGTAACTGCGCTCGATGACGAAGGTGGCGTGGCTCGCGGATCGTTTGGTCATGATTTCCTTCCATGATCGGATTTCTCGACCTGCTCGGCGAGATACTCACCCAACCGATCAAGGCGGATTTCCCAGATCGCTCGGCGCTCGGCCAGCCACCGTTCGGCGAGACTCATCGCCTTGGGCACGATGCGGCATGTGCGCACCCGCCCGGCCTTTTCCGAGCGCACCAGGCCGCTCGCTTCCAGAACCGTCAGATGCTGGACGACGGCCGACAGGGTCATGTCCAGGGGCTTGGCCAGTTCGCTCACCGATGCCGGGCCGCGGCAGAGCCGCGCCACGACGGCACGCCGGGTGGGGTCGGCAAGCGCCTGGAACATACGATCGAGAGGGGCCGATTGGTTAAGCATATGCTTAAGTATCACGGCAGGCCACGACATGGCAAGCATTGCCTGGCCTGGATCGGTTTGGCGGCGTGACTTTTGGGCCGGCGCGTCAGCCGAGCTTTTTAATGAGCGCCTGGGCCGCGGCGGGATTGCGAACCTTGGCGCCGGCAATGAAATAGGCGAAGACGTCGCCGCGCTTGGCCCATGCCCGGGTCTGTTTTACCAGGCCGTCCAACTCGGCCTCAGTGATCCCGGTCTTCAGATTCTCGCGACTCGACATCAAGCGGGCATAGGTGAAGCCAGCGGTGGGCTGGTCGATCTCGGGGAAGTCCTCGTCCTTGGCATAGATGATCGCCACGTCGTGCTCATGCGCCAGATCGTAGAAGGCTTGCGTGGCGAAGGTCGGGTTGCGGACCTCGACGGCGTGGCGCAGCGCGATGCCGTCCTTCTCC
>WNFO01000956.1_pt1 | contig 22115 bp, 28 predicted proteins | sample 5400251 | NCBI WGS metagenome assembly WNFO01 (sample SAMN13153354, study PRJNA577476) | soil metagenome | isolation source: 100 cm saprolite under Madrone tree | place: USA:California | collected 2016-06-14
GAAGCGGATTATGGACTCAGGGGGCTTCGTCATGAGCGGACGGGTCAACGGTGTGCTGGCTGTGACGCGGAGCTTAGGGGACTCGTCCATGAAGGAATTTGTTGTTGGCGCACCTTACACCACGGAGACGGAGTTGACTGCGGACGATGAGATGCTAATATTGGCCTGCGATGGGGTGAGTAGCTAATTCTTCAGAGGCAAACGTCGTTTCTGATCGGCTCTACATATGAAACGCAGATTTGGGACGTTCTGGATGACCAGACAGCCTGTCAACTTATACGGACCATCGCGGATCCCCAAGAGGCGGCGAAAACATTGGTTCACGAGGCCACGCAACGATACACGAATGATAACATCACGGTCATGGTGATTAGACTTAAAGACGTTCCTTCCGACCTCGAGACTTAGTGGAGCATGACGGATCCAGAGGGCGCCGTCCATTTGGATGTGATTTCTATTCAGTCATGGTTGTAAAACAGTCATGTTCGTTTGTAAAGCTATTCACGAATCGAATGGACACTGGAAGCGCGCGAATTCGCTCACAGAAAACCCATTATGCGAGTGCGATCTCGGCGGCTTGTGTTTGCACCTTCCAAACTGTTCGCTTTTGTAGTCGACAACCACAACCTCAACATAATACACACTGATCTGGTTCACAATGCGATCCCGTATGTCAGGCAACAGGGCATGCAGTGTGTCCTATACTAAACATCATTCGCAAAGGTGATCAAGGTACTGTAGCATAGATTCGGGTGCTCCAGATTCCGGCCCAAGGCTACCCCATTTTCGTGTTATCTTACACGTTGTCCTGGGGGAGGAAATATTGGGACCTCCATTACCCTAGACCGTGACGTGTACGCGGTATCCGAACCGAACCACATTATCGACATTTCAGAAACACAACCAAGTAAAAAATGCCCCCTCGAAACTCGTTGCCGACGCGGGCCTGGTGGTGGTCCTGTCCACGTCATATCATGTCCCAGTTCGGAGGTTTACAAGGTTCATCGTACCCCATATATCTCTTATCCTCCTCTCAATTTGAATGTGTTCTGTATGTCTTTTCTCGCGGCGCACGCCTCATGAATCGATGGTGCAGTGGGATATGCATATAGTTACTATGTCATGACATCAGGCTTCCCGGATTTTATTCTCTGCAGCCATCGCTGGTTTGATCGCTGGTGTCGACTGCGTTCACTCTTGCTCGCGTGTCTCGGCCGCCGCCATCGCCCCCTTGTCTATCATATTCTATGCGGTTTTCCACCGGCAGTCCTCCGTCTCCATTCCTCCAAATCGTTGTAGACATTGCAAAACATCACAGGATTGTATACCTTGACTGTGTTGGTATCCCAGGCATTTCTATATGCGCGCGTCGCCGCCACCATCCTTGTTGAGTAGACATCTCAGGTTGGTATATCCTTGGGTGGGATCTATTTACCGTTGTCGATTGAGTCTACAACTGGTACGCCGTGAAACGGACGGCCTGGAAACCAGGTCAGCTTCAGCCGTCATCGAGGCAACTACTCGGCTGGTTGTAAGTAACGACTTGTAGTGAGGGCACATCGGTGTTTTCTGGTACAGTCGCAAGTGGCCCTCAGGAAGGCTTAACGTCCAGGCACCCAACTCTAAGCGCTTTCTACTAGAGGGCTTCTACGTTGTTCCCTCAGGGTCTGTTGCCTTTGCGCCCCTTGTAGTTACAGTCCTGGCCCCAGGCGCTGCACTGATGCTGAGGGACTTCGTGATTGGAAGTCATACTAGTGCTGTACTGGAGACTTCGCAACTCTGACCATTGGCAGTGTGCTTGATAGTAGTCCTAGAGGGCGGTCTTAACATGCTGTGCTGTGTGCATTATTGGCTGCATAAACGGCATGGCCCAATATATTAATAGACAGGGATGTAATCGAGGTGTTACTTCACTGGGAGATATTACAGATATATGCATATATCGAGATAGGTGAGTGCCGTGAGCATGTTTGCGATCATGTTAGCTTTGTATGGGAAACCGAATCTCCGTCTGTCAAGGGCACATGGAACCTATTCAACGGCAGGGGTGTGGATGCCTGCAGACAACCGTTCATACCGATTGTTCATATCCCGCCTGCAGGTGTCGATGCACTTGTCAATCACCCCGTAGTAAGTATAAGTGAGTCGATCCATTTACCGGTTTCGCGATCCAGGGCCTGACGTTCTGCAGGCCTCGGCGTGAGTGCTTTGTCCACTGTCTGTATTACTGTCTTTGCTGTGCGAGGTTTTACCCAAAAATTTGTGTTATCGTCCTCATGTGAATGCCGTCAGAGAGACACCCACCACATAACGATCATGGCTAATAAACGGCCTCTGTTGTGCAATTTTCTTTTATCACCAGCGCCCGGTGCGTGAGTAACATGTGTTATTGTTGGCAACGTCGGAGTGGTAATGCCTTTGCGTTAGTTACAGGCTGACACACAGGCAGGTGCCATTGCCAGTGAAGCGGGCATTTCGGCCATGTATTTCAGTTCTTTCAGGGCTCTGAAGCGGAAAGCGCAAACGATCCCGCTTCAGCAGCCGAGTGTCTTCGGTTGACCAATTTGAGTTATGTGCGATTCAGGTGTCGTCTCGACCGTTCATTGCGCCAGTACCTTTTGGGATGTGATCTGGACATCCACGTGCCCTGCCGTCAAAACTCGCGTTGACCATCTGTGGGGGGGTAGATGATCGCCGAGAGATACCAGCTTGCGGTCCAGGGCGTTCCCTGCGTTTGAGGGTACTGTCCATCAACGTGGCTTGGTCCCAAGGGCAAGGCAGGATCGGATTGGGACATGACGTCATAGTGATATGTAAGATGAACGTGGGCAAATGGGTTGAGCTGGCGGTGAGATACCGTGCATAAAACTTGAGAGAGTCGCCCACGATGAGGAAAACATCATATGTCGTCATTTTTCTCCTCGTCTCGGTGAGCCTCACTCTTGTAGGTCTTTATTCCTCTCTCCATTTCGTATCGATAATAACTACTGCCCTGTTCAAGAATATCATTGCCATCCAACGCACAGACTGGTGACTCAGCCGTTTTTCGCATCTTATCCACCCTTTAAATGCCTTGTTTTCAGGCTCATCGATCCAGGACGAGAGTTTCTCCACACCAGGTTCATTGTCCACTATGGCCTTATGCAACGTTGCGAGCGTCAGGTGCTCAGGATACCGGACCCAGATGGAGACTGGCAGGATGTCTATACAGCCTTCAAATGCCGCGATTTCCCTAAAAGCGTCAGCGATCGCTGTGAGAAGGAGAATCGCCTCTTCTGCGTCGAGTGGACCAGTGCCGATTACTTGGCCCAGATGGCTGCTGGGTTTGGCGTCATGGCCCTTTTCGCCCTCCTCATTGGCGTGAGCACCCACTCGAGGCGCAGGAGGGTTTGGAGGGCCGTCGCTGGGCTTATCACCCTCAATGGTGCGTGGCCAATCTTATTGGGGTTTTAATGAGGAATACTCGCTTACTTCTCTTTATAGCTCTCTTTTCCATGATCGCGTTCATTATCATGTCTGATTTGTATCGGACCTCTCACCTCCCCGATTTCGACTTTGCTTATCCTGGTGAGAGGCTGTTGTGTCCCCCTTCATACCTCGCGATCCCTCATCTTGTTCTCTTCACAGGCCCGGCGTGGTACATCGACCTGTTATCATGGGTTTTCAACTTTCTCATCGTATTTGGGGTTATCTGGACTGGCAAGGCGGCTGACAAGGGTCACAGGTGGGCTGCTGGCAACCGCGCTTATACTCGTATTAGAGACAACAACCCGTGAATAACAAAACTATTCACTACGTTGTGACCTCTATGCGATTCCCTTTGATGCCTCGTGAAATCTTTGTATTTCTTGCCCTAGATCGTATTCCTATGTACACGTCGCCATGGCTATTATTACGAATCCTCTGACGGATAGTCGGATAGTTCGTACAATCGCAGTGTCTCATTCCAATCTCGCTTTCGGCGTCGCCGCACAGAAAAGTAGTTAGTCTCCTTTGCCCAGCGACCAACCACTCTGCCCTTGTCCTTCTCCCCGCTCACTAAAAAGTGCCTCTCAGGGTCAGATGGAAGCCCAAGCCCGTCCACTGCGAGATGGACAACGCGGTGGTGTAGATCCGAACGCGTGGCGCGCAAACGCGATAAAGTGTCGGGATTGACGCAAAGGAGTCGCCCAAGGGCAAAAAGCGCGCGAGCCGCTGACACGGCGTCTTCAAACCACCGGAGTGACATCCACATCGCCACAGGTACCACCACCGACGTCACAGGGAAGATAGGGAATGTAACGACTATTGCTGCGACATAAACGCACAAGCCAGAAATGAGTCCATAGATAAGCTTATACTGGGCAATCTCGTCCCATGTGTCCCAGACGGGTCCCGTCTTCTTGAAGTTGTGCACGGCGTAAAACGTCGTAACGGCCACGGGAAGCCAGAGGGCAAGCCCGCCCAGCGAGATGAAAAATAGGAAGGAAGCCCAGTAGAAGCGTAGTATCATGCGATACACGATCACGGGACGTGAGAGTGGACGACGAATGCGATCATCTCTGATCCGCAGCTGATATAATTCGGACTGATACGCCTGCCGGAGTCCTCGTTTGAGAAGGGGGTTTGTATTGTGGATGGTGAGACGATGACTTACTTGGAGATTATCCTTCAACTTGACAATGTCCTTATCGTTCAGCTGACTGCTTACTTCCTGTCCAGCCAAGTCCGTGCTAGGAGCAGGAGTAGGATCGGGAAGGTGAGCCATCTTGAACAACTCCAGAAATGTCCTTGTAACTCGGACATAATCGCCGAGGCTCATCGCAGTGCCCAGTGGAGCGTATATTGGCGTCGCCATTTTTGCTGCTCTTATCAGATCCCAAGAAGGGGCGTCGAATGTTCCTGTGGCTATCTGCCGATGCATCTGGGCCGTAACAAGTCGAATGTTATCAAAATTCAGTGGTTCCAAAAGCTCCGGGTTATCCTGGGACGTGTTAGAACTGAAAGTAGCAGCAATAACTGGCACACCTTTGGGCGGAAGTTGAATGGAGGATGGAAAGTGACCAATACGTCGGAACGGAAGTGCTGTCGGTGCCTTGCGCACCAATAAATGAGTGAAACTGGCCTCACTCGGTTGAAATTACTCACATGTACGTGATGGAACACGTCAGAATGGAAATTTCGAAGTCGGCGTTGTCGCGATTACGAGTCAGCATGGCAGACACAATACGCGCAACTGTGCCGTTGGTGAGGCACATAATCACAGGTCGATTGACAGAACATACCTCCAGTCTTCAGGGGAGCGATAGTTGGATGATACCTACTCGCGCCTTCCGGGAAAAGGCACATGGCACCACCCCTCTCTAGGGTCTACGAGGAAATTGCTCATCAGAAGAGTTCACTATGGCTTATAAGACCCCATACTTGTGTCAGTTTTGCCATGGAGGCATCATTGTTAGCCACGCCTTCTGCGAAATCTTTGTGCCTTTGGATGGGCACCGTCCCAGCAGCTTCGACGAGCCAGCTCGTCAACGTCTTCTTGCCAAATTGTGTTGACTTAGCTGTGAGATGCAGCATATTACGTCTCTTCATAGACATGTCTGAGTAATAGGAAATCAAATTGGACTAAGACTGACGTACTCGTGAGGGAATAGCAGTGACAAGAATTCTGAAGAAGGTTCGTTTGAGCATGAAGTAGAATTATAATGGATAGAGTTAGAATGGGCCGTACAAGGCATCAGTCAACGAGTTGGTGTGGTTAGCGCAGACGATGCTGGGTAATTGATGCGGTGTCAACACGAGAGGATGCATAGGGGCTGCATGCTCACCAAGGTCGCCCGGTCTGTGGAATGTTTTCCACACCTTCTACGACAATGGTGCCATAGAATATCTTGAGTACAATCCTGAATAGTATTCTGACAGGATGGAGATGAAAAACTGGTGCTTAACAAGAGCCAGGTTGATTCACCGTATGAGAAAGTATGACCAAGGGACAGGAGTCTCTGGCGGCATACAGCAGTATGGTCGGTAATAGAGTAAGCCCTGATGGTAGCGGAAGATGAGCAACTTGTAAAGGGTCCGCAACCCATCGCATCGCCATGAACGTTCGTTACGGCGTGGAGGCAAAGATTATGTCATCAACCTTTCATCAACGACCATAATGTCAGAAGATGGCTTGGATCTCGCTTTATCAAAAATTCGACCGCATATCGCGTCTTCCCTTGGACATCAAAAAGCACCTGCAAACTTGCTGAATGCACTCGAGGCTACTATTGACGAGCGAAAGGCCGAGAGATCCCCAACTGCCTATTTCGCGGCATTACTCACTGCCCTGGGCGGTACTTTGCGAAATGATGTGTCCTCGGGATTGGCCCTTGACGAGGGCGATATGATCCCCGCAGAGCTCTATCTTCTTGCTCTTGTCGCGCCATTTGTCCCTCCCCCAGTCATCCGTGGAAATCTCAATGCCATTCTCTCTCTCACATCACCTCTTTTCCCTTCGTTGATGACTCGTCCTCCTCCCTTGCGATCGCAGATGGGACTATACGGCTCGGTTCTCAAGGCGCCTGACAGATCCCAGCTAGATGTTCAGGGTGTCTGGCAGTCTTTCGCCTCCATTCTCCAGCTTTGTGTCGATGCCCGACCGAAAGTGCGCAAACGAGCAGCGGAGGTTATCAAAGACGTTTTGTCCTGCCCCCCAACCCCGTTGATGCGGCACCCCTACAGTGACAGGGTTGCGGAGTGGGTCAAGTCGACATTAACTGATATTATCACAAATGCCGCATCAAGATCGAAGCATAATAGTTCCAATCTGGACGCGGCGGAAGTCGCACTACATCTCCTTGCATTTTTGCAACAAGTAGTCTTGAGGTTTCCACTTTCAGTGAGTCGCAACCTATGTCGTTTCTTCCTCGTAACCTTGGTTTTCAGTCCCTCTACGAGATTTCCACCTTGCTTTCATCACTACATCGCCTAGGAAACCCGTTTCTTTCGCAAAGCGCTTATTCGATATTATCTGACGTTCTTACCGCCACTACAATAGATGACGATTCTAAAGTCGTCCTCGAGGTACCTCAGATCCTGAAAGCTCTTCTGTCTTATCCACCAGAAATTGACAAGGCCATCGCACCTGTTTGGCTGGGACTCCTCGGAAATGGATTTCTTGCTTACAAAAATGCCGATCCGCGAGCGTCTGCTGGTGAACTGTGGGAAGTGTGGAAGGCTATCTGGATGTTTTTGGAGTCATCCGATGTGACCGTTAGGAAAGCCTCCTGTCAAACACTCGAACTCCTGGCGCAATGCTTGGCCACCGAAACCATAAGGCCTACCATGCAAGAACGTGGCCAATCCGGGACCGAGTCTACTCTCAGGAGAATCGCTAGAGAGGCCGAGAAAGCATTCGAGTCACTTTCATTTGCGCGTTCGATGTCAGAACTCCTTCTTGTAATTCCAGCGCTTATTTCAAACCTTCGCCACCGCGAGATGCCAGCAGGACCGACCGCCGCGGAAGTCTTATTACTCCCACTAGTACAGAGGATCGGAAATATGAGGACAGAGAAAAACTTTGAGCACAAGGGCGCGGCCGATCGGGTTCTCAGCCAGGCTATGGGAACAATGGGTCCTTCAGTTTTACTGAATGCACTGCCCCTCAATTTGGAGCCTGCGGATCGGTCAGTTCATCGGCAGCTTTGATGTACAGGTTTAATTTACTCATATACTTTGTCGTGACACCAGGCAAGCTGGTCGTGAGCCACGTGCGTTCCTCTTGCCGCTGCTGGCACAACCACATCCCTCCCCACTCGGACACTTTGTGTCATACTTCGTTCCTCTTTCTGAACGCATGTTCAATCTTCAGCAGAATGCCGAGGCTGAGAGCCGTCAGTCTGAGGCGAAGTTGTGGACTGTTCTGATTACCCAGATCTGGGCAGGGTTGCCTGGCTACTGTTGGGCAAAGGCAGATACGCAAGAGGTAGCAGAGATTTTACTTTCTCGAGCTTTCTTCTGATCATATTCCCATCTACACAGTTTTTTTCTCCTGCATTCTCGCAGATGCTTTCACAGATACTATATACGCAAGTAGAACTGCGGTCCTTCGTTCTACGAGCGTTGAGCGTCCTTGTAAACTCCAATGTGGCGGTTGCATCGCAAGACACATCTCTTTTGAATAAACTCCCTTTGGCCGCCCGCATGGATTGTATCTCTCAAGATCAAGCGGCGAAGAACGTCGACTTCCTGCGCAATCAAGCGGAGAGCTGGCTTGCGGTTCTATTCAATATTTTTGGGAGCATCGGTCGAGAATCTCAGGGAATGGTTGGGGAAGTTATCACCATCTGGCTAGGCATTGCAGGGGAAACTGTGCGCTCTGCTCTAATATTGGCATCATTGTTGATTCATGCGCTGGCAGGCCGTAACTCAAGGGTACCGTAAGGTGTTCGGTCTCTTCAGCCAGAACCTGAAAAAGTCACAGAGTGCCCGCGGTTCAACCGACACCAGCAGCACTACTTCAATGACCTTGGACATCCTCGTTCTCCTTATACCTCATCTCTCAAACCAAGATGCGTCAGAGCTGTTTGACGCCATCTTTTCCGAGGAAGTGCTCGTCAACCCTGACAATGCTGTGCAAAAGCGCGGCTACAAAATCCTCGCAAGACTAGTCGAGGGCGGTAAACTGCCGCTAGATGTTGAGCAATTGTTCAAACGACTAGATGAATTGTTGGACAGGCTTTCCCCTGCCGCGAAAAAGGTGATACCTACTATTCCCTGCAACATGGTATGTAGCTCACATAGTATTTTATGCGCCAAACAGGATCGATTACAGCTATATGCGAACTTACTTCCCTCGATCTCTCCTTCAGCTTTACATGTTATCCCATTGTTGATTCCTGAGGCAGTCCTGGGTACAAAGGAGCCTTCAGAAAAGGCCCGCGGTGCAGCATTTGAACTCATAATCGCGATGGGAAAGAAGATGGCAGAGGGTGGTGTCGTAAAGCGCAACTTGGATGAGGATGGTGAAGGTGAAGGTGTGAACCTTTTCTTTCGATCAGCTTACTGTATATTAAATGCGGAGGTTAGCCAAGGCAAGCCTAGAAGAATACATTACGATGGTCGCGGCTGGCTTAGCTGGTGCAACGCCCCACATGATCAGCGCAACCGTCACTGCTATATCGAGACTAGTCTTTGAGTTCAAAGGTATCATTATCGCATGGAACTAACAATCCCTATTGACAAGTGCCTTTTTCTGTGATAGAAATAATCCCTGTGAATATGCTTAACGAGATTGTCTCAACACTCCTTGTCTTTCTTTCCTCTGCGAACCGCGAAATTGTCAAGTCGACTCTTGGCTTCATCAAATTGGCAGTTCATGTACTCCCAGAGAGTTTGATGCGGCCGCAATTGCATCAGCTTGTACCCGCTCTTCTTGGCTGGGCTCATGACCACAAGAATCATTTCAAGACAAAAGTCCGGCACATCTTCGAGCGTATTATCCGACGTTTTGGCTTCCAAGAAGTATGTTCATGTGCCAACGGGGAGGAGGCAGCAAAAATGCTTGTCAATATCAAAAAGCGCAAAGACCGCGCAAAAAGGAAAAAGGCCCATGCCGGAGACGCCAGCGACGAGGTCAGTGCCATGTCGTTAACTCTCATACAACCATGGTTTTTACTTCGTCCTCATAGGGAGCACCGAAGAAGCCGACTACAGGCTATGCATTCGAGGACGTGTTGTATGCTAGTGAAAGTGACCTCAGTGACAGCGGCAAGGACGAACAAGAAGTTACTGCGACGAACAGGAGGCGCAGGGGCGGGGACTTCGCGGCCCGCATACGACTCGACGACGACGAACCTATGGATCTGCTCTCAGGAGCAGCTTCTTACTTTACAAGTGAGCAACGACACTCCTTGTTCTCATAGCAACGAAAGGAGTCACGAATATTTTTTGTAGATGCGAGAGGTAGCCGTCAATCCAAGAACCGACAAGATGCTGGTCACTTCAAAACGGATGAAGAGACTGGAAAGATGCTTGTTGAGGAGTCTGACTCTGACTCTGGTGGCGTAGCCGAGCCAGATGTCGCCGGTACCGCATACCGAGAGGCGCTCACTTCCGTGGATGGGTTCACGCGCGGACCTGGCGGGCGTATCAAATTCAACAAGGATACCAGAAAGCGGCGGCGCGAGAATGCCATCGAAGACGAGGACGTCGAGATGGCCGAGACGGAGGCCGCGAGAACGACAGGGAAGAAGAGGATTGAGGTGAAGCTTGGACAAGAGTTCAGGGCAAAGGTATGAATCGAAATGTCCAGTATTCTTGAAAAAACACTGACAACCATGGTCTTTCACGCACACAGAAAGCCGGCGGCGATCTCAAGAAAGGCGGACTTGATCCATATGCATATGTTTCTCTGAAACATGCAGCAAAGAAAGCTAATCGACGGAACCATCTTGGTGTGGCGGGAAAACGATGATTCCCTTTATCTTGCTTCGCCGTCCGCATTTGAGGAAAGAGACACCACCGCGTGGTTGGGATGATTGTGCCACACTTTTTCATGTCACTTCGCAGCAGATGAATTAGGTCTTTTTGAGGTCATGTGTACATCTCCCTTGTCATGGCAAACACCACGAATTCAGAACTCTTCCCTTCTAATTTCCGTCTCCCAAAATATCATCGCTAACCATATAAGGTCTGGTCATGAGGGGTTCCGAATAACCCTTGTTTCCAGCTGTCCGGCTCCCTCCACTCTTGCACCTCTAAAGAAAGTACCTTGGCCACAACTGCGGCCATGAGCGATGCGTCGGAACTATTGTTTCCCTCGAGCACGAATTGAACAAGTGCTGCTGTTGGAATTTGCCAAGATTTGGGAATGTTCGAGAGGATCCGCCGTGTGAGGCCACCGCCAGGGATGAAAGGGATAGGCCCTTCATCCTGCGGGGCTCCGGGATACTGGGCAACAGGCGATGAGTATTCCGGAATGGGAAGCTGGGAGATAGAGGATAGCGGCGAATTATCCCAAGATGGAGAACTTGGGGGCCAAATGTAGTACGTCGACGTGCTTGAGGAGCAACTATAAGCGCCAAATAAGGATGAGAAAGGTCACGAACATCATTTGTGCATCTGTTCTGTTGGACATGTCAACACCCGACAAGAAAAGCGTCGCAGAGGGCCTTGATTCCTGGAGAAACTGGAGCAGTGCATCGATGAACTCTTGCTTTCTCGTCTGGACTCGGAGGAACGAACTTGTGTCAGGGGTACAGCTTGGACACGAGAGGACTGAGGAGATGTACCACTAGCACGGGTGACCGCTGTTGAATGACCACAATGTCGCATCCTTCACTGCCAAACACTGTAGGGGGGTATCTGAGTCACGAGTTAGGAATTGGAGAATGAGCTCGAAGCTCACGTTCGAGAGGCGTACTGATGCCTTCCTCTCCGTCTTCCCGTCCACCGACGACGGGCACCAAATTGCGCGGATCAAACACGCCTATTACCCGCAGAGAGAGCGAGGCGATCAGTAGATCGACGGCTAGCTGCGCGATATTTGCGGAGGATACGACGGGCTGCCTTGTGAGCGGTATGAGTGCGCTGGGCCAATATTCTTGAACTGCAGAGGCATGATTGTACTGACGACAACTAAAGTCTTCCCGTAAAAATTAAAGGGAACAATTGGATGATAGAAGGACATGTGGGCAGTGAGAAAGAAAATGCGATTCTATTCTTGGATGTAATCACGCTTATATTCCGAGCACGAGACTAATGTGACCCTGCCGCCATCATGAGGTGAACTTCGAACCCATCCCGCAATCACGGCTCGTGGGCATGGATGCGAGTTGCCGCTGAATTTACAGATGGTACAAAAAACATAACGCTGCTGACTCTTCAGAACCCTCAACAAGACGTTCGAGGAGCGAAAGGGAATTTGAGCCTCCCAGAGGAATCATATACCCCGTACCCAGGCTCCTGGTTGTCAGAGTAGATGTGCGCGAACCAGCCGACGCCACCCCCAACGACATTCTTCAAGTAGCTGCAGTGTTGATCTAGAAGGTTGTAGTAGGACTATAGTAGTGCAGTGTCACTTTTTCCACATAGAACATATCGCGCTAGTGCTTACACTTTCGTTCTCGATGTCTGCGACAGCACGGAAGCTGTTAGGCTGAACACCTTCTGAAGTTACGGACGGCCAACCATTCTGTGGCGCCTTGAGAAACGACGACGTGTATCTCGAGATAAAGCGCACCTCGTCAAAATACATCTTCTTCCCCTTCCCGTGTTTGATAAACCAATTCAGGTCATCGAGAACCAAGGGCCACGCGTTTAGTCCTGTGATAGGCTGAGTGGCGATCACACAGGAGGTGAGATGAAGAGACCTTGCCTGTCGACGCTTTTGAAGAGAAGAATGGAAGGATGTGGATATTAATAGAGTCGATGGCATCAAGTACGTTCTGCGCTCCCCCGTTCGCTTGATATCCGTACGCAAGCTCGCTAACTGTGACTGGAATGTCTAGACTCGCTAGGCTTTCCTTGGCAGACAACACTTGGGCGGCAAGTTCATCGGGTGACAGGACGTGATCAAACAGAGGCTCAGAGCCAAATTGGACCACGCGTGTGACAAACTTGGCTTTTGGGTTCGAGTGGAGCGTTCTCAACAGAGAATCACGACGGTCGATCCACTGATCTGAGTTGTCAAAGCCAAACTGGCTTTCAAATAAGGATGAGATGAGCATACATGTGGCATGAAGGCTCACCCAGATGAGAGCATGCACACCCAGAGAGTTATCCCAGGCCGCCTCAATTACGTCGTCGTAGAACCCGTCACGATCGCATGCGCCGTATAGGCGGACATATCTTGAATGAAACGTATTGTGCATATCCGCAAATTCTGTTTTGAGTTGCTGTAGGCTCTGGCCTACGGACAGGCTAAGGCTACGAGTATGACCCGTTGAATAACAACACACGCACAAGCCGTGACTTCATAGCTAAACCCAAGAAAGGCATATTCTGTGGCAGGATTACACCACCAACCGTAGATACTGCCAGGAACCTTGGAGGGCATCTTGAAGCCAAGGGCAGGGAAACAGTTGGAACGGGGACCGAAAGAGACAGAAGTAGGCGCAGCCAGGGAGGAGGACGCAGATTCACTAGATGTGGAATCATTGCGGCAATGCGAAAGACGCGACAAAGGGCGTGCGGCCAACGCCAACACAGCTGGGAGGAAAAGCAGGAGAACTGAAAGCATGATCTCTCGAGAAAGAAGGTCAACCTGGGCCTTGAAACTCGTAGGCAAATCAGCTCCGTAGATTTTATAGGACCAGTCATGGGGAAAGGCGACCGGTTCGAATTAAAACCGAGGAATGTGCAAGGGGAGCCCGAGGACGCCGCTAGTAGTAGTACATGATCATGTCCTCAATGGGCGATTGGTTGACGAGCATCATGAAACCGCGAAGAGGCGAGGAGAAGGAAGTTTTATGGATGCCAGTGAATGTCATGATTGTCCCAATGACGAATTTTGGGTTGTAGATGTAAAATTTTCGTGCGTCACGGTGTAGTTGGAGGTGTACTCGACAACAAAGATCACATTCGGACCGGCTCACAGACCCTCGGACTTGGACGGATGCATATATTATCTCTCGCTCATCAGGCTCGCCAATCGTCTTCGTCAAAATTTTCCATGGCAGCTCAACCGCAGTTGGTTTTTTTTTCTAGTACGATTCTCTTTACCTCACACTTCTATCAGGCTGAGGTTGAGCCTTCCCCTACTTCCTACGAATCGGGCTCAGCAATTTTCATGAGCTCCTTCTGGACACGGGACGCAATCATGCACCGTTCCATCATAGTACAACTGGCATCCTTTTCGCGTCCAGCTGTACTGTACATCTCATGTTCTCTTCGATACTATTTTCGCAACTATCATACCTTGTGACTTGATCTAAGCAGTTTATCAATAGCGGTACTTGGAAAAAAAGGTTTTACTATAATATGCTTAAAAAGGCTAAGCCTTTCAGCTGTTCTCAGCAACCAACTTTCCGCGTGCTATCATAGTACGGGCGTATCCACATGGGACTAGTCTGGTCTTATCCCTTGCTTAGTCTCTCTCGTATCGCCGGCACCTTCTGGTTCTCTCCCTCCCATTATCGGTTGCCCGATCCATCACAAATTCATATTGTCCCTATTGGGTGCTTCGTGTAATAAATTGTTGATGTCAAGACCGACTAGAACGTGAAAAAACTGATTGGGGGATGTCTACCCAAATCAGGTGAGGGACGAACTGCGAACATATGAACAGAGGAGGCCATAAAGCCTCGAAGCCGGAAATACTGAAGAGCTAAAAGAGGTTGAGCCCGATCTCATCACGCAACGCATCGAGATACATCAAGAACACACGCTGCACACCGCAAATCGAATACTGGCTCGGTCCAAATGGACACCCTGCCAGTGTCAGCTGGTTCCAGCAGCTTCGATAGCAAAGCCTTTGGCTCTCGCTCGCTCGCCTACAGCACACACATGTTTGTGTCCTACGATAGTAATCATGGAGACTGACACGACATCCTCGTAACCATTTTCAATTGACTGCCAATTTCGTACTGAGCAGATTCGTTCCCCACAGGTACATTGAGTTGAGGCTTCCAAACTGGGATTAATATCACCGTGGTACGGGAATGGGCGTCTCATCGACCGACGGTTAGTGATCATGGCAAACAACAGGTGGGGTCAATGCCCAAAGGCAGCATCGTAGGGTCTTTCAAACGCGACTTCTCCCACTTTACTCTCTCGAGCTGCTCGCGAGAAGTTTAATCAGCTCGGTAGAAAAGAGGTTAGGGATAACCCACATCGAAGAGCGCCTCTGATAACTCCAACAAGTTCATATGGTCCGGTTGATACGTTCCGCCGTTCTGAAGGCCACAATGTCAGTTGCTTGAGCACGTGAAAGAGAAACACATTTTATGTACCATCAGCTCTTCATCAAGATCTCGGAAATGTGAACGCAGATCCAATGGTATTTTTGATGGTAGAATCAGGACATGGATGGGCGGTGTGAAGGGGCGTCTGGCTGCATTCAGCAGTGAGGAGAGGTCCTGTGGTCCTTTGAGAACACCGTGTGGATGGTAGAGAGGTCCGTACGCACCCTTGCCGTGGATACTGCCAGGCGAATATCCCGCCTTGCTTTACGGGCCTTCGTTCCGACTATCACGAATAACTCCCAGATACAGTCAAGTAGGAACACAGATAAATCGACATTTGATTGAGTGGTGAATGCTTGGACGGTCGTGAGCTGCCTCGATGGTTAATCCTAGAGGCATGCTATCAAAACGTTTCCTTACGTATGGGGCAGATGAAACGTCCACACGCCAAATTCGCGGCAAAGCAGCCGCCAAATCTGGTCGCCATTTCCAATAGTCAGCTCTGGCATAGTCGTCGTTTCCCAGCATCATCCAAAACATTTCGTTGTCATCCGATTCTTGCTCGACGAGTTCCACGGGACTTGATTCTACCGAAAGGGTTAGGGCATATTCAAGTGCGGCCTGACGTTCTCCGAGAAGCGACCCCTTCCCATGCCAGACGTAACGAGTGCCAAGGAGAGTCAAGCAGTAGCTGAAGGCAGAGCAGAGGTTTGAAACATGCTTCGAAGGCATGTCAGCCCAAATAGTAAAGACGTATTCCCAAAACGATGGCACTCACAAAGTTAAGCTCATCAATGAATATGTTTCCGTGCACCAATCGGACTTGGTGCATCGTGGTATTCTCCGCACTCCAATACGAACGCGTGCCCTGGGGTTATCACCGGATCAAAAACCAAAAGGTATCATCATGTTCATTTTTCAACCCTACCTGCCGTGTGACAAGCCGTCCACCGAGGGCATGCACCAACTCCGGTGGCTCACAACTTTGTTGCACTGGGCACAGCCTCGTTCCGTAATGCCGTGCCATATCCTTCAACTTCCGCTGCTCCCGCTCACTAATCTGACTTCGTCGACCTTGCCAACCCCACAATGTCGTCTCGACAAGGCCGGAGGTTTTCAACTTGACCCGACGAACAATCGCGAGGATCTCTGACTCGTAGAATACGTTCGTATCATTCTTTAAACCCGTGGCAGCTGTACTATTGACCGACATCACATCGACGGAAATGGTAGTGAAATCCGTGTTAGGCCAATACCCAGAGGAGGAGGAAAGAAGTTTATCCAAGTCAACTTGCGGAAGGGCTTCGTCATTATGGGCTGTGATCCAGGCTCAGGAGTCTAACCACACAAGTGATAACCGGTCACTCACGTATCTCAATAAAGCGGGTATCTTGCTGGACAGGCAAAAAACCATCAAGGTAGGTCTGCTCTTCTCCTCTCACGTCCGGGTCGACCTCGACTTCCTGCATATCAAGTTCGGGCTGTATGCTCTGTCTTGTGGAGAGGCCTTCCTCAGCGAGCGATGGCATCACGTGATCCGAGTACATGTCAAAACCCGACTTGCGTTTCTCAATCGGCAGCGCAGGAAGCTCAGGCTTCACCTGTCCTGGCGCGGGATGTGAGATAGGGCTCTGAGCTGTAACTTCTGCCTCGGTTGTTGCTTCTTGTGCCTCTTGCAATGCCTGCGCAACGTCCATGACCAACGTTCGAGATCCCGTGCTCGGAATGCGGGTTTGTCGTCGAGGAGAGCGCGGTGATGCTAAAGGAGGCCGGACTTGCGATGGCTTTGTTGGTGATGAAGAGGGAGTAGAGGGGCCCAGGAGGGGATGGACTATCCCGACAAGGAAGGGTTTGTCCTGGAGGTTGGGAGTGGCAGGCCGGAGAGGATCAGACGATCCAACACCGATCAACGTCCGCTCATCCCACTGACAGGTGCCGCTAACACTAGGTCTGTCTGTTTGGTTAGTAAGTTGGTGAACGCGAAGTTGTGTCGGTACATCTGTGTGAGAGGTCATGCCAATGACAGGTATAGGAGGCGAGGTGATGAGGGATTGCGAAGGTGTGATGGTGGGTGTGGCTGCCTGAGCCATCGCACTCTGGACTGGTCGCCCAGGGGTCGGTACACGCTGGGAACTAGCAAGTGTCTTTGTGGCTCTTGTCTCAGACAGCTGTTCGCTGGTGTTCTTCCGATTCGCCTTCTTTGGCTTAGGTCTCCCCTTTGTAAGCTGTTAAGAAAAATGCACGTTGCCCACACAGAGAGAAAGAGAACATGTATAGGAACGTAGAAAGACATTAATCATTATCAAGCAACACGGTTGTCACTAGGGACGTACATGAACCAAAGGTCTGCCCGATGGTGCAGGAAAGCCCGTCACACCATCCCGCTGCCTCTGACCATTCAAGCCCACCCCTGTGCGATGACCCAGCTCATCCGCATCTCGCGTGGATACCATACCACCAGCTGACACGTGTTTAGGCGTAGTCGGCCGCGAATGAGGATGAGGACGGTCAGTAGCGCGATCATCACCTGTCTTCATTGGTTTGATATATGAGAACAACGTGGATGAGGAGCCAATACCATGACCTCCCGGTGACGCAGGAGGCGGTGTAGACGGACGGGAGGGTACTGATATAGAAGGCAATGAGGGTGCCTTGTGGATGGAGCGTTCAGCATGATCACCCTCCGGCATTTGCGTAGACTGCCCTACATGTTGGTGCTTGACGGCATGTGCGGATCGCCCAGTGTGATGACTCTCGACGACGCGTACAGAACGATTGGTGCTCTGGTGGTCCGATGCACGAACAGGGCGCTCCCGCTCGGATTCCTCGATTTTCAGAGGCTCTGATGTTGTCCACGACTTGCGCTGGGCAGCTGTCTTCTGCATCTGCATCGATGGGGTAGCAGCAGTAGGTGTCCACGACTTTCGGAAGTTCGTGTGGGTAGACGTTGCTGTGGGCTGTGAAGAGGATGGTAGTGGCAATTCGGACTTCCACCGAATGGGGACAGGATGTGAGCGCTTGGATGGGCTGAATTTTCCGACTTCTGTCTTGGTGGAACTCGCTGCAGCCGCTTCGAGAGCGCTGCTTGCCTTCACCATTGATTGAACAAATCCACGGCCCTTAAGACGACTGATACTGGGCGTCGGACCCTTCTCTTTTGGTGGGTGAAGGGAAGGCGTGCGATGCTGTAGGTTGAGCGGGGTTGCCTTAGGTTTGGAGGATTCTGCAGTGGGTGTAGAAAATGCGGAAAGTTTGACGCCAAATGCAGGAGGTGAAGCGCTTGGAGTTGCGGACTTAGTTGACGTTATGAATGCAGTCGTAGATGATTTCGAAGAAGGGAGGCTAGGTGACTTTGAGAGGGGGAAATCGCCGTGGAAGGCTCGTGGAGTTCGGTGCGCATCGAAGTTCGGACTGCGAGGCGGGGCGCGAGCTCGCGGGGACGCCGGGCGAGGAGATGGTTGCATTGTAGGATGTGTAGGATGGGTGCCACTGGGCGTGCTCATGGTTCGTCGGCGCACATCACCCTCGAAGGACATTTTGCTAGTCGTTTGAGTCGACGCAACTTGTTCAACGCGTTCCATGTACCGTTTCAGCGCCATGGATGGGGTGCTTGTACGCGGTTGACGAGAAGCGTCCACTCCTGAGCGGTGATCGCTGTTCGTAATGGGAGCAGGTTCTTTATTGGACTCGTGCTTTGCAAGGGGAGAATGAATTCGTGTCGATGTTGGCGAGTAGGATTCGTGGTCTTGGATAGGAGAAGTCACTCTACGTCGCGAAGTAAGGTCAGGCATCGCCATGCTCCCTTGTCCGAATACCGGGTGAGGGACGGAGGAAGATTTGATGTCCCATGGTTCAATAGAGGCCGCATGAGACTTGGACGCCAGAGATGAAGGGGCAGTCTCGGGACGAGGAGACGGTTTACTGATAGGCTTCTCGAGAGGCTCGGTTTGCTCGCCACGGCAAATGGTACTTGACTTATGAAACTCGGGAGCATCAAAGCGACGTGACGTGGGTGAAGGGGTGTCTAAGGGTACTTAGTAAGTACATCGACTGGGTCAATCCTCATGTTGAACCACAACCGACGAAGAAGGCATACCAGCAGCAGGGTCGAGGGAGGTGCGGCCATAGGTAGTACTACGACGGACACGAGCGAGACGGGATGCAGCTATCTCCTGTTCGAGCTTCCGATGTTCCTCCTCCTCATCTTCATCAACTTGACGCTGTAGCGCCCGAATCTTCAGTGCCCATTCCGCAAGGCCGGGTTCCCCGGTCTTACGCACGTTGAATTGATGAGATGAAGGACTTGCTGGGAGCTCCATGCCTGTGTCGGCGTTGTCTGGGCTACAAACTACAAGGTGAGTAGGGAAACAAACTTGGAACGGCCAAATTCGGTAATTTTGGGGGTTGAGGGTCCTCGATTGGGCATCTCGCCGTTCAAGCTCACGTCGACCGTCGTGCACCGCAAAACTTCGACTCAGAATGGACCCCATCACCCAACCAATTACTCCATTCTTTCTACAACACGTCGCTGATCTAGTGGATGGCAAAATTTCGGTAAAATGCGATCCCAAGCTCAAATTATCCATCTTTAAACCGAAACACCCCGCGTTGGCTGGCCTCGAACTGCTAGATTACTTATTTGTAATTTGGATGATACAGATTGATGACAGCTGTGTTTATAGTAAGGGATGGGTTATAAAAGTCCGCCCACATCTCAGTTTCCCCTTACCCATCGAGGAAGCTTGACAGTCAACCGTCACGAGAAGCTTTGTTCAATCGTCGTAGCGACCCTCCAGGAGCAGGGCTGATAACCGGGTCAATTTTTACCTGTGCACTTGCCCTTTGGAACAGTCCAGCGAGCCCCTCGAGCAGTGGCCTTGCACTCTGGGCTTGTCTCTTCAAATGTTCCTCCAATGCCCTGCGCATTGACCGCTCGTCAGCGATCACCTGCTCGGACCTCCTTCGTGCATTCGCCTCCATGCGAACGAGCGCTTGGATGTCATTGACCCGTCTCTGCGCTTTGGCGAGTTTGGTTTCGAGGTTATGCAGTGTCCGCTCGAGCCGTCGTCGTGTAGCACGTTCGTTGGCGGCTTCATCCTCGAGGCGCCGCTTTACCTCTTGCGTGTGAGCCAACTCTTGGAGGTGGAGTGCTTGGCGATCGCGCAAGACCTGCAAATCACGCTCGAGGTCTGTTCGTCGTCGTTTATCGAATGTGATAGGCTCTCCCGCAAAAGGAATGCTGGGGGCATGGCTAGATGTGGTGTCGACTTGGGGAAGGGTGCCAGAGACTTCAAGCCTTTCCTCCGAGATGACTTCAGGATTGCCTTGACCATAAACAAGCTGCAGCCAGCGACAAGACTTGTCAAGGTGTGCAGCAGATATCTCCGTTTCGGACCCGTCTGTGGAGCGTGTTTGCCTCCATAATTCGACATGACAGCTGGACAGCATAAGGAAAGCGGGTTTCATCTCGTACTCTTTGATTCCCTGGTCGTTCAAAACTAGGTCATGGCGTTCAGAAAGACACGAAAAGTAAGGTGTTTGCTCCCGCTAACCTTTTACCATAGTTGTGACCACAATCAAGGCGGCATGGACGTTGCCCTTACGCCTGTAAAACGCACCTACGATCATCCATTTATCACGATCGCTTGATGTGGCACAAAGTAGTTCTATAATCGAGCGCGGGTCGTCCTCAAGAGTATGGAGGTCGAAACTGATGGGTTTGTCACGAAGGATCATAGGGAGAATAGTCTGTATGGGTGGTAGGCCTGACATGATAATTGAATCGAGTTGATTGGGGTAAGCGGTAGTGACAGAGAGGGGTGGTGGTGGGATAGAAACGATTTCCTGACCCGCTGTGGGAAACCTGTTCAAGTCCAGGAAGAGTGACGCAGCATTCTCTTTATCTATGTCAGCCGCGTGGCCCACCCGTGAACCTCGACCAGAAACCATGGAGGAAGCGATATCGGCTGCACATCGTGAGAGAGTTGTTCGAAGACGAAAAACTAGTCACATACAGTGGTATGTTTGGGGTGGAATATCGCTGAAATTGCGATGAAGGTATAGGACGTCCTGCATAAGTGCGAATGTATGCGCGTTGCACGGGATTAAAGTATTGGTGTCGACGTGTTTTCAAGCGTTGAAAGAACCCAAAGGCTGAGCCAGAGGCCAAGAATAGACAAGTCATGCCTACTTTCGGGTGATCGTCGCACCTTCTAGCTTACCGCAACCAGCGTCACCGTCGCTGGTCCGGCTTGTAAGTAGCATGGTACACATGCCACTCTGAAGCAAGGCGAGCTAGTCACATGGCAAGGAAGTTTACTGCGGGCTTGAACGTTTGAAATTTGAACACTCAGAGTGCGTTCGGCGCAAAAGTTGCCACGCGTGACACCAGCCAAAAAAAAATCGTGCCAGATGTGGCAATCTGCGGGAGTGTGACCGTTCGGGAGCATTTTCGCAAAAAAAAAAAAGAAGTGTGGCAACATGCGATAGCCCTGCCAAAAAAAAACAGGTCTAGACCTGTTTTTATTTTCATTGTTGCACTCGCGCGCGTGACGTGACACCTCTGTAACACGATAAAGTAGTGATCACAGCATTAGCCAATATCATACACATGCACTCCTATGCACTCACACAGTACATGAGATGAAATTGTATTGCACACAGTACAACTATGAATTATACAGCTAATCCTAGAGCTAGTCATATGTTCTGCTGGGACTTTATCAAAATGCAAGGCATACAGTGTTGAGACATGTGTGAGCCCAGATCAATGGATCAATGAATCTGGTACTCTGAAGTCCAGATAGCCATAGGGTTGTTCATGGGTTTTTCATGGTTTTCTCATATTATTGATATAGCTCTTAATTGTGTGATTAAAATAAGCCACTGAGCATGCAAAACAGATAAGAATTGAATGAGTTATATCTCCACCAAATCTCAACTGATTTGGACAATCAGGGGCTTGTTTGGAAGCCCATTTTCGTCTACACACCCGCGGTAATATGGGTACGGTGTTTCAACAGTGATTGGCTTCTAAACGAGCCTCTGATCATCCAAATTGGTTGGGATTTGGTGGAGATATAACTCAGTCAATTCTTATCTGTTTTGCATGCTCTGTCACCGCCGCAACTTTAGACTTGTAAAGCTAAGTCGATAGTGTTGCCTGCCCTAAAGAGGTCACGTGATCCCTCTGCGTTTTGTGAAGTTGAGATATGACCGGCCCTAAGGTGGTCACGTGGGCACGTGATT
>WNFO01002727.1_pt1 | contig 22114 bp, 20 predicted proteins | sample 5400251 | NCBI WGS metagenome assembly WNFO01 (sample SAMN13153354, study PRJNA577476) | soil metagenome | isolation source: 100 cm saprolite under Madrone tree | place: USA:California | collected 2016-06-14
GCCATGTGGCCCAGGCCTCCGAGCCCCAGAACCGCAACCTTATGTCCTTTACCAATTTTCCAATAGCGAAGTGGCGAGTAAGTGGTGATGCCTGCGCACAGCAAAGGCGCGACTTTCTCGAGCAGAAGTTTCGACGGAACCTTCAACACGTAATCTTCGTCCACCACAATTTTCGTGGAGTAACCACCTCGCGTGATTGTCTCCCCATCCTTCTCATAGCCGTTGTAGGTCAAGACGAGTCCGCCGGTGCAATATTGTTGCAGTCCGTGTTTGCAATTGGAACATTTCCGGCACGAGTCCACGTAGCAGCCGACCGCCGCGACATCGCCTTTTTTAAATCTTCTGGCCCTCTTCCCTTTCTCAACGACTCTGCCGACGATTTCGTGCCCGGGCACGACGGGGTAATTCGATCTACCCCATTCGTTTCGGACCACATGGAGATCAGAATGGCAGATTCCGCAGTAAAGAATATCGATGAGAACGTCCTTCGAGCGAAGATCGCGCCGTTCGAAGTCAAACGGGCGAAGCGATGACCTGGCGCTTTGCGCCGCATAGCCTTTGACGAAAATCACGATACGGCGGCCTCACGCGGAGAAGCGTCAGCAGCAAATATTTGAATGCACGCATTTTTAAGCGTGCAAAAGCGACGCGATCCCCTCAAAAAACGGCGATGATTACAAAAAATCTCGGAATGCTCCTGCTGGCGATCTATCTCATCCTTGTTGGAATCATGGCCCTCGTTCACTTTGCTCTCCCTGTGATCGTAACCGGAATTTTGGCGCTCGCAGCCGGCATTTTGATTCTCATTGGTAGATAAACGGGACACGCCAATTCAGCGCGTACCCCGGGTGGTTCAGGTGAACCACCCCTACCAATCCTGGCGGTATCGAGGTAGGGGCGATTGACCTCAATCGCCCGCATAACACATCACAGTGCGCCCACAGCGCCCGAGATCAGCAAAACCACGATACCGAGCGAAATAAAAATCTGGATCATCGCCAGAACCTTCGCCCAGCGAGCCAGCAGTGGCGCGTCCGTCGGGCCGAAGGTTGAACTCTGCGTAAAGGCGACGAACAGATAATCAATGAAGCGCGGCCGCCAGCGCGCACATTCGAATTGGGCGCGTTCGTCATGCGGGACTTGCATCTGCGGAAAAAGAAAGCTTGTGCTGCCGAATTTGTTTTGCTTGTGACGCAGGGTCGGTCCGCCGCCGTCCAGCCGCCAGTACCAGAGCGCGAAGACGATCACATTTGTCAGCCAAAGTAATCCGCCCGAGCGTAGCAACTGCAGCGGCGTCCCCCGATGCGAAGGCAGCGCGCGCACGAGCAGAATTACCGATCCGATCAGCGCCAGCGTTGTGATCCCGTTGATAATGAATCCGAGAGTGCGATTAAGTGAATGTTTTCCTACGCGATGGCTCACCACCGTTGGCACAAGCAAAACAATAATCACCGTGGGCAACAACCAAACCGGGCCGACAACGAGATTGCGTGGCAGCGCGAGGTAAATTGCGCAGATCGCCAGAAATGCCAGCAGCGCCTGTCCGCGCGGTTCCGGTTTGTCGATATGCTCTGCCGGCGCAGTCATGACGTTTGGCTATAGCCAAAATTTACGACTGCGCGAGCGCTCGCTTTCAGTTAGATGTCACGCACGGCCGGCCGATTTTCATTGATGTGTGATCGAGCACTTACAATTGCCCGCGGCGGGCGCTTCTGGCTAAACTGCTCCCCAATGAACGGTGCGTTGCCTCTAGAGATTCTCGAAGTAGAAGTCAGCGACTACATCCAGCGGAAGAAAGCGTAGTATTATGGCCGCCTCGCTGTATCGAGGCGCTGGCGATAGACTTCCAAACCTGGCGAGACAGCGCCGTGGCTACAACGACAGCACTGAATGCGCAAAATCCTGATCACGCTTGCGATTCTCGTTGCACTTGTCATTGCCGTGTTGGCAACGTGGATTTTTGGCGGCCGTCAGCTTTCACTCTTCCTTGATCGCTGTGCAACGATTGAAATGGCTTCGAGTCGAATTAAGGCGGTCGTGTATGAAGGCAGTGGGAACGGTGGCATCCTTCACGTTAACGATCTCGCGCTGAGCCTAAACGACAGGAATAGTCCGGCTCCTAACATCGGCACAACAAAAGACGGTCAGCTAGGTGTGGCAGACGGCGGAAAAGTTTTCCCGTTGGGTCCGCTACGATCAGAAGCCGAGAATCTGGCTGCAGTGCCGCCGGCAGGCGACGCTGCTTTCATCGAAATCCGCCGGAGCATTCTTAGTTGGCCGACGCCGTTCGAATTCAATTTCATGACCGGCCAATCGCCCTCATGGAAGCGGCACTTGTACTATCGAATCCACTGGAGGAAGCCTAACGGCGTGATGCTGGAAATGCTTTGGCGTTACGAGCAATACTTCTATCCAGGCAATCGCTGGGCAAGCGGATTTATGACTCATGAAGGTTCCACCGGTCTCATCCAGCTCGATATCCGCCCATAGTTAAATGCGCCATGAATCAATGCGCATGTTAAACAATCAAAAGCGACGCGAGGACGCGTGCGCACTCCGAAAGCTTCCGCAAAATTGAATGGGCGTCTCCAAGGATTTCGCACGAAGTGCTTTTGGAGTGCGATGCGCCTTCGCATCGCTTTCCGTGTAACCGATGCGCCATTATTTGCGGCGCGTTGAATAGGAGACCACCAGCAAACTTGTCTCTCATGCACTTCGTTGCATCGTTGTTAGGTGCGCCTTTCGCGGAAATTTCAAAAACTCTTTTCCCGTGACGCGGCCCAAAGCCTGTGGGAGCACGCTTCTCGCTGGACTCACCCGGTAAGTGCTCGGCGGATTTTGGCTACGATTGATCGCGCCGAATTAGAGGGATTGCGCGAGAGCTATCCGTACCGACCCAATGCCCGAAAGATTAATGCTTACGAAGACGCAGCCTATTGGATCGGTGTCAACGTCAAGCGCGTGCAGGACCTTTGGCTCGATCGCTCGCCGCCGCTTCAAATTCTCGATCTTGGCTGCGGCCCGGGTTATTTTCTCTACCTCTGTCGTATCTTCGGTCACAAAGGATTTGGCCTTGATCCTGACGACGAACCTTTCTTTCGCGGCACAACTGAGCTTTTCGGTGTCGATCGCGTGATCGCGCGAATCAATCCGCAAACCCCTTTGCCCGATCTCGGAAGGAAATTCGATCTCGTCACTGGACACCGCGTTTGTTTCCATCGGATAGCACGCAACGAAAACGGTGAATGGGTCGAGTGGTCGCCAGGCGATTGGGAATTCTTCATCAACGATATCAGAACGCGATTTCTCAAACCGGGCGGACGTCTGCTTTTGGAATTCAACCGGCGACAGGATGGTTCTTCGTTTTTCACTCCGGAGTGGCGTGCATTTTTTGAATCGCAAGGTGCGCGCATTTTTCGCTGGAAAGCACTGCTTGCAGTCGATCCAAGGCAGCGTCCGCGATTCAAACAAGGAGCGGCGGTCTCTAGTCCGCCGAATCAAAGACCGGGCGGATTGGAAACCGCCCCGCCGTGAGAGTTCTCTTCTACAATTTCCAGTCCGAGCAATCCCAGCCGAGCATTCGCTCCACATTTGCGATGTCTTCCGCGAACAGGTTGTACAGAAAAACCCTCTCCTCCCAGTTCATCGCGCGCTCATACGGCACGATATTTCTGTCTTTGCTCCGCACTGAGCGCCGTGGTTTGCGCTCAAGAAACAAAAAGATGGAGGCGAGCGTTTCGGGCTGATTCTTTTTGAAGTCTTCGAACTTCACGGTCTTTACTTGCTCGCGTGGGAAGAGTTTGAAGAGACGCGTGAGTTGCCGTCCATAGAATCCCCGGTCGACATAAGCAAAGCGACGCGCTTCAGCTGGAGGCGCACCGGAGATGCGCGTCTGTTCTTCCCGCACAGCATCAAAAAAATCCAACGGCTCGCGGCCTTTGAATCGTTGCATGTTCCAATGCGCAAAGGCGCGCTCGACTGGATTTCGCAGAATAATCAGCAATTTGATCCGCGGATTATATTTCCAGATCCGTTCAGCCGCTGGCTCGTAATACATGTAACTCGGCGTGCAATCACCGGCGATGGTTGAGGGAGCAAGCAACGGATAGTGCTTATGCAATTGTTCATAGTCCACTTTGGAAACGAACATCGCGTCGTTATCGAAAAAATGAATTTCCTGCTGATCGCCCATGACGATGTCTGGGTGCCTGCTTAGGAAGTAATGCAATGCCGTCGTCCCGGATTTCTGTGCGCCGGCCAGAATGAAATCGAGCCGCTCGATTTTGCGACGCTTCGTTCGAAACATCGCCGAAATCTACATGGGGAACGCTGTAGGGGAAGCTGTCAGCTTCCTCTACAAACTTGTCGCCCTTGTGCCTGCGCTCTATGGTCGGCCGATGTCGAACGCATTTCGCACGTTTTTCCCGAATTCCATTTTCATTCTCGCTCTTGCAATGAATACATCCGCGCTTGCCGACGAAGGGATGTGGCTTTTCAATGCGCCGCCCCTAAAACAGCTGAAGGAAAAATATCAGTTCGAGCCTACGCCGCAGTGGCTTGATCACCTGCAAAAGTCGAGCGTCCGATTCAACTCCGGCGGCAGCGGCTCGTTCGTTTCTGCAAATGGACTGGTGATTACGAATCATCACGTGGGCGCCGACACATTGCAGAAGATTAGCGATGCGCAGCACAATTATCTGCGCGACGGCTTTTATGCGAAAACCCAGTCCGATGAAATTAAGTCGGCCGATCTCGAGCTGAACGTCTTGATGTCGATTGAAGATGTGACGGCGCGCGTAAGCGGCGCGGTCAAGCCAGGGATGACGAGCGACCAAGCTTCTGGCGCGCGCAACGCCGTCATCGCGGCGATTGAAAAGGAAAGCAAAGAGAAAACCGGGCTACGATCGGATGTCGTCACGCTTTACCAGGGCGGTGCTTATCACTTGTATCGTTACAAACGCTATGATGATGTGCGGCTCGTCTTCGCGCCCGAGCAGCAGATGGCTTTTTTCGGCGGTGACCCGGACAACTTCGAATATCCTCGTTACGATCTCGACATCTGTCTGTTTCGCGTTTACGCAAATAGTCAGCCCGCGAACATCGACAATTTTCTAAAGTGGAACTCGCGTGGGCCGAGCGACGGCGAACTGACGTTCGTGAGTGGCAGCCCGGGTAAAACGGACCGGCAACTCGCTTTGGATGAACTGGCCGATACGCGCGATCGATGGCTGCCGTACCTTTTGCGAATATTTAACCGGCGCGAAGTTCTGGAGCTGGCCTACAGCGCGCGCTCATTCGAGAACGCAAGAAAAGCCCGTGACGATCTTTTCGGCGACCAAAACAACCGGAAGCGTTACGATGGTTATCTCGCGGGGCTGCTCGATTCGCAAATCTGGTCTGCACTCAAGGCACGCGAACAAAAATTGCGCGACGCAATTGGGCACGATTCTAAGCTGAGATCGACGATCGCTGCATACGATCGAATCTCCGGGAATCTTTTCAAATACGCGCGGTTACTCTTGCGCGCGATCGATGAGCGCGCCAAAGCGAACGGCGAACGGATTCCAGCGTTCCGGGACAGCGCGCGCGAATCGCTGGAGTTGGAGCTCTTTTCGACTGAACCGATCTACGATGATTACGAAATCCTGCGACTGACCGATTCGCTAACTGATTTCGCCACTCAATTTGGCGCCGACAATCCGCTTGTCCAGAAAGTGCTCGCGGGCAAATCCCCGCACGCCCGTGCCGTTGAACTTGTTACCGGCACAAAATTGAAAGATGTGGCTGTACGGAAGGATCTTTACGGAAAAGACGCGGCTGCCTTGCAGGCTGCGCATGACCCCATGCTCGACCTCGCGCGCCTCATTGATGGGCCGGCGAGAGATGCGCGAAAGATTTACGATGCGCAGGCTGAAGTAAAGAAACAGGCGTATTCAGAGATCGCAAAAGCACGTTTCACAGTCGAAGGCGCGAGCAGTTATCCGGACGCGACTTTCACGCTTCGGCTTTCCTGCGGAACAGTGCGCGGCTATGAACAGGACGGAAAACAAATCCCCGCCTTTGCCGATTTCGCAGGCCTATATCAACGTTCCGCCGAGCACGACAACAAACCGCCATTTGATCTGCCGCAACGTTGGATCGACAGGAAAGCGAATTTAAATCTGAGTACGCATTTCAATTTCGTTTCCGACGCCGACATCATCGGCGGCAACAGCGGCAGTCCGGTGGTGAACAAGGCGAACGAATTCGTCGGGATCATTTTCGACGGAAACATTCAGTCGCTGGTGCTCGATTGCATTTACACCGATACTCAGGCCCGGGCCGTATCGGTCGATTCCGCCGCGATCATCGAAGCGCTGCGCAAAGTTTATGATGCAGGGGCGCTGGCCGATGAATTGGAAAGTGCAAAATAACCGAGATCGCGAACCATGAGCATCGAAGGAAAACAGCAAGCTATTGCTCACCATCTTCAACGCGATTGAGCAGCGGAACGATCAGCGATTCTCCGAACTCTTGCATTCGGATTTCGAAATTCACTGGCCCGCGTCACTTCCGTACGGCGAAGGCAAATCGAGAACTTGGACCGACACGTGGAATCCACTTCAGCCGACTGAGGCAGAGCGGAGAATGGATCCGCGCGTTGTGTCAGCTGATGAGGATGAAGTTGTCGTTGTTTGGAGACAGCGCGGATTAAGTCCAGCGGGAGAACGGTTTGATGGAGAGGTTCTGGGCCTTTATCAAGTCCGCGAAGGGAGGCTCGTGCGCGCACAAATGTTCTATTTTGATACCGTCGCGGTAGCCAACTTCCTGGACAAAGCAATGAAGCAACCCGAGAGGTGAAGTTCAACCAGTGCTAGGACCGCGACTAGCGCAGCGCGCTCTCACCTGCCAGTTGAAAGTTCTTTCAGCAACTTTTTCCAGCGTGCCCAGGCTTCGTCACGTGCTTTCTTGTCGCCTTCGCGCACGTTCGGATTGGCTGGCTCGCCTGAGCGCATGAATCCGTGACCCGCGCCTTTGTAAATGACCGGCTCGTACTTTTTCCCGGCCGCTTTTATTAATTCTTCTGCTTTGGGAATACCGGCGTTTACCCGCTCATCGTTCTCGCCGTAGAAGCCGTAAACTGGGCACTGAATGTTCACCACTTGCTCCGACGACTCTGGTGGTGCGCCGTAAAAGGAGTACGCTGCTTTCACCTTTGGATTTTCATTTGCGTACGTGAACGCCCATCCCCCACCCCGACAAAATCCACAGACCGCAAGCGTGCCGTTGCACGCGGGGATTTTGAGCGCGTACTCGGCAGTCGCATCGAGAACCGCCTTGACCTGATCTTCGGTCACGGCGGAGATTGCTTTCCGCGCTCCATCGGCATCTTCAAACTTTTGACCATTCAGAAAATCGGGTGCAATCGCGATGACGCCATTTTCGGCCAGCTCATCGCACACGCTGCGCAGCCAATCAGTAAGGCCAAAAATTTCCTGAACAACGAGCAGGACTGGCGCTTTGTCTTTGCGCTCGGGATAAACAACGAAGGCTTTAATCGTGCCCTTGCCTGATTTGATATCGACCCATTCACCGTGGCGCGGCGAACTATTTAGCCGGTCCTTGCCAAAATCTTTGTATTCCTGCGCCGGCAGCGATTGCAGAACGAACGCGGAAGCCATGACGAAGATGAATCGCTTCATAGCTAAAGATCCTCGACTTCGGCCGGAATGACAGACCTAGGCAGCGGCTGCAGTCGCAGCCGTAGTCTTTCGTTTGCTGATCAGCGCGTCGATGCTCCATAGCCCCGGCCCATAGAAAAGAAAAAACAGAAAACACCAGCAATAAAGCACGGCGAGCTCCCCTCTATTTAGCAGGGGAAAGAACTGTTCGACAGCACTCGGTGCGTGATCGAGAGCTTTACCAGCGGCGTGCACCATAAAGTACGCGACCGCCATCTCGCCGGCTGCGACGAACGCTGCGATGCGAGTGAGAAAACCGAAGGCGATCATGAATCCGCCTACAAGTTCGATAATCGCGCCGACGAGCATCAGACCCTGCACGCCGCCATGTCCGCCTGGCGGAAAACCGAGAAGTTTTTGGCCGCCGTGACATGCAAATAATAACCCAATAATCAGTCGGAAGATGCAATAGATCGGGTCCGCAAATCGATTCAGAGAATTCATAGCCGTTCAGGCTGACTGAACTCGAGCCGATGTGTCAAGAATTTCAAAATGGTAGGGACGGCTCGCCGAGCCGTCCGTCGACACGCCCAACCTTTACGCCGCTTTCTTTGCAGCGTGCGCTTTTTTGCCGCGGGATCGGGCCTTCGTCTTTCTCTTCGCGCCGGTCTCCTCCAGACTTTTTTGCAGAACAGAAACTAGATCGATTACCTTCGTTGGCTTAGGCGCTTTTCTCGGTTTCTCTTCGATTTCCTTTCCGCCGGCTTCGACTTTTTCCTCAATCACTTCCATCAGCGCTTCGCGGTAATCGTCATGATATTTTTCTGGATTCCATTTCGAACTCATGCTGTCGATCAGCGACCTCGCCATATTCATCTCGCGTTTGCCACCCTCGACTTTCTTCGGAATATGGAGGTTGCTCATATCGGCCAGTTCGTCAGCAAAGTGCATCAGCTCCAACACAAGTGCGCCATCTTCAGGTTTCACACCGGCAAGATACTCCCGCGTTTTGATCACGACCTTGGCGATACCGACCTTGTTAGTGTCCTTTAGTGCGTCGCGCAGTAGCACGTAGGCCTTGTCACCGCCTTTTTGCGGCTCCAGGTAGTAAGGCTTGTAAAAGAAAATGGGATCGATTTCATCGAGTTCGACAAAATCTTGGATATCTACAGTCTGGGTCGCCTCGACATCGACGCGTTGAAAATCTTCATCCTTGAGCACAACGTATTTGCCTTTCTCGTACTCGTAACCCTTTACGATCTGATCCCAGGGAACTTCCTTCCCATCTGTTTCGGCAACACGCTTATAGTTGACCGGGCTCAAATCAGTCTTGCGCAATAGACGAAACTTTAGCTCTTCCCCCTTGGTAGCCGGATAGAGAGCGATAGGAATGTTAACCAGACCAAAGCTGATGCTGCCTTTCCAGATTGCGCGCGCCATACGCAATTATTTCGCATGTCGCGCCTGTAGCGGCGGTCTGTGACTGCGGGTCAATCTCTCGTCATAGAGATTCCTCGACTGCGCTGTGCTCCGCTCGGAATGACAAGGAAGTGAGCGCGTCGCTATTCTCGGTCCTACGCGGCCAGTTCGAGTTCCTCGCGCGAGATGCCGCGTAGCTCAAAAAGGCGAATCAATGTCTCTTCGATCAGATTGTTCGGACAGGATGCACCGGCAGTAATGCCGATTACTGCCGGACCGTTCGGCAGCCAGAAGTGTGAGACCACTTCACGTTTTTCGTGCAAATTGTAATGCTTGATCTCCGTGGCGGAAACCAATCGGGAAGCGTTTAGCACGAAGTAGGTGGGCAATTTTTCTTCACCCATCTCGGCCAGATGCGACGTGTTCGAGCTGTTGTAACCGCCTACGACTAACAGCAGGTTCATTGGAACGTTGAGCAATTCTCGCAATGCATCCTGCCGCTCCTGTGTTGCGCCGCAGATTGTGTCGAAGAACCGAAAATTCTTCTCCGCCAGCTCAGGCCCATCCCGATCGACAATCGCCTGTCGTATTCGCCGCTGCACCTCTTCCGTTTCGCCGCGCAACATGGTTGTTTGATTTGCTACGCCGACGGTTTGCAGATGAACGTCCGGGTCGAACCCGGGCGAATGCGCGCCGTTGAACTTCTCCAGAAACGCTTGTTTGTCGCCGCCGTGCCGGATGTATTCGCAGACGTAATCGGTATCTGCCAGCGTTAGAACGACGACGTAATGCCCGCTGCCGTCGCCAAGCGCGCGCGAGCTGGTAGCCTTGGTTTCCTCGTGTTCGGCTTTGCCGTGAATGATAGAGGTAGCCGATTCGCTTGCGTATTTACGAACCCGCTTCCAAACGCTCATTACGTCGCCGCAAGTCGTATCGACAACCTGGCAACCGCGGTCTTTGATCTGTTGCTGAATCGACAATTCCGTTCCGAACGCCGGTACGATCACGACGTCTTCAGGTCCCAGATCGGAAATGTCAGCCTCCTTATTCTTGCCGGTGAGGTTCTTTATTCCTAACGAGGCGATCTGATGATTGACCTCCGGGTTATGAATGATTTCGCCGACAATAAAAAGCTGGCGATCTTTGAAGACCTTACGCGCTGCATAGGCGAGATCGATCGCGCGCTCGACCCCGTAGCAAAAGCCAAACTCTTTTGCCAGGCGCACCGTCGTGTCGCCCACGGAAATGATTCCACCCGCCCGGCGCACTTTATCGACAATGTCGCTGCGATAGTGCGACTCGACCTGTTGCTGCACCGCAGCCATCACATCCGGCGTGCGGAGGTTCACTTTTTCTCGTGCGGTTGTGCCGCTGGAAATAAGATTCGTGCTCATGAAATGACGCGGCGCTGCCGCTTCTCTTATTCGAGCAAAGGGCCGCTTGGTTTTTCAAACGCCGCCGACGTAATCATTACCGACGCCGGCGGATCAGGCGTCTTAGAATCATCCACCCGCTGCACTTTGGACGCAAGGGTCGCATCCTCCGGCTGCGTAGTAGCAATGTTCACGGGGGTCCCAATTTTGACCAGCGCAAAAAATTTCGGCGCTGCTTCGCCATGCAAACGGATGCAGCCATGGGTGCGCGGATAAGGATGAACAAAGCCTTGATGAAACCCATACGCTGGCGCGAATTCGCACCAATATCCCATCGGATAACCGACGTAGCGCCCCGGTCCACCCCCTGTAGAGGGAACAATGCTATTGCCCTGCACGCTAAATCCATAGGAGCCAGAACGTTTTTGTTCCTGCTTTGAGTAAATCTTGAAACTTCCCTTCGGCGTTGGCTTGCTTGGAATGCCAACCGAACAGGCCACGGCCATCAGGCACCGATCGCCCTCCATCACATAGATGTTTTGCTTCGAGAGCGAAACTTTCACGCGAACGGCCGAAGGATCATGCGGGCGGTAAGCCGTCACGTGGTATGGCCCGCCACCGCTGACCCGCGCCGTTGTACAACCACCAGTAAGCAGCAGAATTGAACTGCCGGTACACAGCAAAATTAGTCGAAAAATATGTCGCATACGAGCATACTGGATAAGATTGCGCGGCGTTTTGTCAACCCGCCTTCGCTTAAGCTACGGCGTGGCAGGCCTGCGTTTGCTTGCCTTTCAGTGTAACCCGTCGACATCGACGTGCTTCACGCAGAGCGAGCAGATTTCGAGCTCGACCTGTGCAAAGATTCACGCACCGAAAATTCTAAGAAACGCGACTTCGATTGCGAGCACTTCGTGAATGTTTCTACCAAGATTATCGCGCAATTCTTCCAAACAACGGATGCGTTTTAGAATCTCGGCGGTGCTGAAGCGCGTTGCGAGGGCAGCGGTTTCTTCTCTTGCACGGGGGAGATTACGCTGCGGGACGCCGTTGCTCGCGCGAAGAGCATCAGTCCAGCAGGCGAACAACGTCTCGATAAGCCCGGCGCGGCGCTCCAGGTAAAGACTCTCTGTGAGGGCCTTGTAGTATTCCTCCCGTTCGTCCAGCCACGCGCCGTCAGTAGCATCCTTGTAGCGTGTTTGTTCCCGTTTCAATGCCTCATCAGTTTCGCGCTTCACCTCCTCCCGCACTGCACGAAGCAATCGCTGAAATTCCTGAGCAAGCCTATAGGCAGACTGAATAGTCCAACTCCTTTGATGGGACGCTTGCTGCAGTAATTTCACCAGCTTCTCTTCTTCCTCCCTATTTTGAAGCTCGCCGTTTGGCGCAAGTGGAATTGCAATGCACCGCGAAAGGATTGTCTCCGGCAGAGCTTCCGGCAAAGCACTCAGGAGAAGCAGCAAGGAATCCTTCGGCGGTTCTTCCAGTGTTTTGAGAAAGGCGTTCGCGGCCTGAGGTTGAAGCCGATCGGCATCAGAAATGATCGCTACTTTGCGCCGGCCATTTGTTGCGCGCATTTGCAGCGCATGCTCAAGATCGCGAATCTGCTCGATAACAATGCGCCGCGATTTCGATTCGGGTCGGGCAATGAAAATCTCTCGAGCCTTGGCTGAGAAAACATCTGTAGCTGGTGTGCCGTTAACCAGACTGGCAAGATCCGCCGCGAGCGGTTGCTTCCCGCTGCCTGGTGGCCCCGAAATTAAATAAGCATGCGCGAGCCGACTCTGTTCGTGGGCGCGGCGCAAGTACTCAAGCGCTGTCGTGCGCGAAAAAGGCATTCAGATTCTTGATTTTCGATTTTCGACGTTCGATCTTGCCGACGCAGCGAGAACCGGGAACCGTACCGAGACTATTTGCCAGATCTCATGCTCGACTACGTCCTTATCACGCGAGCCGTCGATTAGCACAATGCGATTTGGTTCGCGCGCCGCCAGGTCTCGATATCCTCGGCGAACACGGTCATAGAACTCAGCAGGCTCTTGTTCCATCCGATCCGCTCTGCGCGGCTTCCGCATTCGCAATTCCGCCGTCGCAGCATCGACATCGAGCACGAAAGTAATGTCCGGGACGCAATCGCCGACCGCAAACGCGTTCAACCGCTCGACGATCTTGCGATCCAAGCTTCGTGCTGCGCCTTGATAAACGGTCGTGGAATCAAGGAAACGATCTGCGATCACGCAAACGCCGCGCTCGAGGGCGGGCTTTATGGTCTCCCGCACGAGTTGGCTGCGGCTGGCCTCAAAGAGAAGCAGCTCAGTTTCTGGCGTCATGCCGGAGTTGTGTGGCGCAAATTGCACAAGCTCGCGGATCGATTCGCCAATAGGAGTGCCGCCCGGTTCGCGAGTAACCAGGTAGGGAATCCCCGAGCGCGCGAGACGTTTAGCCAGTCGCTCTGCCTGCGTCGATTTTCCGCATCCTTCCGAGCCTTCAAATGTCATGAATGGCAACCGCGGCATGATGTCACTTGCGCGCAGCCGTTGTGTTTTTCAAGCTCCAAATGCAATGGCGTAAGCTCCATAGAAAACGTTTTTTCAAACCTCCAAATTCCAACACCCAAGCCCCAACTTTCAATCATCAAACAGCGTGGGAAACCGAAGCGGATATTCGGGCTTGAGGTTTCTCAGGATATTGTGAGCTTGGAATTTGGAATTTATGAAATCGTTTTGGCTGGTGAAACAGGAGCCATCCTCGTACTCATGGTCGGACTTTGTTGCAGAAGGCCAGACCAGCTGGACAGGCGTGCGCAATTACGCTGCGCGAAATAATCTACGCAAAATGCGCAAGGGCGATGAGGTCCTTTTCTATCACAGCGGCGGCGACAAAGCTGTCGTCGGGATCGCCCAAGTGACTCGGACCGCCTACCCGGATCCAACGGCAAAGGAAGACGATTGGTCTACTGTCGATCTTGCCCCGGTCAAACCACTGCGGCGGGCAGTTACGCTTAGCGAGATCAAGGACAATCTGAAGCTGAAGGGAATTCCCTTGGTTCGGCAATCGCGTCTGTCAGTAATGCCTCTGGCTGAGCCGGCGTTCCGCGAAATTGTGAAGATGAGTACGAAATGACGAAAAGCTTCGCCATCTTAATTCGTTAAATCGTTGAAGCGTTAACGGGCTAACCAAGCTGGCTCCGTTGTAACGATATAACGTTTTAACGAATCACGTCATCGATTTTGTCTTGTTCAAAGCTGCTTCGGAGCCGAAAATTCCAAAATGAGTACGATTGCGGCAACGGAGTTCCTTCCGCTCGTTGCAACGGCCGGCGCCGCGAAGGATTTTATCGTCGTCTCTTTGCACGACGTTGCTCCTTCAACTCGGCAAATCGCAGACACAATCGTCTCAGAACTCGCCCATCGCGGTGTGCGCGTCTGTTCTCTCCTTGTGGTGCCCGATTATCATCATGAGGGGCTCTTCACAAGAGACCGGCAATTTGTGTCGTGGCTCCGAGGTCTGGAAGCGGACGGTCACGAAATCGTCATCCACGGCTATTTCCATGAACGTCCGCGCCGTGCGAAAGAAACTTTGCGCGACCAATTCCTGACAAGATTCTACACCCAAAACGAGGGCGAGTTTTATGACCTGACCTATGACGAAGCTCTGCGTCGCATCGTGGCGGCACGAGACGAATTCCGTGCGCATGGCCTCAAGCCGCGAGGGTTTGTGGCGCCTGCGTGGTTGCTTAGTCAAGACGCCGAACGCGCTGCGCACGATGCGCAGATGGAATACACAACACGCCTGCGCACCGTGTGCGATCTTCGCTTGGGAAATGTGTTTTCTGCAAGAACGCTAGTTTATAGCGTTCGAAATAATTGGCGACGTGGCATAAGCCGCGCGCGGAACGCAACATTCTTCCGATTTCTACAGGGCACTTCGCTCTTGCGCATAAGTATTCATCCGCCCGATTATTTGCATCCGGCGATTTGGAGCCAAATTACCGATCTCATCGAGCGGTCAGTTGGGTCACGCACGGCGACGACCTATCAAGAATGGATCGCGGAACAAAGATTGAAACGCGGTATCTAAAATATGAGCAGGTGCGACCTACATATTCACTCGCGCTACAGTGCGCGCTCGGAAGAATGGCTCTTCCGCCGCTTTGATTTTCCCGACAGTTATTCTGACCCAAAGCAATTGTACGGGCAATTGCTCAAACGCGGGATGGATTACGTCACCATCACCGATCATGATACGATCGAAGGCAGCCTGCAGATTGCGCACCTGCCGCGCACTTTTATTAGCGAACAGGTGACGACGTATTTCCCGCACGACGGCTGCAAGTTGCACATCCTTGTTTGGGGAGTCTCAGAGCAGCAACACCGCGAGATCGAAGCTATCCGCGATAACATCTTCGAGCTGCAGCGCTACCTGCAAACCGCGCAGATCACGCACGCAGTTGCTCATCCCCTCTACAGCGTGAACGGGCAACTTGAGGCAAGCCATCTCGAGCAGCTCATCCTTCTCTTTAAGCATTTCGAGGCAATCAACGGCTTGCGCGACGCGCTTCTTAGCGACCTTGCCCAAGCCCTTTTTAAGCAATTGACGCCCGACAAAATCGACGCGCTCGCAAATCGTCACAATCTTGCGCCCACACACGCTGAGCCGTGGAAAAAGATTTTCGTTGGCGGTTCCGACGATCATGGCGGGCAGTTTGCTGCTTCGGCCTTCACGGAAACGCCCCGTACGGATTCGGCGGAAAAATTTCTTGAATTTGTTCGCAACGGCGACTGCAACGCACAGGGCCAGGGAGGAACTCCCTTAATTCTGTCGCACGGTTTTTATAACACGGTCGCCTGTTTCATTCAGGACCGTTTCCACGAAAAACTCGGACCGGGAGCAGCCTTACTGGAGAAAATGTTTTCGCGCTTTATGGAGGGCAAGGCTCCGACTGAGTTCACTCTCAGAGAAAAAACAGAGTTTATCGTACAGGGCGTTCTTTCAGGAAAAATTTTCGAATTCGTCAAGCCTGCAAACGTGTCGCTCTGGAAAGAGCTTTCAGGTTATTTCGCCCGACCGGAAGTAAAGGCGAAACTCGCCGCGCAACTGGACGGAGTTAGCGAGCCGGAGCGTCGCACTTTTCTCATGGCAAACATGGTCGCTGAGCAGCTGACGTTTCGCTTTTTCGAAAAGTTCGTCCAGCAGATCGGCAGCGGCAACATGGTCGAGAGCATGCAGGCCCTCAGCGCAATTGTGCCGATCCTCGTAATTCTAACGCCGTACATCTACGGGTTTCACAGTCAGGCGCCCTCTCGAAAATGGTTGCGGGCTGTTTTTAAGGAATTAACGGGCGCAATTCCGATCGCTTTGCAAAATCGCAAACGCGCCTGGTTCACCGACACCCTCGAGGACGTTAACGGCGTTGCGACTACCATCCGTAAAATGACCGCCGCCGGAGCAGCAGCCGGCAAGGAACTCATCGTCGTAACGTCCCGCAGCAACCCGCAAATTTGTGACATCCCAATCAAAAACTTCCCGCCCATCGGCGAATTTGAATTGCCGGAATACGAACTCCAAAAATTGAGTTTCCCGCCGGTTCTTCAGATGCTGGATTACGTACAACGGGAGAAATTCACGGAGATTGTCATCAGCACTCCGGGGCCGGTTGGATTGACCGCACTGCTCGCGGCGAAGATGCTTAATCTGCAAACGAGCGGCATCTATCACACGGACTTTCCACAATACATCCGAATTCTTACCGAGGACAGCTTCCTCGAAAGCATGGCATGGCGTTACATGCATTGGTTCTATGGCCAACTCGACACCGTGTTCGTCAACTCCGAAGAATATCGGCAAAGCTGGATCCAGCGCGGATTCGATCCCGTAAAACTAAAAATTTTGCCGCGTGGGCTCGACACCGAACTGTTTCATCCTGCTCGACGCGAGCCTGCGTTTTTTGAAAAATTCGGCGCATGCAATGGCGAAGTGCGCCTCCTCTACGTCGGCCGGATTTCACGGGAGAAAGACCTCGACCTTTTGGCAGCGGCTTATCGCCGTCTGCGCGACGAGGATTTGCCAGTCCAACTTTTCATCGTTGGTCATGGCCCCTATTCCGAGGCGTTCGCGAAGTCTTTACCAGAAGCGATTTTCACTGGCTATCTCACGGGCGACGAATTGGCCATTGCGTATGCGTCCGCAGACATTTTTGTTTTTCCCAGCACGACTGATACGTTCGGTAACGTCATCCTCGAAGCACAGGCGTGCGGCGTGCCGGTAGTCGTTTCCGACTCCGGCGGACCCAAGGAATTAGTCGAAGACAAGACCAACGGTCTGATCACTAAATCACACGACGCGGAAGACTTCGCGTGCGCGATTCGAGCGTTGGTGACGAACCCAGCGCTACGGGAGCGCATGGGCAAATCTGCTCGAAGCAGCGTCATCGATCGGAGCTGGCCAAGCGCGTTCGCCAAGTTCTGGGCTGCGACCGAGATTTAGAAGACGCGAATCGCCCTTCTTCCTTCACGCAGGTCAAACCTGCTGATCCCACTTTAGTGCTTTAAAACTCTTCAAACGCGGGTTCTCTTACCGGCCGTGATGACCACCACCGTGGCCCATTGAACCCATGCGAGAGCTGCCGAAGTGGCTCATCGAGTGCATGCCATGAGATCCACTGAAGCCGGATCTAAAGCTCGAGCCGTGACCGACATTCCGTGTCTTAGTCATCTTCGCGGTGTGGCCTCTGCCAATGTTCGTAGCACTCTTGCCGTGGCCCGCCGTGCTCTTGCCGTGGCCCGCCGTGGCGCTCTTGCCATGAACCGTCTGCGTGTTCTTCGCATGCGCCGTCGCCTGGCTTGAGCGGCGCGCGCCGCTCACGACTTTTCCTAGATTCAACCCGTAGCCGTGTGCAATTTTTCCCCAGCCTTCGCCGCCCCGGAACTGGCCTACGATCGTATCGAAGCTCTGCCCAGACGCGTTGGCGAGTAAATGGGCTTTCTCTAAGCTACCCCAGCCAAGCCCCGTCGATGCCCTTTCCGCTTGCAGTGTAGCTATGGGTACCCCGGTCTCAGCCGACATTCTCTCCAGATTGGCCGCGCGAGAAGCAACGGTGCCGAACAAGAGAACCAATACCGCTGTGATGAAACTCAACGTTTTCATACCTAATTAAACTCCCTTCACGAATACTTGTTTCGGTTCTCGCTGGGTCAATGGTTCCCTTGGTTGAGCAAAAAATTAATCTGCTGTACCCGGCATCGTTGATGCCGGCCGGCCGGGATTATCGATCCCGGCTACAGTTCCACGGCAACGCGTCCAGATCGACATTGCCGCCAGTCAGAATAATCCCGACGCGGTTCGCGTTGACGTCGATCTTAGCCTCTTGAATCGCCGCATACGGAACAGCTGCTGATGGCTCGATGATAATCTTCATTGTTTCCCAAATCGTGCGCATCGCCGATACGATCGCTTCCTCGCTCACGGTCACAATGTCGTCCACGTACCGCTGGGTGATCGCAAAATTTGGCTCGCCAATGTTTGTTCGGAGTCCGTCGGCCATGGTGAATTTCTTTTCAGTCACAAGCCGGCGCCCAGCACGAAACGATTGCGCCGCGTCGTCAACGTTCTGCGGTTCCACTGCAATTACTTTAATTTTGGGCCGCATCGATTTCCCCGCGATCGCCGTGCCGGAGAGTAGACCGCCGCCGCCGACCGGACACATCACAAGATCGAGATCGGGAACGTCTTCGAGCAATTCCATAGCTGCTGTCCCCTGCCCTGCCATCACGTCCTCGTTTTCGAAGGAATGAATCAGTGTTGCGCCAGTTTTCTTGATCACCTCTGCGCACGCGACCTCGCGCGCTTCTTCCGTCGGTTCACAAAAGACGATGTGCGCGCCATAGCTTTCCACTGCGCGGATCTTCACCTTCGCTGAATTCGAGGGCATCACGATATGCGCAGGGATGCCTCGCAGTTTCGCCCCGCGTGCCACTGCCGCACCATGGTTACCCGACGAATGCGTCGCCACACCGCTTCGCGCAGTAGCATCGTCGAGCGAAAACACCGCGTTAGTAGCGCCGCGGGCCTTGAACGCACCGATCTTCTGAAAATTTTCACACTTAAAAAACAGCGACGCCCCGCTCGCTTCGTTCAATCGCGAGCTCGTTAGCACCGGCGTGCGGTGAATGTATGGTCGAATTCGCTTATCCGCTGAGCGGATGGTATTGAGATCGAGCAGCATGGTTGATCGTATCCGGCAGATGCAAGCAAAACAAACGCGAGATTCTTATACCGCGCTTGGGCTGCGGAAGTGTTCGGGACGTGGGCCAAGGCCGATAAAACGGGCGGGAAGTTGTCGCAGAATTGGAAACCATTTCAATAAACGCAGCACAAGCGGCAGTGAACTTTTGTTACTGGATGCTCGGCCAGTGACAACTCGGTGATGAATGAAGACCTGCATTCCCTGGATCAGGCGCGTCGGCCATTCACGGCGCGCTTGCACTTTGCGCAAATCGTCAACGGAAACTGGACCACTCCGCAATTTTTCGCCGAGTAGATTCGCCGTCGCGACGGCATCCTGGATCGCAAGGTTAATTCCTACGCCACCTGCCGGTGACATCGCATGCGCAGAATCGCCGATGCAAAGCAATCCTTCGCGGCACCAATCCCGCAGGCGATTGATTTGCACCGTAAGCAATTTGATCTTTGACCAGCCATCCAGCTCCGTGACGCGATCGCGAAGAAATCCGGCAAAGCTGACAATATCGTTTTGAAATTGCGGAAGCCCGCGCGCTTTGATTTCGCAAAAACCGCCTTTGGGAATGACGAAACCGCACTGCCAGTAATCTCCGCGATCGAGCAACACCAGCAGCTTGCCGTGTTGAAAAAAGCCGAGCGATTGTTCCGGGTCGTCTTCTTTCTTTGATATTCGCATCCAGAGGACGTCGATGGGTACTCCAAATTCCCGCAGATTGAAACCGGCGCGCGTGTGAGTGATCGAATGCCGTCCGTCCGCGCCAATAACGAGGTCGGCATGCAAATCTAACTCGCCACGCGGCGTTCTTGCGCGGACACCTGCCACACGGTTGTTCTCAATGAGCAAATCGACGACCTCGGTCTCCATGTGTAATTGGAAGGTTGGAAAACGCTTCGCGTGGCTGGAGAGAAAATTCAGAAAATCCCATTGCGGCATGAAAGCGATGAACTTGCAAAGCGTCGGAAGCTTGGTGAAATCAGCGATCGGCACGATCTGCCCATTAATCACACCGCGCAGTTCTCGCACTTCCTGATGCGGCTGTTTTAGGAATTCATCGAGCAACCCGAGCTCGTACATCAACTCCAGCGTGGATGGATGAATTGTGTCGCCGCGGAAATCGCGATTGAAGTCGGCATGCTTCTCCAACACCGCCACCGGGACGCCAGCTCTCGCGAGCAAATAACCAGCCATCATCCCGGCCGGTCCGCCGCCTACGATCACGCAACTGAAATCACGATTATTCTTTGCATCCGTGTTATTCGTGTAATCCGTGGTTAAACGAATGAAACCTGATCAGCCGCTTTTTCTAAACGAAGAACGAGTCCGAAAACATCTGCGGATGGCTGACTTGATTCCCGCGATGGAAAAAGCGTTAATCGATTTGTCTGCGGGCAAAGTGACGCAGCCTGTTCGCTCGGTGATCAAGGTCGATGTCGCCGCGGCGACCGGTTTTCTGGGTCTGATGCCGGCGCTTACTCCGGACGGACTCGGGTTGAAAGCAGTAACGTTCTATCCGTCGAATGCGGAGCGCGGAATTCCGGAGACTGGCACGCCACTCACGATAATGGATGGACGGCTGATAACTGAAATGAGGACGGCAGCAGTCTCAGCGGTCGCGACGAAACTTCTTGCTCCGGCTGATGCAAAAATTCTCGCGATCCTGGGCAGCGGTGTGCAGGCGCACAGTCACGTGGAAGCGCTGCAGCTCGTCAGGCGATTCGAAGAAATTCGCGTGTGGAGCCATACGAGCGAGCATGCGAAGCGATTCGCGAGAGAAATTGGTGCTAAGGCAACGTCTGCCGAAGAAGCAGTGCGCGGCGCAGATGTGATCGTGACGGTCACGAATTCGAAAACACCAGTGTTGAAAGGCACCTGGCTAAAAGCCGGGTGTCACGTGAATGCCATCGGCGCGTGTCGCCCTGATTGGCGTGAGCTTGATGACGAAGCGATGAGCAATGTCGTATTTGTCGATTCGCGCGAAGGTGCCCTAAACGAATCGGGCGACGTGATTCTTTCCGGCGCGAAGATCTATGCGGAGCTCGGCGAAGCGCTGGCCGAAAAAGTTCCATCGCGCGCAAATGAAACGACCATCTTCAAATCTCTCGGGATGGCCGTCGAAGATATCGCCGCAGCAATGCTCGTTTACCGATCAGCTACGCGAAGGTAAGACCGCTGCGCATCTACCAAAAACACGCAGACAACGCAAAGCAGTCGCGATTTGCTCGAAAAATCTGATTTCCCGTAGCTGTCCGACAAGAGGTCTCTTGCCTTGGAACTCGAGCCAGCGGAACATTGAGAAATGAAAGCGCGACTGGTCAAATTTGGCGAGATCGAGGTCGAGGGAAAGCGCTATACAAATGATGTGGTGATCGACGGCGGCAAAGTGCGGAAACGGAAGAAAGGACCTTCCAAGCAATTTCGCGAAAAGTTCGGCCACACACCGCTTTCGGTCGGCGAAGAAATTCCGTGGGGAGGCAAGCAGCTCATTGTCGGGACCGGCGCCCATGGGGCGCTTCCAGTGATGGATGAAGTCCTAGCAGAGGCGAAACGGCGCGGTATCGAGGTCATTGCGGCGCCCACACTGGAAGTCTGTAAGCTGCTTGAGGAAGTGAAAAAGGGCCAGGCGTACGCCATCCTGCATTGCACGTGCTGACCGGGATTTGAGAGACCGAATCGGGATCGTGGCGCTACATCCCAGTCTGGGTTGGAACTCTGACGAAATTCTCGCCTAGAGTTTTCTCGGCAATGGCCGACCGAATGCAGACACTGACAATCTCGTTGGTGAAGTGTCTAGCACAGCGATGCGCCTTCATAAACTTCGCCGTTTACCGCCCAGTTCACTTGCTCGACTCGGCCGACTAAGAACACCCATGCCATCGCGCCGACCATCAACACTGCCGTAGTGATTACCATCGGGGCCACGAAACTGCCGGTCCGCTCCACTGCGAATCCCGTTAGAGCAGGTGCCACCACACCTGCTAGGTTCGCGAAGCCATTTTGCAGGCCTGTCCATCGCCCAGCCGCTTGTGGACCAGCAAGTGTCTGGGAGAATGCGAAAATGCCTGCAGCGCCCATTCCAGAGCCTACACCAACGGCCATGAGCCACGGTAGATAGATGTGCGGCCTTGCCGCGCAAGCAGCCATTGCGATCGCAGCCGTTACAAAGCCGATTGCCATCGCCGTTTTGCGCACCAGAGTAGTCGTATAGCCCTTTCGGATCCAGAAATCCGAAACACGACCACTCGTGATCGCCGACACAGCATCTACCAAATAGTAAACGCTCGCAGTCATCGTCATGCTTGACATGGAAAGATGGCGCTCCCGGACGAGATAGAACGGCAGCCAGGTAACCATGAAATAAAGCAGGTAGGCCGCACAAAAGTGCCCTAAGGATGCGCCCCAGAAAGAACGCTGTCGCAATA
>WNFO01000958.1_pt1 | contig 22100 bp, 17 predicted proteins | sample 5400251 | NCBI WGS metagenome assembly WNFO01 (sample SAMN13153354, study PRJNA577476) | soil metagenome | isolation source: 100 cm saprolite under Madrone tree | place: USA:California | collected 2016-06-14
ATGTACAACAACAATCTGTCGCTGGCGCTGGCTGCCTACAACGCGGGACCTGTCAAAGTTCAGTTATACGGCAGCGTTCCGCCCTATGCGGAAACCATTTCGTACGTGCGCCGCGTCAAGCGCGGCTACGACAAGAGCAAAACCGAAGCTTCCAAGAAAACGCCCGCCTTGAATACGCCTGCCCCGAAGACGCCGGTTTCGCCAGCGGCCGGACTCGGAATTGCCTCCTCCCCACTGGCGCCCGGAGCCGGAACTATTCCGGGGTCTTCCCCGCTGACACCCGGAGTCGCAAATATGCCCGCGTCCTCCACGGCGGCGTCTGGAGCAAGAACTGTGCCCGCATCTTCTCCCCCGCCCACCGGCCAACCTCAATAGAAACTTCTATTATTGTTGTGGCGGATTCTGAGGAGGCTGCGGTGGCTGAGGATTCGGCTGCGGATTGACCGGTCCCGGTTGCTGTCCAAAGGGAGTTTGACCAGCAGGCTGGCCGAGCCCTGTTCCCGTCTGCAAGCCCGGCTGTCCTACTCCGAAACCGTCCTTGGAGGGATCCCAGATGAATTCGTAGAGGAGATAGTTTTTTGCTTTGTCGTAAATGATGACCGAGGATTTGTTGACCTTGCTGCCCACGCCGATGATATTGCCACCGATAATCGTGGGCGTGTCGGCAGTTGGAACCGTTTGGGATGCCGGATCACCCTGATCCGCGCTTACGGGAGTTCCTGTTGTTGGCGGGTTTGCGCCGGGGATTGATCCGGCAGGCTGCGTTCCGCTCTGGCCTAGCTGTCCGCCAGCGTTGGGTTGACCAAATATTCCGGGCTGGCCATTTGTCCCTGTTTGTAGCGGACTGCCGGGGCTATTCAAGTTACTCGCGGGCGTGCCAATTCCGCCGGCCTGGGGAAGCTGGAGACTTGGACGGGGTTTGTTGCTGCCAATGAGTTGCCCCCCGGGGCCGACGTAAATCAAACGCCACGATCCATCTTCTTTGTTCATGGGATCTTTGTAGGGCTGGCGCATGAAGCGGAGAGAACCGACTTTCGGTTTGGTGAGATCGTCGAGAGAAGTGGGAAACCGGCCCAGCTTGCGATAGTAGAGTTTCACGCCGCGGGCGTATTGCTTGCCGCGCCAGATCATTTCTTTTTCTTTTTCGCGGCGGCCTTCGGTCTGGATGTTTGGTGCAATGGCCATCGTGGAGAGGAGCAAAAGCGTGGCGAGGAAGATGACCACGAGCAAAGCGTAGCCGCGCTCACTGCGCTTCCCTGCTGTTTTTTGGCGTGCGGCGATCATTGGGATGGCGGTCCTCCCTGCTCTTCGAGGGGGGCGGTGCCGCGAAGCCCCGTGGCGATTTCTTCGTATTCGAGACTGGTGTTGCCAATCTTGTCGATGCGGAAGCGGTTCAAAAAGACTTCGCCTTCTTTGAGCACGAAGACGTCTTCCCCGGCGCTGAGGAATGCGACCCGAGCAGTACCGTTAGGAATAGTGCCGAAACCGAAGTACTTCGCGGGCAGCGGCGATACCTTCCGTTCAGGCGGTGGTGGCGGAGGAGGCGGCGGAGGCGGGGGATGCTTTTTGTCATACTTTGGGGGCGACGGTGGTGGAAGTACTTGGCTGAAGATATTGCGGCCATTGCTCTTGTATTCGGTCTTGCGCGTCCTCTCGACTGGGCCCCAATGGAGCGAAGGATTGTCAACCCCAAGCGGCCGATAATTATGGACTACGTCGGCGGTCACAACAGGCCTGTCATGACTGAAATACAAAAACCAGATGAAGCCTGCAATGAGCAAGAGGACCACGAGGGCAGCGAGTTGTTTCTTTTGATTCATGCCGCGGTCCTGAAATACGTCTTAAGGTGCAGCGCGACCTTGAGGACATTTGCGGGTGCTTGATTAGAGGTATCGGAAGCCAACGTCAAGGAGTCCACTACATAGTGATTGTTCGAACGCTGCAGGCTATTCAGAAATCCAATTACGCTCTTATAGTCCCCATCGACCGTAGCGTCGATGACAACTTCCGTCATCCCGCGGCTCGTAATATCCGTGGGCTTGAAACTGAGGTCCGCGAGCCGGTTTCCGCTTTTCCTGGCAATAGCGCCGAGCTCAGACCTGACGGCGGAATAGCCTGAACTTGCCGGAAAGAGAGATTGTTCGAAGCGATCGCAATCTTTCTGGATCGCGGGAATGCTATCGCGAATTTCCTGGGCGCGCTTGATGTCGGCTCTCAAGAGGTCTTGCGGCCTTATTTCCACGGCGCCCGGCTGCCGGATGGTGCGCGGGGCGGAGGAAAGCTGCCAACTGTAGGCGGCCAGTGCGACATCCGCGAGAACAAGAAGAGTCACGCCGCCAACAATGATTCGTTTCCGCGTTGTGAAATCGCGCCGCATCAGCTCCTCGAATAGACCGTAGTCAATTGGACAACCTTCTGATCGGCACTCGGATTGTTAGCTGAACTGGGCGGCGAACCAACATGCTGAATGCGAACTTCGGTAAAGGCTTTCGATTCCTCGAGGGCGTGCTCGAATTTTAGCTCAGCCTCGTCGTTCATGGTGCCCACTGTCAATTTGACTTCGACGCGGCCCCCGACTTGCTTGGGCTCGATGCTGATGAGGCGCACGCCACCGGGCAGGATGCGTTCGAGATCCATGAACATCAGGGTCCAATTGAAGGCGCGCGCGTCGAGGATGGTATTGATAAAGGCGGCGCGATCGTGCAACTCAGCGATGTCCTTCTGAGCGAAGTAACGTTCCAAATCCCTGCGCTGCGATTCGAGCTTGGCCATTTCCAGACGCGTTCTTTCGGTTCGGGCGCGCATTTCGGCATCCGCTTTGCGGGCAGTATACACGTGCCATCCGAGGCCGAGAAAAGCAGCGCCCGCGAAGAAAGCCGCGAGGCTAGCGCCTACTAGGAATCGCCGGTGGGTTAGCAGCACCTTGGTCGCTAAATTGAGCCGAACTTTCATGACTTGCTCTTGCCTCGATCCGAAAAAGTCGATTCTAGCCCCGCTGCAACATCCAGCCGATTAATCCTTCCAAGTCGCGATCCGCCAGGGGACGGGCATCATCCTTGATCCGTCCATCGGAGACCGCGGAACTGAGCAGCGAACGCACACCGCAATGGAATTCACTCTCCAGAAGCCGGATAAATTCTGGTAGGCGCGACCCAAGCCCGGCAACGCGGACGGATCGAACAGTTTCCTGCCAGGTATCCTGGTAATAAGCAGCCACCGGGAAAATCTCCTCGCACAGCATTTGCGGCGTGAGGTTTGCGCCTTGTGCCGGGAGGTCCGTGCAGCGATAACCGCACAAGACGCCGCGACGCACGATCGCAGTGGTCAGCGTGGTACCCGAGACGCGTGCAAGGAGGGTCGGCTTCTCGTCGTCAAGCAGGGAGATGGCAGCAAGCGACGAGCTCATCACCACGCCGGGATATAAACCGAGGCCTTCGACGAGAGATTCGTACTCCCTGACGATGCGAAGGCGGGCTAGGGCGGTAACAACGTCAATTCCCGTTTCGCGCGGAGCCTGCCGCATATAAGATATGACCGTCTCGTCGGCCTCGAAAGGCACGCTTTTCTTGAGCTTCCATCGCAACATCGGCTCGGCTTCGGCTGCCGAGCGAGGGAAATCTTCAAAGTGCTGTACGAACACGCGGATGACGGTATCCGGAAGGATCATGACAACGTCTTCGTTCGCGGCACGCAATCGTTCGCAGACATTAGCGAGGGCGGTCTTGACGGCGGCGCTGTTCACGATGTTGGTTTCGACGGCCGAAGGAACCAGCGCACCAGCGGGCAAGGATTCCACAGCATACCCATCGAGGGCGCCAGCGCGGCTCCAGCGGGCCGCAGCAACGCGGTCCGGGGATACTTCGACGGCCAAGGCAGTATGCGGCATGGCATCGAGCCAGAGCGCCAGGCGGCGCACCAACTCGAATTTGTAAATGCCCTGCCGGAATGTGGCCGTACTACTCAACGAAAGTCACCTTGTTGATTTCTTTCACGGTGCTTATTCCCGCGCGAACCTTGGCCAGCCCGCTATCGCGCAAAGCGATCATGCCTTCTTCGCAAGCGACGCGCTTGATCTCCGAAGTCGGGCGACGATCCACGATCATTTCGCGAATGCGGTCGGTCAAATCGAGTAATTCACAAATTGCCGTGCGGCCATGATAGCCGGTGCCGGAACATTCCAGGCAACCAGCGCCCTCGGCAAAAATGACGTTTTCCCATATGGCCGGGTCGAGGCCCGCTTCCTTTAATTCCTCTGCACAATATCTTTTGGGTTTCTTGCAATTCGCACAAGTCACTCGAACGAGACGCTGCGCCATGATGCAATTTAGAGCGGAGACAAAGTTGTAAGGCTCGACACCCATATTGATGAAGCGGCCGATGACGTCGGTCACGTTGTTGGCGTGAACGGTGGTGAAGACGAGGTGGCCCGTAAGCGCGGACTGGATGGCGATTTGGGCGGTTTCCTGGTCGCGAATTTCGCCGACCATGATTTTGTCGGGATCGTGGCGCAGGATGGAACGCAAACCGCGCGCGAAAGTGAGGCCTTTTTTCTCGTTCACGGGAATCTGAGTGATGCCGCGAAGCTGATACTCAACGGGATCTTCGATGGTGACGATTTTATCCTCGTCGCTCTTAATCTCATTGATGGCGGCGTAGAGCGTGGTGGTTTTGCCGGAACCCGTCGGGCCGGTAACAAGGACCATGCCGTAGGGTTCGCGGATGTAGCGGCGAAACCGGCGGGTTTCTTCGGCCGAGAAACCAACAACGTCCAGCGTCAAGCTGGAGAATTTCTCCGAAAGGGTTTCCTTGTCGAGGACGCGGAGAACCGCGTCTTCACCGTGGCTGGCAGGCATGATGGAAACGCGCAAATCGATGTAGCGGCCTTTGTATTTCACGCGGAAGCGGCCGTCCTGAGGAACGCGGCGTTCGGCGATATCCAAATCGCTTAGCACTTTGATGCGCGAGAGGACCGTGGAATGCCACTCCTTAGCGATGGGCTGCATGGCATGCTGCAAAACGCCATCAATGCGGTATTTGACGGCGACTTCGGAGTCCCGCGCTTCGATGTGGATGTCACTGGCGCGGCGTTCGAGCGCGGTGAAGATGATGGTTTCGACGAGGCGCACGACCGGGCTGGCGGTGCTGTCGCGAGTCAGCCGGTCGCCGGAAATGGTTTCGTCGGCTTCGTCTTCTTCCTTGGAAGTCTGAAGAGTGAAAGCTTCGGTGGCTTGTTCGAGAACGCGCTGGGACTGTTCAGTGCGTTTCAGAATGTCGCCGATCTGACGAGCAGTAGCGACGCGAATCAAAAGCTTTTTGCCGAGCAGCAGGGGGAGCTCATCACTCATCTGCACCTGGCCGGGATCCGCCGCGGCGATGGCCAAAACATTGTTGTGCACTTCAAGAGGCACGAAGTTGTAGCGGAACATCAGGTCGGCGGGGATGGTGCGAAAAAGCTCGGCATCGATGCGCTGCTCGCGAAGATCGATGAAAGCGAAGCGGTATCTTTCCGCGAGTTTACGCGCAAATTCGCGTTCGTTCTGTTCGTCAGCGTCGCCGGGAAGCCCGGGCACCGGAGGAAGCTGTTCGGTGGTAGCCATGAGTCCTTACTTTGCCGGTCCCGCCATGGAAAACGAGAAGATTGGCAAATAGAGTGAAATCAGAATAAATGCAATCAACAACCCCATAAAGATCAAGAGAAGGGGTTCGATGAGGGAAACAAGAGCCGTCAATCGCAAATTGACTTCTTCCTCATAAAACTCCGCAACGCTGTTCAGCATGGGCGCCAGCGCGCCGCTGGATTCGCCCACCTCAACCATGTCCAGGGCCAGTTCCGGCACAATACCCTTGGAAGCCAAAGCCCCGTGCAGAGATTCCCCCTCACGCACCATCTGAGTTGCCTGGTCGACGGTGGAGCGCAGCAATTTGCTGGTGATGGCGTCACAGGCGGTCAAGAGGCCGGCAACTAGAGGAGTGCCCCCCGTCAGCAGCGTAGAAAGCGTGCGTGAGAATTGCGCGACTTGAAATTTGAGGAGCGTGTCACCAATTATAGGCAGTCTGAACTTGAAACGATCGAAAGCCGCGCCGCCTTCTTCACCGCGAGACCAGAGAAAAATTCCGGCTGCGGCCACGGCCATCAGCGCCACGGTTCCCAATACGAAGTAGCGGTAGTCTACCGTGATGGCAATCAACAATCGCGTTGGTGCGGGGAGTTCGACATTCATGTCTCGATAGAGGAGAGCAAACTTCGGAATTACAACCGCGACTAAGTAGGTCACGATAATGATCGCGACACTGATCAACAACGCAGGGTAAGCCAGCGAAGCGAGAATCTTTTTGCGGACGCCCGTGCTGACGCGCTGGTAGGCGATGTAATAATCCAGCACGCCCGGCAAATTGCCGCTCTTCTCACCGGCGAGGATGGCCGTCGAATAGACTTTGGAAAATACACCGGCTTCGGTGATGGCCTCGGAAAGCGATTTCCCTTCCCGGACGCGATCTCGAACCTGGGTGATGACCGGGCGGAGTTTAGGCGAACTGGCGCGGGTAGCGAGAAGGTCCAGTGCTTTCAAAATCGGCAAGCCGGCTTTAATGAGGGTATTGAATTGCTGGTTGAGAATGAGAAATTCCGAACCGCCAATCTCGCGCCCGCTCTTCTGGCGAACCAGAGCCGCCAGGCGACCGCCGCGAGATTCCACCGAATAGACGTACAAGCCCCGGTCCACGAGTTTCTGGCGCGCTTCTTCCAGGGTGCCCGCAGGTTCGACGTGCGAAAAGACACGCCCTTCAGCATCCGCTACTCGGCAGACAAATTGACCCATACCCTTTCAGTTTACCTCATCTAATTGATATGCGGGCAAGGCTCGCGAGGTTGGCTGTTCTCCGCAGGAAACGGGGCAGGAACCTGTGCGTGTTTAAGGGTTTACCTTAATATCGTCTGCTGGTAATTCCCCATTCACAATGGCCACACCGGAGGGAACGCGGAAGTGGAAAAGCGAGTCGTCAATGACAGGATCGGCCTGCCAATTTGTGAAATGAAATTCGACGGTTACACCTCCCGGTTGCCGCACAAGTACTCTGACGAGCTCTCCGGAATCCGCGACGATTTCAAAGAAGACTGCTTCGCTGGCATCTCCTGATTGTACAGAAGCCTCCTGAGAACCTTGTTTGCGCGCCTCGGAGCCCGCGCCGCGAACCTTGCAGAAGAGTACAACGTGGCCTGACGATTCCGGTTTCTCATCAACGGCAGGCTCAATACGGGAGCAGACGCGCGACACCCTCATCTCCCCTGCAAGCAGCGCCAGCGGAGTCCTCCAATCGGTGCTCTGCTTCGCGGGAACGCGAGTGACGGTGTGATCCGCCGGAACGTAGAACCAGGCCGATTTGCCATCAACCAGGAAAAGATTTTTTTCAGGCGATTGGTATTCCCAGCGCATTTTGCCCGGCCGGCGGAAATAGGCAATGCCTGCTTCTGTGCGCACGACGCGGCCGTTCTCGCTGTAGCGCTCAAGAAACGCCGCCTGCAGCGTCTTAGCCGAGCGATAACGGGCCTCCATCCTAGCGACGATGTTTTGCGCGCCAGTAATACTCGATAGTGAGGACGAAAGGAAGAACAATACGGCGACACATCGCAGCATAAGACCAGTCTAGCAGGAACAGGGCACGCGAGGTTCAGCAGCGAAATTCGCAAGGGATTCGCGGAGACGAAACCTGGGCGCAGACAGTGCTAATCAGAGCGGCTGGTCAACCACAGTTGCGGGAGCGGTGGCGTTAAAGCGAATCACGCCAGGGTAGTTCGTGAAGAAACTTCGGCGGCCCGTGGTACCACGGTTGATGGGGTCGGCGTTAATCGTATAGCCGACTGCGGGAGTATGCGAAGCGTCTTGTGCGTACGTGAAGAGGTATCCGGACCTGAGGCCGCCCGCGAGAAGTGGATCGATTAAGCAGGCCTGAGCCGGCACGGCGAAGCACGGGGTCACGCCGCCATCACTCAGATCCGATAGACGAGCCGGATAGCCTATGGTTGCAAAAAAAGACGCATAAGCAGTGACTGCCGTCGTGATGGTGCGCACGCCTTGCACGGCTCCGGCTTCATGCGCCTGCATCCGGGCGGACAGATAATTCGGGACAGCGATCGCGGCGACGATGAGAATGATAGCCACGACAACCAGCAGTTCGATCAGAGAGAACCCAGCCTGTTTTGTTCTCATGTCAGTCGTCCACAAGTGTCTCTACTCAGATGTCGACCTTCAGCGTATATGGTGGCAATCAGATGGCCATCCTACGGCCTGGGCGAGTACTGAAAGAGCCCCTAATTCGGGTATTTCAGGACCGCGCTGATGTCCACATGTTTTCAACGTACTTTCTGAGGTCTGTTCCCTAGAGGAACCCAAAACCTTCGGGCGAAAAAAAGAGCACGGGATTTGACTCCCGTGCTCTTTCTTCCTTAGATTCAGCCCTGTCCCAGGGCTTTAAGTCGATCGCTTATTGCAGCGCGGGGCTGGCAACAGTGCAGGCTACACCGTTGACGTCATGACGAACCACGCCGGACTGGTCCGAGCAGAACATGTTCTGGCCACTCGTACCAAGGCTAACCGGAGTCGCCGTCACGAAGTAAGTAACCAGCGGGGGGCCGACAACCGCGCCAGCAGCCATATTGAACGTATAGCCGCTCTTCACGAAAGGCACCGGACCGAAACCGGAGAGCAGTTCGTCGATGAGGCAGGCTTGCAAGACGGTGCTAAGCGCTGGAGGGGCGCACGCCGCAGCTGGACCACCCAGCGGACCCAAAGTCGCGCTGTAACCATTTGCTTGAAACAAAGTCGAGAAGCTGACCTGAGCGGTGTTGATGGTGCGAATCGCGGCAGCCGCCGAGGATTCATTGGCCGCCATCTTGGCCTTGAGCAAATTCGGAATTGCGATGGCCGCGATGATCAGAATAATCGCCACGACGATCAGCAATTCGATAAGAGAAAAACCCTTCTGTTTCTTCATGCTTTCTCCTTGAGAAATTTTGGGTGCAAGAGCACGTTTGTTGAGCTGCAAGAGCTGTGCCATTCCCAAGCTACTTCAAATGCCAGCCACAATCTTCGCAACCACATGATAATAAAATAGTTAGAAACAGAGCTGGTAGCCCGGCTGGCGTGTAACCCGGAAAGGGCGGCCCGTATGAGTACCAAATTGACCTTTTCTGTCACCCGCTAGCTGACAGGAAATGTCCTACTGACGACCGACGACACCTACTGCACCGCAGGGCTGCCATTGTTGCAGGCAGCACCGGTGATGTCATGACGAACCACGCCGGATTGGTCCGAGCAGAACATGTTCTGACCGCTCGTACCAGGACTAATCGGGGTTGCCGTCACGTTGTAGGTCACCAGTGTTGGCCCCACAGCCGCGCCAGGGACCATATTGAACGTATAACCACTCTTCACGAAAGGCGGCGCGGCGAAGCCGGAGAGCAGCTCGTCGATAAGACAGGCTTGTACGGCGGTACTCAGGGCGGGGGGAGCACACGCTGCAGCCGGCCCACCTAGCGCACCCAACGTCCCGGAGAAACCGACTGCAGGAAACAGAGTCGAGTAACTGACTTGAGCTGTGTTGATAATGCGAATCGCGGCAGCCGCCGAGGACTCATTCGCCGCCATTTTCGCCTTGAGCAAGTTCGGAATGGCGATGGCTGCGATGATCAGAATGATCGCTACGACGATCAACAGTTCGATAAGAGAGAAACCGTCGCGCTTCTTCATGGTTCACCTTCGAGAGTTCTTATCCAGTCACGTATCCCTCCACCCCGTAAGTATCAAGTATAACGTCACGCACCCAACACGTAAACCGATAATAAAAAAGAGCACGGGAATTTTAATCCCGTGCTCTTGTTCCTGGATTCGGGCCCTTGGGCTTGGGCCTTAAGCCGACCGCTTATTGCAGCGCGGGGCTGGCAACAGTGCAGCCTACACCGGTTGTGGTGTGACGAACCACACCGGACTGGTCCGAGCAGAACATGTTCTGACCACTCGTACCAAGGCTAACCGGAGTCGCCGTCACGAAGTAAGTAACCAGCGGGGGGCCGACAACCGCGCCAGCAGCCATATTGAACGTATAGCCGCTCTTCACGAAAGCCACCGGACCGAAACCGGAGAGCAGTTCGTCGATGAGGCAGGCTTGCAAGACGGTGCTAAGCGCTGGAGGGGCGCACGCCGCAGCTGGACCACCCAGCGGACCCAAAGTCGCGCTGTAACCAGTTGCTTGAAACAAAGTCGAGAAGCTGACCTGAGCGGTGTTGATGGTGCGAATCGCGGCAGCCGCCGAGGATTCATTGGCCGCCATCTTGGCCTTGAGCAAATTCGGAATTGCGATGGCCGCGATGATCAGAATGATCGCCACGACGATCAGCAATTCGATAAGTGAGAAACCCTTCTGTTTCTTCATGCTTTCTCCTTGAGAAATTTTATGGTGCCAGAGCACGCCGTACTAGTGTGCAAGCCTGAGACCAATCTAGGGATCTAGTACGGGAATAGTTCGCGATTTATATCTGCATGATATACAAGGACTTGCTGGAATCGGAGCGTCTTGAAACAGTTGTTGGTTGTCCCAAAATAGGCTTTGACCTTATTGGTCGACCTTTTTTGTCCATAAAGGAAGCCGCAATAAGTCACTTCGGCTGAGGCCTGGCCTTTGCCGGTTGGCGGGGGGCGGTGCCCCCTTGCTCGCGTCCTTAGCATTAGGTCGATCTTGGAGTTCGGGGGAAGACCGTTGTGGGTTATTCGCGGGGGCGTAAGACGCGCAGGAGATTGCAATAATCGTCGGTCCAGAGGAGCGGTTTAGCGTTCGAGGACAGGGGCCGGGAGTCGTGCTGCACGTCGGGAATGGCCAGAGAGGCAGGGTCGCGGGAAAGCAGGACCCAGTTTGATTCGGAAAAGGGGCTGCTCGGGATGAATGGCGTAACTTGAAGCGCATCGAAATGGAATTCGCCTGCGATAGCGGCAAGGACTGGGCGGAGATCCAAGGTGTTGTTGCTGATGTGAACCGCGATGACCGATTTTGGTGAGCGCAGATGTGTGGAGTAGACAAGAAACGCTTCGCGGGTCAGCAGGTGCATGGGGATGGCATCGCTGGAAAAGGCGTCGAGGACGAGTAGGTCGAAATTTTGCGGCTCGCCCCGAGCGGCCTCGCGTTCCAAGGAGAGCCGCCCGTCGCCAAGTACGACTTCAATGGTGGCCCGGGAGTCCCGCAGATTGGTGAAGTAGGGGCGGCTGCCAGCCGACCACTTGTAGACATCGGGATTAATCTCGTAAAACCGGAAAACGTCACCGCGCTGGGCGAGCGTTGCAAGTGTGGCTACGCCCATTCCGACCAAGCCGACGCGCATGGGGTGCACAGGCCAGCTGGTGATGACGGCGTTGGCGCCGGACTGTGGGCCAAAGTAGCCGGTGGCGAGGTGAGCGCGGGCCGGATCCTGAAATTGAAAGCCGTGCACAATTTTTCCATGACGCAAGGCAAGATAGCCTTCCGACGGACTTGCCACTACGGAGAGAACGCCGTAGAAATTTCTGGAGCGCGCCAGGACGTTGTAAAACTCGGCTTTCTGGGTGATGGCGAGGCCGGCGGTGAGCAGTGCAAGCGCGGTGCGAGCGGCGGCGCGAACCCAGAAAGGTCTCGGGGGCAAGGCGGGGCGACGGCGTTCCATTAGGAAGCAAATGAGCGAGCCAAGCAAGAGCGCCCCTGCGGAACCGAAGATACTCCACCGTGGGAAATGAGCGGCCGCACCCCAGACCGGAGAGAGGATCGGGGGCGCGAGTAGGACGAGGCCCGCAAATATGGAGAGCGCCAAGGAAAGACCACCGGTGTGCCACCAGGAGGACGGATCGCTCATCGAGAAACTTAAGAGGAGAGCCACGCCGGCAAGAACACCCAAGGGAAACTCCCAATAACCGGGGAAGATGCGCGGGGCAAGCAAGCTGACAAAAATGCCGCCGAGGGCGCCTCCGGCGGCGATGCAAAGATAAAAGGTCGTGAGGGATTCTGGAGCGGGACGCGAGCGAGCGGCTTCGCCGTGGCAAACCATGCAGCCGGCGAAGAGCAGAATGGAGTAAGCCGCGAGCTGCACCAAGTAAGAGTAGCTGGAGTTTGGAAGCGAGACCAGAATCACGAGACCCACAGTCACGGCAAACAGCGGTTGAAAGACCGCACGGCAATACCAGCGATGACTTTCAAAGCAGAGAATAAACGAAAGCAGGTAGAGGCTCAGCGGCAGAACCCAGAGAAAGGGGATGACGGCAACTTCCTGGCAGATGAGGTTTGTAGTCGCAAGCAGAAGCGTAGAAGCGCACGCGGCCAGGCAAACCCAACGAAACGGCAATCCCCATCCCAAGGGAGAGACGGAACGCACGATGGGGGTTGGGAGGGGAGCAAGTCCGGGAGAGGCCGGGAACTTGGACCGCGCTATTGTTGCAGCGCAGATGCCGCACACAGCGACGTAGGCAGCATAGCCGGCAACCCAGATCCATGCCTGAGTGCGTAGCCGCAAATTCGGTTCGACGAGGAACGGATAAGAGAGCAAGGCGAGCAAGGAACCGGCGTTTGAGAGAGCGTAGAGGCGGTACGGAGAATGAAGTGGCCGGCTGCTGGCCAGCCAGTGCTGCAAAAGAGGGCTGGTTGTCGAAAGCACAAAAAAAGGCAGCCCAACGGCCACCAGCAGGAATTGGACAATCGTCCATGTGGGATCCGCATCCGCCAGCGGGCGCCAGGTTCCTCCTGGGGAGATAGGAGTAGGCCAGATGCGGCTGAGAAACAAGAGTGCCGCGACGGAAAGAAGTAACAGCGTGAATTGAACGATGGATTGTCGGCGGAGCGAGAGACCCGCGGCGATTCCATGCGCGTAGGCATATCCGCCGAGAAGCAGGAGCTGGAACACGAGCAGGCAAGCCGTCCAGACGGCGGGCGAGCCGCCGAAAAGCGGCAGGATCTCTTTTCCCAATAACAATTGGACTTGGAAGAGCAAGAAGGCGCTGAGGAAAATGGCCAGCGCAAGGGGAAGCCGGGGGATTATTTGTGAGCTGGCGGCCCACAGACCGGTGTTGGCCGTGTGATTCCGTGGCGGCGAAATGTGGTCCGAGGGTGGTACCTCCAGTAAAGTGCGCATGGGTCTCTGGAGTTTGAGGTTAGCACCGGGCAAGCGTTAATCCCCGAGAAAAGGAAGTGACACGTGCTGTGATGAGCAACCCTTGGCTAGGGCGCGAAGGACGGACACCCTCAAGAGTATGCAGTTGTCAGTTTTCAGCGGTCAGAAAAGAGGAGTAGGAATGGTGACTGGGAAGAGGTGGCAAACGAGGAGAAAAAGAAAAAAATGGGGTGTGCCCTTTGGCAGACGCGCAGTTAAGAGGTGGCTTGCTGTTCGCAGCTTGTTAGATGTTATGTTTCTTTGCGTAATGGCGAAATGACCGGTAGCTTATCTTGAGGAGTTCGGATGCCTTCGTGCGAACGCCGCCGGCCTTCTCTAAAGCACCGTGCAAGTAGCTTCGTTCGGCCTCGGCTATTTCCTTCTCAAAATCCAATCCGTCCTCAGGGAAATCCGCCGAGCGGGTCCCCAAAGCTCCTGTGGAGCCTCCGGAATAGCCGGCAATCCGATCGGGTAACACTCGCAAGGAAATCTCGCTGCCAGACTCCAAGGCGACGGCGCGCTCCATGGTGTTTTCGAGCTCGCGGACATTTCCCGGCCAATCATAGGATTCCAAACGAGTCATGGCTTCCGGGGAGATGGCCTCGATGGGTTTTTCCATCACTGTCCGGAAGCGCTCCAGAAAGTGCCGCGCCAAAAGCGGGATGTCTTCGCGGCGATCGCGCAAAGGCGGTACCAGGATGGGGATCACACTGAGGCGGTAATAGAGGTCCTCGCGGAACCGGCCTTCCGCAATCTCCTTCTCAAAATCTTTGTTTGTGGCCGCAATGATGCGGACATCCACATCCGCCTCTTCGGTACTGCCGATGGGGCGAACTTTGCCTTCTTGAAGGACGCGATACAGCTTCACTTGCATGGTGAGGCTCATGTTGCCGATTTCGTCCATGAAGAGCGTACCGCCATGGGCGGCCTGGAAGAGGCCCTGGCGGTTTTCGTTAGCCCCGGTGAATGCTCCTTTCATGTAACCGAAAAGCTCGGACTCCAGGAGGGTCTCCGGGAACGCACCACAGTTAATGGTGATAAAGGGGGCCTGCGCCCGGGCGCTGTTTTCATGAATGGCCCGAGCAACCAGTTCTTTACCGGTGCCGCTCTCGCCGGTTATAAGAACGCGGCTGGACTGAGGGGCGACCGTTTGGATCATGTCGAAGATGGCCCGCATCTTCGGACTTTGTCCGACGATATCGTCCAGCCCGGTGAGCCGTCGAATTTCACGGCGCAGATATCCCGCTTCTCTTTTCCACTTCAAGTTCTCCGAGACTTCATGGACGGCGAGGCGCAATTGATCGACTAGGGAGTCTCCCTTAACGACGTACCGGTCGGCGCCGGAATTAAGCGCCGCAATGGCGGTATCCAGAGCAGGCAGTGCGGTCATCAACAGGAAGAATGAAGCCGGGGCGATTTCTTTTGCGAATTTCAGCAAATCAACGCCACTCTCCCCAGGCATACGGACATCGGAAATAATGATATCGAAGATCTGCGACTCAAGCTTGCGCTTGGCCGCCTCGGCGCTGTGCACCACTTCTACCCGGTAACCTTCCTTGCGAAAGGTAATCTCCAGCAGTTCCCCGATGGACTTCTCGTCGTCGACAACGAGAATATTGGGCATCTCGCGCCCGGTTTCCTTGATTGCCGTCTTTGTGGCCTGCATAGCGCCTCACGCAACTCGCGGGAGCTCGACAATAAACTCCGCACCGCGGTCTTTCTCGGATATCACGCTAATCTTTCCACTGTGGGCCTGCACAATCTGATAGACAATGGACAACCCCAAGCCGGTGCCTCCCTCGAAACCCGACTGCAGAGGCTCAAAAATTTTGGCCCTTTGTTTTGGGTCAAGGCCAATACCCGTATCCTGAAAAGCGATGCGCAGCCAGAACGGACGTTGCTCCATTTTAACGGTCAGAGTGCCGCCATCCGGCATTGCCCGGAGCGCGTTGTCGCATAGATTCCAGAAAACCTGCTTAATTTTGTTGGGATCCACGCGCGCTTGTAATTCCTTGCCATTAAATGCGCGCACAATCTGATACTTGGAACCAATATCCGGTTTCTTTTCCATCAGCATCAAGGTTTCATCCAGGAGGCCGCGAACGTCGGCTTGGTGAAACTCGTAAGTTTTCTCGCGGGAATAATTGAGAAAGTCGGTGATGATATTGTTGAGCCGCTCGGATTCCCTGCTCACAATATTGACAAGGCGCTTTTCGTCTTCTTCAAGCGGAACGAGACGCGCCAATTCCTTGACGGCACCTGCCATGGCCGTCAAAGGCTGCCGAATTTCGTGGGCGATGGCCGCAGATAGACGTCCCAAGGCGGCCATACGCTCCTTGGTGGCCACTTCCTGCTCCAGCCGGCGAAGGTCCGTCAGGTCCTGGAAATTGAAAACGTAACCGTCCCGTTCGGAGTCGCGTGAACGCAGCGGCGAAATGCTGATGCCGAGGTAGCGAATGTCCCCGGAAGAAGTACGGAAGTCAATCTCCTTGCGGAGCGAGAGCCGCTCGCTATTTGCATATTGACCCGGGAGCCAGAAATCTTCGTTGAGATCCTGCAGCTTCTTGCCGCGTACTTCAGCAAAGCGAAGGTTGAGAATTTCCTCGCCAGTACGATTCAGCAGCAGAATGCGTCCCTCCAGATCGGTGGTAATCAGACCGCCGCGCATCGAGTGAATGATGTCTTGGGTAAAGTCCTGAAGACTGAGAAGTTCCTCGCGCTTCTCTTCCAGCTCGACGCCCTTCTTGCGAAGAGACTGAGTCAGCAGGCTTGCCAAGTAGGCCACCGCAAGGAACCCCAGGAGGTTCATGACCAGCCAGGTGCCAAGGCTCTCGGCCGTCGGCAGGCTCGAGAAGGTGCGGGGAATCCTTTGCGAGTAGGCCAGCATAGTCATCCCGGCCAGGAGCAGAAAACAGGCCGCGGTGGCGAGAAACGCAAGGCGACGCGAGAATAAGATGCTCGCGACGATAATCACCAGAAGATAGAGCGAGATAAAGTAGCTTTCCTGCAGACCGGTGGAATAGACCAGCAGCGAAATCATCGCCACATCGCCGGCGACTTGCAGCCCGCCATGCCACCGAGCTTGTGGAAGCCAACGCAGAAGAATGAGGTCGAGGATTCCGAGGGTGATCCAGAAGATAATCAGAGGCAGAAAAAAGCGATTGGTGATGAGGCCCGGAACGTATTGGGGCCAAACCACTCCAATAGTCAGGATCAGCGTAATCGTCAACAGGCGGACACGCGTCAGCCAATCCAGCCATTGCCCTGTTGCGAAGCTCTTATCCATTCTACGCCCGCGCCTTTATCCTGGCGTCCAGGTATCCCCGAGTCCTAGCAGGAAAAGCAGAGGACAGTTTGCCTTCCCTGTCCTCCACAACAGAATAACGCCGTCCGGGCGAAAATAAATCAGTGGCCGCTCAACTTGCCGATGAGCGAGAACAGCGGCAAGTACATGGAGATGACCACGCCACCCACTACCAAGCCGAGAAAAACGATCATGATGGGTTCGAGAGCAGTCAGCAAGTCTTTCACGGCGGCGTCTACTTCTTCTTCGTAGAAATCAGCGATTTTCTGGAGCATGGCGTCCATGGCACCGGTCTGTTCGCCGACGGCAATCATCTGCGTGACCATGCCTGGAAACACTTCGGAATCCTTCAAAGGCTCGGTGAGCGATTTGCCTTCCTCGAGCGACTTTCTCACCCTTTGCAAGGCCCTCTCGACGACGGCGTTGCCTGCGGTCTTGGCGGTGATGTCCAGACCTTCAAGGATGGGCACGCCGCTGGAGATCAGCGTGCCAAGTGTTCGTGTAAATCGCGCCACGGCGATTTTTCTCATCAGCATACCCAAAATTGGGAGCTTCAGAATGATGGTATCGAGCACAAAGCGGCCTTGGGGAGTGCCGTACCAGACCTTTAATCCGACGATGATACCGATGAAACCGAAGAAAATGAGTAAACCAAAAATGCTGGCGACGAAATTACTGAGGGCAATGACGATTTTCGTGGGCAGAGGCAGGTCTACGCCAAGGCCCGCGAACAACGTGGCGAAAATCGGAACGACCTTCCACAGCAGCAGGGTGATAACGCCGGCGGCAACGCTTAAGACACCCACAGGGTAGACGAGCGCAGACTTGACGGCGCGCTGCAACTTGACGTTCTTTTCGATGTAGGTCGAGAGACGCTGCAGAATGGTGTCCAAGATACCGCCGGTCTCACCCGCCTCCACCATGTTTACATACAAGGCGTCGAACACCTTGGGCGAGGTGCGCATCGCTGCGGAAAGCGTTGCGCCGCCTTCGACCTGGCCACGTGTCCCGGCCAGGACCTTTTGAAAGAACTTGTTTTCCTGCTGGCTCGCCAAAATCTCGAGACACTGAACGAGCGGCAGACCGGCGTCGATCATGACCGAGAACTGGCGCGTGAAAATTGCGAGTTCCTTGGCCTTCACGCTGCCACCGAATTGGGGCATATTGAATTCCTTGCCCTTCTCGGTCATTTTCGTCGCAGTGATCTGCTGACGCTTCAGCAAGCTCGCAAGCTCGGCTTTGTTCGAGGCGGTCATCGTGCCGCTGACGCTGCCTCCCGAACGGCTGGTTCCCTGATATTTATAGTCTGGCATTTGTTTGCCTCCTAAATTCCTTAAACTCTTGGCCTATGGCTACGGTCGTTCAGCCAATTCCGTTTCACCTAGCGCTTGCTGGGCACCGGGGGAGCCTTCGTCCCGCTTCCCGGTGTTGATACCCCTCGATTGATCATGTCCTGCAATTCATCGGGATTCGATGAACGCGACAGGGCCATATCCAGCGTGATTAATTTTTGAAAGTAAGCGTTCGCCAATCCCTGATTAAAGGTTTGCATGCCTGTTTGACCTGTGCCTGTCTGCATCGCGGAATAGATCTGGTGGATCTTGTCCTCGCGGACCAGATTGCGGATAGCCGGTGTCGGCACGAGGACTTCCATGATCATGACGCGGCCCCTCCCGTCGGAGCGCGGGAGAAGCGCCTGACAAAGAATGCCTTCGAGCACCATGGAAAGCTGCGCGCGAATCTGCGGCTGCTGGTGCGAAGGAAAAACGTCAATAATACGATTGATCGTGGAAGAGGCGGAGTTGGTGTGCAGGGTGGCGAAGGTTAAGTGGCCGGTTTCCGCGATGCGCAGCGCCGATTCGATGGTCTCGAGATCGCGCATTTCGCCGATGAGCACGACGTCAGGGTCTTCGCGAAGCGCGGCGCGCAGCGAATTGGCAAAGGAATGCGTGTCTGCATGGACTTCACGCTGATTCACAAGGCACTTCTTGTGATTGTGAAGAAACTCAATGGGGTCCTCGATGGTGATCATGTGCTCTTCGCGCTCGTTATTGACTTTGTCGAGCATGGCAGCCAGCGTGGTCGATTTACCGGAACCCGTTGGTCCGGTCACGAGGACGAGGCCGCGGGGCTTGTCGCACAATCCCTTTACGACCAGCGGCAATCCGAGAGCGTCAAAGCCCTTGATTTCCCATGGAATCGTGCGGAAAACGGCGCCGACGGCTCCCCGTTGATTGAAAACGTTGCCGCGGAAGCGCGCCAGGTTTTTCAAACCGAAGGAAAAGTCCAGCTCCAGATTTTCTTCGAAGCGGTGCTTTTGCGCATCCGTCAAAACGCTATACGCAAGAGACTTGGTGTCCGCCGCCGTCAGCGGAGGCATGTCGAGAGGCCGCAGGCGCCCGTGAACGCGGACGCGTGGCGCGCTGTTCGTCGTGATGTGGAGGTCGCTGCCCCCCATCTCGATCATTTTCTTCAACAATTCACTCAACGTGATCCCAGCCATCGCTCAACCTCAATTCTATAAAACCGTTTCGCGCAGGACTTCTTCCATGGTGGTCTGTCCCAGCGCAACTTTTATCAAGCCGCTGCGGCGCAGCGTGATCATGCCCTGCTCAATGGCCTTCTTCTTCAATTCCAGGGCCGAGGCCCCCACAAGAATCAATTCACGAAGCTCATCGTTGATTTCCATGACTTCGTAAAGACCGGTGCGCCCCTTGTAGCCTCGCTTGTTACAGGTCGTGCAGCCCTTGCCGTGGTAGATCTTGGTGTTCTTGGCTTCTTCGGGCGTGTAGCCGGCGTCGATCAAGGCCTGTTGGGGGACGTCCAGCTCTTCCTTGCAATTCGAACAGACACGCCTCACGAGGCGCTGCGCGCAAATCAAGTTTACCGAGGTGGCCACGAGAAAAGGCTCGATACCCATGTTCATCAAACGGCTGATGGTCGAAGGCGCATCATTGGTATGCAGCGTGGACAACACCAAGTGGCCCGTCAGCGCGGCCTTGACTCCAATTTCCGCGGTTTCAAAGTCACGAATCTCGCCGACCAGAATAATGTTAGGGTCCTGGCGCAAGAAAGCGCGCAGCGCGGCGGCAAAGTTCAGGCCGATCTGCTCCTTCATCTGCACTTGGTTGATGCCTGCCAACTGAAATTCGACGGGGTCTTCGGCGGTCATGATGTTGGTGTCAACAGTGTTCAACGTCGCCACTGACGAATACAGCGTGTTGGTCTTACCAGAACCGGTGGGACCCGTCACCAGCACCATGCCGTAGGGCTTCATGATGTTGCGTTCGAATTTCTTCAGCGATTCGGCCTCAAACCCGAGCTTGGTCATGTCCAGCCGGAGGTTTTCCTTGTCCAGCAACCGCATGACGACTTTTTCGCCGTAAAGGGTGGGTACGGTCGAAACGCGGAAGTCCAATTCTTTCTTCTTACCGTCGGCCTTGTACTTGATCATGATGCGGCCGTCTTGGGGCAGACGCTTTTCCGCGATGTCCAGTTTGGCCATGATCTTCAAGCGGCTGGTAATGGCATCCTTCAGGCGCAAGGGCGGAGTCATGACCGTGGAGAGTTGTCCGTCAATGCGGAACCTCACGCGCATTTCGAGTTCGTACGGCTCGATGTGAATATCGCTCGCGCCGCGCTTGACGGAGTCCGTCAAGATCAGGTTGACGAGCTTGATGATAGGAGCTTCTTCCGCGGCCTTCTCCAGAGTTGCGGTGTCCAGCTCTGATTCCTCCGCGGCCAACTCCAGCTCGTTGTCTTCATCAACGAGGTCTTTCATCAAATTACTGATTTCTTCTTGATTGGTTGAGGTCCCGCCATAGAAGCGCGTAATGGCGTCGCCGATGGCTGATTCCGAGGCCACCACGGGTTCAACGTTGAACCCCGTCATGAACTTGATGTCGTCCATCGCGAAGACGTTGGTGGGATCCGTCATGGCGATGGTCAGAACAGAGCCGACACGCGAAAGCGGGATCACTTGGTAGCGCGAAGCCGTGTCCTGCGGGATGAGTTTTATTACGTTGGGATCGATTTCGTAATATTTCAGATTGATGGAAGGAACGCCGTACTGACGGGAGAGGACGCCGGTGATGTCATCATCGGTGATAAAGCCCATTCTGGTCAGGCAGCTTCCCAGCTTGCCTCCATTGGCACGCTGAAACTCCAGCGCTTTTTGGAGCTGGTCCTGTGTGATCAGGCTCTCTTTAACTAAGATTTCGCCCAGACGGACGGACATCCACAGTACTCCCGACGGGTTTGCACCCAGCGCTCACCTTAACAAATGCGGAAGGAGAAGGTAGCCAGAATTTCGCGCGCCGTTCTGAAATGGCTAATACCTGCCCAGATGGGCAGGTTCTGTAAATGGAGGACAGGTAGAAATCTTGACTTGCTTCAGTGTGCTGGCTATCGTGCCAGAGAGGTGTTTGAGCGAACAATACGGACAGATTCTGCCCATGACCCGAAGCCGCTGACGGAAAGTGTCTGCGATGGAAGCGACGCATGTGGCTTTCCTGCCCAGATGCACTCTTCACCGTGCGACTTCATGATAGCTAACCATGAGCCACTTGGACAATAAACAGCGCTGGGGTCTCACCGTCGGCGGAATACTCCTGACCTTGCTCCTTGCCGCTGTGTTCACGTTCGGATCGCTCGACGTACCATTCAAGCCGAAAAATTGGCGCGACGTGATGGCGCTCTACGCGGTCTCCAGTTTCATTACTGCCGCTTTTCTGGTCTTCGGGCTGATCCTCGCGCGAACCACGCTGAGACTCTGGGCGGAAAGCAGCCGGGAGCAATTCGGCGCACGCTTCAAAACGAAGATGGTTGTCGGCGCAATGGCGATTTCGCTGTTGCCGATCATCTTCATGTTCATCGTCAGCTACTCGCTGATCAATCGCAGCCTGCTGCTTTGGTTCCCTAAGCCCCTGGAGGACGCCTCTGAAGAGACGCAAAAGCTGCTGAACGATCTGGGACGGGCACAGTTGCCGCGTCTACGTTGGATGGCATTGCAGGCGCGTGAAGATGCCGCTCATCCAGAAGCAGATTTTCTGCAGCTTGCGTTTGCGAAGGGCGCGGATGCCGTGTGGGTTCTGGACAGGAACGGCAAAGCACTTCGCGGCGGCATTGTTTGTGACGAGCAGCCCGAGAATCGAAGTGGCACGATTTGCGCGCAGCTGGATGTTCCTGGCAAGTATTTGCGAACACTGCCCAGTGGGGTCGAAGTTTGGTCGGCGGGCGGAAGGAACTACTTTGCGACTCGCGTCCCGGCTTCGCAAGACGAGGCAGGAGGCTCCATCGTCGCGGCATTCCGCACGAGTCCGGACATTCTCGGGCGGCTGACGGCCATTCAATCCCAGACGCAAGAGTATTACCAGGGAAAGCAGGACTTACGCGCGCTAAAGCGGCTCATGCTCTTCATCCTCCTTTTTTTCACGTTGCTCCTGTTCTCGGCGGTCATGTGGGTCGCACTGTTTCTTGCCAAGCAGGTTACGGTGCCGATTCAGGCGCTTGCGGAAGGCACGCGGGAAGTCTCCTCCGGCAACTTCGATTACCAGGTTCCCGAGCAAGCTCAGGATGAGCTGGGCGTCCTGGTGCGCTCCTTCAACACCATGACCACGCAGCTGCGCGATAGCCGCT
>WNFO01001347.1_pt1 | contig 22099 bp, 18 predicted proteins | sample 5400251 | NCBI WGS metagenome assembly WNFO01 (sample SAMN13153354, study PRJNA577476) | soil metagenome | isolation source: 100 cm saprolite under Madrone tree | place: USA:California | collected 2016-06-14
GTAAATGCCGTTCCCCAGGAATTGGGCGTGCGGCAGGACATTGAGAATATTGTCCCGCTCGTCTTCAGCCGGCGACACCGGGTTGCTCAGCTCGGCGGCCGTATGCCCGAACGTCGCGTAGATGATCCACCGCTGCCGTTCAGTTGATGCCCAGACCGAATAACTGTACCAACCAAACGTGTCCTTGGCCTGCCGGTGCCACTCGAGGTGGCGGATGTACCCGGCCTCCCAGTCGACCGAATGGCCGTCAAGCGCACGCATGATCGCGATGCGTGCGTAAGGACCTGGCGCCTGTTCCGTTTGCGCCGTCTGCGCGGTATGACCGACGAAGAGCGTCGGGAATGCAGTGCCGACGAGAACCATTGCGCCAACGATCCCAAGCCAACGATGTTTCATCATCTTTCCTCACGAGAGCGGGAGGATCGGAACGCTCCGTCTTCAGCGCTGGATTCTAATGACAATGAACCGCCGTTTATAGACAGAAAGCAGACGTTTTCCGCCAAAACACCACGCTCTGCTTGCTGGGGAACCGTTCCCGTTGCATATTTGACTTTGAGATGTCGAGGACCAACTCAACCACAGGTCCGCGTGGAACTGCACGCCGCAAGCGAAGGCGAATTATCGTTGGGGTAGTGCCCCCTGTGGACGAGCTTGACCTCGTTGGACCAATCCAGGTTTTTAGTGCCGCGAATCGCCTGGTTCGCAGGGTCGCCTACGAAGTCGAGATCGTAACCCGGGCAAGAGATCTGAACGTTCAGGGCGAGGGAGGGCTACTCTCTTTCACTGCGCAGGGGCGGTTGCAGGATGTCAAAGGGAAAGTCGACTCACTTCTTCTCGTCTGTGGGCTGGGAACACGTACTGCGCGCGACCCGGCCCTTTTCGCGTGGATGAGAAAGATGGCTCCTGTGGTTCGCCGATTGGGGGCGGTTTGCGTTGGTTCATTTCTATTGGCCGAAGCGGGTCTGCTGAATGGCAAGAGAGCAACCACGCACTGGAAATTCGGACGCGAATTCGCAAGTCGCTATCCTCAGGTCAAGGTGCAATTCAATCCGATCTGGGTTAAAGATGGAAACATCTACACCTCGGCCGGAATCTCAGCGGGAATCGATCTGGCGCTTGCGTGGGTTGAGGAAGATTGCGGAGGTAGAATTTCTCATGAAATAGCGCGCGAGTTTGTTCTGTTCTTGCGCCGCCCAGGCGGGCAGACTCAACTGAGCGCTTCCTTGTCGGCACAGGCATCGGAAATGAAGGCGATTCATGAGCTTCAGGTTTGGATTGCGGAAAACCTTCATAACAATCTGTCAGTGCAGAACCTGGCAGACCGAACGGCAATGAGCGTTCGGAATTTCGAGCGCGTGTTCACGCGCGAGTTGGGAAAAACGCCCTCCCACTATGTTTTGCAAATGCGAGCCGAAGCTGCGCGCCGGCAGCTAGAGAGTACGGACCAAGGCCTCAAACAAATCGCTGCCGTCTGCGGATTCGGAAGTACTGATTCGATGCGGCGTGCGTTCCTGCGAGCCGTGGGAACCACGCCTCACAAGTACCGCCGTCAGCTCCACGGTCCTGAAAGGTACCCTTAATTGGTGTAAGATTCGCCTCGGGAAGTTCAATCCGGACGGATTTTGACTCCTATCTTCAACTTAATGAACACAAGCAACCCAGATGAACTGTCGATGTCGTTGCCCCTTGCGCTCGACAATCGCATCGACGCGAGTCGGCCGCGGCCCGCAGCCGTTCCCCAAAAGTTGCACAGAACCAGGCAAAAAGGCGAGTCTCTAGTTGTGAAGGACGTTGATGAGTTCCGGACCGAGTCCAATCATTCTAAGTAATCAAGACAGGCGCGTGGAAGTTCACGGGTTGGTGCTGACGGAAACGTTTCGACCGCCAGGCCTCGTCTTGCCGCCTCACTAGATTGCCGAGAAAGCTCTGCGGATCTGCCATGGCGACACAACTCTCCTATAGTTGCTCTATAGCTCAGTCTTCCCCGTTTTCATACTGGCCATGAGTCCAATTATGGTCCAGGGGACAAGCAGGCTCGAAGAGTCAGAGCGACCCAAACAGGCCTGATGTTGTTACCGCCTTCGATATGGCAGACAATTGCGATACTCTTCATGGTGGCGCATTCGGGGCTTCCGCTGTGTGCACATAAAGTGCGATTTTGTGCTTGACAAATCCAGTAGGGTACTGGATTATATCGATGAGGACTTACTCGACGGTTCAGGTTGCAGAGATTTTGGACATTGGAACCGATACTCTTCATCGTTGGATGCGAGAGAAAAGGGTTCCGACCCCACCCATTCAGTCGGTAGGTGGAATGTCTATTCGGATGTGGTCAGAGGAAGACGTAAAGAAGGCCAGAATGTACAAGGCCGATCACTATTGGGGTAAAGGCGGACGTAAGAAGCGAAAGAAACGAAGAAAGTGATGTAAGCGGGACGCGCCGGCGTTACTAGCACCAACGCGCCCCTAACCACAATCGCACGGTTGAGGTGCAACGATGGCTGCAAGAGAAGTTATCCATTTCTCATTCTGGGCGCAACTTCCCGCGCGCCTTGTGTTTCCTGCTCAACTCCTTCCTGAGCCGGTTTCGCAGCGCCTTGTGTTTCCTGCTCAACTCCTTCCTGAGCCGGTTTCGCAACCCCCTCCATAGCTAAAACACCTTCGTGGCTGCCTCCCGGCTATTTCCAGACGCGTGGCTATTGGTGTGTACGCTCTACGCCGCTGTACCAGCCGACGCTCGCATTGAGCGAAGTGGCTCGAAGTGTTGGCCTGTCGCCGAAAGGAATTCTGGACGATGAAAGTCGATGCTTACGCCGAGATGTATTTGTGGAATCGCAATGTGGACCGACTTGTTCGTGTCCTCCAGCGTTTGGAGTCCTTCTCAATTCGCCCGAAGCAAGCGATGAAAGCATACGAGGTTCGGCTCGAGGAAATTCGTGCTGCGCTCAACTCTGACTTCACCGAAACGCTGGCCACGCGAGAGCGGGCCGATCAATGGAGACTCAACAGACAACGAATCGCATTGGAAAAGCAAAACACGAACCGGAAGTGAAGTAACGAGGGGCAGACACACCAAATACCCCATCGTCGGCGGGCATTCCTTTTGTTGCGCATGAGTGCCGCGAAGCGTAGCTAAGAAGACATTCAATGGGTGAGTGGAAGGCTCAAATCAGCATCAGGGTAAGGGGACGGAAGCTTCAAAAATGATTTATCAGGGACAGTTCTCTTCGGCGCAAAACGAAAAGATCGCCAGGGCAAAGAATGCGCTTGAGCGGTTAAGAGTGAATCCCAGGGACGCCGTTGCGGTAATGGAGTTCTATGAAACGTGTAGTCGAGAACTTCAAGAAGTTACAGTCCGCTATTTCGGAAAGAGCCAACTTGGAAAGAGAGCAGTCCTCAATCTGCTCGTTGCTGTGGTTTCGCGCGCACGGACCTGCGATCTACAAGCAACGCTGACGAAGGAGTGGGTTGTCCAATGCGCCGACGCCGAGGCGAAGAGACTCAGCGCGGCATTAGATGCTTCCAGCAGTAGATGCCGGCGAACAAGGCGGGCGATGTGAGCCCGCGCGCAGTGCCCAGACGAGTTCGCGTCCCTTGGCTAGCCCCTCGAGAAAGTGAAGCTCGTGCAGGAGCCATTGGACGCATTTGTGTGGTCGGGAAACCGAGCACAATATCAAATAGCTGTACGTTACGGTCGATTTCAATTGTTGCGGAATTGTCATCTTGCTTCGGCGTCTTTCATCGTCTTGGTTCGTTGCCTGGCCCTCGACGACAAGATGTGCAATTAGGTCGCTTGCTATGTGCGGGTCAAATTAGATCAGGTGAGTTGGGCCTTCTAAAAAGTAACTGCAATACCGCGGCTGTCCGATCAATCCATAAACCCTTTAGTTGTAACGATTTTTCACGTAGCGTCTGCGACACGGCCTTGACAAAAGGGTTTTCTGGGCGAAACATCACTCTCCATATAGCAAGGTCGAGGTGTGCCGCCTCGGCTGAACTTCCAACTGGTTGGGTCCCCGCACCCTTGGCGAAGAGTGGAGAGGACTAAAATTGTGAGTGTCAGTTGGCAACGCGGGTGGCCGGTTCTTTGCGCATTTCCAGGTGGTCGGTTTCCCGAGCATAATCAGCAGCGCGCGACTTCCAGTTGGAGTCTATGAAGCCGTGAGCGCGAAAGACACTCCTGTCCGCGCGCTGGCTCAGTGCTATCCCCTCGACCCAGATTCCGACATTTCTAATCTTTCCGACGAAGAACTGATGCAAGTCCTTAGGAGTGGCCGTCACGATGCCCTCACAGTTTTATTTGACCGGTACCACCATCTTGTGTTCAGCATAGCCTTGCGAATCGTTCGAGATCCGGGCGAGGCCGAGGAAGTTGTCCAGGTTGTTTTTCTCGACATCTTTCGAACCGCGGCAAATTTTGACTCTCGGAAGGGCATACTTAAGGGATGGCTCTTGCAGTTCGCCCACCATGGTGCCTTGCACAGGAAGCGCCATCTTGTTGCCAACCACTTCTACCGTTGGGAGGAACTCGAAGCTGTGCTAGAAAGTGGGGCTAGTTCACCATTGGCGGGCGAATCGCCGGAAGTGATGCGACTTGCGGAAGAGATGTTGGGAAAACTCAAGCCGCGTCAGCGGGCAGTCCTCGAGTTGACGTACTACGAGGGGCTAACAGCGGAAGAAATTGCTGACCGCCTGGGGGAATCTGTGCACGCGATTCGACACGATCTATACCGTGGCCTCGCGGCCCTTCGGGCAGCATTTGGGAACGGTCATGAAAAGCAATAACAAACTGGTGCGAGCGGCCATCCGTCTGTGGCCGAATAGCCATGGACGTTATCAAGAAATGTGTGCGTTAGCTGCTACGGCCCAGCTTGGCGGGAAAGAAATGAGTGAATTGAACGCACATATCTCCACCTGCGATTCGTGCCGTGAGTTTCTGTGGTCTCTTGGGCAGGTAAGCGTGCAGGTCATGCCACTGCTTGCTGAAAATGGCGCGCCCGCAGCGGACATTGTGCCGCCGGAGGGCATGCGCGATAGGTTCCTGGCGCGGATTGGTTCAGAAGAGTTGGTCAATGAAATCAATGAAGGGCCGCGCCTGCACCCGTTTCTTATCGAAAAGCCACTGTCGTCGACGTTTGGGAAAGAACGGGATGGAAAACAAGTTAGGCATGTCGAGCCCGTGCTCTCCGGGCGAAAATCAAGACTGTTTTGGATGCTGTCGGGCTCCGCGGCGGTGGTGGCGGTTTGCGTGATTGTAGGCACTGGCGCATTTTATGCCGGCGTGTGGAAAGGCAAGCACACACCCCAACAAATGGCTCAGACGCGGGCGCCGAACACGGAGGCATCTGCACGGAATTCGCCGGTGATTAATTCTGACCGTCTGAGCCAGGTTGAGGGCCAGAAATCCCAGCTAGAAAACACACTTGCGAAGCTGAAACAGGAGCTTTCGGCTTCCCAGAGGGAAAAACAGTCGCTGAGCGATGAGTTGACGACTACCAAGGACAAACTCGCAGCTCTTACGACGCAAGGGAAGAGTGCGTCGGAGCACTCTTCTGCGGAACTGCAGGAAGCCCAGATTAAGGTTGCCACACTTCAGAGCCGGGCCGAGGCACTCAGTGAGCGGCTCGCGGAGTCCGAGGTCAAACTTAGCATTCAGAAACAGATAAGAGAGGATCTGGCAGCGAAACTTGACACGACAGAAGAGGAGCTTCGGCGTCAGAACGATCTCAAGTCGGCCAAGTTGGAATTGGGAGATCTGGTTGCCACACGGAACCTGCACATCGTGGATGTTTACGATGCGGATTCGAACGGAAAGCGGGACCGCTCGTTTGGGCGAGTTTTTTATGTTGAAGGGAAATCACTCGTGTTTTATGCCTATGACTTGGGCGCCCCCGGTCAGTTCAAGGCAAATGTGGTTTTTCATGTCTGGGGTGAGAAGGCCGGAGTTAAAGAAGTGGCGCATAGCCTGGGCATTCTCCGCAAGGACGATGGTCAAAATCGCTGGACGATGACTTTTGATGATCCGAGCGTACTTGTCAAGATTAATTCAGCGTTTGTAACAACTGAAGTTGCGAGTAAAAAGTACAACGAACCTCACGGCAAGAAAGTTCTCTTCGCCTACTGGGGAAACCAACCAAACCATCCATAGCTTGGTATTCGCTCCCCCGCTCCGCATCAATCACAAACTACCTCCGATGATTGTCCTGCCAACTATTCGCGGACAAATCGAAATCATTTGAATTTTCGATGGCGAATTTTTCGGGAATGGCGGCCACTTAAGAGACAAGGGGAGGCCACTCGATGATGACACTGCCTCGTTTCCTTCGGATCGTTAGTTCGTCCTTATTCATCCTGTTGTTGTTTGCTTGTGCTGTTGCGGGGCAAACGGAGACCGCTACGATTTCGGGGCTAGTAACGGATCGAACCGCCGCCGCGGTGTCTGGAGCAGAAGTGCGGCTTCAAAGTGTGGAGCGTGGGACGGTCACAATGACGACCACGAACGATGCAGGTATCTATGTTTTTCCAAGCGTTCAGCCTGGCCAGTACCAAATCAGTATCCAAAAGCAGGGATTTAAGCAGGTCGACTTGCTTGGCCTAATTGTCAACGTTCAGGATCACATCGAGCAAAACTTCCGGCTCGAGGTTGGCTCAATTTCGGAAAGCGTGACGGTTGAAGGGGGCGTGTCGCTGATCAACACTGAATCTGCGGCCGTGAGCACGGTGGTCGACCAAACGTATATAAGAAATATGCCGCTGAACGGCAGAAGCTTTCAGAGCCTAATTCTGTTGACTCCCGGAATCGTTACGAATTCTCCCCAACAATCGTCAACCGTTGGTGGCAACGGTGAGTTCAGCGTCAACGGCCAGCGCACGGAGTCGAACTACTATACGGTGGACGGGGTCAACGCAAACACAGGGGTATTTCCGGGAGACACTGGACCTGGAAACAGTGGTTCCGTAACATCCGCGACGGCGTTGGGAAGCACTCAGTCACTCGTATCCATAGACGCGCTGCAAGAGTTTCGCATTCAAACCTCGACCTATTCCGCCGAGTATGGACGCAATCCTGGTGGACAGTTCTCGTTTGTAACACGTTCGGGGACAAACCAGTGGCATGGGACAGCATTCAATTATTTGCGAAACGACTATTTCGATGCCAACAACTGGTTCAATAATTACTTCGGACAGCGTGAGCCTCCGCTTCGCCAGAACGATTTTGGTGGGACCCTGGGAGGGCCCATTGATATTCCAGGTCTCTATAACGGGAAAGATAAGACCTTTTTTTTCTTTTCTTACGAAGGTCTGCGTTTGCGTCAGCCGCAGGCCTCGACCTTAAACCAGGTACCGGACGCCTACCTGCGGACATGCGCACCCGCGCCCCTGCAACCGGTTTTGAACGCTTTCCCGCAGCCCAGTGTTTCGAGTCCTCCTCCGGATTGCACGAATCCAGATCCCGGGAACGGCTTGGCGGCGTTCGTCGGAACGTGGTCCAATCCCAGCTCACTGGATGCTTATGGCATCAGGTTTGACCACAGCTTCGGCGGCAAGTTGGGAGTATTCTTCCGCTTCAGCGATACTCCCTCGAATGCGACAGCTCGATTGACAGGGGGTGGCTCAACGGGCGGAACCCCCTCGGTGTTGCAAGCATTTGATTACCTGTCTCGGACCTATACATTTGGGGCGACCAGTGCGCTGTCCACTCGATTAAACAATGAGTTCCGTTTGAATTACAGTTCGAACCTGTCACGGCTGGCTGACAGCATCGATGGTTTTGGAGGTGCCCAACCTGTAGATCTTGCGAAACTCCAAGGAATTAGCCAATCAGCTTATTCGGTTATGGTAAATTTCTTGTTCCGGGCGACAATCAGTCAAAAAAACTTTTCGGGCCTCCAAAAGCAATGGAACATTCTCGATTCTGCCAGCGCCTCGCTCGGTCGGCATCAGCTAAAGTTTGGCATTGATTGGCGCAGATCTGCCCCTGTTGAAGCGGTGGGAAGTCCCAGACTATTTTACTTATTCTTTACAAAGGGAGCGGCACAGACGAATAGCCCCAATATTCTCAGTGCGCAAAATAACTCTACCGTATATCCGCTTTACACGAACTTCTCTGCATTTGTTCAGGATGAGTGGAAAATCACGCAACGCCTGAATCTCTCGATGGGAGTGCGTTGGGAGGTGAACCCGCCGCCTAGTGTGACACAAGGGCTTCTTCCATACACCGTCCAGGGTTCCGCCAACCTGGGCACACTGACGCTGGCCCCTCAGGGCACCCCTCTTTGGAAAACTGCATGGTATAACTTCGCGCCCAGGCTCGGTGCAGCGTGGGTTCTAGGTAATGCGAAAGGTTACGAGACGGTGGTGCGTGGAGGTGGGGGCCTGTTTTTCGACACGGGGCAGCAGCTGGGATCTGATGGCTTCCTGGGTCCCGGGTTTTCAGCTTTTAAGAGGCTAAGCGGGGCAACGGCCGCTTTTCCCATATCAAATGCGCAAATCCCCGTTATCGTGCAACCTCCAGCGCCACCCTTCGGTGCGGTTTACGTTTATCCGCTTCGTTTCCAGTTACCCTATACACTCGAATGGAACGCGGCGGTGGAGCAAGCGCTCGGAGCATCACAGACATTGTCGCTTGCATACGTTGGCTCGCACGCAGCAAGGCTGCTGGAAGTTAGTCAAGTTGACGTAAGTTCTCTGAATCCGAGTTTCAGCACAGTCGTGTTCGACCGGAATGGCCTCACCGCTGATTATCATGCTCTGCAGGTTCAGTTCAAGCGACGGTTAAGTCATGGCCTGACGGCACTGGGTGCCTACACTTGGGGCCATGCGATCGATTACGGATCTTATAACGCTGCCTTGCCGTATCAGCGAGCAAGTAGCGACTACGATGTCCGCCACAACTTCTCTGCAGCGTTCTCCTATGACCTGCCAAATGCGTTGCAGAGTCGGATTGCCAGCGTCGTCCTACACCATTGGGGCCTCGATGGCCGTTTTACCGCGCGGACCGGATTCCCCGTCTTTCTGAACGGTGATCCCACAATTAATCCTGCGACAGGTCAAGCCGTCAATGGTGGACTGGATTTGGTTTCGGGGCAGCCATTGTATCTTTACGGTGCGAATTGCGCCTCCGTGCTTCAAGGGTTGGGAGATCTCGCTCCAGGACAAGGGTGCCCAGGGAACCGGGCGATCAATCCAAATGCATTCACTTCACCTGCGTGCGATCCAAATACAGGAGTGTGTGCAGTAGGTACCGCGCCGCGGAATCTCGTCCGCGGATTCGGTGCGTGGCAGATGGACATTGCTGTTCGACGCGACTTTCCCATCCACGAGCGTCTCAAACTCCAGTTTCGTGCTGAAGCCTTTAATGCCTTCAACCATCCGAACTTTGGCCAGATCGATCCCAATATTTTTGACCCTACATTTGGACAAGCGATATCAACACTCAACGGGAGTCTCGGTACTTTGAACTCTCTCTACCAGATGGGAGGGCCGCGGTCGATGCAGTTTGCTCTTAAGCTCGTTTATTGACTCGCGGTTCACCCTCCTTCGCCTTATCGGATTGCAAGTCGTTCTTTTGGGCGCAAGAGAGTTCTCGATGCCTATTGCACCCCTGGAGGAATTTTGGAGCCTTTGAATCTACCGAACAAGACAAAAAGACTTCGGTGGTCATCATTGTTTGTAGAAATATTCGTTCTATTCTTGATGACGCTGCCCTCCCGAGAACTGCATGCACAACTAAACCTAACTCAATCTTCCACTCAAGGCCGCGGTCGCTACTTCACGGTTAAAGATTCCATCGAGATGTCGAGATTTGACAGAGCATGGCGTGCGCCCGAGGTTTCGCCTGACAAGCAGTACTTTAGCGTGGTTACGACCAGCGGGAATCTTCAATCCAACGAAATCGAATCTACACTTTGGGTCTTCCGATCAGATGAGGTCAAGCAGTTCCTCCGAACCAGTAACTTTGGAGAACGTCTTCTTCCTAAGGTGCTTGCGAACGTGGCGGCTGTTCCCAATGCTAACTATCCCAACTCTTACGCGGCCGTCATTACAAGTGTGCAATGGTGGCCAGATTCCCAGAGCATCCTGTTCTTGGGACAGGACTCACAGGGAGTGAGGCGATTATACAGGGCCGATCTGCTCTCTGGATCAATTCAGGCACTCACGCCCGACCATTGCGACGTTACTCAGTACGAATTTGAGGCGGGAGGTACGATAGTTTATCGGCGTGCAATGTCGAGCGAAAAGCCCGATGTAGCGGACCTCATAAATGGCTATGCGCGCAACGTCACAGGCCTTTCGATCGAAAGCATACTTTTTGCCGAATCGGCAAACTACGCAAATTACAATGAACTATGGCTAATTCGGGGTGGTCATAATCTGCCTGTCACAGATCCGCGTACTGGTAAGCCGGTTCGATTGTCGAATTCGCCCCCTCCACTTCCCAAGTGGAATCCACTTTCCATTTCTCCCGACGGCCATTCTATCATTGCGTTGATACCTACCGAGAACGTTCAGACGTCCTGGACTTCCTATGAACCTGCTTATGCTACTTTAAGACTTCATTCCAAAAATCCAAACGCTACTGGACAATTCAGCGTTGGCACACCCGCCCAATATGCCGTAGTGGATTTAGTTAGTGGCAAAGTCACACCGCTTGTGGACGCTCCCCATGCCCATGCGCTCGGCTACGGAGACAGAAACCTTGCGATCTGGTGGCACGATTCTAAGAAAGTACTTTTGACAAATACCTATCTATCTTTGGACGTGATGGACAAATTCGAAAAATCAAGGCGGCTCCGCCCCTGTGCTGCTGTGCTTGTCGACGTGGTTTCCAAGGCTAACAGTTGCGTTGTCTTTTCAAGGGAGAAAGGCGCGCCACTCCTGGACGCATCTTTCGGACAGAGTTACGAGAACGTCGTGCTCAGTTTCGGCAATGCGCGCGAAGGCGAGAGGTATGACCGCAAAAGAGAGATTTGGAAACACATCGACTCGCCGAGGAGTCAGCTTGGCATCAATCCAGCGTTGCAAAGCGCCGACCTAGGGGGGTGTGTTTCTGAGACCCTGTGTGTGACGATCAAACAAGACCTGAACACGCCTCCGACGTTATGGGCTTCGGACCGCGAAACTGGTCGGAGCCAGAGGATCTGGGATCCCAATCCGCAACTGACAACCTTAGACCTGGGCCAAGCTTCAGTGTTTCATTGGAAGGACAAGACTGGATACGACTGGATTGGTGGACTGGTCAAACCACCGGATTATGCTTCTGGTAAGCGGTATCCGCTCGTTATACAGACGCACGGATTCATGGAGAGTGAGTTTCTGACCGATGGGATGTACACCACGGCATTCGCAGCCAGGCCGATCGCAGCTGCCGGCATCGTCGTGCTTCAGGTTAGAGAAAGGTTCGATCACCTAGTCACAGCGAATGAGGCTCTTGAGCAGGTTCGCGGGTATGAATCCGCTATCGAACAATTGGATCACGAAGGATTGATTGATCCTAGTAAAGTCGGAATCATTGGTTTTAGTCGGACGTGCTACTACGTAGAGAGTGCTCTGATAGACGACCCCAAACGCTATGCCGCAGCAACTATTGCGGATGGCGTGGATGAGAGTTATGTGCAGTATCTTCTCTTCAGCGTCGGACGACCAAGTGAGGAGTCTGAAGAAATACAAATCTATGGTGGGAAACCCTTTGGTGAGGGTTTAAGGCGGTGGGTAGACCGGGCGCCCAGTTTCCATCTTGACAAGATTCAGGCACCAGTACGGATTGAGGCGATTGCTCCCGGCGCTGTTCTGGAAGAGTGGGAAATCTATGCTTCTCTATATCAACAGGGGAAACCTGTCGAACTAATTTATATTCCCAAGGGTCAGCACATACTCCAGAAGCCACTCGAAAGAATGGCGTCTCAACAGGGTAATGTGGACTGGTTTCGCTTCTGGCTGAAAGAAGAAGAAGATTTGGATCCCACGAAGGCTGAACAGTACTCTAGATGGAGACAACTGCGCTCTCAATTCTTTGCGCAGAACGCACATCGATGAAGATCAAGAGACCCTATCAGATGTTCTAGTTTAGGTCGGGCCTCCTCTCTAGGTATTTGTCCACCCCCTCTCTCATGTGAGAGAGGGGCACTCGTGTACCTTGGGTGCCCCCCCCGGTTGCTAGCTATTCGTCTGCCTCATAGGCGTTAGGTGTGGCTTGTTGGGTTTGCCCGCTTTGGTGGTCCGTCGGGGATGCGACTTTGAATCCCTGACTCTGAATCGCATCCAATGCGTTCACCAACTTCACGACTTCAGGCTTTCTGTACAACATGGTTTTGTCCTCCATCTTCGTTCAATTTGTCAAACATTCAACCCTGTAGGGTTGAATTCCTTATTGCAATCCCGCTGATTTGCTAGCCAGGACGAAAGCTCGACAATCTTTGTTGGCGCATCACTTTCGGAGCTACTTCTAAGAGCTGCTTTGCTCTTAGGTTGGTTGAAATTTCGATTTGTCACTGGGAAGTCCTGCTCCTTGATGGAGAAAGGATGGGTCATTCTCCATGGCGGTCGTAAGGTCGAATACGTTCCTGTCTGCGAGATTCCGCAGCCAGAATTCGACGCCTATTGTTCTCATTAAGGGAATCATTCGAACCTCTTCGCCCTGCCGAGCCTTGCGCAAAGCTTCCGAGAATTCTTTCGATTCAACAATCCTGAGAGAACAGGTAATCATATGTTGACTTACCTCAACTACTCTGGCCCATTCTCTCGAGACCGCGGCCATCGGCGCTCGGGCAACATAAGCCTTTCGTTTCCTTTCGAGGATTTCGTTCGGGACAGTCCCGACGAGCGCACGACGCATCAAGGAACGTCGCTGCCCCGGACGGACCAGTTGTTCTCTTGGAATTGCGTATATGAATTCCAATAAACCACGGTCGAGATAGGGATAGTACTTTTCGTAGGGAGGATCGATCGACAAATTATTGCATTCCAGTTGTCTTCGCAATCCATCCAGTGTGCTCAAATTGTCTTGAAAGCTTGGCCGAGGACCGAACAGTTTTAGTCTGGGCTCGTAGCCCTCTAGCGCTGCTCGATTCCGCTTGACAAAGCCCGGACTTAGCCAAGGTGCAGGCTGTTTGTATTTCGGGACACTAACAAGACCGGGAGGGAAAAATGCCCGCGCGGCTTCTAGCAACAAGTGAAACCAGGGTTTCCTCTTGCTCAGAGCCCAGACTTTCAATTGATGAGCGAGAAGCCTGAATCGAGCGCCGGCAAGCAGATCTTCGAGTTCCGGTGCGGGTGTTGGAACACCTCCCATTACCTCGTCGCCTCCAGTGCCTGACAGCAGGACGCGATTGCCCTGTGAAGCCATGCAGTCGATGAATTCTTTACCTGCTGCAGACAGGCGACTGCCGCTCCGGGAACCAGGCGTGGCAGCAAAATAGTCGTTACCAAACTCGAACTTGGACTGTTCCTGAGAGCTGACATCGATGTGGCAGCCGGTGCGGCCACGTTTTTCTTCTACCTTGGTGAAAAACGGGCGCTCGTTCCAATTGGGTTCGGAGTCGTTGTAGTAGGAGATGGTATCGAGGCGCGAAGTTTCAGCGGCGTCGCGGGCGATGATGGTATCCGCCATGCAAACGATGGAGGAGGAATCCATGCCTCCGCTTAGTTCGGCCAGGGTAGGGCTATCCGACCGGAGCCTGCGCCGAACAGCGTCCGTGAAGACGGCGCGAAAGTGCTCTTCGTATTCAGCATCGGTCCGATACCGGATTCGCTTGTCGGGATCAAAATCCCAATATTTACTGACGGTATGCATTCCGGGTCGGATCAGCACCAAAGAGGACGGCGGGACGGAATGAATGCCGACGTAGGGCGTCAGGTGCGTGGCTGCAAAGAATGAGAACCAACCGGCGATGTATTCTTCGCAGAGCTCGAAGGTTTTTCCCGCAAACTGGATGAGCGGATCGAGGATGGTGCTCCAGGTGACCTGGTCCTCGTCGAACGAGTAATAGAGATGCCGCGTGCCGATGGGGTCTTTGGCCAGGATCAGTGAGCGCGTGTGTGGGTCCCAGATCGAAAGAGCCCAATCGCCAATCAGCTTAGTGAGGCAGTCGGTGCCCCACTCTTCGTAAGCTGCAGCAACGATCGCAACGTCCGTGGAATCAGTGGTCAGTCCAGTTCTCAACTCACGGATAAGTTCGGCGCGGTTGTCCAAGCGGCCGTCCCAGGTGAGGACAGCTCCCGATGCGGTGACGTGGGGTTGCGTTTCGCACCGGGATTCTTTCGTGGTGTGGAATGCATAGTGTAGGATGCTGATGTTTCCCTTGGAATAGGAACCACTATCATCTGGGCCATACGGAGCGATGGAAGCTCTTGCCTTTTCGAGATAATCACGGTCCATTTCCTTGCCATCGAAATTCCATCTGCCAAACTGGACGCTCATATTTGTTCCTCTAGCTTCCTATCAGGGCCGGTCCTCACTAGCACCTATCCAGAACTCCGTACATTTCCGGGGTATACGGCTTGTCGTTGACCACGCGCCCGTCCACTTCAACCCACGCGTGGGCTTTGAACGGCATCTGTTGTGCACCGATGACCATCTGCGCGGGCACCCCGTATTTCTTCAGCAGACACGCAGTTGCAGCGGATCGCTGCAGGCAAAGCACCTCCTTCCAGTACCAAATGCATGCCATGTCGACCGCCGAGCAGATGCGTTCCACTGCCTCGGGAGCTGGTGCCTGCTGCCCAAGCGGATAGTTGCGAACTTTCTGATAGAGCGCCGCGAAGTTGCCCCGCGCCAAGTAGAAATCGAAGTGAATTAGCTTCAAATACGCTTCCAGGATAAGAAACGACATAAGAAAAACCTCCCCTTTCAAATTGGCAGCTGCAATTCGTCGCAGAGAAACGCCATACGATCGGTCAACGCTTCAATCCGTTCGCTCAGAGGAAGCACAGGCGAATGCCCCCGAAACTTGCTGTAGTCGAGAAAAATTGGCTGCTCGGAGACGTTCGCTGCTTGCAGCCGGGCGGTCATTTTACGGGCGTGGAGCGGGTTGCAATTTCGGTCGGCATCGCCGGAGACGATCATCGTGGCTGGATAGGACACACCATCCCGAACCTGGTGATAGGGAGAGTATTTCGCGAGAACGGCGAAGTCGTCAGGCTCATCGACGGTGCCAAACTCATCTTTCCAGAAGTGAGCGTTGTCGAAGAGGTGATAGCGGAGCATGTCCAGCATCGGAACCATGCAGACGACAGCGCGAAACAAGTCCGGCCGCTGGGTGACAGCCGCACCTACCAGCAGGCCTGAATTGGAGCCGCCGAAGATAGCAAGTTTCCCGGGAGCGGTTCGACCTGTCTTGAAGAGCCATTCTGCGGCGCACAGAAAATCGTCGTAGGCAGTCTGACGGTTGCGCCGCTTGGCGGCGTTGTGCCACTCTACCCCGAACTCGGATCCACCACGAATATTTGGCAGCGCAAAAAGGCAACCGCGCTCCATGAGGAAGGCAACGAAGATGCTGAACTGCGGTGTCATGGATACGCCGTAGCCGCCGTAAGCGGTCATGATGGTCGGGCTGCCGCTCCTTTCAAGAACGTCTCGACGGCCCACCAGATACATGGGAACTCTCGTGCCGTCCATGGACGAGTACCAGACCTGGGAATAGCTGTAGCCCGCGGAGTCAAGCGGGAGGTTTCTCTTGGCCCAGAGCGTGCGCTTGCTGCTTTTTGTGGAGTAACGGAAAATTCCGATAGGCTCGGTAAACGATTCCGTTTCAAGAAGCAGCTCATCGCTGTCTGGGGAGCCACCGATCATGCGAAGTGTCTCGTCGCCTCGAATACACAACTCCCCTGTCTTTTTGCCAGAGAAGTCGAACATGAAGATTTGATGACTCATTTCTTTCATGTAGGAGACGAAGATGGATTCTCCAACGACGAGCCAATTGCTGATGGGTGAGTCGTTCTCGGGAACGATGTCGATCCACTCGTGTTCCCCATTCTCGCGAAGGCGAATTTCAACGATGCGGCGATTGGGAGCATTGCGGTCCGTGATGGCTAGAATTTTTCCATCCATCAACCGCAGGCCGAGCATGTAGTCGATCTGACGGAAGATCAAGTCCGGTGCGGCTGCTCCGTCGAACGATTTCAGGTAAATGTCCGTGATCATTTTCTCGAGGAATTGATAGATGAAGAAGCCGAGGCGCTTCCTGTCAGAGACAAGGCTTAGCCTAATCTTTTCATCCTCACCCGCAAAGAAGATCTCACGATCCTCAGAGGATGGCGTTCCCAAGACATGATGATAGGCGGCGCTATAAGGTCGCTTCGCGTCTACGCTCTCGTGGACATAGTAGAAGCTCTGACTGTCCGGGGCAAAGACGAATCCGCGCAAATACCCGCGGGGAAGGAGATCTCGGAGGCGCTTCCGACTTTCAATATCGAGCAGCTCAAAGGCCCCCGTTCTCTCTCCACCTTCCTTCACTTCGTATAGCAGCAGTCGACCGTCCGGTGAAACACGCAGAGGCTTGACTGCCGTACAGTTGCCGGTCCCCCTTTCAAAGGGATCGATTAAAAGAAGATCCTCGCCGTTTGCGCCTTCGCGCATGTAAATGCAAGGCTGCTCCTGGTCGGGTAGCCGCTTCCTAAAGAAATAGCGGTTACCAACCCTCTGCAGGGAGTCACAGGTTTCGACGGCGAGGAATTCTCGAATCCGCGCACGGATGCGCTCGCGCCCCGGAATCCTGTCCAGATACGTGCGAGCATACTGCGTTTGTTCTTCGATCCAGGCTCTCGTGCGGGGCGAATCCTGGTCTTCAAGCCAGCGATACGGGTCGGTGACGGACACACCGTGAAGAATCTCCGCCACCGGCTCCACCGTTGAATAGGGCGGAGGTGTCATCAGTTGAGGCATTCGACCCTCCGACGCTGCATTAAGTCCGCTTCCTGCTTCATCTTTCGCGTGAGGCTTCTCAGAAACCCTTGGAATCCAGGAACCTTCAGTCGTTCGGGATCGCGCCAGACTCCACTCGACACCGCATACGCATAGACCGCGACAAGGGGTGAGAAGAGACAGGCCTCTGCGACTTGCTCTGGCGATGTGATTGAATTCCACATTTGAGAGTAGGCAGCTCGAAGATCACTCTCGAACGGCGCGAATTGCGGATAGTCTTTTCGAAGATGCGCGAGGAAATATTCAAACGTCAGGAACGGGTGACCGACGTGTGCCTCGGCCCAGTCGATGAAGAGACACCGCTCCGGTCCAACAATGATGTTCCCCGGATTGAAGTCACTGTGTCCGAGCGTATCTGGTATTCGCAAAGCTGCCAAGCAACGAAGAGCGTCATTCAATGTCGCGCTAAGTTGGGATAGTTCCCCACGCGAGAGAATCGGCGGCGGCACTTTCGTTTGTTGCTTCATCAGATCGGCAATGACGTCAAGGAAAGGGTCGACCAAATCCAGCAGTGTCGCGAGGCGCAAGTCTCGGAACCCTGCCTCTAAGAGGTCGTAAGTCGTGCCAATCGATTCGATTTGCAGCCCAGCGAGAGTGGTCAGCGCAGTTTGCCAGGCAAAGAGGTTTTGGACCTCGTCGAGAGTTACTCCGCCGCCATCGCACATAAGCCAAGCGTGCCATTCAGGTTTTGTGGCGAGGATCTTTGGCACATGATTCGGGAACAACTTCGTTAGGACATGGGAGATGCCGTACTCATGCAAGTTAGGCTCGCCAACAGCCTTGAACCAAACTGGACGTTGCGTCGTAGAGAATCGAATCAGCGAAAACGTTTCGCTGCCGTTCAGCTGCTGGAAATCTTTCAGCTCCATACCAAGCGGGTGAATTACAGAACCTATCCAATCCTGCAACTCTCGCATCCAACCGAGCCTGGAGAACGGGCCAGGACCGTTTCCCTCAGCTCTGCTTATTGTCTTGGCGTAAGTCGATTTAAGGGCGCGGCGTTCGTTATCCTTTGGCAAAAGATGGGAAAGTGCATCATGGATGGTGAACCACTGCATGTTTGGAGGACGTTGGTGCATTCCCTCCTGTACCTCGATTGCAGCAAAATAAGCTGGTGAGAGCCCTCGGATAATCGCATCTGTGAATAGTAAGACAGTGGGTAGCCCCCATGTGTTACGAAGAGCAGCCGTGATTTCGTTCGCGCGACGCCTGAATTTTGATATCTTGATAACCGGTAAGTGATACTCCGAGTTTCTCACTTGAAGTAACACGGCAGTTCCCGTTGGATTGAATGTCACCAGTTGGAACGAGTCTTGCTCTCCTACCCCTGCCACATGCGATGCTGTTGTTGGAGAGAGACCCATTAGTTTTTTCACAGGTAGTTTCAACTCGAATGACGTTCCTGGTCGTACCGTTCACCACGTCGCGAAACGCTTACGCCCTCAGATCTCTCGTGCGGGCATAAAAAACAACTTAGGGTGCTGGGCCGGTGGAGCGATGGTGGAATAAGTTATCTGTCGATTCAATTCCAAAGAGGTATCCGAAGCGGCCAAAATAGTGTCCGAAGCGGCCAAAAGAGACTCATCCGACGATTCTTATTAGTCTAGATCGCGGGGCCAGGGCCCGATGATGTCGCTCGGAACGCGGGGGTGAGTACTCGATCGCCCGCAGCGGCTATCTTGTGTTGAAAGTGCGCGTACAGACCCCCATTGCGAATCAGTTGATCGTGTGTACCTTGCTCCTCGATCGCACCCCGATTCAGCACAACGATACGATCAACCCATTTGAGTGCGGAAATGCGATGCGATACAAAGAGCATCGTCTGATGGGGAAACCTTGCGACTAGATTCGCGAAAACTCGTCGTTCGGACGGAAGATCGAGCGCTGATGTCGACTCGTCAAGTAAGAGCAAGCATGGGTCTTGAAGCACAGCGCGGGCCAGGGCGACACGCTGACGTTCCCCACCCGATAGAGCATTCCCCTTGGGACCGATGGATGTATCCCAGCCTTGCGACAGTCGCTCGAGCAATTGTCCTAGATCCGCGATTTCAAGTGCTTCGACGAGTTCTGTATTTGTGGCTGAAGGCTTCCCAAGTAACAGGTTCTCCTTCAACGTTCGATCGAACAGGACGGCATCTTGTATCAGGTAGCAGACTCTCATTCGAAGGCTTTCAAGGGGTACATCTCGAACATCGATTCCGTCGATGGACACCGTTCCTTGCTTTACGTCATACAGCCGGGCAATGAGCTTTGCGATGGTGCTCTTGCCACTGCCGCTGACGCCGACCAGCGCGACTTTCTCTCCGGCTTCGACTTTGAGATCGAGTCCTTCTAAGACAGACAGCCCATTGCGATAGGAAAAGGAAATCCCTTCCATTTTGAGGTACCCTCGAAGGGGAGACCGAAGATGGACGGCCCCCGGATTGTCCGCCACACTAGGAATTATTTCGATGACTTCCGCAATTCGACGTATGCTTGTGCTCAGCCGGTTGAAACGTGAGTAGATATCCACCGCGGCATTCAGTGGATCAAAAAGTCGTCCGAGATAGCTGTAGAAGGCGACGAGTCCGCCGATGGTCAGGATTCCACCCAGAACCTCGTATCCACCAAAACCGAGGATTGCGATCGTGCCGAAAGCGATCACCCCCATGTAGCAGGTTCGGAAGCAGATCTCTACCCAATTACGATCGTTCAGCGCTCTGACCCTTGCTGCACCGCGCTGCGCGAAACCTTCGGTTTGATACTTCTCTTGATGCAACAGTTGGATTTGAATGATGGAAGAGAGATGTTCTTGGAGAAAGCTGCTTTCCAGGCTCGAGCGCCGCTGGGCCGCGTCGGAGGCTTCCCGCAATCGGTTTTCGAAATGTCTTTTGAAAACGAAGAAAAAAGGCAGGAGTGGGAGAAGAAGACAGCTGAGGCGAAAATCGAGCAGGAACATTGTTCCCACCACAAAAAGCGTGTTGAACGTCGTTTGAAGAACGTAGGGCACAAGACTTGATCCGAGTTCAGCCACTTGATCGACGTCCTGTTCCATTCGATAGACCTTTTCTCCCACTGGTGTCGTTTCATGATAGTCCGCCGAAAGACGGTTCATTTGCTCGAGAATGCACACGCGGATGCGGAAGGCCAGCTCCTGCACCGCCTTGAAGCTCACCCGCCCCGCCAGTGCGGAAAGACTCAGCCGACAGACATAGATCCCCAAAACCGCCGCTGCTGCAAAAAGTAGTAAGCGGAGATCCTTCTTTGGCAAGACTTTGTCAATCAACCATTTGATGAGTAGAGGGTCGAGCAGAAACATCAAGCTGCTCAGAACGATCAAACAAACACTCAAAAGATGCGCACGAAGAAACGGGCGCAATTGCCGAGCAAACCATCTCCACTGGTTATTCGGTCTCAGACGCAATAGAACTCTCATTCTTGTCGGATCCCGGAGTTACTTCAGGTTTTCCCCTCCACTTCCCTCTGGACATCTCTTGCAGTGCCTCTAAATATTCACTGTGCGTCTTACGCGCGTCTTCGATCATGGACAGCCAGAAGTCCGTGAATTCTCCAAGTTCGAAGGCTCGCATTTCTGATCCGAGAGCAAGCAGAACAATAGGTTCCGTATCCTCGCGACGGGTGAATGTCACGGTCATGTCATGTTTCTTGAATTCGTAAACTAACAAGACCCTATCCTTCTCCGCAGAATTCAAACGCACAGCCAATAGTCAATGGCACGATGACACACAACCCTAAATCAAGAGCTCCCGGGAGCGGCGCTCGGGAAGAGCCAGAAGGCATTCTGCTGTGCCCCCTTTCTTCTGTCGTAGCGTCCTGAATTCCAAGGCTGTGGCGAGAAACAGCTCTTTGAACCTCCTCGCGAAAGTTTGTGTGCTTTGATATCCCGCATCTGATGCGATTTCTTTGATGGGTATTTTTGTCGCTTGCAATTGTGCCGCAGCAACTACGAGGTGCCTTTTTTTGACATATTCTTTGATACCTATTCCCATCGAGTTTCTGAACAACCGGCGCGCTTGGCGTCCCGACATGGGGAGGGCAAGCTGTTTGCAAACATCGCTGAGGCTTGAAGGAACGCGTCCGATATTACTGTCGACGAATTCTTTGATTTTTCTTGCCCGCCAGTCCATCTCAACTGGTTCATCCGATTGCATTGAAATGCATTGATCCCAAAAGGCCTGCACAGTGCACAGGATTCGAATATGGGGTCGTTTGTAAGCCATGGTGGGACCTCCATTCAGATCGATTTCTCTTCGGGCTAGGTCTTATGTCTCCCTCACCAGATGACATCGCGTCCGCTTATGGCTTGCCCCTGCAACGCTTCGTTCCGCGGCCTGGAACGTGGGCTATCTAAGTTGACTGCTCTTCAGAAAACGGGTTTGTCCACGCAATTTAAGAAATCAGGCAGTTCCATTCGAAGACAAACTCCCGGCACCTCCAGTCTTCCGCTAACCACTCTGCAGTTCTTGAACGGGACCACTCGCGGACAGTGGCAGAAAAAAATTACTCCCTGACCACGTTGTAGCGAGCCTCCGCGCGCAGGCTCAGACCCAGTGAGCAGGATGCAGCTTTGATTCGCGGAAGAATCCGGCACGTTAGTCTCGGTATCGGATGGGGGTTCCCACAAATCACAGGTCCAAGCCGCCGGTGCATTCGACAGTTCGGTTCTCACGGAGGCACACCATGTATTCCGAAACATGTCAACCCCGCGCCCCGGCGGCCTTGGAGTCGTGAAACAGGCCGTTCCGTTGAACAAGGCCCATATTTTCGAGTTTCGTTAGACATTCATCGACGTCGCGTTCGAGCTGCTCACGGGAGATTGTGTAGTGAGTTTCCATCGCGTCCACGAGCCCGCGAAGATCGACTCCTGAAGGGCTCGCTTCCACTGTGCTCCAGACTCGTGCGGCAACGGGATTGAGGCTGTAGCAGAGCCCCTTTCGGATATCGAGAAGCACAGCGCCATCTTCGGAATATGTGGAACGGACGTCTGGAGAAACCAGCCACATAGCGTTGGGATCCGATTTCACGCTTTCCCTCCGGCAGAAGTGTCTGAATTCGAAGCAAACGGCTTCGAGGCTGGCTGAGGCCGTTTGTAAGACTACAAGGAGTAGTCTGAAGTCCGGACCATTTCGGACAAACCCTCCTCTGTCTCGCGCTACCGCTTGCGTGGTGACGCGCCTG
>WNFO01008115.1_pt1 | contig 22097 bp, 15 predicted proteins | sample 5400251 | NCBI WGS metagenome assembly WNFO01 (sample SAMN13153354, study PRJNA577476) | soil metagenome | isolation source: 100 cm saprolite under Madrone tree | place: USA:California | collected 2016-06-14
CTGGCGCGGAGCCCCTCGAATACGCTCGGATCGACTCCTTCGGGATTGTCGGGCGCCTTCACGAGGTAGGGCCCGAGCGTGCCGATGAGGACCGCCTTGCGTACGCGCTTGGTGCCGTACTTACCGATATAGCGAGTCACCTCACCGCTGCCCATGGAAAATCCCACCAGCGATACATCGGTGAGATTCAAAGTCGTCAGCACCGTGTTGAGATCGGCTGCGAATGTGTCGTAGTTGTATCCGACCGCCGGCTTGCTCGACCGACCGAAGCCGCGGCGATCGTAGGTGATCACGCGGTGCCCGGCAGCCAGGAGCGCTGCGGTCTGTTTTTCCCAGGAGGCGCCACTGAGGGGCCAACCGTGGATCAGCACGACCGGCGAGCCTGACCCGTGGTCGTCGTAGTAAAGCTCGATGGAAGTCGAGTTCTCTTGACCGACCTTGATCGTGTTCATGGGGATGTCTTTCAGTTGTAGGGCGGATAGGTGCCGACTGCTGGTTCGCCATTGCGGCATGCGGGAACGCGAGCTGTTGCCATTGCGAGCGAGGCAGGCGAGCCACTATGCCATCGCGCGCAGATTGCATCACAGTAGTGACCGCGGATCTATTGAACTTTGGTATAGTCTTGTTACCTGACCTCTGAGGTGGTGCGCCCACTCACCGGACCCAGGAGTGCCGCGGTGTTAGATGAACTGTTCAACGCGATCCGTTCCCGAGATCTGGATACCGTCAAGCGGCTCATCGACGCCGACGCGTCGCTGCTATCGAAGAGAAACGCCCAGGGAATATCGCCCCTGAGCTGGTCCGCTTACCTGCAGCAGCCGGCGATGGTCGCGACGCTTCTGGCGAAGCGTGGAACCCCTGATTTCTACGAGGCCTGCATCGTCGGCGACGACCGCGCAGTCAGTGCCGCGCTTGAGCGCGGCCAAGACGTGAACGCACCTGCCCCCGACGGATTCACGGCGTTAGGGCTCGCCGTGTTCCTCGGTCAGCCCGCCGTAGCGCGGCTGCTTCTCGACGCAGGCGCCGACGTCAATGCGCGCGCTAGCAATCCGCAACGGGTCGCGGCAATACATGCAGCCGTGGCGCGCAATGACGTGCCGACCTTGGAGTTGCTGTTGCTGCGCGGCGCTGACCCCAACTTACCGCAAGAGAAGGGTGTTCGCCCGCTGCACGAGGCCGCCGCGTCGGGAAGCTTCGGAGCGGTTGCGATGCTGCTGCTGTTCGGAGCTGATGCGGGAGTGGCGACCGAGGACGGACAGCAGCCGGCCGCCCTCGCTCGATCGAAGGGCCATACAGCGTTGGCGGATCGGCTCGACGCAATCGCCAAGCGGTAATCCGCGATTTAAGTGGTCGCGCGGCTGGCCTTCCGCTTGCAGCGGGGACTCGAACGCTGGCGATTTCGGCGCGCCTGGGGCTGCCTACACGTTCAAGGATCGTGAGGTGACCGGCGGCACTCCTCATGGCGCGAGCTGCGCGATTCGATGGCGACTCTGGTCCTCGATGAGCCCCCGGTACTCCGTGAGGCTCGGCGTCGCCAAGCCGGCGACTTTGCCTCTGTCATCCCACTGCCGCACGCGCACGGCGTCCCGGAAGAAGCGTTCCGCCCCAAATGCCGCCACTTCGGCCTGCGACATTGGTCCACCTTGCAGCTTGAGAGTCTGCACCGACGCATCGCTGAGCTTCGCAAAGTACGTCGGGTCCGTGGCGCACAAATAGCGCTTGGCCGGGACATGCAGGCGCACCGGGTCAGCGATCTCAGGTCCGAATCGCTGCGCGAGCCACCGGCTGCCGATCTCTTCGTGCCGTGCGTCCACTGTCCAGTCCACGATGTCAGCCGGTGCGTCCTGCACGAGGTGTCCGATGTCATGCAGCAGCGCCGCGAGCACCAGTTGCGCAGGCGCGCCCTCCTGCTGCGCGAAGTAAGCGGTTTGCAAGCCGTGCTCCGCCATGGAGACGCGTTCCCCAAAGTACGCACTCGAACCGCGCCCCGTGAAGATTGCGAAAATCTCGTCGGCGACGTTCATGGCTGCGCCTCGCGCTCGAGCCGGCGCCGCAGCAGCGCGGTCTCGCAGTAGACGCTGTCGCGGGTGAGATAGCAGCCGCGCAGATGGCGGGGATACCCGGCGGACGAGTAGCCCTTGCGGCCATGCAGGATCCGTTGATTGTCAAAGACAACCAGATTCCCGTCATCAAGTCTGAGTTCCAACTGGAAGCGGGCATCGCGCAGCAGCGCACCGAACCGGCGGTAAGCTGCGTAGTAGGATCGCGTGTCGCTGTTTGAGAGGCGCAGCGGCGCTATCGAGCGGCTGTTGTAATGCACGGCCGTGACGTCGCCGCGGGCGGACAACTGGATCAGAGGTCTCTCCGCGTACAGTTCCGCATCCTTCGACCGGTAAAGAAACGGCACGGGAGTCTGCGTCAACCGGCTGAATGCGTCCGGCTCGCTGGCGCGCAGCCGCTCGGCGATCGCGAAGCCGTCCGCGAACAGGCTTTCGCCGCCTGCGCGGGACGCGACCAGGACATGCAGCGCTTGAAAGCCGGGCACCGGCTCGCGATACGGGTTGTCAGTGTGCAGGCCGAGGCCGAAGTCGGAGTACGCCAGATTTTCGGGTTGCGGAACCGAGCGGACGTCGAACACCAGTCCGTAGTTGGTCTCGCAGATTCTGCCGATCAGCGCCATGGCTTCGAGGATGGCCGCCTCGTTGCACGGTACGCCGCTCAGGAAGGCGATGCCATCCTGCAGCAGGCGCGTCAGCCAGTCGAGGCGCGCGGCGGGATTACTGTGCGCTGCCGAGAGCGCGGTCCATGCGAAGTCCCGCGACGCATCGAGCGCTGCGCCCTCAAGCCACAGCCGGGTCCTAAGCTCAGGCCTCTGATGACCACGATCCGCCGCCTGCTCCGACAGCCATCCGAGATCAAACGACGTCCGCTGGGATTCGCTCTCCCATTCGATGACCACTATCCCGTCACGGGCTTCGGCCGAGCGAATCCTCGGATCCTCTGGCAGGTCGGTAACGTCGATGAGTCGTTGGCCGCTGTGCGGGTCGCGGTCCTCGGGGCGATTGTCGCGCAGCCACAGGCCCGCGAACTCGCTCACCTCGCCGTTCGTCCATTCGACTCGCAGCGCCGCAGGCGTCACCGATACGCTCTTCATCGACAGTCGTTTACTCATGGGACATGGCGCCCTGTTGTCCGGGCCGCTGCGCTCAGCGCAAGGAGATAGCCTGCGCCGAGCGCTGACAAGGCGCTGACGGAGGCCAACACCACGAACACGCCTTGCCAGCCGAAGGCGACGGAGATTCTTGCGACGCTGTCACCCGCGAGGATGCCCCCCAGGTAGCCAACGGAGTCGATGATACCCGATGACACGGCACCCGCCTGCTTGCCGCCCAAGTCGAGCGCGAAGGCGCCGCCCAGGTACGAATAGGGCCCCAGCAGGCAGAAGGCAATCACACCGATGGCCACCACCGGGAACGCAGACCCCGACGAGCTGGCGTGCACGGACATCAGAACCACGAGGGCCACGGCGGTCGCCGCCAGGCCCAGGAACAAAAGCAGCGAGCGCCCATTCGCCCCGAGGCGGTCGCTGAGCCAGCCTGAAACCAGTACGGACACGGCGCCGACGCCCGGGAAGATCGCGCTCATGCTGGCCGCCCCGCTCGCGCCGTAACCGGCATAGTCCTGCAGATACACAGGAGTCCAGATATTGAAGGTCTCCCGGACCACGGTGCAACCAAGCGACAGGAGGCAGACGAGTGCAAACGTGCGGCTTCGAAGCAGCGGCAGCAGCAGGGCGGCCAGGGTCGGCGGCCGCGCCTCTGCCTCGCCAAACAAGTTGAGAGGCTTGGCCTGCGCCTCGCGGTGACCTGCCTCGACACGCGACTCGCGCAGGAACAGGATGTTGGCGATCAAGAGCGCGCCTGCCACGGCCGCCGCGAAGTAGAACAGCGCGCGCCAACCGCAGCCGTGCTGGATCAGCATGCCCATGAACTGCCGCGCGGCCGCATCTCCGATCAGATAGCTGGTACTCAAGATACCGATGATCGTGCCGTAGACGGAGTAGTCGAACCACTTCGAGGAAACCTTGATGAGCCCCGCCCACCCGAGCGACTGGGTCAGCCGGTTTCCGATCCACGCCATCGTGAACAGCGGCAGCGCGGCTCCCGTTGCGAACAGCAGCGTGAAGGCGGTCGCGCCGGCCAGCGCGATCAGGAAGTTGGGTCGGCCGCCCCAGAAGTCCCCGAGCCCGCCCAGGAACAACTTGCCGAGTGCGTAGGCCAGGACGCCAAACGAGCTCATCGTGCCGATGCGGACGATCGCCTCGCTGTGGCTGACACCGTGCGTGCCGAGCTCTTCGATCAGAAGCGGCGTCGCCACCGACAGGTCAGCCCGGCAGAAGTAGCAAGCCGCGTAACCCCCGAACAGCAGCGTCACCGTCGTCAGCTGCCGGCGCAGGGGAGATCGAGCCTGTGAGCTTCGCATAGTCAGAGACTATATCTTGTTATATTTCAATTAGATATTAGTTTTACTTCAGATTGTTTCGATGCGAGCTCGCGATCAATTTGACTCGCGCGCCGCGCGCCTGCCCTGCCATCATGCCGAGTATAGAATCTGCGGCGGCCACAACCTTTATGGGCCAGCATAAGGCCTGCATCCGTGAACGCGTCCCCAGCACCGGTTCTCCACCAATGAAACACCTCCTCACGGGCCTGCTCATCCTCGGTGTCGTGCTAGCACGAACCGCCGCGGCCGACGATGCCAAGAAACTGCGCATCATCAGCTGGGCCGATTACGTGCCCGCCGACGTCGTGACCCTGTTCAAGAAGGAGACCGGCATTCAGGTCGAAGTGACGCTGTCGAACAACGAGGAGATGATTTCGAAACTGCGCGCCACCGGCGGCGCCGGCTACGACCTCGCGCAGCCTTCACAGGATCGCATCACCGGCGTGCAGCGCGAATTCGGCATCTACAGATCGATCGATCTGACGCGCGTCAAGGTCGAGCAGTTCCGACCGGAAATCCTCGAGATCACCCGCAAGATCACCACCCTGGACGGGAAACTCTACGGCCTCCCCTATCTGTGGGGAGCCGAAGGCCTCGTGGTCAACAGCAAGCGCGCCAAGATCGCCGACTACCCCGATCTGTGCCGCCCGGACCTGAAGGGCAAGACATCCATGCGGCTGCGCCGCCCGACGCTGATGGCCTTCGCCTTCGCCGCCGGCAAGGATCCGTTTGCGCTTTACGGCGATCCCAAAGCCTATACTGCGCTCATGGAGAGCGTCGGCAGCACGCTCGCCGCCTGCAAGACCAACGTGCGCTTCTTCTTCGACAACAAGGACCAGCTGTTGAATGGCATACGTTCCGGCGAAATCGTCGCGGCGATGATGTGGGATACCGGCGGCTGGATGCTCAACCGTGAGAATCCCGAAATTCAGTTCGTCGTCCCGAGGTCCGGAGCGCTCGGCTGGCTCGACACCTTCGCCCTGCCTGCCAGAGGCCGCAACGAGGCGGGGGCGTACGCATGGATCAACTTCACGATGCGTCCCGACATCGCCGCCAGAATCACCCGCAACGTAGGCAACTGGACGGCCGCTAAAGGCACCGAGCAGCTGGTGGATCAGAAAATGCGGGCGCAGTACCACGCGAGCTTCCCGGAGGGGGCCTTCAAGGGCATCAAATGGTACCCGGCGATCCCCCCGGGCCTCGAGCAGATGGAGGGTCGCATCCTCGATCGCATCAAGGCCGCCAATTGAGCACTCCAGACCTCGCCGTCGACCACCTCATCAAGGCTTTCGCCGAGCATCGCGCGGTCGACGACCTGTCGTTCACCGTCGAGCGCGGCAGCTTCTTTTCCATTCTCGGACCTTCGGGATGCGGCAAAACAACGCTGCTCAGGATGATTGCCGGCTTCGCCGTGCCAGACGGGGGCGACATCCTGATCGGCGGACGCAGCATGCAGGGCGTGGCGCCGAATCGTCGCCCGGTCAACATGATCTTCCAGCAGCTTGCCCTGTTTCCGATGATGACGGTGGGTGAGAACGTCGCGTTCGGTCTCGCGCGCCGCGGCATCGACAAGGCGGAGCGCAGGCGCCGTTCACAGGCCATGCTGGAACGCGTCGGTCTCGCCGGCGCCTCGCACAAGCGCGTGGACGAGCTGTCAGGCGGTCAGCGGCAGCGCGTCGCGATCGCCAGATGCCTGGTGATGGAGCCTACTCTGCTGCTGCTGGATGAACCGCTCGGCGCGCTCGATCTGAAGCTGCGCGAACACATGAAAATCGAGCTCAAGCAGTTGCAGGCCGCCTTCGGCACCACCTTCGTCTACATCACGCACGACCAATCCGAGGCGCTTGTGCTCTCCGACCACGTGGCGGTGATGAACCGCGGCCGCTTCGAGCAGCTCGGCACGCCACAGGCGCTCTACTACGAGCCGGCGACTGCATTCGTCGCCGGTTTCGTGGGCGCCAACAACCGCATCGGCGGACGGCTGACCGGCAATGATGGCGAAATCGCCGAGCTCACGACCGCCGAGGGCTGGCGGGTGCACGCCCGCAAGGGCGGTGCCATGACAGTCGGCGAGCAGGTCGAGGTATTCGTGCGCCCGGAGGTCGCCAGTCTCGAGCGCGACGCCGTCCTGCTCCCGCAGGGGCCGGCGCACTACGCCGGCCGGGTCGCGAGCCTGCTGTTCGATGGGGCCAATTCCGCCGTGTTGCTCACCGAGGAGCACACCCGCTTCGAGTTTCGAGTGGCTCTGCCTCAGACCGGGCGACTGGCGGACCTCAAGGTCGGCGAACGGGTGTTCTTCAGTTTCGACGCCCAGCGCGCGATCTGCTTCGCCAGCGCGGCGCCCGCGGCGAGCTCCCATGGTTGAGGCGCCAATGCACGGCGCTTGGCAGCGACGGCTGATGTTGACGCTGCTGCTCGCACCAGCGCTGTTATGGCTGTTCGCGCTGATCGTTCTGCCGCAGGTCGAGCTCGCGCTGCTGTCGTTTCGCGAGCGAATCGCTCCGCACGAGTACCGGGCGAGCTTGGACCAATACCGGACGTTCTTCACCGAACCTTTGTACTGGCAGGTGTTTGTCCGCACCGCGACCATGTCGGTGGTATCTACGGCATTGACGCTCGTCGTCGCCTTCCCGATCGCGTGGGTGATCACCAAGGTGGCGCGCGGCACAGCGAGCTCGCTGCTGTTCGTTGTCTGCCTGATCCCGTTCTGGGTCAGCGAGACCGTGCGCGCGCTCGGCTGGTTGATCCTGCTGCGCGAATCCGGCGTGCTGCCGGCACTGCTGGTCAAGCTCGGGATCAGCGCCGTACCCGTAGAACTTCTGTACCACGACGCGACAATATTGACCGGGCTCGTGTACACGTCGCTCCTGTTCATGGTCGTGCCGCTCGTCAGCAGCCTCGAGAGCCTCGACAACGCTTTGGTCGAGGCCGCCTACGATCTCGGAGCAAGCGGCGCAGCGATCCTCAGGCATATCGTCATTCCGCACGCCGCGCCCGGCATCACCGCCGGCTGCATCGTCGTGTTCATGCTGACATTGGGCAACTACCTGACGCCCAACCTGTTGGGTGGAAAGAACTCGCAGTGGTTCACTGAGCTCATTTACACGCAATTCATAGTCCGCTTCAATTGGGAACAGGGCGCGGCGTTCGGCTTCCTGCTGCTTGCGCTATCGACTGCCATCGTCGCCCTGGGACTTCGCCTGAGCGGCCAGCGCTTTGTTGATGTGATGCGCCGGTCATGATCGCTTCACTTGCGCGTCCCGTTTGGCTGCGCACCGCGACCATATTGTACGTCGCAGCGTTCCTGGTCTTCCTGTTCCTGCCGCTGGTCATCGTGGCAGCGTTCGCCTTCAACAACGCGCCGTACCCCGCGCCTCCCTGGCGTGGCTTCACGCTCGACTGGTTCCTCGGAAATGAGTCCTCGGGCCGGCTGGGTCTGTTCCACGACACGGAGCTGCTGGGCAGTATCTGGACAAGCATCATCGTGGCCAGCTGGGTGACGGCCCTGTCGGTCGCCGTCGGTGCTGCCAATGCGTTCCTCATGGAGCGCTACCGGTTCCCGGGCAAGCAGGCGCTGTCGGTGCTCATGCTCACCCCGCTGGTGATTCCGGGCGTCATCCTGGGCATCTCGATCCTGTCGCTGTCGAGCCGCATTGCCGAGCTCGCCGACGATCTGTTCGGGCTCGAGATCGATTCCCTGCGGCCCGGATTGCCACTCGTCGTGCTCGGCCAGTTCTCTTACATTGCAACCATCGCCACCCTCATGATCAGCGCCCGGCTGAAGCGATTCGATCGCACCCTCGAGGAGGCAGCACTCAATCTGGGAGCCTCGCACGTCGCGGTTCTACGTACGATCACCTTCCCGTACCTGCGTCCGGCCCTGATCGGCTCGGCGGCGATCTCCTTTCTCATGTCGTTCGAAAACTTCAATACGACCCTGATGCTGGTCGGCGCGGATCCACCGCTCACCGTGATGATGTACGGACGCATGCGCGAGGGAGCGAGCCCGGTGCTGAACGCCGTGAGCCTGTTCCTGATGTTGGCCTCGGCAATCCTCGCACTGTCGCTGATGCGCGGCCGCTCGCGAAGCGCCCGGCCGCCTACAGCCTTAAGCTGATTTCCGCGCAGCCGTGATCGTTCATCTCATTGACGGCACGTACGAGCTGTTCCGCCATTTCTACGGCCTGCGCCGCTTCAACAAAGGCCAGGATCGGCCCTTCGGCGCCGTCGTTGGCGTGCTGCAAACCGTCCTGCAGATGATCGAGGAGGGAGCCACACACCTCGGAGTAGCGACTGATCACGTCATCGAGTCGTTCCGCAATCGCCTGTGGTCCGGTTATAAGACCGGCGCCGGCATCGACCCGACGCTGTTCGCGCAGTTTCAGCCGCTCGAGGAAGCACTCGCCGCTATGGGAGTGGCGGTGTGGCCCATGGTCGAGCTCGAGGCCGACGATGCGCTGGCCTCCGCAGCGAGAATCGCCTCGGCAGATGAGCAGGTGCAGAAGGTCTGCATCTGGACGCCGGATAAGGATTTGGCGCAATGCGTCCGCGGCGACAGGATCGTGCAGGTTGATCGCAGAGCGAACAAGATCCGCGATGCCGACGGAGTTCGCGAGAAGTTCGGAGTGGTGCCGAACTTGATCCCGGACTATCTCGCCCTGGTCGGCGACTCGGCAGACGGCTATCCGGGTGTGGCGGGGATCGGTCGAATCACCGCAGCACGTCTCGTGACTCGCTACGGCATCATCGAAGACTTCCCGCCCGCGGTGCTGGGTGAGCGCCGAGAACTGGCGCTTCTGTTTAAGGACTTGGCGACGCTCAGAGCTGACGCGCAGCTGTTCCGCGAGGTTGACGAGTTGAGATGGCGCGGAGCTCACACCTGGGCGATGCTCGCGTGCTCGCTCGCTCCCTCAAGGCTCCGGTCTCTTAGCTCCACCCGCCGCTCGCGCTATCATAGGAGCCGCTCTTCACCGGCCGTTTGCCCTACCTTACCCGCTGTGCCCCTGGCAACAATCACTGCGAACTGGCCGCTGCTTCTCGGCATGGGTGTGCTGATGCTGGGGGCGGGGCTGCAGGGCACGCTTCTCGGCCTGCGTGCCACGCTCGAAGGATTCCCCACGCCCGTGACCGGCATGATCATGTCGTGCTACTACGTGGGCTATCTTCTGGGCACCGTGGCCGCGCCGCGGTTGCTGCGCCAAGTCGGACACATCCGTGTATTCGCCGCCCTCGCCTCGGTCGCCTCGGCCGCGATTCTCGTCCAAGCCTGTTTCGTTCATCCGCTGCCTTGGGGCGCCATGCGCCTGATCACCGGAGTGTGCTTCGCCGGCATTTACGTGGTTGCCGAGAGTTGGCTCAACGGTAGCGCAAGCCGCACAAACCGCGGGCGGTTGCTGGCGGTTTACATGCTCATATTATATGTGGGTCTCGGCGCAGCACAGTTCCTGCTCGTGCTGTCGAACCCGCGCTCGTCCACTCCGTTCATGCTCGTCTCGGCGCTGATCTCCCTGGCGATGGTGCCGATAGTCGTTTCCGCTCAGCAAGCTCCGGAACGCGCCGAGCCCCGTCCGGTCCGCTATCGCGACCTGTACCGCAATTCGCCGCTCGGCGTGGTGGCAGTCGCCGTGTCAGGCATGATCTCCTCCATCATCTTCTCTATGGGCCCGGTGTACGCACGGCTCAGCGGCCTGGAGACTGCGGGTGTTGCCACATTCATGGCCGTGAGCATTCTCGCCGCGGTGGTGACGCAGTACCCGGTCGGCAGGCTGTCGGATCGCATAGATCGCCGCACCGTGATTGCCGGCGTTTGTACGCTCGCTACGCTGGTTGCGAGCAGCATCGCTGTCTTCGGCCCCATGCCGCGCGTCATATTTCTGACACTCGCGGCCCTCTTCAGCGGGTTCGTGCTGACGCTCTATTCGCTTGCGGTCTCGCACGTCAACGATAAGCTCGAGCCCGCGCAGATGGTCGCGGCGAGCAGTGTTCTTCTGCTTTCGAATGGTACTGCCGCAGCCATCGGGCCTGTGCTTGCGGGCAGTCTGATCGCCGCTTTCGGGCCCCCGGGCTACTTCGCGACACTCGCGACGCTTACCGGCGCGCTGACACTGTACGATCTGTGGCGCAAGAGCCGACGCAGACCGGTGCCGAGCGCCCAAAAAGGCCCATTTATCAATGCGCAGCCTCAGATCGTGGGAGGCGCCGGACTCGATCAGAGTCCGGTCGGGGAAGCCGGCGTGAACAGCGCCCTCGAGTTGGACTCAGCCCCTGCTGATCGACCGGCAAAGCCAGCGGCGATGTAACCGCTCACGCCACGAAGCGACATTGCGTCACCGGAGTCCGAGTATCCATGTTGCGACCGCGATTCATGTGGTCGTCGATCTCGGCGGCGCAGCCAAGCATGCGGGAGTAGAGAAACACGGCGAAGGCCGCGGTCTCCAGCTCCGCCGCGCCGATCTCTCCGCGACGCAGCGGCTCCCAGAGCATTTGGAGCAGCAACGCCGCGATCACCGCATCGATATTGACGCAGTAGACATTGCGCGAGACGCCGGCTGCGAACAGCGCCTCCACCAGCGCGTGATAGAAGGCGTGAAACACGTTGTATTCGCCACGCTGCCTATAGATCTCACGGATAAACACCTCCCGCGGATCAAGGTTCACCGGCTTGTCCTTGAATACTGGGTGATTGACCCCGGGGATTTTCGCGATATCGGCGGCTCCCGAGCTCCTGCGCTGAGCCTTGTAGTTTGCGTATTGCTGTGCGCATCGTGCGGCCATGGCGGCAATATCGATGCCGTGCTGCGGGTCGCCCGGGTCGGCAAGCGCACTATCGCGAAACTGCTCGCTCAGGAAGGCGACGCCCTCGTAACCGTTGCCCCCATGGGTGTAGCCCGAGTGCGTCAGGAAGCCGATCAGCGCCTTGTTCAACTGCACTCGCTCGGGACTCTCCGGGCCATCGGAAGAGACCGCCCCCTTCGCCCCTTGCGCCGAGATGGCTCCCGGTCCGTTCGTCAGCAGCAGGCCCACGAGGTGCCCGAACGCAAACAAATCCTTCGCACCCGGCTGCAAGCCGAACAAGGCGATGAAGCAGATCTCGGACAGGCTGCGCTCGTTGAGCAACTCCTCAAGAGCGACTCCGCAGAAACGTTCTTTCTCGTGTCGTAACGGCGGCGCCGACGCCCCGATCAGCGCGCCGAACAGTTGCACCCACCAGGGCAGGCTTTCAGCTGTCAAACGCGAGATGCGTTTGCGCATAAGCGGACTCCAGCCCAGCGTGGTCGTGATGGCCGCGAGCACGGCGTCGACCGTGGGATGGCCCGGCAGGCTCTGCAACCAGCGCACCGGGACCGACTGCACACCCCGCACCGCCAGCGCGGCGAGCATGGCCTCGGCGCGATCGTCGCGCGCTCGCGTGACCAGCCGTTCGCAACCTGTCGGGTCGATGCGCGAAATCTCGAACCGATCATCAACGGCGCTCGTCACATCCGCCGCGGCAAAGCGCTCGATCATGAGCTTCACCGCGATGCGCGCCGCGTTCTGCCGTTGCGGCCCTATAATTGCAGCAACCGCGGCTAGCACAACGTTCGGCGCATTACCGGCCGCGCGCGCAGCCTGCGCTGCGGCCAATTCGCTCGTACCATGCAGATTGACGTGCGCGGCAATCGCGACCGCAAGCAGATGGTGGTCGTTGTCGCTGCCGAATTCCCCAAGCAGCGCCAGGCAGAGATTGGCTTCCAATGACCGCCGGGCCGCTTCCAGCACCGACACGCCATGCAGACTACTAACCTGAGTGGACGCATTCATTTGTGAAGCCCCGGAAGCGTCCTTCATGGCTTGCCGCGGCACGACCGCACCAATCTGGCGATTGAGCGCGGCGATCTGCTCATTGTAGGGTGCGATCGCCTCCACGACCGGTAGCTCCAGTTCTGGCGGTAGCTCCACGCCTCGGTTGGATGCGAACCACGGCTTGAGCGCCAGGTTCCCTTCGGACGAAAAGTCGGGCCCTATCCCGTTGGCGTGCATTACGGCCGCCAGGGCAGCGGGGATATGCGCGATGTTGGTCACAACAGCGCCCTTGGTCGAGTACACCGGTCTGTCCGGGAGGAACACCTCGTCAAGCCCGAACTTCTCCATGAACCAGCGCTCCTTGGTGCGCGCGTCATCGCCACCGCCTGCCATCGCGCCTGCGTGGCCAACCGCTCTGGTGAGCTTGCTCTTCCAACGGCCTACGACGCATGCGACGACCGGCTTGGTGAAGTGTGCGTCGAGCTCGTAATAGCCTCCGGGTTCGCAGTACAGCACTGCAGCCTTGCTGCGGGCATCGTTAGCGAGCGCAAACGCAAACTCCGGCGCCGCGTAATGAATATAGACGTCCTTGCCGCTGGAGATCACCGTTGTCGTGCCCCAACCGGCCATGCGCAAGTACTGCGCGATGGTGCTGGAGAAACCGCCGGAGTTCGACAGAATTGCGATGCTTCCGGGACGCAGCATGATTCCGGGATCGTCTCCTCCCAATGCGCCGCCGATACGGACTCGATTCCACGCGTCGACCACGCCCAGCGAGTTGGCGCCGAAAATGTCGACCCGCCCTTGCTGTCCCATCGCACGGATCTCGCGCGCATCGCGCACCGCAATCTTCTCGGTGATGATGAAGATCTTGCGCAGCTCGGGGTTCACGCGGATCAGCTCGGCCACACCATCGCGAGCCGCGGACGGCGGCAGATACACCACCCCGCAGTTAAAGCGGTGGCCCGCCTCGAGGCCTTCCCGCACGTTGTTATAGACCGGGATGTTACCGAGAGCCGTCTTCAACACTTCTCCGCAGCGTCCTGGTGAAGTGCCAAATACAACATTGCCGCCTGAGTAGCTGTGGCTTACAGGAGTTACCGCGCTCGATTCACCGCCCAGGATGTTGAGCACGCATACGCGGTCCTCGCGCGATGCAATCTGCGCGAGCGAACTGATGCCCAGGAAATATTTGAAGTCACCCAGGCCCTGCCGGTTCACCACGCCTACCTCCCGCTTCAGGCGCGACTCAGGCGCGCAGCAATCGCGCTGCGCCCGCCACTTTTCATCCAGGCGTCAACCCGCTTCGCATATTGGATCACCTCGCTGATATCCGAGTCGAAGCCGAAGATCCGGTAGGGGATGCCGAGAACTTCGCAGCTATCACGCATCGCTCCCATGCCGCGCACGAGGTTCGGGCCTCCGCGGCCAACCACGACATACAACGGCGTCGGTCCGTACGCACTGAAGTGCTCACGCAGCGCGTCCGCTATCGCGCGCAGCGTTTCATGGATGTCAGTGTTGTTCGACTGTCCGCCGATCACGAACAGGACGTTCGCCTGGCTCAGCCAGTGCTTGAAGCAGATGCGTGCCACCTGCCTCATCTTCTCGTACGGAGGGTTGCCGCCGAAGTCCGAAGAGATGATCGCATCGTCACCCAGGATCTGCGTGACCAGCGAGTTGGCGCCACCGCCAAAGGTAGGCGCCAGCACGGTTCCCTTGTCGTTGATGACGTAGACGTCGCTCTGACCCTGGTGGGTACGCAGCTGATTGATCTCCTGCTCGAAGTGAGAATAATCAGCGGCGAACAGATGCGCCGGCAGCTGCAGCCGCAGCCAGCGCGGATCGTCGCGGTCGAAGCCGCATTTGAAATCGCAGGCTACCGGTGTGAGGCGACCTTTGGCATCCTCGCGCATGCGGATCGGGTTCAGCTCCAAGGTGGTCATGCCGAAGTTGTGGAACAGCTCCCACAGCTTGGGTAATTGCTGCACCAGAGGCGAAATGATCTCCTTGGGCGCCCGTATCTCGGTCAGCGCGTTGGCCACGACAAAGGACTTGAGGCCGGTCAGCGGATCAAACGGCACCTGCGCAACCAGCCGCCTGTCGACTTCCTCGATATCGACACCGCCCTGATGTGTGAGAGTCATGGTGGGCGCGCGAAAGTGCGTTGAATCGCCGATCGAGAAATATACCTCGTGCCTTGCCGGCACGGCCGCTTCGAAAGTAACGCCGTTGGCTTTGGCGCGCAGCTTGGCGACGTGGTGTTCGACGAAGTACAGACGCTCCTTCTCCGCCAGCGCGGTGTTGAGGTCCCTGGCCCGGCCCAACAGGCCCGCCTTGCCCTTCTTGCCAATCCCGCCCTTGAAGACCGGTTTGATGAAGATCTCCCCGTGGCGGTCGATGAGATCCTTGACCTCCTCCTCACTGGCTGCTGGACCCACAACCTCGGTCGCCGGAAACCCTACAAATTGCAGTAATCGCGCGCCGTGCAGCATCCCGGTGATCTCCATAGTCCTCCAACTTCGCCGTTAGGTTGAACTGGAGACTAGAGCTGTCTCATGAAGCCAGCCTGAATTGGCTCTTAAAATCTGTTTACCTACGAGCGCTGCGCACCAAACCGGCACGCCCCCGACACGACTCTGGTAAGTACTTTATAATTAATATCTTACGATATCTTGTTGATCTAATTTCTACGCTGCACGCCGTGCGTCTGACTGACTCGTGGCCGCGCATGCTAAGCGGGTCTCACCGAGAGCTGGCTGCCCGCAGCCCAGTCCACCAGAAAATCCACAAATGCTCGCACCCGCGGCGTCAAATTCCGGTTGTGCGGATACATCACCCACACCGGTGGACTGTCCATCTGGAACTCCGTCAGTACCGCCTTCAATAGTCGCAGGCGTATTGCGGGACCGGTGACATAGCTCGCGATCTGAATCACGGCCGTGCCGGCCATGGCCGCTTCGACCAGCGCCTCAGCATTGTCGAGTGAGAGATTGCCTGGCACCGCAATGCTCCATCGCTTGCCGGCCTGCTGAAACTTCCAATCCCGCACTCTGCCGGTGCTCGGCACCACGAAACGCGCGCAGTTGTGACTCGTGAGCTCTTCAGGCGTGCGCGGCACGCCGTGTCGCCTCAAATACGAGGGCGCTGCGCATGTGGTGAGTACGCCGGTTGCGATCTGCCGTGCCACGAGCCGTGAATCAGGCGGCTTGCCGATCCGCACGGCGACGTCGAACCCCTCTTCGATCAGATCCACCATGCGATCGGTCAGGTTCACCTCCATTTTAACCTCTGGATAGGCCCGAGCGAACTCGGGGACAGCGCGCGCTAGATGCAAGCGGCCGACTGACAGCGGCAGCGTTACGCGCAATACCCCTCGCGGCGCTTCCTGCGCGCGGCTGAGAAGGTGCCCGGCCTCTTCAAGATCCGCGACGATCTGTCTACAGCGCTCGTAGAAAGCCGCTCCCTCCGGGGTGATGGTGATGCTTCTCGAGGTCCGGTGGAGCAGCCGCACGTTGAATTGCGCCTCGAGCCGCGAAATCGCTTTGCTCACGCCCGAGGGCGAGATCCCGAGCTTGCGCGCCGCAGTGGTAAAGCTGCGCGCCTCTGCGGCGCGCACGAAGGCCAGTATTCCCGGGAAATGGTCCATCGCGTGTTTCATGTGTGACATCGCGTCATTGTGAGTTTGACGCTTGCAGGGATTATCGGCGACAGCTCGTGACGCTATCTTCTCCAACACCTAGTTACTACAAGGGAGCAGAGGCATGAACACTATAGTTCGCAGAGCGTTGATCACAGGCGCCACCTCCGGCATCGGTCGTGCGGTCGCCGAGACTCTCGCTGCACTCGGCGCGCATGTGATTATAACCGGACGAGACAAACAGCGCGGAGAACAGACCGTCTCAGCGATCCGTTCGGCGCACGGTCAAGCGGAGTTTATCGCCGCCGATCTCTCTTCGGTACGCTCCATCGGGGAGCTCGCAACCCAGGCGCATAAACTGCTCGGCGGCATTGATATCTTGGTGAACAACGCCGGCATTTTCTCGTTCGGACCGACTGCCGACACCAACGAAGATGCGTTCCAAAGCATGTACGCGACCAACGTGCGCGCGCCCTACTTTCTCACGGCCAGATTGGCCCCGGCGATGGCCAGCCGCAAGTGGGGACGCATCGTGAACATCACGACCATGGTGGCTTATCGCGGTTTAGCGGGAGCCGCGCTGTACGGATCTTCGAAGGCCGCTCTGCAGCTGCTCACGCAGGCTTGGGCAGCAGAATTTGGCCCCAGCGGTGTGACAGTGAATGCAGTTGCGCCGGGCCCGATCTATACGCCCGGCACTGAAGGCATGAGAGAGGCGCTCGAACAACTCGGCAAGACTGTGCCGGCAGGGCGTGTGGGCATACCGGCGGAAGTCGCTGGAGCGGTCGCCTTCCTGATTTCCGAGGAGGCCGCGTATGTGACCGGGGCAACAGTGTCGGTCGACGGAGGACGGGCAGCGGTCTAGACAGAAATCGCGATCGGTCCAACGACGAACGATGCCGTCACTGTGGGAACGCAGGCAGCGGGGTTGCTCTCCAACTGGAGCCCCACTTTGACGGAGCAGGACCCATATCGAACTCGAGCAGCCCGCCGGCCTCGATCTGGGTGTGCGTCACGATCGGAATGTCCAGCGGCTTGCCGTTCAATCTCGCGGATTGAATGTAGATGTTCGTTGCCGAGTTTCGCGGTGCCGATACGACAAAACGCTTGCCGTTGGCCAGCTCGAGCGTGAGTTTCTGGAACAGCGGGCTGCCGATCAGGTAATTTCCCGATACGGGATTGACCGGATAAAACCCCATCGCCGCGAAGAGGTACCACGCCGACATCTGGCCGCAGTCTTCGTTTCCGGCTACGCCGTCGGGTCGGTTCTGGTAGTAGTTGCCGGCAATCTCGCGCACTCTGAGCTGGGTTTTCCACGGTTGCCCGCTGAAGTCGTACAGATATCCGTAGTGGTGGCTGGGCTCGTTGTCGTGCCGGTTGTGCCCGCCCTGGAAGTGCTCGTCCAGCGTCGCATTGAATCTTTCCGCCCCGCCCATCAGCTCCATCAGACCCGCAATATCGTGGAGCACGGAATACGTGTACACCCACTGGTCGCCCTCGGTCCAGCCATCCTCCACGTACGCCCAGGAGCCGTCGGCATTTCTTCCCTGCATGAACCCCCTTGCCGGGTTGTACAGATTGCGGTAGCTGCGGGACCGGTCTAGAAAAAAGCGGAAATCCGCATCCTTGCCGACCGCCTTGGCGACCTGTGCGACCGCAAAATCGTCGTACGCATCCTCCAGCGTTTCCGATGCCGCCTCCGCCGTCTTGTCGACAGGCACATACCCGAGCTGCTTGTAATACGTGAGGCCGGGACGCGCCTCGTAGGGAACGTCCGGTTCCCGGTCATACCACTCTCGCGTGGTATCGCCATCGGGCGGTGTCATGGCGTCCTTGTACACAGCCTCGTACGCCAACCGGTAATCGAAGCCATGAAAGCCCTTATTGATCGCCTCGGCCACCACCGAGTCAGCGTGCGTGGCAATCATGATGTTGGTGTACGACGGGATGTCGTCAATGCGCTCGGGAGCCACGATCGTCAACAGCGTGTTCTCGGCGCGGAACGTATCCCAAAGCGAATAGGCTGTGTAGGAGACTCCCTCGTGCACCTGGTCGTCGAAAGCACTGTAGTACCGGCCGTGCTCTGAAAACAGCTTGGGGTACAGCAGCGCGTGGTAGAGCCCCGTATACAAGATGCGGCGCTGATCCTCGGAAGCGCCCTCGATCGACACGGTCGCGAGTTTTTGGTTCCAGATCCTCTTCAGCTCGGCACGCACGCCGTCGAAATTCCACGCCGGAATTTCCGCAGTCAGATTCGCCCGCGCCTGCTCGATACTGATAAACGAAGTGCCGACTGTCGCCTCGATCACCCGGTCCCTGGAGGTATCGAAGGTAACATACGCGCCCACGTTCGGTCCTTGAGCCGTTGCACCTCCGGACTGTATTGCCCCGCCCGTATACACGCCGTGCGTGGCGAACCCGTTATTGAACCTGACAACAAAGTATCCCTTGAAATTCGGCAGCCGTATGCTGGTAAGGTACGTGTCCATGCGGTCGGGGTTATAGCCGACGATCTCGCGCGCAGCGGCATCGATGCGTACAAACCCCTGGATGCGCGCGCGAGTTGCCTCGACCACAACGCTTGCCTTCGAGTGCGCGGGAAACGTGAATCGCAGGAACCCGCAGTGGTCCGTAGCGGTAATCTCCGCGCGAATCTGCCGCGACAATCCGGCATCCAGGAGCACCGAATAGTAATACGGCGTCGTGATCTCGTCCCGGCGCAAGAACGGGAGCCTGCGGGTTTCCGCGGCGGTCTTGATATCATCGACCTCGGGTGTGAGCGTCACGTAGCCGTAGTCGCCCATCCAGATTGCCGGTTGATGGGTACCGATGAAACCCGAGATCGTGTGGTCTTCAAACGCGTACGAGCTGACGCTGATCCGGTTCTCGCGCGTCTGGGCGGTCCAGTTGGTCATCCCAAAAGGCGACGTGACGAACGGCATCGTGCCGCCGTAGTCCGATCCGCCGCCGCCGGTACCGATGTACGTGTTGACCCAATCAACCGGGCTTGCGGCGTCCTGCTCGAGCGCATGGCCGAGACCGGCAGCGACAACTGCAGCAGCCACAAGCGGAAATACGCGTGCGATTCGCTGAAGTACGGCGAGGTTCGGAATCATGCGATGTGTTGATCTTTAGTTAGGCGGTACGCTCGGCTTGGATACCGAGCTCGCGCTCGACTTGCTCACGAATCAGGAACTTCTGCACCTTCCCGGTGACCGTCATCGGGAACGCGTCAACGAAACGCACGTATCGCGGCACCTTGTAGTGTGCGATCTGGCCGCGACAGAATTCCTGGATCTCCCCGGCATCCGCCGCCGCTCCCTCGCGCAGACGGATGACCGCGCACACTTCCTCGCCGTACTTCTGATCGGCCACGCCCACCACCGCGACGTCCAGTACTTTTGGATGGCGATACAGAAACTCCTCGACCTCGCGCGGATAGACATTCTCGCCGCCACGGATGATCAGGTCCTTCAGACGGCCGACAATGTTGCAGTAGCCCTCCGAATCCAGCACGGCCAGATCGCCAGTGTGCATCCAGCCGGCTGCGTCGATAGCTTCCGCTGTCCGATCCGGATCGCCCCAGTAGCCCTGCATGACGCTGTAGCCGCGCGTACACAGCTCTCCGGGCGACCCCCTGGGTACCGTCGTGCCGTTCGCGTTCACGATCTTTACCTGCACGTGCGGATGTATCCGCCCGACCGTGCACACCCGCTTCTCGAGCGGATCATCGACATGCGACTGGAAGCTCACCGGACTGGTTTCGGTCATTCCGTAGCAGATCGTGAGCTCGCGCATGTGCATCGCGTCGATCACGCGGCGCATCACGGCGATCGGGCACGGCGCTCCGGCCATTATGCCCGTCCGCAGCGATGACAGATCAAACTCCCGGAAGCTGGGATGCTCCAGCTCTGCGATGAACATCGTCGGTACGCCGTGCAGCGCCGTACAGCGCTCCGCCGCGACCGCGCTGAGCACCGCCTCGGGCTGGAAGGACTCGGCGGGAAACACCATCGCCGCCCCGTGCGTCACCGCGGCGAGCACTCCCAGCACCATGCCGAAGCAGTGATAGAGCGGCACGGGAATGCACAGCCGGTCCTGCGGTCCAAGCCGCATCCCCTCACCCACGAAGTAGCCGTTGTTGACGATGTTGAAATGCGTGAGGGTCGCGCCCTTGGGCAGCCCGGTGGTGCCGCTGGTGAACTGGATGTTGATCGGCTGGTCGGGATCGAGCTGGTCTGCAATCCGCGCAAGCTCGCTCTCGGGTACGCGCGGGCAGCGTGCCAGCAGATCCGCAAACGCCAGGAAGCCGGGCAGCGGCTTGTGCCCCAACTGCACGAGCCACTGGAGCTCTGGAAAGTCTCCACACGAAACGCGCCCGCCACCCGGCATCGCCCCGGGTGGCAGCAGCGATCGCAGCATCCCGATGTAATCGCTCGTCTTGAACGAGGGCGCGACGATGAGTGCCCGACAGCCGACCTTGCGCAGCGCATACTCGAGCTCGGCGATGCGGTAAGCCGGATTGATGCAGACGAGAATGATACCGGCACGCGCCGTCGCGAATTGCGTGAGGACCCATTCAGCGCAGTTCGGTGACCAGATTCCGAGCCGATCGCCCTGCTTGAGTCCGATGGCCAGCAGACTGCGCGCCAGATTGCTCACCTGCGCATCGAGCTCGGCGTATCTCAGCCGGATGCTCTGGTGGCGCACGATAAGCGCCTCCGACTCCGGCCAGCGTCCGGCTGTGCTCCTCAGTAGATTTCCAACCGACTGGTAGAGCAGCGGCCTGTCGCTCGTCCCACAGACATAGCTCGCTTGGGTGTCGATCTCAGTCATGGCTGGTAATTCAGGCCTGGTTGCGTCGACACGTCGCGTCACGATCGCAGATGCGCGGCCAGCTCACGAAGCCCCCTGCATCGCGGCCGGAACCACGTCCGACCGTGCCGTCGTTTTTCGATATTCTACGGCTTCCGCTGCCTCACAGGTAACCGACCTCGCACGCCGCAGACCGCAAGCGCAAAATGAGCTCCTTATCCGAAGGTGTCTGATGCTTTTTGAGAACAAGCCGCTGACCTCGATGATTGTGGCGCTGGTCGCCTTGGCCGCACCGCCTGAGGCAGCGACGGGTGAGACCGTGCCTGCTACCCCGCGCTACACGTTCTCTTGGCCGCTCGTGCAAGGGGATCCGCTCGCCCCGCGCGGCGGCACTACCCGCGGCCCGGCTGTTACGTTGGATCCGAACGAATCCGGCGCGTGGCGTTCACTTCAGGAACCCGGTATAGCGGCCTTCGAGCGCGATCGCCGCGCGATCCTGGCGATGGCAGGCGACTATCGCGTCACGTTCGACTTTCTCGAGGTTGTGCCCTTCGGCGCCGACGCCGCGCGCGACCGCCCTTACCAGTCTTGGGGCACGGAGCGGGTATATGTCGACCGGGATGACGGACTATTTATCAGCCTGACGCACATCCTGGATATGCGGGTCGTGCTCGACGACGGCTCATTGAGCGAGCCGATGGTAACCAAGCACTGGCGCCAGGACTGGCAATACGAGCCGCGGCAGATTATCGAGTACCAGGGCTGGAACCGCTGGCAGCGTCGCACGCTTGCTCGCAAGCAGACCGCGAAGCAGTGGTCACAGACGGTTTATCAGGTCGACGAGTCGCCGCGCTACGCGAGTCTCGGACGCTGGGAGCACTCGGCGAGTTTCTCGACGTGGATAAGCGGCGAGACGTGGCGTCCCTTGCCGCGCCGCGAGTGGAGTGTCCGCAAGGATTACCAGGTACTCCTGGGCACGAACCGCCACACGATCGTGCCGTGGGGTTGGGTGCAGGAGGAAAACAACCTCAAGACCGGCTTGACACCCGACCGTCAACTGGATCCCAGCCGACCCTATCTGGCGCGTGAATACGGCGTGGCGCGCTACCAAAGAATCAAAGATGCCGACTTCGCCGCTGCCGACGAGTACTTCTTCCACACGCGCGATTTCTGGAACGCGGTGCGCGCAACATGGACGCAAGTCTTTAGCACGCACGAAGAGGTCACGCTGCGCGCCGCGGTCGATCAGGCCGGCCTGTTTCGGAGTCTGTTCGAGTACGCCGACGATCTTGCCGAGGGCAAGGCGCCACCCGCCGATGGGCCACGGATCATCCAGGAGGCCCTGCGGGACATGGGC